>Ga0126381_100003683_pt1 | contig 16611 bp, 16 predicted proteins | sample PanSoiMetPlot_28_FD_96465 | JGI IMG/M metagenome (GOLD analysis project Ga0126381, IMG submission 96465) | Tropical forest soil microbial communities from Panama - MetaG Plot_28 | ecosystem: Environmental > Terrestrial > Soil > Tropical forest > Bulk soil | place: Panama | collected 2016-02-17 | reverse complement strand
GCCGAAGGCGAATGCCACCGTGGGGTCGGCCGGGGAGATGCTGACGGCCAGGCGATCCCAGCTCTCGGGCGCGCCGGGCAGTGGCTGCGCGGCCCAGGTCGTGCCGCCGTCGGCTGAAACCAGCGGCCCGTCGGTTGTCGCCGCGAGGACTTCGGCGCCCGTGCCGCCGTCGGGCGACATGCTGATGTCCCAGCAGGCTTCCGCCGGGTAGACCTGGGTCCAGGTCTGGCCGCCGTCGGCGGACTGATACACCCCGCCGGTCGCGGGCGTCCTGGTCGCGGCGACCGCGCCGACGCCCTGGGTCGCGGCCAGCAGGTGCTGGGTATCGGCGGGGTCGACGATGATCGCGAAGAAACCCTGACCCGCGAACGAGTTCGCGAGCACCGCCCAGGTGGTGCCGCCGTCGGAGGAGCTCAGCATGCCCTGGCCGAAGTACCAGTAGCTGTTCCCCTCACCCGTGCCGGCGTACACGGTCAGCGGGTTGACCGGGTCGAAGGCGATCGCGCCGATGGTCAGCGTCGGCATGAAGTCGGTGCGCGGCGCCCAGTCGGCGCCCCGGGTGATGCTCTCCCAGATGCCGCCCGCCGCCGAGCCGCACAGCAGGTGGTTTCCGTCGCTGGGGTCGACCGCGATGGCGCTCAGCCGCCCGGAGACCGATACCCGTGACGGGACGGTCTCGGTGCCCGCCTGGCCGCCGGGCATCAAGTCGGGACCGAGGAAACGCCATTGCGGCAGGTTCGCCTGGCCTGGCCCGGCCGCCTCGGCGGCCGCGATCGCCGCCAGCACGGCCGCCGAGTAGTCGCTGGAGTAGCGCGTGATGGTTGCTTCCGGGGTGTCCTCGGTAATCCCCCTGGCCTGGTAGAACATCTTGAGTCGTTCCGCTGCCTTGCCGGTCGCGCCGCCCAGCGTGCTCCCGCCGGCCGTCGCCCGGTCATCGGGGTCCCTCATCTGACTGCCTCCGCTCTCCGCGTGATCCTTAAACGGTGAACAGCTGGATGTCACCTTGCTGAACCTGGCCCAGCATGGTGCTGGCGTAGTTGAGCCAGATCTGGTGGTCGTTTTTCAGGTACAGGTCGCTTGTCCCGCTGCCGAGATTCGGGACGTCATAGGACGAGGTGACACCGTTCGCGAGGTTTCCCTGGGCAGAAGCTAGCTTGATCTTGCCGAGGATGGGGAGCTGGACGTACAGGTCATAGCTAGCGTCCTTGGTACCGGTGTCGAGGGTGCCTTCCACGACGAGGGTGCCGACGGTCGCGTGGAACGACTGCGCGGTGCCGGCGAGCGGGTCGAGCCCGACGAAGCCGCCGGCGGTGGGAGTGAGCTGCGCCAGTACGGCTGGGTCAAGCGCGGGTTCGGTCATGGTCTTCCTCCTGCCGGGGTGGCTGGTTATCTGGGCTGGAAGAGCTGGTCGTCGTAATCGTCGAAGATCAGCGGCATGGCGCGCCGGAACGAGATCACGGCTTCGCTGTGCAGGTCGGCGCAGAGTGTCTGGATCCAGTACCAGAACCCGCGTGCGGCGAGCAGGCGCGCCAGGTACTCCTCGAAGGAGTAGCCGGTGTCGATCAGTTCCTCGCCGAAGTAGTGATAGGCCACCGTCCCGGCCGGCGGCTGGCCCGGTGGCTGAATGAACGCGGCGCAGGCTTCGGGCACGAACAGGTCGAACGGCTTCACCGGCCGGAACTCCTCGTCGTTGTCTTCGCTGAACCAGGTGACGCCGTGCCAGTCCCCGAATACCTCGTCGATCGGCAAGATGTTGATGAGGCCGTGGTCGGACAGGTCGCCATGACTGACCTCGTCCACGGAGTGCCGCCACTCCAGCGTGAAGCCGTTCAGTTCCGTATAGAAGTCCTCAACCCCGGCTGGCAGTGCTCCGTGGGCCAGCGCTCTGGCCGCCTCGAGGCCGGCGGTCGGAGCGGGCTCGCCGATCTCGACAGAGATGACCTCGATGTTCGGATTCCCGCGCAGGTCATCGACCATGCTCAGGACGCGCGCACGGGCATCAGGCATGCTGGCCTCCCGACCATTACTCATGACGCTTCGTTGTATATCTGCCAGGAGTCGTCGCCGATGTCATTCCCGGCCATGTCGTATATCGTGTATTCGGCCTCTATCGACTCGGCCATATACTGGCCGTAGGTATTATCTATGTCCTGCTCCACCTGGGGTGAATAAAAGCTTTGGTTGTTGTGTGTCAGGTCTGATCCTGTCGGATGACTGTTGTAGTCAGCCCGCACCTCGTACTCAACGATGTTGTTAGCTGTAGAGCCTATGACCAGGTTCTTGATCTTGCTCTCGACTCTGGTCTCGTGAAGCCTGTTGGCCCTCTGCGTGATTGGGGTAAGGTTTTCCATGGTATTCCCAGGGCCGCTCAGGAGGTCGTTGAGCAGGTGCCCCTGCACCATGTTGCGGGAGAACCATTTGGCGGTTCCTCCGCTCAGCTTTTTCCACCACGGCGGCTTTTTTGTCGGCGAATGACGGCTTCCGTAGTCAGAGCGTCCCGGGTGCAGTTCCGCGTGCATTAGCGTGCCCGAGCCGTTAAAGGTGTTGACAGGGCTGAGGTCCACATAGTGTCTGTTCTGAAAGGACCGCTGTACTGGCAGGCCGCCGCTGATCTCGCCTGGCTGATGCGCGGCCGGCGGAAGGACACCGCCCTGGCGGACAGGTGCGCCCGGCTGCTCCATCACCGTGCGGGCGGTGGTCTCGGCGGCGCGTTCGAAGCGGTCAGCCGGGTCGCTGATCTTCAGCCGGCGGCCGGTGCCGGCCACCGGGCCGTTCCGCTGCTGGAGAACGTGGGCGAGTTCGTGGGCGAGTACACGCCGGCCGCCCGCCGACGCGGGGTTGTAGCGGCCCTGGCGGAACACCAGGTGCGATCCGGTGGTGAACGCCTCGCTGGCCACCGCTCGCGCGGCGCGGTCGGCGGCCGGGCCGGTGTGCACCCGCACGCCGGACAGGTCGGCGCCCAGCCTGGCCTGCATGTCGGCGCGGACCGGCCCGTCCAGGGGACGGCCGGGGATGCGGAGCGCGTTCCGCACGGTGTCGTGCTGGCGCGCCGCGATCAGCCTGGTCACCGCCGCGTTGCCGGCCTGTCGCTGCAAGGTGAGCATGGCGCCGGCCGGGCCGCGTGCGGCGGACCTGGGCGATCGTGCGAGGGTGGTTCGCGCCGCCGGTCCCTTCAGCCGGGCGAACTGGCCGGCCGGCCCGGGGCCCGAGTGGTTCGCGTGCATGGCTACTCCCTGGATCGATCGGCGCCGTTGGACAAGGCGGCACCCGCCGCGCCCGCTCCCGCGTGCGCCGGCTGGCTGCCGTCGGGTGTGCCGTCAGAGGCCTGGGCGGTGATCAGATCCTCCAGGACGGCGATCGCGCCCTTGATCATCAGCAGCCGCTCGCGCAGGTAGTCCTGCTCGAGCTCGAGCTGGCTGAGCCTGGCCTGCCCATCCTGGAACTCCTTGCGTAGCTGGTTCAGCCGTGCCGCGATAGGCGTGTCCATCTCGTCCCCCTTACGCCAGCGAGCCGAACGCCAGCCACTGCACGGTGAGCTTCCAGACGCCAGTGTTATCCCAGGTATTGAAGCCCAAAATAAAGCCAGCGGCCGAGATGTTATTGGCCCAGATATTGATGCGCGGGGGTTGAATGTCCAGGTAGATCGGCGACATGAAGATGGTGGGCGCTGATGCGAATTGCGGGGAGAAGCTAAAGGCTCTGGCTTCGCCGGTCCGAGTGAAGGTCCACGTGCCGGCCTGGATGGCGAGGTTCTTCTGCGCGAACGTCTTGATGGAGTCCGCATAGCTGCGTACGCCGTCGGCATAGGCCTTCACGGCCGCTTCCGTGGGCACCGCGCTGTTGCGGTTTCCGCCGAGCGACCCATCTGTGGATATCGCCGTGATCAGCGGCGGGCTGGCGCCGAACTGAAGGCCGCTGGACACGATCGGGCCAGCCGCGGTGATCCCTCCCGGCGCGCTTCCCTGGCTAACCAGGCGCAAGCTGCCGTTCAGCGTGAGCTGGTTAGGCCCGGTGGCGGCGAGCTGCGGCCCGCCGCCGAGCGTGATCGGCCCGGGCAGGCTGAGCGCCCCGGTCGCGCTGCCCTGGCTGGTCAGGCTCAGGTCGCCGGCCACCGTGAGCTTGTTCTGGCCGGGGCCGGCCAGCGTCACGTCGTTCAGCGTGATCGGCCCGGGCAGGCCCAGCGCCCCGGTCGCGCTGCCCTGGCCGCTCAGCCGCAGGTCGCCGGCCAGGCCGAGCTGGCTGGGGCCCGATGCGGTAATGCGCGGCCAGGCGGTGGCGGGGCTGCCGACACGCCGGAGCGTGACGCTGAACGCGCTGACGTCACCGATGGTCGCGCCGGCCTTGGTCTGCCCCGAGATGTCCGGCGCACTGGTGAGCTTGCCGCCGCTGAGAGCGAGGGTCCCCAGCAAAACCCCGGAGGCGGGGATGGGCTGCGCGGCCCCTGGGGCGGTCTGCCGGAAGGTGAACTGCGGGATCTCGGAGATCCTGGTGTAGCCGCTGATGCCAGGATCCTGGCTCGGCATGGTCTGCGCCTCGGTATAGGTCACGTACAGTTCGGCGGCGGTGGCGGCGGACGGCGGGGTCTGCGCCGGTGACTGGCTGATCAGCACGATCTCGCGGCCCTGGTCGTCGATGGCGGTGCCCGGATCGACCGTGACCGCGCTGTCGCCCGGCTGGCCGCGGACTACCAGGCCCTCGGCGATCCCGGGGGTGTGCAGCGTCCGCAGGTGCCTGCGGAGCCTGTCCACCTGGTAGTCCGACTCGTCGGCGAAATCCTGCGCGCGAAGGAACTGGCGGTCGAACCAGTTCATGCGCTGGTCGAGATGCTGGTTCCTGGTGACCATCGGCACTCCTTCCCTCTGCGGGCTGCGTACTGGCCGCTACCCGGCGGCTGATTCTGGGTCGCTGTTGAACACCCACGCGTCGTCCCACAGCAGCGCGGTGCCGAGCAGCGCCGGCGCGTCTTCGAGCTGGGCGTAGATCTCGCCGAGACCCCCGAGGTTCTGATTCATAGGTGCGGTGAAGCCGCCTGGAGTCCATTTCCCACCGGAATAGCGCTGCTCGATGACGGTTCTGCTGATGTCCTCGTAGCAGACGCGGAGATCGCCGGTGCTGGCCACCTTCAGCCCGGCGATGCCGGTGCCTTCCGCTGCCCCGGTGAACGTGTAACCGGGTGCCCAATCCGGGGTGTCGTAGCACTGCTCGACGATGTCATTGCTGGGGTCCTGGTAGTACAGGCGCACATGACCGCTGCGATCGCCAGACTCGAACCACTGCACCGCCGCGATCGCGGTCTGCGGCCGTACGCCGTAGAAAATGCGGCCCGCGGTCCATGTCCCGTCGTCGTAGCACTGCTCGATGAGGACGTCATTGGCGTCCTGGCGTGTCCCGTAGTAGAGGCGCTGATGCCTCTTGTTAGTTTCGTCGAACATGAGCACCGCGGCGATTCCGGTGCCCGGCTGCGCACCGGGGAACGTGCGGCCGCTCGTCCATCCCTGCCACCCGTCGTAGCACTGCTCGACGATGTCGTAGCTGGTGTTCTGGTAATAGAGGCGCAGGTGAGTCTCACCATTCACGGTCCAGGCCAGCGCGGCGATGCCGGCGCCGGCCTGCACCCCGGTGAACGTTTTGCCCGAGTACCAGTTCGGGGGGTCGTAGCATTGCTCGACGATGCCGTTCGTCGTCTGGTAATAGACGCGCACGTGAGCGGCCTTGCTCGTGTCCAGCCATTGCGCCGCGGCTACCCGGGTGTCAGGCAAGGCGCCGCGCAGGGCCGCGCCAGCGGCCCACTGACCGCCGCTCTGCCCGCGGTACTCCTGGATTATTTCCTGCCGGCCGTTGAGGTAGACGCGGACGTCGGTGTTATAGCCGCTGCAGTCGACGGCCGCCACTTGCGGCGCCGGACTGGCTGGGTTGACCGGGTCAGCGGGGGCGAGCTGCATGGTGGTGGCACGGATCCTGAGCTGGTAGTAGGTGTGCGCCGGCTTCTCGGCGGCCAGCAGGGACCTGGCCGCCCGCTGGAGCACGTCCAGGCCGACCGGGTTGCGCAGCACCCGTACGGCCGGGTCGGCTATCAGGTCCACGACGAAAAAGAACGGCGGTCCTTCGCCGAGCACCGTCTGGACGCCGAGCACGGACGTCACGTCGAGCTGGAACGCTGTGTCGGCCTCGTTGACCGTGCGAGTGAGGTCGGTCAGGATCAGCGCCGGCGGGGTGGTCTGGAGCAGGTCACCGCTCAGCCAGGCCCGCAGCAGCGCGTCCAGGCCGGCCGAGGTGCCGCGCAGCAGGTTCAGCGCCAGCGCCCGGCCGAGGAACTGCCGGTTCCACGCGACCGAGCGCTCGGGCCGCAGCGCGATCCCGGTCCAGTCGGCCAGGTAGCTGAGGAACTGATAGGCACGGGCACTGGCGGCGGCCTGCGCGTCGGCACCGGTCGCGAGGCCCACGCCGGCCTGCGCGAACTGGGCTGGCGGCGTCTGGTCCCAGGCGAACAGATCGGGAATGCCGCCCTGCCGCGGGATCGTGCCAGGGGCCGCTGGCCGACCCTCGATCTTGGCCTGAAGTTCCTCGAACAGGCTCTCGAAGGGTGCGAGGAACGCCTGGAGGAACGCGGCGACCTCGCGGCCGGCGTCGGTGCCGATCAGGGCCGAGCCGCCGGTCACGAACACTTCGGGGAGATAGTCCGCGAACCTGACCCGTGGCGTGGCGTTCGTCATGTCAGCCGTCCACCACGGTTACCGTGGCCGCGGCGAGCCGCGCCAGGCTGACCGCCGCCTGCGCCGGATCCGGGCTGAGCGGCAGTGCCTCGATCGCGGGATCGCCGTTGAGCAGCAGCTGCTGCACGTGATCGACGCCCGTGGTGTCCTGGAGCACCTGGTACAGCTCCGACCGGTACACCGCGCGGCCGAACTGCCAGCCGCTGCCGCCCTCGCCGCCGAGTACCGGATCGAGGAACCGCTGGAGCGCGGCCTGTGCCCGCTGCTGGACAGTGTCCTTGCGCAGGAGGGCGGGAAAGGCGCGCACGACCGTGGCGGTTACTTGCACCGGGCAGTAGCGTGGCGCGGTTACCCGGACCCGGGTGGTGATCGGGCTCGGTCCCGCATCAGGTCGAACACGGCCTGCAGCAGCGGCGCGGGCGGGGGGTTGCCGTCGCTGGGGACGACGAGCACGGTGGTCACCAGGTCGGCCGGATACACGTTCGCCGAGCTGGTCGCCTGGGTTACCACCTTGGTCCTTGCCGCGCTGGTGGCCTGCACGTACGTGGCCGCCTGGCCGGTGCCGAGCCGCAGCCAGCCAGACGGCAGGCCGGCCGCGGGGTCGACGGTGAGCACGCGGGCGCCGGCCGGGGCGTCCCTGAGCAGCGTGCCGGGCATCAGGCCCGCTGGCTGGGCCATCCTGGCCAGCGGCGGACCCGCGGCGTGCCCGGAGGCCAGCGGTGCCGCCAGGGTGACGACGGCTCCCTTGCTCGGCGAGCCAACCACGGTCACCGTGGTGAACTCCGGCTTAACCTGGCCGGTTGCGGTCCCGTCGAGCAGCAGCACGTCACCGGCCCGCAGCGATGAGGCATCGGTGACGGTCAGCTGGACGTTCCCGGCCACCGCCGCCGCCGTCAGCGACACCGCGCCCGGCAGCGGCGTCAGCGCCACGACCGGCGTGCCGGAAACCAGGCTCAACGGCAGTGGCGGGCTGATCGCGAATATGCCGCTCCGGGCGACGAACTCGCTGTCGCCTGGGGTTACCGCGCGGTTGATCGCCTCGCGGGTCCGGACCGACCGGCTCAGCAGCGCCTCGACCGGCTCGGCGGCGGCCCCGCTGGTCCCGGCGAGTTCGGCGAAGCGCCGCAGCGTCCTGGCGGGCATGCGGTCGAGCTGGTAGTACGTCGCCTCGGCCAGGAACGCGAACAGCTCGAGCAGGGTGATCCCCGGGTCGGACGGGTTGCGGTCGGTCCAGGCGGGGAACGTCCGCGGGATCAGCGCCTGGGCCTCGCTGGCCAGGTCGTCGAACGTCTTGTTGTCTAGTACCGGGACGGGCAGCGGCACGCGGTACGCTCCTTCTGGCCTATCACGGGCCGATCATGTCGAGCTGATGCTCGGTGGCGTAGGGAAAGACACCGGGGTCGAGGTAGACCAGGTCATCGACCGGTGCGAGGGCGGCGAGCGTCGCGGTAAGCGCGACCGTGCCGCCATCGCCAGTGAGCACCTGGATCTGCTCGCCGGGCTGGAGTTCCGCCAGGGTGCAGGAACCGATCGCGGCCGTCACCGGGTCGGGAGCCGCGGGCGCGGCGAGCGGCAGCCTGACCCGGCCGTCGGGCGTGCCGAGAACCGCGCCGGCCGGGTAGGTGACGTCGCCGGTCACCGGCAAGGTCGTGATGTCGGCCAGTGTCCCGCCCTGAGCCGCTCTCACGGCGATCGCCGTGATCGTGAAGGAGGGACCGCCGGCCAGCGTGATCGCGCTGCCGGGGGGCAGGCCGTCAGCGAAGCCCGGATCGGTGACGGCCACCGGCACCGCTGCCGGGCCGGCACCGGCGGCCCAGGGGCCGAGCGGCTGGGCGAGCCGGGTCCTGCGCCCGCCCGGGCCGATGACGGTCGTGCCGGCGAGGAACCCGGCAGGTGCTGGCCACGGCGCTGGTACGGCGGTGAACGTAGCCGAGCCAGGGGCGGCCCGGTCCAGGGTCAGGTCGAGCAGGCTGGTGATCGTGTCGCCTTCGCGCAGGCCGGTCGCGGTGAGCGTGGCGGCCAGCGTGGCCGCCTGCACCGGTTCGGCAAGCGCGAAGGACTTGCGGCGGTCGCGCGAGACCACCAGGCTGCCGGCCGGGGCGGCGACGGCGACCGGCGCCCCGGGGAGCGTCAGCCGCCGCTGGATCGCGGCGGGCCGTAGCCGCAGCGAGGTGACATAGCTGACCCCGGGCGTGCCCTCGATGACGCTGGCCACCTCGGAGACGTAGACCGCGCGACCAGAAACCCAGCCGGTGCCCGCCAGGCCGCCGGTCAGCGGGTGCAGGTACCGGCGCAGGGCGGTGGCGATCCGCTGTTTCACGACCGCGGCCTGGGTGATGTCGAGCGGCACGATCTTCGCGGTGACCGTGACCTTGACGTAGCCGGGGCCTACCACGTTGATCCGGACGGGGACCGGCAGGACCAGGCAGGTGCTGGCCCGCGCCAGCAGGTACTCTTCGACCTGCCTGATCAGCTCCACGCCGGGTGATGGCCGCGGCTGGTCCGAGCTGGGGATCGTGATCAGCGTCACCCATCCGGGTTCGAACCGCATGCTGTCGTTGACGTTGGGCAGGCAGATCGCCCGTGCCACCCGGGTGCCGGCGGCCTGGCGGGCGAGCCACTCGAAGTCGCGGGCGGCGACCACGCGATCCCGGTTCCGCACGGCTTGCGGGCCCCGGTCCCGGACCAGGGCGATGGTCTCGCCGGGCGCGCCGCCGTCGGCGGGCAGCGGGTTGGTGACGGCTTGCACCGCGGGGAGCGGGCTGAGCAGCTGGGTAACGGCTCCGGCGGGCACGTTGCCGCTCAGTCCGCCGCCGGTCTGGTAGCTGGCGCTGAGGCTGGCGGTGCTGGCCGGGAGGATCAGCCCGCGGCTGCCGTCGCCGAACGTGATGGTTCCCGTGGAGTGGTCGATGGTGTAGTGCCGGTCGGCCGGACCGGAGCAGACGAAGTTCGCTACTTCGTGCCACCGGATCCAGACCTGCGGCTGCCCGGTCAGCGGGTCCGGGCGGGTCGTCACGGCGTCCGGGCCTTCGGCGGCCTGGATCGCCTGCTGTTCTGCGGCCGAGGGCAGCTCGGATTCGGGCACCCAGATCTGCTGGCCGGCCAGGACCGGCGGCTGGGCCAGCTGGAATACCTGACCGGGCTGGGCATTGCCCGAGCCCAGCGGCTCATCGACCGCGGTCGCGGACTGGACCGCGGAGACGGTGTTCAGGTAGACGCCGGCCAGCAGCCGCTGGTCGGCGGGTGCGGTCCGCGGCGCGCGCGCCCTGATCCAGTAGCGCGCGTCGGGCCCGAACCTGGCCAGCGGCGCCATGTCAGCGGGAGTGAGGATCACGATCGTGCCTGGGACGGCCAGGCCGGCTGTCTGGTCGAGCACCGGCAGCGGCCGCCAGCCCTGTCCGTTGAAATACTCCCAGGTCACATGGCCAGGGTCGGTCGACGCGGGCGTGCTCGGCTGCGGCTGCATGACCAGCCGGCCGGCCGCCCGGACCGCGGGCGCGATGTAGCAGGTCATCGGGTAGCCGGGCGCGACGGAGTCGAGGCCGAGGTAGAACGCGGGATCGGGATCGGCGAGGTAGGCCGGCGTGACCGCGGTCACCGGCTGGTACGCGGAGAAGGGCGACGCCGCGGCCACCGCGGTGCTCTGGTCGCTGAACGTGGCGTCGGTCTGGCGCAGCACCGCCGGCGTTGCCTGAGCCGTGTAGCTGAGCGTCACCGACCTCAGCCGCGGCGGATCGAGGTTGCCGGTTCCGGCTCGCGGCACCAGCGACGTGCCGCTCACCGTCCACTGGACCGGGGTGCCGTAGCCGCCGCTCGCGATCCGCACCCTGATCCAGCGGCTCACCTGTCCTTCGACGCTGGCCGGCGCGATCAGCGGCAGCTGGCCGATCGTGACCGTGGCGTTCGACGTCAGGCCGAACCCGGCCGGGATGCTGGCGGGCAGCGGCGACCAGCCCGCGGGTCCCAGATACTCCCAGGCCAGGCCGGCGTTCTGCGCGGTTCCCGAGCCCGCCGCGAAGCTGACTTGCACCCGGGCGCCCGTCTTGCCGAATACCTCGTCGCTGCCGATGCAGAACGCGTCGCCGACCTGCGGAGCCGGGCCGAACGGCTGGAAGTCCTTGCTCGGGTCCGCCGTCGCCTGACCGGCGATCAGGGTATCGGGCAGCAGCCCGCCGCGGCTGACCGAGATCGCGGCGCTGGTGACGGTCAGGTCCTGGGCCACCGGGTCCAGCGGGAGCGGCCTGGTCAGCGCCGTGCGCAGCCACCGGCCGGTGACCGGCCCGGCGAGCCCGGGCGCCGCCAGGGTCTGCTGATCGACCGGTCCGGTGGTCAGCGTCAGCGCCACCGTGCCCGCCGCCGGCTGGCCGGCCCGGCTCGGTACCGCCGTGACGGGTGTCCCGCCCGATGCGTAACCGAAGGTCATCGCGCCGAAGAAGGCCGTCACCTCGTTCGCCGCACGGCGCGAGGAATAGCCGAGCGTGAGCGTCACGTCGGCGGACTGCCCGGCCCCTGGCAGCAGGCCGGTCCCGAACCACAGGGCGTGCTGGATCAACAGCGTCCCGGTGAAGGGACTGAACCCGGCCGGCGTCCCGGCGATGGCGGCGGTCAGGTCGCCGCCCCGGTCACTGACCGGGTCGACGGTCCGCGCCGCGACCAGGCTGGCGGGTAGCACGGTCAGGTCGGCTTCGGTCTGGAACGTGACGGCCGGCTGGCCATCGCCGGCACCGGCCGCGGCCGTCGCGCCGGCGCTGACCAGCGTCGGCGGGTTGCCGGCGGCGAGCGTGATGGTGAGCGGAAGCCGGGCTGGTGCGGGGGCCAGCAGGCTGACGCCCATCGTGTCGAGGAAGGCGAGCAGGTTCTTCTCCGGCACCTGGTTCAGCTGTCCGAGCACCAGTTCAACGAGCCGGGCGAAGCCCTGGTGCAGCATCGTGCCCGCGTCACCGCCGGGCGGCGGCCGCCATGCCGGGACCGAGGTGCTGGCCAGCTCGGCCAGCCGGGCCGCGATGTCGGCGGCCTTGCGGCTGTCCAGTACCGGTGACTGCCCGGTCATGGTCCGCTCCGTTCCAGGTAGAAGGGATAGACCAGGTTGAACATCGTGTCGGTGCGGCGCACCCGGTAGCTGAGGCTGATCCGCAGCAGCCCCGGCTGGCGGTCGTCGGGGGTGACCGTCACGCCGAGCACGTCGATCCGCGGCTCGCTGAGGATCAGCGCCTCACGTACCTCGTGCGCGACTAGGGTGACCGTGCTCGCGCTGACGGGTTCGAAGACCAGCTCGTGCAAGCCGGCGCCGAAGTCAGGGCGCATGACCCGTTCGCCGCGCACGGTCCCGATGATCAGCTCGATCGACTGGCGCACGTGCTGGTCGAGCGTGGTCAGGGCGAGCTGGCCGGAGGCGTCGAGCCGGAGCGGGAACGCCAGGCCGGCGCCGAGGAAGGCGTTGCCGCCACTGGGCTGGGACATGGTCAGCCCCCGATCCTGACCGGCCCGCCGGCGGTGATCGTGCCGACCGGGAGATCGCTGGGGTCGTTGCAGGTCATGACCGGATCGCCGGACCGTGCGGCCGGCTTGCCGTTGATCCGCACGGTGGCGCTGCCGCCGCTGACCGTGCCGCTGTCGGCCGGCTGGCGCTGGAAGGTGCCGCCGTTCGGGATGTGCGGCGGCCGGTTCCTGGCCGTGCTGCCCAGCGTGGCGGCGGGCTGGCCGCCGATCTTCACGTCCGAGCTGAGGCCGCCGTCGAGCACGCCGGCGAACGGGTGCGGCACGGGCACCACGGGGCCTGGCGGTGTCACGATGTTATGGGTGTCGGTCGCCATCACCCGGTCGCCTCGCTTGGCGGCTGGCTTGCCCATGCCCAATGACCGGCTCCTCGCCTTAGTTGATGTCGACGGACTTGCCCTTGATGGTCAGCGCATCGCTGGCCTGGAGTTCGATCGTGCCGGCCTGGAGGCTGATGGTGCCCGTGGCGCGCGCGCTCACGTTGCCGGCCGTCATATCGAGCGTGATGTGGGTTTTCTCGTCTTTGCTGGTGATGGCGATCTTCTCGGCGCCGGAGGTGTCGTCGAGCCGGATCTGATGGCCTGCGCGGGACCGGATCAGGCGCACGTCGGTCTTGCCGGAGCCTTTGCCCGGCGGCGCGTCCTTGCCGTTCCAGAGCGAGCCGATCACGTACGGCCGGCCTGGGTCGCCCTGCTCGAACGCGACCAGCACCTCGTCGCCCACCTCGGGCAGGAAGAGCGTTCCCCGGTCAGGCCCGGCCATCAGCGTGCCCAGCCTGGCCCAGAGCCTGGCCTGGTCGTCGAGCGCCGGGATCCGCACCTCCACCTGGCCGCGCCGCTGGGAGTCGCCGCTGGCGGTGACGATCGCGGACAGCGCGCCATAGGTCAGCCCCATCGCCGCGCCAGCCGGCTCGCCGTCGGCCTCGGCCTCGCCGTTCACCGTGAACGTGGTCTGGTAGCCGCCGGTGCCGAACGTGTGGGTGACCTCGGTCACCGTATAGGAGCCGCTGAACCGGCCGATCCCGGTCAGCGACAGCCGCGTGCCGACGCGCATCTCCGGCTGGCCGGGGCAGCGCCCTTCGCCGGTCACCAGCGATTGGCGCAGGTCAGCGACCATCCGGTCGGCCAGGGTCCTGGCCTCGGTGGCGCTCGTCACCTGAGCGTCGGCGATGACGAGCACCGAGCTCCCGCCGGAGCCGCGGCGGATGGCTTCCCGGCCGCTCGCGGCCAGCGCGACGCCGTCCGTTCTGGTGGCCGAGCGATGGGCGAAGCTCTGCTTCTGTACTGGATCCCAGCCGCGCACCTCGACGGCGCTCACCTGGCCGGTGATCGACAGCCGGGGCGTGAAGCTCTGCAGCGTCTGGCCCCAGGCAAGCCTGATCGCCGGTCCAGGGGCCGGGCGTTCGGGCTTGAAGTGCAGGGTCCGGCCGTCGGCCCACAGCGAGAACCCGTTGAGCGCCGCGAGCTGCCGGGCGAACGCCAGGTCGCTGACGTGATTCTGGACCCGCGGCGCCCGGTGCGGCCGGGTGGTGCTCACCGCGGGGGTCATGCCGATGTCCCGCGCGAGCCTGCTGACGATCTGGCTGTCCGGCATCCCGCTGCCGGGCTGCGACCCTGGGAAGACCCGGTAGGCGGTGCCCCTGGCCATGTCGTGCAGCAGGTCGAATCCGTCCACGTGCACCAGCGGCGGCCCGTCGGCGGGGAACTCGGCGGCCAGCGCGGTGATCCGGCCGGTGATGAGCTTCGTGGTCTGGCCCGAGTAGCCGAAGGCGATGTCGACCACCGCGCCCTCGGTGATCGGACCGCCCGCCGGGGTGATCAGGTCAAGCTCCGGATCGTAGACGTCGAAGCTGAACTGGCCGGGCGGGTCCATCCGCTGGGTCACGCTCACCTCGGTCACCCGGTGCTCGACGCCGGGCGCCAGCGGCCTGCCGCCCACGGCGATCGTTACGTCGGGCACGAAGATGCCCGATTGCCTGGCCAGCGGAAGCACGCCTCATCTCCTCACGTCAGCGCCGGGATCGACAGTTGCTGGCCGACGCGGAGGGTCAGCGGGTTGTCCAGGCCGCTGGCCCGGGCGATCGGCCGCCACTGACGCGGGTCGCCGTATTCGCGAGCAGCAATAACGGCAAGGGTGTCACCGGCCCGTACCATGTGCGTCTTAGCGCGGTCGGCGGACTCAAGGGGTATGCCCGCCAGCAGCCGTTCCAGCTTCTCGTCCCCGTGCAGGGTGATCGAGAGCTCGGCACGCAGCGGCACGCCCGCCGCGCTGAAGTAGACGAACTTCTGGTTGACCCGTTCCAGCACGCAGGGGAAGGCCAGCGTGCCCCACATGAACAGCAGCCTGGGCGGCGCGTGCGTCCGCGGGTTCAGGTCGGTGAGGTTGACGATCAGGTCGGTATGCCGCCGGACGTCGGTACCCGTGCTCGTGGTGTCGAAGAACAGGTCCATCGAGAGCGTCTGCGCGCCGCCGCGCACGAACTGGAGCAGCGACGAGCCCAGGCCGGGGATCTCGACTTCTGCGTACTGGTTCGACAGGTCAAGCGCGTACTCGGGCGGGTTGAACAGTACCGGGATCGCGGTCGGCGGAAGCGGGTCCCTGACGACGATCAGTGCCTTGGACAGTGCCATGCGGTCAGCCCCTCCGTTCCCGGTCGAGCCGCTGCTGGCGTCGCAGCTTGCCGATCACGCGCTCGGCGATCGCGTCGATGTCCGGCTGGCGCGGGGCCGCGCTGGCCGGGCGCTCGCCGTGGTCCCGCCGCGGCCACGGCCTGTCCTGCTCATCGGGCCGCGGCGGGTGGTCCGGTCCGGCTGGCCGGGCTGCCGGCCCGGCTGGCTGGCCGGCCGGCCTGACTGGCAGGCCGGCTGGCACAGCTGGCTGGCTTACCGGCACTGCGGCACTCCCGGTCATCCGGTCGTCATCGGCTCGCTGGCCGCGCTCGGCCGGCACCGGCCGTACTACCAGGCCGGGCAGGATCACCGGCGCGGTCACCGCATCCAGCAGGCCGTGGCGGAGCAGCCCGGTGCCTGGCCGTGCGGGTTCCGGCTCGCGCATCGATACGGCCAGGTCCGGTGCGGTGTCAAGCGCCGGGCCGCGCGCCTGGCCGGATGTGACCGCGGCCGTCGGCACGGTCGATCGCCGCACCTGCGGCGTGGCCGGCGCCGCCCGCACGCCGGCCGGCCATGGCGGTGGCCCGCCGGACGAGTCACCCGCGCCCGGCCCGGTCCGCGACACGGGCCGGGGCATCATCCGGGCGGCGCCGGCCTGGTCGCCTGGCCATGCCGCGGCGCCGGATGGTCCGCGGGCCGGGCGCGACGGCCAGGACGCGCGGGGCCGTGCCGCATCCGGGGTCACGGGCGATGGCTGCCTGTCCTGGATGGCGTGTGGTTCCCGCGGTCCGGAGCCGGGCCGCGGAGGCCGGTGCGTCCGGGCTGACGGCCAGGGCTCGACGGCGGGCCAGGGGCTGCGGGCCGGCCCGATGACCGTCGTCGCAGGGGGAGTGACCGCCCTGGGGGCGGCGCGTCCGAGCCGTGTGCGGGAGGTCGCCGCCATGGCCAGCCGCAGGGCGCCGGTCAGCCCGGCCGGGCGCCACGCACTCATCCGGTATCCCCGCTGGCGAGCAACCTGGCCCGGTGCGCCCAGTGCCGCCGTTCGGCATGATCTAGCCGCATGAGCTCCTCATACGGCCAGTGGAAGTGGTAGGCGAGCATGGCTACCTCCTCGGAGAGCTGGTCGAGGGGGTAGCCGGCGATTCCCCCGTGGCATCCACCTCCACCTCGAACCGCTGCTCGCAAGCCGGACAGGTCACCTTCAGCGACGAGGTGCCCGAGCCGTTGATCCGGCCGTAGAAATCCTGGAGGTAGGCGAGGTCAGCGGCGAACAGGCCCTCGATCACCTTCGGGTTGATCGCCTCGACCGAGCCGAGCGCAGTGATCACGCGCGAGAGCAGGATGACGGCCAGGTACGCCGCGTTGGCCTGCACCCGCGGGTCCTTGAGCGGCAGGATCTCGTCGGCGGCCGTGGCCAGCCGCATGCGCCCTTCCCTGTGCAGCTCGCCCGCGGCATCCAGGTACCCGGTGGGCAGCACGAAGCCGAACTCGGTCTGCAACTCGTTCACCGGTCCGCCCCCCCCTACGCCTGTTCCAGCCGCTCGCAGCTGATGGTCAGCGTGTGCAGGGCTACCTCGTTGCCGGCGGCCGACAGATCGGGGCCGGTGATCTCGCTGGGCCAGCCGCCGAAGAAGTTCCACCGCAGCTTTTCCGTGTTGTCGTCGCCGAGCAGCACAATGGAGCCGTTCTTGCGCTGGACCTGGCCGGCGACGGCGGTGGCGTGCCAGGTATACAGCTCCTTGGAGTCGGTGATCCCCCACTTCAGCGTGATATCCGGGTAGCTGACCTTGCCG
>Ga0126381_100003682_pt1 | contig 16613 bp, 12 predicted proteins | sample PanSoiMetPlot_28_FD_96465 | JGI IMG/M metagenome (GOLD analysis project Ga0126381, IMG submission 96465) | Tropical forest soil microbial communities from Panama - MetaG Plot_28 | ecosystem: Environmental > Terrestrial > Soil > Tropical forest > Bulk soil | place: Panama | collected 2016-02-17 | reverse complement strand
TCGGAAAGCGGTCGATGATCCCGGAAAACACCAGGCGGGCGAGCGCGGCTCCCGTCTCGAACGGCCAGCCGATCACGCTGTTGATCTCGTATTTTGAGTACGTTTCGGTCCGATAGTCCGTCATTTCCCGCGTCCGGATCGGATGCAGGAGGATCGGTCGGCCTGATTTCTCGATCACGTCGTAGATCGGGAGAAAAATATCTTGATCGATCGGAGCGCCATCCACGTTGGTGTGCAGCTGGATGGCATTGGCGCCGTTCCCGAGAACGCGCTCGGCCTCCTTCACCGCCGCATCCGGCGCGTTCATCGGGAGCGACGCGGCATATCCGGGAAAATGCTTGGGATGTCTGGCCACGAGATCGGCCAATTCATCATTACCGATGCGCGCCCATTCCGGAGACTGGCCAGGTGACCAAAGCCGATCGATGGCCGGCATGGACAACGAAAGAACTTGCGAATAATCGAGGAAGGACTCGACAATCCGCAGCCGCTCATCCAAGTCCCACAGCGCCGGGATGCCTCTCACCCGCTTGCCCATATCCTTTTGCGCGGCCGGTGTTTCCAGAAGCCCGGCAAAGAACCGTTTGGGAAAGAAGTGATTGAATGCATCGATGTAGCGCATGGCGGTTACTCTCACAGCGGGAATGCTAGATCTAGCAGGATCGCGGCTCAGTCGCATAGAAGCGTCGGATCAAGAAAAAGCAGCACAGAACCCAACCTGTCGGATGAGCTTCTTCGGCAACCAAGACATCAACAAGCTTGCGCTCCACACCGCGTTGCATCAGGCGGCGATGGGCCTGTCGTTGGCGTTCTTCGCGGCTTTTCTGCTGCACGCCGGGCTCGCGCCGTCGGGGGTGTTCCTGACCCTCGCGGCGATCCTCACCCTGCGTTTTTTCGTGCGAGCCGCGGTGCTCCCGAGCGTGCGCCTGATTGGCTTCCGTAACACGTTCCTCCTCGGAGCCCTGCTGTTCGCGGTCGAGTACCTGGTCCTCGCAGCCTATGACGGATCGAACGTCCGGTTGTTCTGGTTCGTCGTCTCCGATGCCGTATGCAGCGCGTTCTATTGGACTTGCTATCACGCCTTCTATGCAGCCCTGGGAGACCCTGAAGACCGTGGGGCGCAACTGGGCGCTCGCGGGCTCCTGAGTACGATTGGTGCCGTCGCCGCGCCGGCAATCGGCGGCGTCCTCCTGGTCGTGGTTGGGCCCTGGGCCTCGTTCGGCGCCGCCGCTATCCTATCCGTCATCGCCGTGTTGCCGCTGCTCTCCATCCGCGAGCCCAAGATCCCGCTCTCCGCCCCAATCGAAGCGTTCATCCCCGTTCGCGAAGGCATCGCTCTGTTCGGAACCGATGGTTTCGTGAGCTGCATCTCGATTTTCACCTGGGACATGATCTCGTTCGTTGCCTTCGGCGAACGTTATGACGTCTTCGGCGGCGTGCTGGCGCTTGCCTCGCTGGCCGGCGCGCTCGCCGGCATGGCGTTTGGCCGCTTTATCGACGCCGGGCACGGCGCGCGCGCCGTCTACATCAATGCGGTCGCGATGACCGCCATCCTGCTGCTCAAGGCGGCCTGCGTCGGATCTGCACCGGCGGTCGCCATCGCGACGATCGTCGCCAACCTGTTCGGCGGGCTTTATCTGCCCGTGCTCATGACCGTCGTCTACAACGACGCCAAAGCGTCCGCCTGCTCGCTGCGTTTCCACGTGATCGCAGAGGCCGGTTGGGACGTCGGCGGCACCATCGGCTGCTCTTGCGCGGCGGCGGCCTGGGCGGTCGGGATTGCGCCGGCCCTCATCCTTCTCTTTGCGCTCGCCGGTCTTTTGCCGCAGACTTGGCTCGCCGTGCGGCGCTATCGCAAGCACGCGGCGGCCAACTAGATCGCACCGCAAACGAGGGCGCGCAATGGCGATTCCGCAACAGCAATCCAAGGGATTTGCCTGGATAGAGCTGGGGACCTTTTTCGTATCTGCCCTCGTCGGATTCGGCGTCGGCGCTTATTATCGAGACTATGCGATGTTCGTGATCGTTGCCGTCTTGACGTACGTTGCCCTCTCCATACTCCATCTTGCCGCAGCACTCGCGACCGGAGCACGCAAACCCCGCTGGTGGGACGTGCTTACCGATTTGATGATCATGATTTCCTGACCGAGGATACGCGCCCATGCGAACGGCAGACCAAATCGAGCCAATCGAAAAGGCGAGCGCGGACGAACTCGCCGCATTGCAGCTCGATCGCTTGAAAGACAGTGTGCGCCGCGCGTATGAGCGCGTGCCCCACTACAAGACAAAATTTGACGCCGCAGGCGTGCATCCCGCCGACCTGAAGCAACTCACCGATATCGCCAAATTCCCTTTCACCACGAAGCTCGATCTGCGTGAGAACTATCCGTTCGGGATGCTCGCGGTTTCGATGGACGACATCATCCGGATTCACGCGTCGAGCGGGACGACCGGAAAGCCCACGGTCGTCGCCTATACGCGCAAGGACATCGATACCTGGTCTCACCTGATGGCACGGTCGATCCGTGCCGCAGGCGGTCGCTCGAGCGACAAGATCCATGTCGCCTACGGATACGGCCTGTTCACCGGCGGCCTCGGCGCGCACTATGGCGGCGAAACGCTCGGCGCGGCGGTGATCCCGGTCAGCGGCGGGTTCACCGAGCGGCAGGTCCAGATGATCCACGACTTCAAGCCAGACATCATCATGGTGACGCCGTCTTACATGCTGGCGATCGCCGACGAGTTCGAGCGGCAAGGGCTCGATGCGCGCCAATGCAGCCTGCGCGTCGGCATCTTCGGCGCCGAGCCTTGGACCGAAAGCATGCGCGCGGAAATCGAGCGGCGCATGGGGCTTGACGCCGTCGACATCTATGGACTTTCGGAAATCATGGGACCCGGCGTGGCGCAGGAATGCATCGAGACCAAGGACGGGCTGACGATCTGGGAGGATCATTTCTACCCCGAGATCATCGATCCCGAAGCGGGAGAGCCTCTCACCGGCGGCGAGGTCGGCGAGCTTGTCTTCACCACGCTCACGAAGGAAGGCATGCCGCTGATCCGCTACCGCACGCGCGATCTCACGCGCTTGCTGCCTGGCACTGCACGCACCATGCGTCGCATGGAACGCATCAAGGGACGCAGCGACGACATGCTGATCATCCGCGGCGTGAATGTTTTTCCCTCCCAGATCGAGGCTGTGCTGGCGCAGCAACAGCAGTTCGCGCCGCACTATGTCCTCGAGCTTCGCCGTCCTGAACGCCTCGACGAACTTGATGTGGTTGTGGAGACGCGGCCAGCGTTGGGCGGCAAACTCGCGGCCGCTGAGCAAACGGCCCTTGAGCGCAAGACAGAACACCTTATCAAGGCGTATGTCGGTGTGGCCACACGCGTGCGCGTCGTCGAACCTGGCACAATCGAGCGGTCGCAAGGCAAGGCGAAGCGCGTTCTCGATCTGCGCGCCAAGGGTTGAAGGATCACCCGATATGTCGCTGGCCGGTCTGCTCGCCGCTGAACTGTTGGATACTGCCCTTGCCGATTGGCGTAACGCCGAGCCAAAAGGCACCGGCAGTTTCGCTAGTGATCGCGGCGCCTATTCGACGTTCTGGCAACGCGCGCAGGAGCTCCTTCAGCACCTGCCGGCAAAGCCTGCCCGCAACGAGCGACAGGCGAAGGCAGCGGACGCCATTTATCAGACTGCCCGCGCCTCGCGTGACCGCTTTCTCCGCAGGCACGTTGAAAGCGTCTACGCCGCGCTCACCCAAGACCGCTCCCAATTCGTGCGCATCGAGCCGCTGGTCTTTGCCGCTGCCGAGGCCTTCCCCGGTCTCGTCCCGACCCGCCCGCAGCTCGCAGCGGAGGCACAAAAGCTCCAGCGCGACAAGGAGGGACTGGAGATCGACCAGGGACTATTGCTCTCGCACATGCTTGGGCACGAGTCGGTAGGCCTTCATCTCTGCCACGCAATGTTGCTGCCGCGCGCGGAAGCGCTGGAAAAGCGTGACGAGCTTGGCGCCAGGGGGGTCGTGGACCTCGGGGCGGTCAGGGTCGAGCGCCGCGGGAGAGCCATTCATGTGCTGATGCGCAATCCGCGCTTTTTGAATGCCGAAGACCAAACCACCATTGACGCCATGGAGATCGGCGTCGACCTTGCGATCCTCGATGCCGACACCGACATCGCGGTTCTCAGGGGCGATCGAGTGGAACACCCCAAATATCGTGACCGCCATGTTTTTGGCAGCGGCATCAATCTGACTCATCTCTATCGCGGCAAGATTCCCTTCCTCTGGTTCCTGCAACGCGAGCTCGGTTTCGTTCACAAATTCATGCGTGGCGTCGCGCGATCCGACATCGTGCCCGACGATATTCACGGCCGAGGCATCGAAAAGCTATGGATCGCAGCGGTCGAGAGCTTTGCCATCGGCGGGCACTGCCAGATCCTCCTGACACAGGACTATGTGCTGGCGGCGGACAACGCGTTCATGACTCTGCCGGCGCGCAAGGAGGGCATTATTCCTGGCGCCGCCAATCTGCGACTGCCGCGCTTCACCGGCGACAGGCTGGCCCGCCAGCTTGTCAATTACGAGCGCAAACTCGTCTGCGACAGCGACGAAGGCCGACTGATCTGCGACGAAATTGCGCCCGCGGACCAGATGGATGCCGCCATCGAGCGCGTGGTCACGGGACTGACGAATTCAGGCGCCGTCAGCGCGGTCGGCAATCGACGCGCATTCCGCATCGCCGCGGAGCCGCTGGATTTGTTTCGGCGCTATTGCGCCGTCTATGCCCGCGAGCAAGCCGAGTGTCATTTCAGCCCTGCACTCATCGCCAACCTCGAACGGCACTGGAACGCGCAGAACCGAGTCGAGTGATCTTTGGCCGACGGACGCGCGCAGACGGACGCGCAGGTGATTTCTTCAGGCGGCCACGAAATATTTTTTGCGCTGCCGGAAAGGCGCGATTTCGACGCCAATTTTCCATGTTTGATTTCGAAAAATACTTCGAATTCGAGGACGAGTGACCGCCTTGCGACGGTCGCGATACTTCGCGGCGCCCTCGGGTCAAATTCGCCGCACGAGTGCCGCTTTTCGATTTGAAATTCTTGAACGCGCGTGCGGCAGCTGGAAACTTCACATCGGCGGCGCAAGCGGTTTGGTGCGCAGGGTTTCATGGTCGAGGATACCCCACCCCAAGGACAATGGCCCTCGTGCACGACCGAGGCCGAACGTCTGAACCAGGACCGTTGCCGCTACGAGCGTTCGCTCGTCGCGGGCGTCCTGGCTGGCGACCTCGAGGCGTGCGCGGAATTCCTGCGGGCCGGCACGCCGCCGCTCCAAGTGGCGGTCGAGAAGATCGAAGCCGATGAGAACGACCGCCGCGCCGCATTGCTTTATGTCTTTGCCAAGCTTCGGGAAGACGGCTATTGGCGGCTGCGGGCGTTCAACGGCCGGCCGCGGCTGTCGGTGTTTCTCGCTCTCACGGCGCGCGAGCTGCTCGCGCAACGCGCCGCGGTCGGCATTTTGCAGAACTCGAGGGTCGGATGGATCCGATTCAAACGGGTCTTCGACGGGGACATTTTCGCCCGCATCAAGATGCGTTTTCCGCATGACGACAGCACGCGGTGGGACGACCTCTATCAGGACGTCTTCGAGAAGCTGGTGGAGGACGACTATCGGCGGCTGCGCACCTACAGGGGCGGAAATTTCATCGGGTTCGTCCACGTCGTGGTCGATCGACTGCTGATCGACTTGCTGCGCCGTGAGGCCCCGCGGCGGCGTCTGCCGGCGGCGATCAAGCCTTTGCCACGTCTCGAACAGGAGATCTATGTCGCGATCGCCTGGAAAGAATGCGAGGCTGACGTGAGCCGTCTCACCGAATTTCTCCGCGGCCGTCTCGATCGGGATCCCGATGAGAACGCGGTGCGTGAGGCGCTCGCACACGTCTTGGAGATAGTCGTGCTTCCGCCGCGCGAGCCATCGGCCCGACCTACCACCGTCTCTCTTGACGCCATTCTGTCTGCCGCGGTGCAAGTTATTCTGGCCACGTCCTCGCCGACACCGGAAGAGGCGCTGCTTTTAGCCGAAGAAGAAGAACATCGTGATGCAATGGTCGCCCTTGTTCGCACCCGGGCCGAGGAACTTCTTCCCATCGAACAGTTTTACCTACAGGTCGCCTTCGGCGCCACCGATCCGCTTCCGCGCCGTCGGATTGCGGCCATCATGGGTTGTTCCGTCGACGAGGTGGATCGCCTCAAGCAACGGACGCAGCGCTGGTTTGCGAGCGTGCGTCAAGCGTTTGAGGAAAACCGCGCGTGTCCGTCTTTTGTGAAGTAAGATAAACGCGATGACAGAGACCCTGCGCACCGCCATCGAACGATTGCTGTCGCCTGACGGCCCGCAGCTTGTCGACACTCAGCCTTCCAGTTCGACCTCGGAGGCCCTGCGCGCACGCCTTGCGGCCGATTTTTCAGAGGCGCTTGCCGGCAATCTAGACTACCCGGACACAGCCGCCGACAACGCCCGATTGCTGAACGACATCGCCGCCTATCTCGACGGCCGAATAGAAGGCGACGAGCGCGAGCAATTGATTGCCGCCATAGCGCAGGCGCCACAGCGCCGAGCGATGCTCGAGTCCGCCGCCGCTTTTCTCGAGGACTTGAAGCTTGACGATGCCGAACTCGGTTCAAAGTCGATTCCGCAGGACCTCCTCGCCGAAGCAACCGCCGTGTTCGCGCCGAGGCAATTGCACCGTCAAGCCGTCGCCGCGATGGAGCCAGCGCAACGTTCCAATCGACGTAGATTGCCGGTCTGGGCGGGCATGGCCGCCGTTTTGGCATTGGTGGCGGTCGGATCGGCCAAGTTGACCTTGGTCGGGCAAGGGCCTCCCGACTTGATGCGCGCTGAGGAGGCCGCGGAGAAGGACAAAGCGCCGACCGCCTTGGCTCCGTCTATTCTCGGCGCTCAAACAGAGACTGCAAATGAGTCCGCCCATCCAATCGCAATTTCAGCACCGACCCCGATCGCCCCAACAACCCTGAGGAGCGAGGCTCCGTCAGCGAACCCAACAACGTTTGATCTTCTGGGCTCGCTTCCCTCGGCCAGCGCCTACAGCGATTGCAACGCAGATCAGCCACAACGGACCTATCAGATCACCCGGGACCTGCACGCGGCCCTGGATAAAAATGGAGAAGATGCAAAGCTCGGGAACACCCCCTGCGACTCGCGCGTCACCAACGCCCGGCCGGTGGAAGCCATAACGCCCTCTGCCCAAACATTGGTGCCGCATGCAAGTCCTCCGCCATTGACGTCGGCGGACAGCAGCATGTCGGGAGCCTTCGGCTCCATGTCTTCAAGTGCCGTAGGACATCAGTCGGCATTCGGCGCGTTCAGAAGAAGCCGTGCTTCTTCTCGGAACCAGTAACGCGCCTATCCAACATCATCAATTCAAGACAATCCGGCTCACGCACGGCCGCGCTCGGACGCACCGAGGCGGCGCGTCGTCCGTGCTCGACTTCGCGCCGCAGCGGGTCCTTACGACGGTAGGGCCGGGGCGGGAAGCTCGCGCATGCGAGGGCGGTCAGGTGCCGCCACCTTCGTCGGCTTTCGACTGGCGGTCGCGATCACCAGTGTGATCGACAGTGGATCGCAACTCAAAACCATGGCCAGGATCAAGAGCTGGATCATCTGCTCACGATCGATGCCGAACAGCGTTGCCGCATATTCCAGCACGCCGACGTCTGCCGCGGCCTTCTGCTGCTCCGCGGTGATCCGAGCTTGCGCGGTTCGAAGCTCGATCAACGTTTCTTCTTCTTTTGCCCGCTGCTCGACGAGCTCGGCCCGATTGCGCCGCTGATCTCTGGCGAGTTCCATCGCCGACGTCGACCGGCCACGCTTGGTGGCTTCTTCGATCGCGGAGTCGATCTGGGAGATCCTGCGGTTCAAATCGGCGAGCAGCCGCTGCTGGGCGTCGATCTTCGCGACTTGATTGGCCGCTTCCATTTCATTGATGGTGACCGCGGTGACGTGCGGATTGAGGTGCGCCGCCGACAATTGCCCAAAAACGCCAACGGCATTGATGCAGGCCAGGATCACGACGAGCGCGCAGAGCACCGAGCGCAGTCCGAAGCCCATCACCGTCCAATTTCGCGAAAGCCAAGCGGCGCCGGCGAGCTTCCCGGCTTCCATCGTCGACGCCATGATGATGACCGGGATCTCCGCACCAGGAAAGATCCGTGTCATGCCACTGACGCTGAAATAGGCCGCAATCCCCGCCAGCACGACAGCGACAGTGAGGGTGAGGAGGTGCAGGAGATCGAAATTGGATTGCGGCTTGGCCGGTTCAAGCTCCGCAGCCGGCGCGTACGCTGCGGCCGCTGCCTGGGCGGCGGCCATGACCGACTTGATCTTCTCAGTCGGCATCGCCGGCGACACCATCTGAGTTTGTTTCGGTTTTGGCCGCTTCGCCGGTTTTGCGACTTTCTTCGGCGCGATAAATGCTTTCGCCAGCACAGCCGACGGCTTGAGTGGCGCTGAGGCCGGCACCTTGCTCTGCGGCGCCTGAGCCTTCTTGGCGGCAAGCGGCACAGGACCGCCCACGTCCTTCAGTTTGAAGCCTGGAATCACTTTTTCCTTCGCGGTTTTGGCCGCGACCTCATTTGAGTTCGAAGCTTTGAGCATTGTGGACCGACATCAACGCGCGGACGGGTCACGCCCTTAGACGCAGGCTCTTGCAGTTGTCACGCTCACATTGATCGCCAGGGGTCAAAGAATCTGCTTCGCGTCCATTTTGGAGGTATGGAGATGACCCTCCCAAAAAATATTTTGGGGGCCAGTCAGTTAGTTGTTCTGATCTGTCACCCCCGCGCAACATCGCAAGCGCGATGCAACACGCACGAGGAGGTCAGCGCGGCCGAGAACTCAACGCAGGGACAACGGCACTAGTTCGCGGCAGGGCGCTGCCCTCGCGAAAGCAAGGCCCTTTCGCGCGTGTCACAATTCGGTCTATGGCTCAATCGGCTTGGTGATGTGTCGCACATCACACTTGCAGCCATCGCACCGATACGTGATCACATCAGCCTTCGGCACTGACGTCGCCGGCATTATCGCCGCAAGCCTCATCGGCTCTCCACAATCAGGGCAAAAGATATTTGATCGGGAAAAATATCCCCGCGCACTTTGCGTACGCATGGCAACCCCCACCGCAGCTCCCTCAGATGACCGGGAACGCAACACCGGCCAATTCGAATCACTATCGAAAACCAGGGCGCGTCAACCGTATAATAGTACGGCACCTCAATTGAGCTGGGCATGTTCGAACGCTACAGGCGATTGCGCTAACGGTCTGCCCGGGTGACGACGTCCATCAGCTCGGCGATCTTGCGCCGCTGCTCGGCGCGATTGCCGGAGACGATCGCCCCCTCGACGCAATGCGCGACATGGTCGCGCAGGATCTCTTCCTCTGCGCGACGCAGCGCCGCCCGCACGGCCGAAATCTGCGTGACGATGTCAATGCAATAGCGATCGTCCTCGACCATGCGGGCGAGGCCGCGGACCTGGCCCTCGATCCGGCCGAGTCGTTTGAGACAGGAGTCCTTGATATCCTTGCGCATGACGCTAATATACCCCTACGGGGTAGTCGTTTCAAGGGTCAGATTAGAAACACAGAGCGTCAGTCCATGAATTCGCACAACAGCGCCGCCGCGCAGGGCCATGCACACGGGTCCAGTCACCACGGCCACACCACGCCCAACGATGCTCACGCCGAATCCAACCCAGCGCGTACGGACACGGTCGACCCCGTGTGCGGCATGCGCGTCGATCCCGACACGACGGCCCATCGCCAGTCCTATCAGGACCGCACCTATTACTTCTGCAGCGCCAGATGCCGCGAGAAGTTCGCTGCCGACCCCGTGACATATCTCGGGCCGAAGACCGGCACGCCCGCCCCTGTCCCCGAGGGCGCGGTCTACACCTGCCCGATGCACCCGGAGATCAGACAAAACGGCCCCGGCACTTGTCCGATCTGCGGCATGGCCCTGGAGCCGGTGACCGTAACCGCTGAGACAGGTCCCAACCCGGAACTCCTGGACATGACTCGCCGATTCTGGGTCGCGCTCACCCTGTCGGTCCCGGTGGTCGCACTTGATATGGGCGGACACTTGTTCGATCTTCACATGCTGATCGGACCAACGCTCTCCAATTGGATCGAGCTCGTCTTCGCGACGCCGGTCGTGCTGTGGGCCGGCTGGCCATTCTTCGTGCGCGGCTGGCAGTCGCTCCTGACGCGCAACCTCAATATGTTCACCCTGATCGCCATGGGCACAGGCCTCGCCTGGCTCTACAGCGTGATCGCGACGCTTGCACCCACGCTTTTCCCGGCGGCTTTCCGCGATGCGGAGGGCGCGGTCGCCACCTATTTCGAAGCCGCCGCGGTGATTACGGTGCTGGTGTTGCTCGGCCAGGTGCTGGAGCTGCACGCCCGCGAACGAACCTCAGGCGCCATCCGCGCTCTACTCGACCTCGCGCCCAAGATCGCGCGGCGCGTCAACGAAGACGGCAGCGAAGAAGACGTGTCGCTGGACGGTGTAGCCACCGGCGAGCGCCTGCGGGTGCGGCCCGGCGAGAAGGTGCCGGTCGACGGCGTATTGCTGGAAGGCCGATCGGCGATCGATGAATCGATGGTGACCGGCGAATCGATGCCGGCGATGAAGGATGCAGGTGCCAAGGTCATTGGCGGAACGCTCAACCAGACCGGTGCCTTCATCATGCGAGCGGAGAAAGTCGGGCGCGACACCATGCTGGCACAGATCGTGCAATTGGTCGCAGCTGCGCAGCGCTCACGCGCACCCATTCAGCGGCTTGCCGATCAGGTCTCCGGCTGGTTCGTTCCGTTGGTGATCGCCGTCGCTGTGCTCGCATTCGCGGCGTGGGCAACCTTCGGGCCGCAGCCGCGCTTCGCCTACGGCCTCGTTGCCGCCGTGACCGTGCTGATCATCGCTTGTCCGTGTGCGCTTGGATTGGCCACGCCGATGTCGATCATGGTCGGTGTGGGCCGCGGCGCGCTGGCCGGTGTGCTCATAAAGGACGCCGAGGCGCTCGAGCGCATGGAGCGGGTCGACACACTCGTCATCGACAAGACCGGCACGCTTACCGAAGGCGAGCCGAAAGTGGTCGCCGTGTTCGCGGCGCAAGGCTTAGAGGAAATCGAGGTGTTGCGCCTCGCCGCAAGCGTCGAGCGCGCGAGCGAGCATCCGCTGGCGCGGGCGGTGGTCGAGAGCGCGAACGAGCGCGGGCTCGCGCTCGTGGAAGTGACCGACTTCGACGCGCCGACTGGCAAAGGTGTCACCGCCACGGCCGCCGGCCGCAAGGTGGTTCTCGGCAACGCCCGATTCCTCGAAAGTATCGGCATCGCTGTCGATCCGCTCGAAGCGGATGCCGAGCGCTTGCGTGAAGACGGCGCCACCGTGATCTATCTCGCCGTCGATGGACGCACCTGCGGGATTCTCGCCATCGCCGACCCGGTAAAGCCGTCGACGCCCACAGCACTCTCGACGCTGAGGGCCGACGGCGTGCGCGTCGTGATGCTGACGGGAGACAATGCCACTACGGCCAAGGCCGTGGCACGCCGTCTCGGCATTGCCGAAGTAGAGGCGGAGGTGCTGCCCGACCAGAAGAGCGCGGTGGTTGCCAGCTTGCGAAGCCAGGGCCGCGTCGTTGCCATGGCGGGTGACGGCGTGAACGATGCTCCAGCCCTTGCAGCCGCCGACGTCGGCATCGCGATGGGAACGGGAACCGACGTCGCCATCGAGAGCGCCGGAGTCACCCTGCTCAAGGGCGATCTGACCGGGATCGTGCGCGCGCGGCGCCTGTCCGCCGCCACCATGCGCAACATCCGCCAGAACCTGTTCTTCGCGTTCGTCTACAACGCAGCCGGCGTCCCCATCGCCGCCGGCGCGCTCTATCCCGCGTTCGGCATTCTGCTGTCGCCAATCATCGGCGCCACCGCAATGGCGCTCTCATCGGTGAGCGTTATCACCAACGCACTGCGATTGCGACGGGTTCGGCTTTAAGGCTTTTCCGGCGCCGCCAACTGTGGTGCCCGACCTCAGAGGAGCCTCCTGCACCCGCCTGCGTCGTCTGAGAGACGCTGTCTTGCGTCGGCTCTCCGTGCTTCATATTTTTCAACGCAGGCAATGGACTGATGGATCGCGCCGCTCGTTGCACAGCGTCCTCGGTCGAAGTCCGAATGGCCACTCGAGCGAGACACCCCCTATGGTTGATCACGCAGGCGCGAGCACGACCTCCCCCTTGTCGGCGCGGATCAACGGCGGCGTCGCGACCTTCAAGACCGAGCGGAGCTGGAGCGGTGGCCGTCTCTACGGTGCCGTCAAGCGCTGGCGAGGCGCTAACGCAGAGCTGCTGCATCGGCGGCGGCAGCACACGCTGATTCTCACACTCGGCGGCACCACCGATCTCACCGGGACGAAAATCTCGGGGTCCCCGCACTACGAAGGTCGCGATCGGCCGGGATGCGTGACCTTCGTTCCGTCGGGCGCCGAGCGGCGGGGCTGGTATCGAAACGCCAACATGAGCTTCCTGGTTCTGCTGATCGAGCCCGATTTCGTCCATTGGCACGACTTCGGTCTCGACGGACGAGAGCTGCGGCCGTTCACGAACCACCGCGACCCGCTGCTCGAGCGTGTCCTCTGCTCGCTCGCAACCGAAATGCAAAGTGACGGAGCGGGGCTGCCTTCGCTCTACGCGGAGCACGCCTCAGGTCTGCTGATGACCCACATCATGCAGTCGACGCGAGGCGCCCGTGCAACATCGGAGCGGGGACTGTCGCAGACAAGCTTGCGCCTCGCCCTCGAATTCGTTGAGGAGAACCTGCACCGCGATCTCTCCTTGTCGGAGCTGGGCTCTCTGGTTGGAATGGGCCCCGATGTTTTCGCTCGCAATTTCAAGCGCCGCGTCGGGGTTCCGCCCTATCGTTATGTGACGGAGCGGCGGATCCGCCGCGCTCAAAATCTTCTGGCGGAGAACAGTGCATCGATCGCCGACATCGCGTTGGCGGTCGGATTTTCCAGCCAAAGTCATTTCACGACCCAATTTGGCAAGCTCTTGCATATGACCCCGGCGACCTATCGCGCCCGGCACCGGGCGTGAACAGGCTGCTCACGCGCACTTGAACAAAGCGGTGCCGGCGACACGGTCCAACCGTCGGAAATCTGAAAAGCGTGTCGCCTTTGCGGAAGACCCTCCGCCCTCGATCTCCTAGATGACGACCGCCGGATACCGCGCGTCCAAAGGTCCGGCCTCGTAAAACTGTCTGCAAGGATCGACCCGTCATGACGACCGACCTCACGCGCCGGGCCTTTGTCGAAACCTCGGGCCTCGCATGCGGCGTCGTTGCCGCCGGGGTCACGCTCGGCTTGAACAGCGACGCGGGCGCGCAGGCAACGGAACCGCCCCCCGATCGCGAACCAGCATCCGAGATAGTCCTGACGCTACGGATCAACGGTGCGCCTCACGACGTCAACGTTGATCCGCGCACCACACTGCTCGATGCGCTGCGCGAGCGGCTGCACCTGACCGGCACCAAGAAGGGCTGCGACATGGGTGCCTGTGGTGCCTGCACGGTGCACGTCGACGGTCGTCGGGTGAACGCCTGCTTGACGCTCGCGGTCATGGTCGAGGGCAAGGAGATCACGACAATCGAAGGCCTGGCGCGCGGCAGCGAGCTGCATCCGGTGCAGCAAGCCTTCGTCGACCACGACGGCTTCCAATGCGGCTACTGCACCTCGGGCCAGATCATGTCGGCGGTCGCGCTGATCGCCGAAGGCCGCGCTCGCAACGACGCCGAGATCCGCGAATTCATGAGCGGCAACATCTGTCGCTGCGGCGCCTATCCCAACATCGTCGCCGCCATCAGGGACTCGGCCAGGAGAGCTTGAGGAAAGAGCGGGCAAGCATCATGCATCCATTCAGCTATACGCGGGCAAATGAGCCGCAGGCGGCGATCGCCGCCGTGCAAAGTGCGGGCAGCGAATTCATCGCCGGCGGCACCGACATTCTGCAGCTGCTCAAGGCCGGCCAGCGCACGCCGCGACGTCTCATCGACATCAATGCATTGCCGCTTGCAAGCATCGAGGTCGATTCCACCGGTGCGCGGATCGGAGCGCTCGCGCGGATGTCCGATGTGGCAGATCATCCCGGCATCGTGGAGAATTTTCCGGCGATCTCGCAGGCGCTGCTGCTGTCAGCTTCGGCGCAGCTGCGCAATATGGCGTCGATCGGCGGGAACCTGCTGCAGCGCACGCGCTGCACCTATTTCCGCGATGCGAGCTTCGTCGCCTGCAACAAGCGCCGTCCCGGCTCGGGATGCGCAGCGATCGGTGGCGAGAACCGCATGCACGCCATCCTTGGCGGCTCTGACGCCTGCGTTGCCACGCACCCGTCCGACCTCGCGGTCGCGCTTGTCGCGCTCGAAGCCATTGTGCGTTTGCTTGGGCCCGACGGTGGGCGCAGCGTTCCGATCGCCGAGTTTCACGCCCTTCCCGGTCATTCGCCGCACATCGAGAACGTGCTGCGGCCGGGGGAACTCATCATCGGGATCGACGTACCCGCCGCCGCGCATGCGCGGCGCTCGCACTATCTCAAAGTGCGCGATCGTACCTCATACGAATTTGCGCTGACCTCGGCCGCGGTTGGCTTGGACATTGCCGACGGCCGTGTGCACGGCGCACGAATCGCGATGGGCGGGATCGGAACCAAGCCGTGGCGGTTGCAGGCAGTCGAAGGGGCGCTTGTCGGCACCCGCGCAGGCGACGCCCTGGCGTGGAAGGCGGCGGCAGACAAGCTTGCGGTCGGCGCGCGTCCGCTGGAGAAGAATGCCTTCAAGATCGAGCTTGCGAAGCGGACCATCCTGCGCGCACTGGGGACGGTTGCGAGAGCGACATAAACCAACATCATCAGAAGGAACGTGACCATGACAACAATGGTCGGCCAGCCCGCCAGTCGCGTCGATGGCGCTGCCAAGGTCACTGGCGGTGCGCACTACACCGCGGACGTCGCTCTGCCTGGGCTGGTGCATGCGGTTCTCGTCGACAGTATGATCGCGAGTGGGCGCATCCGCGCCATCGACACCGCCGCGGCCGAGCGCGCGCCCGGCGTGCTGGCGGTGATCACGCATCTCAACGCGCCGAAGCTCGTCTATCCCGCGGACGCACCGCAGGGAGGCGCGAGCACGTTGCGTCGCGTCGCCGTGCGCGCCTTCGAGGGACCGCAGATCTTTTTTTCCGGGCAGCATATTGCAGTCGTCGTCGCCGATACGCTCGAGCGAGCGACCCATGCCGCGAGCCTTGTTGTTGTCAGCGCCGACCAGGACCAGCCGGTCGTGGTGCTCACGTCGCATCTTGACCGTGCTTATCGACCCGACCGCATCAACGGCAATCGCGAGACCGATACCGCCACGGGCGACGTTGAGCAGGGACTGCGCGACGCACAGGTGCAGATCGACGAGACCTATGTGACGCCCATCGAGCATCACAATCCGATGGAGCTCTCGTCCTGCATCGCGCTGTGGGAAGGTGTCGGCGAGGCGAAGCGGCTTACAGTCTACGACTCGACCCAGGGGGTCTGCGATCAACGCGCCACACTGGCGACGACCTTCGGCCTGCCGCGGGAGCGCGTGCGCGTGGTGTGCGCCTATCTCGGTGGCGGCTTCGGCGGCAAGCTTTCGGTACGTCCGCATACAGCACTGGCCGCATTGGCGGCGGATCGGGTCGGGCGGCCGGTGAAGCTCGTGGTCAAGCGCGAGCAGATGTTCACGTCGATCGGTTATCGCGCGGCCAACGTGCAGCGCATGCGGCTCGGTGCGCGCCGCGATGGGCAACTAACCGCGATCGCGCACGACGCGGTGCTGGGGACCGCCACGAACGAGGAATGGGTCGAGCAGTCCGCGGCGATCTCACGCATGCTGTACGCGTGTCCGAACCGACGCACGACCCACCGCGCCGTGCGCCTCAACCTCGACACGCCGACGATCATGCGGGCACCCGGGGAGGCGCCGGGATCATTCGCGAGCGAGCAGGCCATGGACGAGCTCGCCCACAAACTGGCGATCGACCCCATTGCGCTGCGCCTGCGCAACTACGCCGAGGCCGATCCGGAAACTGGGGCGCCCTGGTCGAGCAATTCGCTGCGACAATGCTATCAAGTCGGAGCAGAACGCTTCGGCTGGTCGCAGCGGAGCGCCACGCCGCGCGCGCGGCGCGAAGGCCACGAGCTCGTTGGCTTCGGCGTCGCGAGCGCAGCCCGCGCGGTCAATCTGTTGCCGGCAACGGTGCGTGTACGCCTGTTGGCGAATGGCAGGGCGGAAATCGCGACCGCCGCGCACGACATCGGGACCGGCACCTACACGATCCTCGCCCAGATCGCCGGCGATGTTCTCGGCCTCGCTCCCGATCGGCTCGACGTCGTGCTGGGCGACACGCTGCTCCCGCCCTCGCCAGCCGCCGGCGGATCCACCACGGCGCCAAGCGTCGGGTCGGCGACGCAGATGGCCGCGGAGGAGGCGAAGCGTGCGCTCGTTGGTCTCGCCATCGCGGACAGCCGTTC
>Ga0126381_100003681_pt1 | contig 16626 bp, 13 predicted proteins | sample PanSoiMetPlot_28_FD_96465 | JGI IMG/M metagenome (GOLD analysis project Ga0126381, IMG submission 96465) | Tropical forest soil microbial communities from Panama - MetaG Plot_28 | ecosystem: Environmental > Terrestrial > Soil > Tropical forest > Bulk soil | place: Panama | collected 2016-02-17 | reverse complement strand
GGGAGCGTGAGCCATCCGAGTTTTATCGGGTCGCCGTTCTAATCTTTTTTGATGATGATATCGGCACGAGCTCCTTGATCTTTTAGCTTAATTTCATCCCGCACCAGCTCGACATTTTTCAAGCGCGATGGATCCGTGGCATCCGCGGGAATGACGAGCAGCCGCACACGCGTGCCTTTCTTTCCGCGGATCATCTCAACGACCTTGTCCAATCGCATCTCGCGAACATCGACGTAATCCGCCTGACCCTGTGCCACGGCGGTAATCCGGTCGCCCACTTTAAGTCTTCCATCCACTTGCGCGGGCCCGCCCGGCACCAGGCTCTCAATCTTCGCATAGCCATCTTCAGAACGAAGCATGGCGCCGATGCCGACAAGCGAGAGTCCCATGTTGATACTAAAGTTCTTCATGTCGGCCTTGCTCAGGTATTCCGAATGCGGGTCGTATGCTTGGGCGAGCGCATCGAGAAAAAGTTTCACTTGTTCGTCCTTATCTTGCTCGTGTACATTGCGGGCGAGACGATCGTAGCGGCGAGCAACCAGATGCGGGGCCGGCCCGTTCGGGTGTTCGCTCAGATGCTCCTGCAACAGCTCGTTTGTGATGCGGCCGCGCCAGAGTTGGTCAGCCTCGGCCTCATCTTTTGGCCACGGGGATTTTTGGCGACTCAACTCGACCGTCGCATTGCTTTTGAAATCGATCGGCTGCTTTATCACTTCTTTTACCTTGGCGACCCGATCGTCGACCCGTTTCGTATAGAGCGCGTAAATGTCGTAAGCCGGCTTCAGGGTGCCAGAAAGAACGTCCACTGCCATCGAGTTGCCGTATTTTGCATTGAGCGTGTCAACATCTTGTTGCGTAAAGAAGAGATGACTGAAATCGAGCATCTCCAAGTACGTCTGCAGAAATTTCTTTGAAATTTCTTCGGTCAGCTTTTGCCGGGTATAGTGGCCTTCCTCCAGCAGCCGGCCCACGGACATGGCGATCGTTTCCTTCGACGTCGCCACTGCGTGCGGGCCCGCGAGTGTAGCTGTTAAGAGGACGGCACCAAGCGCCAAGGTTCGCTGGAAGCGTGATTTCATCGGTAATTATGCGGTTTCCCACCTTGGCAGATTTCAGCAAGAAACGCAAGATGATGAAATAAGGTGGACATGTGAGTAGGAATCAGACAATCGAGAACTGGGAACATTCAATATTCGTAACAACTGCGGGTTTTAGTCGTAATCAGGTCTGGATGGAGTGAAACGCAATGAATTACCAAAGGTTTTGTGGCGGCATTTTCGAGACCAATTGCTACCTGCTTAACGCACCAGAGGGATCGATTCTGTTCGACGCGCCCGAAGGCGCTTGCGAATGGCTGTGTTCGCTTCGGGTCGATCCAAAACTCTTGCTCGTGACACACGGGCATATCGATCACGTCCTGGATCTTGCCCAGATTAAGCGCCAGTTTGGTTGTCAGATCGGTTGTCACCCACTCACCAGACCCATGGTTTGCGATCGGGAATTTTTTCGCAGTTTCGGGTTCGAATTGGAAATCGAACCGGTGGAACCGGATTTTCTGATTGAAGAAACGCCAAGCCGAGATTTTCTCGGCACCGACTTCCAAGTTCTGGAAGTTCCCGGCCACTGCCCGGGCAGTCTTTGTTTCTTTTCGCGCAAAGACAAATTACTCGTCGACGGCGACGTGCTTTTTGCCGGCAGCATCGGACGGGGCGATTTGCCCGGCGGAGACGTCGATCTGTTGATCGCCGGGATCAGGCAAAAACTATTTCTGCTCGGCGACGACGTCACAGTGCTTTCCGGTCACGGGCCGCCCACGAAAATCGGAACCGAGCGGAGAACCAATCCGTTTCTCGTCCAGTGATGCTACTCTCCGAAGATCAACGGCTGGTCGTCTCCCCCGCTCGGGCAGTGTGACGCGGGCGGTTTATGGATTCTCCGACCCCGCCTCTTTCGATCAGAGATCCGCGAGAAACGATGCTAGCGGCCGAAGATCGTCGATCTTCACCACAACCGCGCAGAGCGATCGCAACGCACTGGGAACGTATTGCAGAAACTGTTTGTGGCCTTTCACGAGGCCGAGGAAGCCGTACGCCCCGAGCGCTTGCATCAGACGTTGCATCGCGCAAAGGCGCAACTTCAAATCCAAATCGCCGTCGATCGCAATTCCATTTTCGACCTGCCGATCGCGATAGTATGCTATCAGTTGGGCGCGTTCGGCTTCGGTAAGATCGACGTATGGATCGTAGAGCAACGATGCCAGATCGTACTCTGCCAAGCCAGGCCGCATTCCCTGGAAATCGATCAGATTAGCCTGCCCGTTCTGGATGATGATGTTTTGCGATTGAAAATCGCGGTGGACCAAAACCCTTGGGAAACTCGCAAGATGTTTTGCGATTTCACGCAAACCGGGAAGCGCTGCCAGCTCCTTGCGTATTGAGTCGTTGACGTTGAAATAGCGACCGAGGCAACTCTTGAAAAAATAATTCTGTTCCCACCGGTAAAGCGGAGCGTTAAACTCGGCCGGCAAATCCTCCTTCATTTCTGCGCACATCGACTCCGGGAGACTGTGCAGCTTGATAATTTGGTCGAGCGCTGATTCGTAGAACGCGCGGCGGACCATCCAGCTCTCGTGCTGATAGCTGTACAGATCGCGCTCCCCCAAGTCTTCGATCCAGATCAGGCCTTCCGTAGGATCGTGAAAATAAATTTTAGGGACTCGAATTCCGTGGGCGTCGAGAAATTGCGCGATCTCGACGTAGTGCCGGTTTTCTTCGCGCTCCAGATTGTATTTAACCAGAATCAGCGCCTGATCTGCGGCGCAATGGATTCGATAAAACTTTCGGTCCGATCCTCCCTTTTCAATTGGCCTGATTTTTATCTCGTCAAGATTCAAACGCGGAAAATGCATTCGCGTTCGTCGAAGAAGCAGCGCCGTTCTCATTGATTGGATTTAGATGTCGATGTTGCGATGGATGCCGCTGACCTTTTTTTGGGAGCGGACAATACAACGGTAAAGCTGACTTTGGGAAGCAATTTGTGCGCCCGGCCACAAAATCGTGTCCTCGATGACCGCTTCCGCGCCGACTCGGCAATGTTCTCCGACAACTGAGCAGCCGCGCAACTGCGCCGTGCTATCAACAATCGCTGATTTGGCCATGCGCTCTGTCCACGCTGGAATGCCGACGAAACGGGGCTTCCATTCTTCTCGCAAAATTCTGCGGTGCACGTCGAGATATTCCGTGCGCGAAGTAATGTTGAACCATTTTCCGTCGTTCATGACCAAACCGCCGATCTTACCACCTTGGCCGATCCAATCAGCAATAATCGGAATGAACGAGATCTTTTTTTGTGGCGGAATTTGCTGGAAAACCGCCGAATTCCAAACAGCGATGTTGGCGAAATCCAGATTTCCGGCGATGCCGTAGCGATTCGCGATATCCACAACGCGGTCGTTTCGCAAAGCAACCTGTGAGGCTAAACCGGTATCACGCAATGCCAGCGTTACGTCGTTCCCGCGACGGAAATGTTCGTCAATCAAAGGTTGCAGAGTAACGTCGGTCAGAATGTCGCCGCTATAGGTAAGGAAGGGTTCGGTGCCAAGGTGATGTTCCGCGTTCTTAATGCCGCCGCCGGTTTCCAGCAGCTCCGGTTCGTGAATAAGCATGACCGGACGGCCGGCGTAGTCGTTCGTCGCAAAAAAGTTTTGAAATGATTCGGGGTGCCTGTGCGTGTTAATGACGAACTTGTCCACTCCCGCGCTAATCAAATGATCGAGGCCAAAAGTGACGAGCGGCTTTTGAAAAATCGGGATCAGCGGCTTTGGCAGCTGGTCCGTCAAAGGTCCCAGCCGTTTGCCGAGACCTGCGGCCAGGACAAATGCCTGTGTGATTGCCGGCATCACGAAAAAATCAGAGATCCCCTCCGCTTCCATTAAGGCTATGGCGCGGTGAGCGACTTCGCATTTCGACGTTCGGTGTTCGATCTTTTCCGCGCCGCTCGTTACCTTAAATAAAGCGTGCGAGTGCCGAAGTCGATGATGCCGTGGTGCCGTCTCAGTGTTTCTGCGCCGAGCAGACCGGCGACGGGTGGAGAACCTTTCAACAAGCCGTCGTGAATTAATCCTTCCAGGTCAATGACGCCCACGTCCTTACCAAAAATATCGACTGAGCCGACCGACAATTTCCGAATATGGGCGACGCGCACGCCTCGCTCTTTCAGATTCACGGCCGACGAACTATAAGGCGTCTCCCGTGTGGCGATTCGCATTCGCCTAACGAAAGAGCGATGCAACAGCGTCGTAAACGAACCCGTATCGACCATCAGCCTGGCAGGTTTTCCGTTAACCGAACCATTGACATACAGGTTGTAACCATCGCTGACTTGAATCGGAACAGCCCGCAATCCGCGCCGATCAAAACCAGGAAAGCTGCCCAAGACATCGGGGTCGGTCTTCAGAATGAGCAACTGCCGCTCACAATCCAGCACCGCTTGCGTCGGGAAAAGAATGTCCGCTCCGATGATCCCATCGATTTCTTGTTCGTGAACCAACCGCGCCGCGCGAGCGGAATAGCCAAGATCGACAGTAACCACTGGTTCATCGACCAGAGTTAGCCCTCCGATCCGCAGCTCACGTGCGATCGCAACAGTGTTGAATGCGCCGTTAATTTGAACGCGAGCCGGTAGATCTGATTTGGCTGTGGTTGGCTTCAGCCGAAAATATTCGCGACGATTCAAAGCGATTGCGCTTACCGGCGCGCCGCTATCGACCGTGAGCCACGCCGGCTTGCCATTGATAAAGGCGCGCACCAGCAAATGATTTTGCCGCGAACGCACCAGCGGCAGCGCTTCAAACTGCGTGGTTGCTCGCGCATAAGCTCCCTGCGGCGCGGCCGCCAGTTCGATCACCAGCGCCCCGGCTGCACAAAAAATCGACAAGTACTTCCGCACTAAGGACTGCTGATTTGAGATCATCGCGCGGCGGAGATTAACACGGTTTTTTTTTAGGCGTAAACATTTTTGCGTTTCAAAATTGCGCTGCCGTTGGGAAAACGTGAGACCCACAGTTTTTGGCATTGCACGACACAGTCGAGTGATGATTAACTCTCCGCCAAATCCAAGCGGCTCAAATGACAAGCGTAAGAACGGAAGTACCTGTAGCCGAGCAAAAATTGGTTAGGGGACTCGGCTTGCTCGACTCTACCATGCTCGTCGCGGGCTCGATGATTGGCTCGGGAATTTTCATTGTCTCCGCAGATATCGCGCGACTCGTTGGCTCTGCCGGTTGGCTGCTTGTGGTGTGGATAGTCACAGGCCTGCTTACGATTGTTGCCGCGCTCACTTATGGTGAGCTCGCCGCGATGATGCCGCGGGCGGGCGGGCAATATGTGTATCTGCGCGAAGCGTACAGTCCGCTGTGGGGATTTCTGTACGGCTGGACTCTGTTCCTCGTGATTCAGACCGGAACAATCGCCGCAGTGGCGGTCGCCTTCGCGCGATTTCTTGGCGTGTTCACCGATGCTGTCTCGCCAACGCGATGGATTGTCCCGCCGATCATGCTTTCCCAGCGTTATGCCCTCAGCCTTTCCACACAGCAGTTGGTCGCGATCGTGATCATCGTGTTTCTGACGATCGTAAACACGCGCGGATTGCAACTCGGTAAGCTCATCCAGAACGTTTTTACGTCCGCGAAAACGCTGTCGCTTTTCGCACTGGTGGTGCTTGGCATTTTCGTCGGGCGCAACGCCGACGCGCTCCACGTCAATTTCGCGAATTTCTGGACGCCAACTGCGGTTTCTCCGATCACATCGGATCTCTCGTTCGTCGGGGCCGTTTCGGCGACGGCCGGCGCGCTTGGGATGTTGATCGCAGTTTGTGTTGGACAAGTGGGCTCGCTGTTTTCCGCGGACGCTTGGAACAACATCACGTTTACAGCGGGTGAAGTGCGCGAACCGCGGCGAAACATTCCTCTTTCGCTCTTGTTCGGCACGGGATTGGTAATCACGCTGTATGTCTTGGCGAACGTCGCTTATCTGTTTGTGCTGCCGTTGGATAAGATCCAGAGCGCGCCCGACGATCGCGTCGGCACCGCGGCAATGCAGGTGATGTTCGGCGGCGCAGGCGCTGGGATCATGGCAGTGGCGATCATGATCTCCACGTTTGGTTGTTGTAACGGGCTGATCCTGGCTGGCGCGCGCGTGTACTATGCGATGGCGCAGGACGGTTTGTTCTTCAAAGCGACGGCACGGCTGAACTCGAAACACGTGCCGGCCATCGCGCTCGCGCTGCAGGGCATCTGGACTGCGTTGCTCGTGCTGCCGCGCACGCGAAACGTTGATGCAGCAAGCGGTGCCGTCACCTATGGAAATCTTTACAGCAACCTGCTGGATTACATCATCTTCGCTGCCCTGATTTTTTATGTCCTGACAATTGCAGGGGTGTTCGTGCTCCGTCGAACGCGGCCAGAGGCGGAACGACCGTACCGCGCATTGGGTTACCCGATTCTACCCGCTCTCTACATGGTAGGAGCCACGGCGATCATGCTCGTCCTGCTGGCTTACAGAGCCCAAACAACGTGGCCAGGCCTAGTGATTGTACTGACCGGCGTGCCGATCTATTTTCTGTGGAAAATTTTCGGGAAAAAATCAGGGCCACCGTCACTCCCTACAGCACAGCCTCAACAGCGCCACGGCTGTTTGACCGCTTGGCTCATTCTGATGATTATCGCTAACGCACTCACTGCTATCATTACGCCAGTGTCTATCGAAGGCATGAGGCGAGCAGGTTTTCATCCATCCCCAATCGGCATCGGCATCATTGTCATTTGCGCATTAGCCAACGTTGGTTTCGCCATAGCATTGTTTCGATGGTATCGGTGGGGGTTCTACGGTTTTCTCATCACCGGCGCTGTCGCCTTGGTCGTCAACCTATCAATGGGTCTCGGCATCGCGCAGTGTCTATTTGGTCTCGTAGGCATCGCACTACTTTACTGGGTGCTCAACATGGGCGGAGAGAACAAGGCGTGGCCACGACTTAAATGACAGTAACCGCAACGCCTAACCATGCGATGCAGCCTGTAGTTGATCTTGTTCTCGTTATAAGGCAAATCAGGTGAACGAGAAATGAAAAGCCATCTATTCATCGCAAGCATTGGCGCGCGGCCGCGAGAGCGCATAGCGCGCTCTATCAACAACTCAGCCTGATCGATCAAAACTGGGACGATTTTGTAGCGCACCCTTTTGAGGGGACTGAGAGCGACTTAAAGCCCTGGCAGCGCGAAGTGAGGCGACAAGAGGAGTTGGCAAAGACTGCATTGAGAGAAATGAACGCGCTAACCAACCCAACGGCGCCATCGACCGCATTGAGCGATGCCGACGCGCTACCGAAGCAGCTTCAGGATTTGATCCAGCTTGACTTGCTCGGCTCATCCTGATTAGCACAACCAAGAAGCAACTTCGCGCATGAACCTACTTCGACGCAAGAGTGTCACGCAGCTTCAAGCTGATGCGTTGACAGATCAGCGGCTGAAACGCGCACTCGGAGCGACCAACCTGACGGCGCTCGGCATCGGTGCGATCATCGGTACCGGCATTTTCGTGCTAACCGGCACCGTCGCGGCGCAGAATGCAGGGCCAGCAGTCGTTTTATCATTTGCTCTGGCGGGGGTGGCCTCAATCTTCGCAGCACTCTGCTACAGTGAATTTGCTTCACTCGTTCCAATGGCGGGCAGTGCGTATACTTATGGCTACGCGACACTTGGTGAGGTCTTCGCATGGATCATCGGGTGGGATTTGATCATCGAGTACGCTCTGGGCGCGGTAACGGTTTCGATCGGCTGGTCGGGTTACGTCGTTTCGTTCTTGCACGACATCGGCATTAACATTCCGCCGCAGTTATCGGCAGCACGCGGCACGCTCGTCACCATGGCCGATGGAACACAGGTCGCTGCCGTATTTAATCTGCCTGCAGTGATCATCATCGGCATTGTGACGGTACTACTGGTGATCGGAATTCGCGAATCCGCGACGGTCAACAACGTCATCGTGTTCATCAAAGTCGCTGTGGTGCTGATGTTCATTGTCGGTGCCGCTCACGCGTTAAATCCAGCGAACTGGCATCCATTTATCCCGCCAACTAGCGGTGCTCGCGGGCAGTTCGGCTGGAGCGGGGTAATGCAGGGCGCCGGGATTGTGTTTTTCGCTTACATCGGTTTCGACGCGGTCAGCACAGCAGCGCAAGAAGCAAAAAATCCCCAGCGCGATATGCCGATCGGCATCATCGGTTCATTGTTAATTTGCACCGTGCTTTACATTCTCGTGTCCGGCCTCGCGACGGGTGTAGTGTCGTACCGCGAGTTGAATGTTCCCGACCCGATTGCGGTTGCAGCGGATCATGCTGGTCTGGGATGGATGTCATCACTGATCAAACTTGGGGCCATCGCGGGGCTCAGCTCAGTTATTCTGGTGATGCTACTGGGACAATCGCGAATTCTTTGGACGATGGCCGATGACGGTTTGCTGCCTCGATTTGTGAGCAAGGTCCACCCGAAGTTCCGCACACCGTGGATCACGACGATTGTGACGGGCGTGGTCGTGGCCTTCTTCGCAGCGATTCTACCGATCCGCGATGCCGCGAGCCTTGTTTCCATTGGTACGCTGCTGGCCTTTGTGATTGTCTCGGTCGGCATCATTTTCCTGCGCGTGCGTGAGCCAAAGCTGCCACGCAGGTTTAAAGCACCGGCGTTGTGGTTCGTTGCACCGATGGGCGCGATCTCGGCACTTTATCTCATGGTCTCGCTGCCATGGGTAACGTGGGAGCGGTTAATTTACTGGTTCGCATTCGGCATCGTCATTTACTTCGGCTACAGCGTCTACAACTCCAAACTCGGTCCGCGGAAAATCGCTGGCGAGACCGGCTGGTCGCGCGCGTTGAAGATTGCTGGCGTGATCTGGATTGTATTCGGCTCGCTCGGGTCCATTCTCTGGCTGGCGCGATATCGGATGGACGTCATCCCCGGTCCGCTAGGTATCGTCATCGGCCTGGCGGGGTTCGTGCTCGCGTGGAGTCTGGGCGCCCTACTAAACTTGGTTGCCCAAGTTTCCGATCACACGCATGCACGGCACTTGATGATGAATGCGCCAACCAACGGGGAACAACAATCGCCGGCATCACGAACCGCCTGAGATCCAGTCGCGTTCGAATCCTCGCGATGGACTCGATGCGCTGCTCTCGGCGAGCGCGTCATTGCGCCTCGCTAGCTTTTCCCAATCGATCTGTTCAAAGCCGCACCACGCGGATGCAACCTGGGATAGCGAAAGATCTAGCTTGCGTAGAATTTCTCGTGCGTGGTGGCTTAGGTTTGCGGGTTTCTCCGCGGTCATTAGGCGTTCTTGAAAATCCGATATCACGTTTGCTAGCGCAGTCCCATTCGACACTCCGAACAGGTCGAGAAGCTGTTGGAAACCGATGTGAAACGGAATCGTAGCAAGATCAACGTCTTTGGTTTCCGTGGCCTTATCGGGCGGCGTCACAATCTCCGGCGACATCGCAACCGAATGCCACGCGTCTGCTGGCTCATAATATCCGATCTCAACCCGATACGAGGCGTGCGTTCCCGAGGTTGTGAGATAGTGCATCGCAGCCAAAGGCTCGACAGCCACGGTCCTTTCTTCGAGACCGTCTGCGCGATGTAGGCGAAGATGGACCTGTCGGTCCACTGGCACCACTTTTTCAAACAAAGCCGGCCAATCGATATTCCAGCTGGCGAAGATCGTGCCCGGATCCTTTGCAATGGCGAACAGGATTCGCGCGCCATGTTCGTGCCCTAGGCCAATTGGATCGGGAAGTTCCTGTCGCTCTTCGGTGGCGGTAATGTCTACAAACGGCTTCCTGGAAATTCGGAACCCGCTGCGGTTCTTTAATGCTTCCGCGTTGCGATTTCTTTTTCGCCCCGTCATCTTTTTAAGATCGTCGTGCAATTTACTGAAACGCCAAGTGGGAATTGCCGCACAACGCCGATTTCCTCCAACTTTCGCACTTCAATTTGGAACTTTCCGCGGCCTGCTTAAGCATGTAACAGAATCCGAAGCCGTATGAGCTTAAAGGTAATCGATCTTGCAGATGTTTCTGAACGCTGCCAGGTGCTCCGTGCTGGTGGCAAAAAGCTGGTTGCTACGAACGGCTGCTTCGATCTGCTGCACGTCGGTCATATTCGGTATTTGCAAGCTGCACGTGCGCTCGGGGATTTCCTAGTGGTTGGATTGAACAGTGATCGTTCAGTTCACCAGCTCAAAGGAAGCGGGCGGCCAATTATGGCTGACAGCGACCGCGCGGAGATAATTGCGGCTTTGCAGTGTGTAGATCTGGTCGCGGTTTTTCCACAGATTCGAGCGACCCAGTTTATTGATGCGGTCAGGCCTGCGATTTATGTCAAAGGCGGTGATTACACCCATGAAACTCTGGATGAACAGGAGCGCGCAGTATTAGCGGACATCGGCACGGAGATTCGCATCATTCCATTTGAACCAGGCTATTCTACTTCGCAGTTGATTGATCAAATATCCAAAACCAAGAGTTGAAATTTGTGACTCCTTGCAATTCGGTTTCCGTTTATCGATAACGGCAGGATCACTATGTGAAACGGCTACCAATTGGAATTCTTGGATCCGGAAAGGGAAGCAACTGCCGGGCGATTCTCGAGCGCATCCGCTCAGGCGCGTTAGCTGCGGAAGCGCGCGTGGTCATCTCCGATGTGCTCGACGCGCCGATTCTGGATATCGCGCGAGAATTTTCCGTTGCAAATGCGTATTTGCCACCTGGTCAATTTCGCACGCGCCTGGAGCCGGAAGCAGAACGGGAGCTTGTGAAAATGCTACGCCAAGCCGGCGCTGCGCTTGTCGTTCTCGCCGGCTTCATGCGGGTATTGCACGCGCCGATGCTCGACGCATTTTCCCGGCGTATCATCAACATCCATCCATCGCTTCTGCCGAAATTTCCCGGGCTTGAAGCGTGGAAACAAGCTCTGGCAGCCGGCGAAACTGTGACGGGCTGCACAGTGCATTTTGTAGACGAGCAAGTCGATCACGGCCAGATCATCGCTCAACGCGAGGTCGCCATTTTGCCCGAGGATACGCCGGAAAGTTTACACGCCAGGATTCAAATCGCTGAATACGAATTATACCCGGCGGTCATCTCTGAATTGTGTGAAAAATATACGGCACGAAACCTGTAGTTGGGAGACAGCGTGCAATCGAGACTCGTAAACTGCAAAATTCGGGTCATTCGGGTTTTTGCTCACGTTTGAGCAGTTCTTCCAGAGCGACCGTCGGTTTTTTGTGCTCGTACAGCACGGCGTACACCTGATCGATAATAGGCGTGGCGATATTCAATCGCCGCGCGCATTCCCAAGCGCTTCGCGTAGTCGGAATCCCCTCGGCCACGGCTTTCATCGACGCGGTAATCTGAGCGATTGGTTCGCCACGCCCGAGACGTTTGCCGACCGTGTGATTGCGGCTGCGCTCGCTGTAACAGGTCAAAATCAGATCGCCCGCACCGCTTAATCCATAAAAACCATTCACGTTCCCGCCCATGGCAACCCCAAGCCGGACCAGTTCGGCCAATGATCGAGTGACCAGCGCGGCTTTGGAATTATCGCCTAGTCCGAGTCCATCGCTAATTCCCGCCGCAATTGCGAACACGTTTTTTAAGGCCCCGCCCAACTCGACAGAAACGACGTCTCGACTGGTGTAAATGCGAAACCGCGGGCTGCTCAAGATGCCTTGCAGACTTGCCGCGCAATCCGCGTCATCGCAACCAATCACTGTCGCAGTAGGAAGGTTTTGGACGATTTCAACCGCGAGGTTCGGACCCGATAGGACTGCAATTCTGTGTTCTGGGAAAGCTTCGTGCAAGATCTGGCTCATCCGCATCCCACTACGATACTCGACTCCCTTAGTGCAGCTCAGAAATATGGCCCCCGCATTTCTGATCACTTTTCGCAGACCCCCCGCGATCTCGCGCAAAGCGGTTGATGGTGTAACAAAGACGATCAGATCAGCTCCGGCGCAATCGGTCAGCTTGGATGTAACTTGCACTGACTGAGGCAACTTTAGTCCAGAATGGTAGTCACTGTTTTCGCCGGTTTTTTGCATGCGAATGACGCGGTCGACATTGTGCCCCCAAAGCGAAACTTGCCGCCCGTCTTTTCCCCATAACCACGCTAATGCTGTTCCCCAAGTACCGGCACCGAGGATTGCTGTGTAGTCGATGTTCATTTCCGCGTAAACCGTGGTTCTCTGCCGTGCAGGAGCCGCGAAAGATTTGAATGGTGCCGCCAAATCACAACCGCCGCGATACAGAGAGACGAATAAAACAGGGCTTTCCCATGCACTCGATTTAACCAAGTCATAGTGAAAATCACGAGCGGCAGCACGACGGCGGTTACAACTGAGGCCACTGACACATAACGCGTGAACCAGAAGACTGATATCCAGATAACGACGGCAATCAGCGTCGCGAGCGGCATTAGCCCGAAAAGCGCTCCGGCAGACGTGGCAACGCCCTTTCCGCCGCGGAACTTTAGGCACAACGGAAAAGAATGTCCGATCACAACTGCCACCGCTGCGAGGATTCCAAACATTTCCGGTGAAGCCCATTCCGGCCGGGAACCCGTTGCGATTGCAGTTGAAATCTTCACGGCAGCGAAGCCTTTTAAGACATCAAGGACGAAGACCGGATAGCCGTATCGTTTCCCGAGGACACGCACGACATTCGTCGCGCCAATGTTACCGCTGCCAGCCTTGCGGATGTCGATTCCCCCGATCCTACCAGCCAGATATCCAAAAGGGACTGATCCCAAAAGGTAAGTTCCGACCAATACGACTGCCAATCTGAGCATGAAGCGTTTGTGATGAAGTAGCAGCTTCGTTTAATGCGGCAAGCTATCGTGTAAGTAATTCTTCGACAGCCAAATAGCTATAATAGCAACGTCTGCGGGAGTGATCCCGCTTATGCGTGCGGCCTGGCCCAGCGACGTTGGACGCAACCTTGCCAGTTTCTGCCTCGTCTCGGAACGAAGCCCACTGATTTTACTGTAATCGAGCCCGTCTGGAATAACCTGCTCCTGCCCGCGTTCGAGCTGGCGATTTTGCTGTGATTGCCGAGCCGCATAACCCTCGTACTTAAAATCCGTCTCGACTAGCCCCCAAATCACAGATGGCACACAGGAAAGGATCTCAGGGGGCAGATCTTGCACGCCAAAATCCGGCCTTTTAAACAAATGCGAGATTGGAATGCCTCGAAGCTTTGTCCCAATAGCTGTGGACCGGGCTTCATTAAGGAGTCGCATTTTCTTTTGGAAACGAGCATGCCGGTCTTTGCTGACTAAAGCGACGCTAAATGCACGTTCGGTCAAACGCTGATCAGCATTATCATGCCGCAGAAATAGTCGATCCTCAGCTCGGCTTGTGAACATACGGTACGGTTCCTCGGTTCCTTTCGTCACCAAATCGTCGATGAGAACCCCTATGTAAGCTTCTCTCCTGCTCAGCATAAAGGAGTGGCGTCCTTGAACTTTCAAAGCTGCGTTAGCCCCAGCGATCAGACCTTGGGCTGCTGCCTCTTCGTACCCAGACGTGCCATTAACTTGGCCGGCAAAATAGAGTCCCTCGACCAGTTTCGTTTCCAGGGTGGCAAACAGCTGCGTCGGCGGGAAGTAATCATATTCAACGGCATAACCGGGTCGCATAATTTCGGCGTGTTCCAAGCCGGGAATGCTGTGAACCAAGTCTAGTTGCACGTCGTACGGCAAGCTAGTAGAGACGCCGTTGACGTAATACTCGCACGTATGGCGCCCTTCCGGTTCAAGGAAGATTTGATGCGAGACTTTCTCTGAAAACTTTACGACCTTGTCCTCTATTGACGGGCAATACCGTGGGCCTGTGCCTTTTATTCTTCCGGCGTAAAGCGGTGATCGGTGAAGATTTGCTCGGACGATTTCATGCGTTGTTGGCGTCGTCGCAGTTATCCAGCAGGGAAGTTGTTCCACGTGGAACTTGCCTCCGCGAATCCGGTTCAGCGTGAAAATCTCACCGTCACGATCGCCGATTTCATCAGCCTCGAAGGTGAAGGTCGGCGGAGGTTCGTCGCCCAACTGGATCGTGCAGTGCGAGAAATCGATTGAGCGGGCGTTCAATCTGCAAGGTGTCCCGGTCTTAAACCGTCCCACTTCGAATCCAAGCTGCCGAAGGTTCTCGCTCAAGCCAGAGCTCGCGTCGGCCATGCGGCCGCCCGGTTTGCTGCTCTCCCCAACGTGGAGCAGACCGCGCAAGAATGTCCCAGAAGTGATCACTACTGCCCCTGAGGAGATTCGCAACCCAAGGTCTGTCTCAACCCCAACAGCCCATCCATCATTGACAATTACACGGGAAACAGTCGCTTGCTTCACGTCGAGATTGTGCATTCGCTCCAAAACGGCTTTCATGCGAAATTGATACGCTTTTTTGTCGCATTGCGCCCGCGGGGCACGAACAGATGGACCTTTTGTTCGGTTAAGCATTCGGAACTGGATCGCGGTTGCGTCAGTATTCAGGCCCATCGCGCCGCCCATCGCATCGATCTCGCGCACCATATGCCCCTTCGCCAGGCCTCCGATCGCCGGGTTACACGACATTTGACCAATCGTGTCCAGGTTTTGGGTCAGCATTAACGTGCGGCAACCCATTCGAGCAGCGGCCAATGCCGCCTCGATTCCCGCATGGCCGCTACCAACTACGACTACCTCGTAATGTGTTGGCAATTTAAAAGTTTTGGACATAAGATCCTATACATCACTGGCTTATATTAGCAATATTCCCACGCCGAAGACCATCGGCTTGTTCCTCGCCAGCCAATGTTCCCGGGGGGTGTGATTTCTGAATTGCCCGGTATGCGACGCGGCCCAGCAGGATTAAAAGCAACGTGGTCGTGACAAACATTCCTCCCCATATCCAATATTCGATCGTACGGGGGTAGTTTTCGCCACGCATAATACGGACTGCAAATTGCCCTAGAGTGCCCACGTAGGCGTACAAGAAAAGCCCTGGGACCCTTCCGATTGAGGCCCAAAGCATGTAGGAGCTAAACGGAATTCGCGTCAGGCCGTAAAAGTAATTCAACAGGCTCGTAGGAAAAAGAGGGTGCAGTTGGCTCAGGAGAATGATCTTCCAGCTCTCGCGTTCCACTGCAGGCCGTAGAGCGCGGAGGGTTGGGTTACCTGAGAGTTTTTGCCGAAACCATCGCCTGGCGATCGACCGGCTTAGTGCAAACGAAATAGCGGTGGCGATCAGGTTGCCTGCAAACACCATCACGAATCCCCACCACAAACCGAAGAAAAAACCGCTCCCGATAGCGAGGATGCCGCCCGGAAGCAGAAGAATGTTACAAGCTGCGAAGAGCAACGGGTAGCAAATCGCGGCCCAAGCGCCTAACCCCATCACGCGCTCTTGCAGCGCGCCGATAAAATCAACAATTGGGAAAAAGCGTGAAAGAGCAAAGACAAGAGCCACCGCTATCACCAGCGCTGCGACCTGCCAGTAAAGCGAGCGGCGAATCTTTAGCATCTCGAGATTTTGCGCGCGTCACCGACTCCGCGCAAATTTCACGAGCTCCGGGTTAACATCCGAAAGATGCGCAAAGGGCACACACCGGAATTTACGGCGAACCGCATTGCTCAACTACACCCTCGCAGTTCTGTGCGTTCTGACGACGCGGAATGCCGAGGCTGTCGAAAATTACCCGCGTAGCGTCGGAGCGGTTGAGTGTGTAAAAGTGAATACCGGCGACATCGTTATCCAGAAGATCGTGACACTGCTCCAACGCAAAATGAATACCGACCCGTTTGACCATTTCTGGATCGTTTTGGCAACGCTGTAGCGCGCGCAGCAGCTTGGCAGGGAAGCGTGCCCCGCCCGCCAACTCAGCCATCCGTTTGAGTCCACTAATAGAGGTAATCGGCATAATACCGGCGATAATAGGGACTTCAATGCCGGCGAGCGCACAGCGTTCACGGAAGTCGAGAAAATCGCGATTATCGAAAAATAGTTGGGTGACGATGTAATCGGCACCGGCTGCAACTTTTGCTTTGAAGTAATCCATTTCGACTAATCGATTCGGGGTAGCGGGATGTCCCTCTGGGAAACCGGCCACTCCGATCCCGAAACCGCGGGGGTGCGGATGCGCGCCGGACTCATTGAATCGGCGAATGAATTTGACCAAATCAATCGCGTGTTTAAACGAGTCGCGCGATTTGTCGTAAGCGATTGCAGCGGGCCTGTCGCCGCCGAGCGCGAGAATGTTTCCAATGGCCGACTTGGCGTATCGAAGGAGAATCGCTTCGATTTCCTCTTCGGTCTGGCAGACGCACGTCAGATGAGGGATCGGCTTCAGCTTTGTTGTGTGTTGAATGCGCTCGACAAGATCGTGAGTTAACTCACGCGTGGATCCGCCGGCGCCATAAGTCACGCTCACGAAATGCGGCATGTACGATTCCAGATCGCGAATTGTTTGATAGAGGGTCTCCGCCGCCTCCAGCGTTTTAGGAGGAAAAAACTCGAACGAAAACGTCGGAGAATCACCCCGTATAATGTCGGTGAT
>Ga0126381_100003680_pt1 | contig 16626 bp, 16 predicted proteins | sample PanSoiMetPlot_28_FD_96465 | JGI IMG/M metagenome (GOLD analysis project Ga0126381, IMG submission 96465) | Tropical forest soil microbial communities from Panama - MetaG Plot_28 | ecosystem: Environmental > Terrestrial > Soil > Tropical forest > Bulk soil | place: Panama | collected 2016-02-17 | reverse complement strand
CGGTCGCCGCACAGTTGGCTGAGGCCGTCAGTTCGGCGCTCGCGTCCGCCGGGGTGCCTGTCGCCGCCGCCGCCGGGCCGGAGCGCGCGCAAACGCGCTTCGCGATCCGGGCCGCCGCCGACGTGCTCGCCCCGCTCGCCGCGAAATGCGGCGGCGACCTCGACCGGTTCCTCGACGAGCTCGCGCTCGGCGCCGAAGTGGATACCTGGGACCCGCGCGCCGACCGGATCTCCCTGCTCACGCTGCACGCGTCGAAGGGTCTGGAGTTCCCGGTGGTGTTCATTGTCGGCTGCGACGACGGGCTCCTCCCGCTGCGCCCGTGGCAGGGCGGGGTCTGCGATTACGCCGAAGAGCGCAGGCTGCTGTTCGTCGGCATGACCAGGGCGACCACCCGGCTGGTCCTGCTGACCGCCGCGGAACGATCGATCCGCGGCACCCTCGCCAAGTGCTCGCCGTCCCCGTTCCTCGCCTCAGTCGATCCCGCCCTGCTCGACCGCCGCGGCGGGGCGCCCGATGGCCGCGCCCGGCACCGTGACGCGGCCCAGCAGGTCAAGCTTTTCTAGCTGTACCGCAACCGCACGCTCCGCTGCGGAGTCTCAGCAATCGGGAGACATGACAAGGAGATCGCGATGCGGATTCGGCGTAACCTTGCGGCGCTTTGCTGGACGGCGGCCGTCGCGCTGCTCGCAGTCGGCTGTGCTAGCGCGAGCAGTTCGGTGCCTACTGCGACTGCGACGTCCCCGCGGACATCGCCCGCGGCGAGTTCATCGACACCCGCCAGTTCGGCGCCGACCGCGTCGTCATCGAGCCCGGCGGGCAGTGCGCTCTGGCTGCAGACGCTGCAGATGAGCACGGCGCGCACGGGATGGGCGCTGTTCGACTCAGGGAACCCGTCAAGCACTAAGTTCAGTCCGGTACTGCTTGCCCGGACCACGGACGGGGCACGGACGTGGACGGATGTCACCCCGCCGGCCGCGCGCCAGATGCTGTCCACCATGAACGCGACCGAGGCTGTCGACGCGGCCGACGCTACGCACGCCTACCTCGCGGTGACCTCGCCACTGCTGCGAAGCCCGACGCGGCTGCGGACGACCGAAGTATTCGCCACCGGCGACGGCGGCCGGACCTGGACCGAATCGGCTCCTGTCAAGGCCGCCGGCGACGCGAGCCAGCTAAGCTTCGCTGATTCCACTCACGGCTGGCTGCTCGTCACCGAGGGCGCCGCAATGGGCCGCAACCCGGTGCGGGTCTACCGGACGACCGACGGCGGAACGCACTGGTCGCAGACTGCGCAGTCCCCGCCGATGGACAGCAACAGCAGCGCCGGCATTCCGGTCAGCTGCGACAAGACGGGGATCGCGTTCGCCTCCGCTTCGGCCGGCTGGCTGAGCAGCGTCTGTGCCGTCGGTCTTTCCGGCGAGCTCCTTGTCAGCCACGACGGCGGTGTGACGTGGGGCCCGCAGCCGCTGCCGGTCTCGGCCAGCATGTGTGGTGACAATGGGTGCGACCTGTCCGGGCCGGAGTTCACCGACGGCGCCGGGTTCGTCACGGTCGGATCCGTGGCTGCTACGCCGGCGCTCCTGGTCAGCCGGGATCTCGGGCAGAGTTGGCAGTCCCTTCCGCTGCCCGCTGGGTCAGGCGCGTACCCGCAGATCCGGTTCTTCGGTCCGCGCAGCGGCGTGCTCGTCCCGGCCGGCTCGCAAGCCTCCCTGGGTGCGGTCTTCTACACCACCTCGGACGGCGGCCAGTCGTGGACCGCGGTTCCGCAAGGGATGCACTTCACTCAGCTCGGGGCGGCCGTCGACTTCGTGAGCCCGGTGGCTGGCTTCGGCTGGATCCTCGGCGGCGACGCGCCAGGATCCTCGCCGCCGCCGATGTACGCCACGGCCGACTCCGGCCACACCTGGACGTCTTTCAGCCCGCGGCTGGTCAGCTAGCGGGCGGGAATCAGCGGGACCGACGCCCCCAGTGCCTCGTTCAGGGCCGCTGACATCATGTCCGCGGCCTGGCCGGCCGCGGCGAGAGCCTCGATCACCTCGGTCACCGAACGGTCCGGGTCCGCACCTGCGCCATGTGTGAGCTGCCCGTCCTCGTGCTTGATCACCAGGAACCTGGCGAGCTGCTCGCACAGCTGGGGTAGCCCCTGGCCGAGCACCTCGAGACTGGCGACGATCTCGCGGACATCCGCCGGGCTGGTCAGTTCGCCCCCGGCGTGCGTGAGCTCGTTCAGCGCACGGATCGCGTGCGCCGCACGGCTGGCGAGCTCCGATGGCGTCATCGTGCTCGCTAGCTCGGTCACTGGTCAGCCCCGATGCTGCGCTCGCACGGGACTGGTACCTGCTCAGGCATCAATCTCCTTGGGGGGCTTCCGACGGGGGTCGGGCGTACCGGCTGGTCCGCCCGGCGGAAGACTCACATCTACGATACGAGACCTTCCAGGCGCCGCCACCAGCAACCGTATACGCTGAGCCATTTCCGGGCCCGGCCGTCCCCTCAGCATCGCCCGCCGCACAGCCCGCAGGCCCAGTTACTGCCCACCAAGCACGCGCGCCCCAGCCGTCACTTCCGCTCGGCCATCAGGCATCGCAAGCTGAATACGGCCGAGGCCACGCCCGCTGGCCAGACGGTGCGGTCCTGTCCTTGCCCTATTCTTACCCCGCATTGGCTCCTAGGCAGGAGGACTGAGATGACCGCCGGATCCCTGATGGCAGCCGAGCTCGCGCAGCAGCCCGAAGTGCTAGGCCGCCTTGTCGGCAGGCACGCCTCCGACCGCGACCAGGTTCGCGCCGTGCTACCGGGCCGCCTTGCCGGGACTGTCCTGCTGGCCCGCGGATCGTCGGACAACGTAGCCGTCTACGGCCGGTACCTCATCGAACTGGCCTCCCGACGGCCGGCCGGGCTAGCCGCGCCGAGCGTGCACACCAGGTACGAGGCCGATGTGGACTACGCCGGCTACCTCGTGGTGGCGTTGAGCCAGTCCGGTGCGACGCCTGAGATCGTTGACACAGCGGCGCGGATGCGCGGCTCGGGCGCGGTGGTCGTAGGCGTCACCAACGAGCCGGGCAGCCCGCTGACGCAGGTCAGTGACCTGACCTTGCTGACCGAGGCAGGCCCGGAACTCGCGGTTCCCGCGACCAAGACGGTCACCGCCCAGATGCTCGCGGTGGTCGCGGTGGCAGCGGCCTACGATCCTTCGCTCGTCACCGCCGGCGATCTCGCGGCACTGCCCGACACGGTGGCGTCGATGGTGGCCGACCGGGCTGCCGCCGAGGCTCTCGCGCGACGGTGGCAGGACGCGCGCCGGCTCATTGTGACCGGCCGCGGCCTTGCCTACGCGGCGGCGCTCGAGACCGCGCTGAAGATCAAGGAGACTGCGCGGGTGCACGCCGAAGGGCTGTCGTCAGCAGACCTGCTGCACGGCCCGATCGCTGCGCTCGACACCCGGCTTCCGGTGCTGGTCGTCTCGGCCGGGGACCGGTTCGCCGCCGATGAGGCGGCGCTCGCGGCCAGGCTCGGGTCGGAGGGGGTACCCCACGCCGTCTGCGGCGTCGGCGCCGACCTGCCGCTGCCCGCGGGGGTTTCCGAAGTCACCTCGCCGATCCTGGCGACCATCCGCGGCCAGCAGCTGGCCCTCGCCGCGTCGCTGCTGCGCGGCCTCAACCCAGATGCTCCCTCCGGCCTGTCCAAGGTGACCGCAACTCACTAGAAACGTGGCAACCTGATGTCGTAAGGTTCCCGCGGTCAGGGGTCGCGGCATGCGCGTCGTCGAACTGTCGAATCACCCGGGCGGGCTGCTGCGGGACATTCACCGCCAGCGAAGCCCGGACATTCGGCGCGCCCAGGCCCGCCACGCCAGCGCGCTCGCGCAGCACGAAAAACTCCTCGGCCAGGCTCGCGCCCGCCGAGACGAGGCCCTGGCGCATCGCCGCCCCTGGGCATGGATCCGCGCGGTCTTCGCGGTATGGGCCGAGCGGCGGCGTGCTCCCGACAAGCCCGTGCTCGGCACCGCCCCGACTGACAAGGAAGAGTCCATCGCGGCCGGAATGGCCGGCGAGCAGCTCGTGGCGATCGAACTCGGCGAGGTCCTCGATGACGAATGGCTGCTCTTCCGTGGCTATCGCAATAGGCGCGGTGAGATCGATCACCTGCTGCTGGGCCCTCGCGGAGTCTTCGCCATCGAGGTCAAGTACCACAACGCCACGGTGTACATCAGCGGCGACGACTGGCGGTTCGAGAAGTTCGATCGCTGGGGCAACAAGGTCGAGGCAGGGCGCGTCGCGGATCGCACCGGACGTTCGCCAAGTGTCCAGCTCAACGAGCCAGCGGACGAACTCGAGGAGTTCCTGCGCAGCCGGGGACAGCAGGTGTCGATAACGAGGGTCGTCATCCTCAACCATCCGCGGTCGCGGATCGGCGGCCAGCGGAAGGCGACCGTTTACCTGGCCACCTCATCTGGCCACGTCGTCGACCTAGTGCGCAAGTCACGGTTCGAGCTCAGCACCACGCGCCGTGCGCAGCTCGGGAGCCTGATCGAGCGGGATCACCGCTTCCACGATCGCCCCAGGCGGGGCCGATAGGTCGCAAGCCCCGCCACCCATTAGGGACAGGCTCTATATCGTCGCGCGACTTCACCTATTCGTTCGGTCTCTTGTAGAGCGGGAATCCGGGGCGCGGTGGCGGCGCTGAAGCGGGTTGTGAAGAAGATCGGGTTTTTGACGTTCGGGCACTGGCGGGACGTTGACGGGTCGCGGACGCGCAGCGCCGCCGACTCGCTCCTGCAGACGATCGAACTGGCCCAGGCGGCCGAAGAGATCGGTATCGACGGGGCGTTCGTCCGGGTGCACCACTTCGAGCGTCAGCTCGCCTCGCCGTTCCCGTTGCTGTCCGCGATGGCGGCGCGGACGAGCCAGATAGAGATCGGCACCGCGGTGATCGATGTCCGCTACGAGAATCCGCTCTACATGGCGGAGGAAGCCGCGGCAGCGGACCTAATCAGCGGCGGGCGGCTGCAGCTCGGGGTCAGCCGCGGGTCGCCGGAGATCGCGCTGCGCGGGGCGGAGTCGTTCGGATACGTGCCGGCGGACGGGGAGACGGCGGCGGACAATGCCCGGCGTAAGACCGAGATCTTCCTGGCCGCGATCAGCGGCGCGGCCGTCGCTCGTACGGACCCGACGCGCAGCGGGATCAGCGGCGGACTGGCCATCCGGCCGCAGTCGCCGGGCCTGGCAGACCGGATCTGGTGGGGGTCTGGCACCCGCGCCACCGCGCAGTGGGCGGCGCGAGCCGGGATGAACCTGCAAAGTTCCACGCTGCTTACCGAAGACACCGGGGTTCCGTTCGACCAGCTGCAGGCCGAGCAGATCCGGCTCTACCGGCAGGCCTGGGCGGAGCAGGGCTGGGAACGGGAGCCGCGGGTTTCGGTATCCCGCAGCGTGCTGCCGATCACGCAAGAGATCGACCGCGTCTACTTCGGCGGCTCCGGGCATGACGACCAGATCGGCCTGCTTGACGGAGTGCGGTCCCGGTTCGGTCGCACCTACGTCGGGGAACCCGACACGATCGCCGCCGAACTCGCCGCGGACGAGGCCGTTCGCGAGGCGGATACCGTGCTGTTCACCGTGCCGAACCAGCTTGGGGTGGAATTCAACGCGCGGATCCTCACGACGATTGCCCGGCACATAGCCCCGGCTGTCGGGTGGCAGCCGTCGAGTTCCGTGGCGGCGGCCTGATAGCAGCGCCCAAATTGGGCGAATCACTGACAATTCTTAACCTCTGCCGCGTTGACAGCCAGTGACATAACTGCAAAGATCGGGACGATCTGCGGGGGTGCGCGCTTTCGGACATTTCGACGCTGCGTCAGAGTCATCGAAACGAGTTATCCCAAGCCGCTGCCAAGCGTGGAGAAGCGTTCATCATGACAACTACGGAGACCAACCATCATCCGCCTGCGCCGGTAATCGTCCAGGCGCCGCCGCGTGTGGGGTCGGTGTTCGCGCTTGGGTGGCTGATGGCCGAACTGTTCGACAGCCGCCGGCGCGCGAGTGCGGCCAATCGCCTGCCGGCTTTCAACAAGACGGTTCAGCTGCCGCTAGTCGGCGACCTAGCCCCCGTCGATTTGCTGAATTTCCTGGTCACCGACCTGCACGACCTGCTCAAGCCGTACCCCGGCGTTTCCGATGCCAATGTGCAAGAAGAGGCCGCCAAGGCGGCCCACCCGGCTGACGCAGGCGACTCATTCGACCAGGCCAGATTCGACGCTTCGCTAGCCGACCTGCATCTGGCTATTCTGGACCAGCTCGCCGACGACCAGCAGCAGCTCAGTGCATACCAGCTCGGCCTCGCGCTCAGCGACATGTGCTGGCTTGTCACGTCAGATGTCGGCCCGGACATATTCGTCGGGATGTTCAAGCGCAGCCAGGTCGCCGCCATTCAGACGTGGCTCAACGGCGCGGGCTTGGCGATCCCGCCATCGACCGCGTCCATCGTCGGCCAGTCGCTGTCGAATTGGGCTGACTGGGTCGATGTCAACGCGCCGAAGATCACGGCACCTAACTCATGGACGCTGTCGGCGCAGGTGGTAATCAACGCCCTGCGCGTGCAGGGCGGCGTATGGCACTCGGCGCTCATCGCAGACCCAGAGCTCAGCCTGAATCCGGCGATGGGCGCCTGGGCCCAGGCCGCGTCCGGCATCGCGCGGGCCGCGAAGACGGTAATGATCAGCATTCTGCGGCGCTTCTGGCCGGTCGTACTCGTCACCGCGGCCGTTCTCGGCGGATTGCTTTACCTGATCATCTCGAACCTCAGCGGAGCCTCGCAGACCTGGGCGAGCCTGGCGACCGTGGCAGCCGTCCTCGGCGGCGGCGGGTACGGTCTCAGCTCGGGTGTCACACAAGCCTTCGGCGGCATTGGCTACGAAATCTGGAGCGCGGCCAAGCTGGACGCCCAGGCGTGGAGCGTAACCTGGCTGCCCGCCTTGCCGCAAAGCACGATCCAGCGCACCCGGCTGGAAAACCGCGGGGTCGCGACGCCGCACATCAGGCGGAACCTCGACGTCAGGTAGCTGCCGCCTGCTGACTAGCGATGTCGGCCCGGACCTCGTCCATGTCAAGGTCACGCACGGCCTGAATCAGCTTCTCCAGAGCGGCGGCTGGAAGCGCGCCCGGCTGCCGGAACACGAGGACCCCGTCGCGGAACGCCATCAGCGTCGGAATCGACGTGATTGCCGCCGCCGCGGCGAGTTCCTGCTGGTCTTCGGTGTCGATCTTGCCGAAGGTGACGTCCGGATGCGACTGACTGGCCTGCTCGAAGACCGGCGCGAACATCCGGCACGGACCACACCACGATGCCCAGAAGTCAACGAGCGTGATCCCCGGCTTGGTCACCGTATCCTCGAACGACTCACGTGTCAGTGCGACGGTGCTCATTAGTCTCCTCTTTGCTCTGAGAAACGCGGGGCATTCATACCCCCACCCGTATAACGCAGGGTGCGGCGCGGCATTCCCGGGGTTAGCATCGCTTCCATGCCGGACATCGAGGACGCTGAGGACACCAACGCCGCCGTCTGGAAGAGCGACATAGGCGTCAACTTCTGGAAGTCGACAGCGGCTGACCGCGAGCGCCGCCGGGCGGGCCACCGGACGCTGATGGCCGAGCTGCTGCCGTTTGCCGCCGACGAGTCATTCACCGTCGTCGACCTCGGTGCGGGCACCGGCGCGGCCGCCCGGACCATCCTCGACCATTTCGCCCGGGCGCACGCGATCCTGGCGGACTTCTCACCGCAGATGATGGCGCAGGGAGTCGTGGAGCTCGAGCCGTACCAGGACCGGTACACCTACGTTGAGCTGGACTTGACGCAGGCCGGCGACTGGCCCGGGCAGATCCCGGTTCCGGTGGACGCGGTGATCAGCTCGCTGGCCGTGCACCATCTGAACGACACGCGCAAACAGACGCTATTCGGTGAGATCCTCCGGCACCTGGCGCCCGGCGGCTGGTACCTCAACTACGACCCGGTGATGCCGCCGGACCCGGTGGTCGAGGAGGCCTGGCTGCGGGCCGGCGACCGGCGTGACCCGTCCGCCGCGGACAAGCGAGCCCACCGGACTCCCGAAGAGCAGCTCCGCTACGAGAATCACGTCCGCTACATGATCCCACTTGACCCGCAGGTGAGCTTCTTGCGCGCGGCCGGATTCGAGGGCGTCGACGTGTACTGGAAGGAACTGGACTTCGTCATCTACGGCGGCAGGCGGCCGCTCGCCAGCTAATCCAGCGCGCGCCCGGCCGCCGCGGCGATCGCCTGCACGCCCGCGACGAAGATGCTGACACCGAGTTCGTAGTGGAAATCCGGATCGTCGCATGCGGTCATCGGGATGGCGCACTCCACGAGCCGCGGGTAGCTGGCCGACGGCAGTGTCGCGAGGACGACCTGCTTTCTGCGCTGAAACTCCACTCGCTCTTCTGGCGAAAGCATCGTGATTCCCGGTTCGCTCATGACCAGCGTGATCCCTGTCCACAGCGCGGAGCGCGCTATCTCGCTGGCGTGCTTGGGACCAAACCCGGCCGAGCGCAGCACCTCCAGGGTGACCTCCGTCGCGTGTAGCGCGGACTCGTTCTGCTTCTCGGTCTGCAGCAGCAACTGAGGCGCGGCCGGGTGGGCGCGCAGCACGCGCAGCAGTGATTCGAGCAGGCCTCGCAGCTGCGCGGGCCAGGGCGCCGCGCGGTCGATGTTTACGTCGATCCCAGCCCAAACCTGCTCGGCGAGGCCCTCGAGCAGCTCGTCCTTGCTGCGGAAGTGCCAGTACAGCGCCATCGGGGTGACCCGTAGCTCCTGGGCGAGCTTGCGGATCGTCAGCGCGTCCAGGCCGTCGGCGTCGGCGAGCTTGAGCGCCCGGTCGACAACGGCCTGCCTGGTCAGCCGGGTCCGCTCGCCCTCGTCGCGGGCTGCTGCGGGACGGGAGTCCAACTGCCTTGGAGAAGTCACTTGACAACTATACGGCGTACAAGTCATGATGGCAATGACGACATGTACAACGTATAAGAACGCCATACAGGTACGTCATACAGGTACGGCGTACAAGCTCTCCAGGGGAAGGACCAGTGCCGTGACGACACGGGCAAGGTGGTGGGCGCTGACGGCGGTCAGCCTCGCAACTCTGATGACTTACCTAGACAACAATGTGATCAACGTCGCGATCCCGACGATTCAGCGCAGCCTGCACCTGTCGGTCACCGGGCTGGAGTGGATCGTGAGCAGCTACCTGCTGGTGCTCGCGGGCCTGCTGCTGGTCGGCGGCCGTGTCGCCGACTTGTACGGCAGGCGCCGGGTGTTCCTGGCGGGCCTGGCCATCTTCACGCTGTCGTCGCTCGCCGCCGGGCTGGCCAGCAGCGGCGGCGTGCTGATCGGCGCCCGGGCCGTGCAGGGACTCGGCGCGGCACTGCTGATGCCCGCGACCCTCGCGATCATCACCCACGCGTTCACCGACGCGCGGGAACGCACGATGGCGATCGGTGTGTGGGGCGCGGTCGGGGCACTCGGCCTTGGCCTCGGCCCTGTCATCGGCGGGGTGATCAGCCAGCATGTCCACTGGGGCTGGATTTTCCTCATCAACGTCCCGCTAGGCGTGATCACCTTCGCGATCGCGATCCCGTTCATCGCCGAGTCGAGGGCGGAGTCCGAGAATCGCCGGCTCGACGTCCCAGGTCTGGTCACCTCCGCGATCGCCTTGTTCGCGCTGACCTACGCGCTCATCGAGGGACACGATCGCGGCTGGACGTCGCCGCTGATCGTGGCCGCGTTCGCGGTCACCGCGCTCGCACTCGGGGCGTTCCTTGCGATCGAGGGCCGCAGCGCGCAGCCGATGGTGCCGCTGCCCATGTTCAGGTCCCGCGAGCTCAGCGGCGGCATGGTGACGATGATGATCTGGGCGTTCGGCATCCTCGGCATCTACTTCTTCACCTCGATCTACCTGCAGACCATCCTCGGCTTCTCGCCGACCAAGGCAGGACTCGCGTTCGTGCCGATGGCGCTGGCGATCGCGCTGGCCGCGACGCTGGCGCCGCGGGTGGCGGCGATGATCGGGGGGCACCGCACGGTCTCGCTCGGGGTGGCGCTCATGGTCGTCGGCCTCATCCTGTTCGCCCGTCTTGGCGGCGGCATCGGCTACGGCTCCCTGATGCCCGGGTTCCTGCTGTTCGGCATCGGTGCCGGACTGATGAACGTGCCGCTGACGAACACCGTCATGGACGCCGCGCCGGTCCATCAGGCGGGGATGACCGGCGCCTTGATCAACAACTCACGCGAGGTGGCGGGCCTGCTCGGTATTACGGTGATCGGCGCCGTGCTCCGGGCGCGCCAGGGCACCGCGCTGCGCGGTGGCGCGTCGGCACGCGATGCGTTCCTCGACGGGTACCACACTGGCCTGTGGGTGACGATCGCCCTGCTGGCGGCCGGAGTCGTGCTCAGCTACGTGACGCTGCGGCCACGCTCGCAGGAGCGGCGCGAGGTCCCGGCGGCCGGCTCGGCGCGTGAAACGGCGATTGTCCCCGAAGTGGTTCCGGCCGCGGCGATCGACGCGCGGCAGCTGGACGGTACTCGCGACAGCTGACCGGTGGTGCCTGCCACCGTCGCCAGTGTGGGCAGCCCCCTTTCGGGAGGGCTGCCCACTGGCGTGTAATGCTGCAGCACGGGGGCAGTGAGGAGGATCAGTGGCCGGTGCGGACGGGTTTGACGCTGTGGTGGTCGGGTCGGGGCCGAACGGGCTGGTCGGCGCCGTCAGGCTGGCCGAGGCTGGGCTGCGGGTATTGCTGCTCGAGGGGGCGGCGGAGTTCGGCGGCGGCCTGCGGAGCGCGGCGCTCACCCTGGACGGATTCACGCACGACGTGTGCGCCAGCGTGATGCCGCTGGCGCTGGCCTCGAAGGCGTTCCGCGACCTTGCGCTGCCCGTCGAATGGGCGTTCCCGCAGGTGCAGGCCGCGCACCCGCTGGACGGGCAGGACGCGGTGCTGGTGCACAGGGACGTCGCGCAGACCGCCGCTGGCCTGGCGTCAGGCAGGGACGCGTTTGCCTGGCGGGAAAGCGTGGGCGCTGCCGCGCGCGGCGGGTTCGGCCTGGTCGACTCCCTGCTTTCGCCGCTGTCCGTGCCGCGCGCCCCGCTGCGGGTCGCCAGGTACGGCGCGCTAGGTGCGCTGCCCGCCACGGTGCTCTCGCGCGCGATGTTCGGCGGTGAACGCGCGCAGGCGCTGCTCGCGGGGATGGCCGCGCACTCGATGGTCGACCTGCGCGCGCCGATCACCGGCGGATACGGGCTGCTGCTGGCCGCGCTCGCGCACCAGGTCGGCTGGCCTGTGGTCCGCGGCGGTTCGCAGCGGCTGGCTGCCGCCCTGGTCGACCGCCTTATCTCGCTTGACGGCGTGGCGGAATCCGGTCATCTGGTGCGGAACCTGTCCGAGGTGCCGTCGGCTGGCGTGATCCTGCTCGACCTGACGCCTGCCCAGGTCCTGACAGTCTGCGGCGACCGGCTGCCGCGCGGCTACGCACGGCGGCTGCGCCGGTTCAGGTACGGCCCCGGCGTGTTCAAGCTGGACTGGGCATTGTCCGGTCCCGTCCCGTGGAAGGACCCGGCCGTCGCGACGGCCGGGACCGTCCACCTGGGCGGGACGCTGGCGGAGATCACGGCAGGCGAGGCGCAGGTGGCGGCCGGCCGGCACCCGAAGCGGCCGTACGTCCTCGCTGTCCAGCCATGCGTGGCCGACCCGTCACGCGCGCCGGCGGGACGGCATGTGCTGTGGGCGTACTGCCACGTGCCGAACGGTTCCACGGTCGACATGACCGAGCCGATCGAGGACCAGATCGAGCGATTCGCCCCCGGGTTCCGCGACCTGATCCTTGCGCGCGTCGCACACGACACCGCCGCCCTCGAACGTCATGACCCGAACCTCGTCGGTGGCGACATCGGCGGCGGTCACGCGGGCCTCGCCCAGTTCATTCGCCGCCCCCGGCTGTCACCGCACCCGTGGGCCACGCCGCTGCGCGGCGTGTACCTGTGCTCGGCGAGCACGCCGCCCGGCGCGGCCGTGCACGGGATGGGCGGCTACCACGCCGCACGGCTGGCGCTGGCCGATGCCCGCCGGGAGTGACAGCGCAGTGCCCGGGGAGACACCGCCGTCCGTTCGGGATGATAATCAAGACTTATCCGAACGGACAGTGACGTCTGCGACCGGGAGCCCGCATGCCTTTCGATTTTTCACTCGCGCCGCGGGTAGCTGAGTACCGCGACCGCATCACCCGGTTCGTTGACGACGTCGTGATCCCGCGCGAGCAGGACGCGTTCGCCGACGGCGTGGACGACACGCTCCGCAAGGAACTCCAGCAACAGGCGAAGGCGGCGGGTCTGTGGGCGCCGCAGGCAGCCGCCGAGCTCGGCGGCGGGGGGTTCCGCTTCGACGAGGCGGTGGTGCTGCTCGAGGAGGCGGGCCGGAGCCTGCTCGGGCCGCTTGCCCTGAACTGCGCCGCGCCCGACGAGGGCAACATCCACATGCTGCACATGATCGCCACGCAGGCGCAGCGGCAGCGGTACCTCATGCCGCTGGTGGCGGGGGAGGTCCGGTCGTGCTTCGCGATGACGGAGCCGCCGCCTGGCGCGGGGTCCGATCCCTCCGCGCTGCGCACCACCGCCACCCGGGTGACCGGCGGCTGGCTCATCTCGGGTGACAAACACCTGATCAGCGGCGCGGAGGGCGCCGCGTTCGCGATCGTGATGGCGGCCAGCGCCGACGGTGCGACCATGCTGCTCGTCGACGCGGACAATCCCGGTTTCACGATCAAGGGGCACGCGCGGACCATCGACGCGATAGCGCTCGGCGGGCACTGCCAGGTCCGCTTCGAGGACGCCTTCGTTGCCGACGACGCGGTGCTCGGCGAGCCGAGTCAGGGGTTCAGGTACGCGCAGGTGCGGCTGGCGCCGGCCAGGCTCACGCACTGCATGCGCTGGCTCGGCGCGGCACGGCGGGCACACGAGATCGCGCTGGCGCGAAGCGTCTCTCGCTCGGTGTTCGGCGCACCGCTCGCCGAACATGGCATGGCGCAGCAGATGATCGCCGACAACGAGATCGAGATCGCCGCGGCCCGTGCTCTGCTGTGGCAAGTCGCCTGGCAGGTAGCCCAGGGCGAGAAGTCGACCGAGGCCTCATCTAAGGCGAAGGTCTTCATCAGCGAGGTCGTCAGCCGGGTGGTGGATCGATCGGTGCAGCTGTGCGGCGGGCTCGGCACGTCACAGGAGATGGTGGTCGGGCGGATCTACGCTGACGTGCGCGCATTCCGGATCTACGACGGCGCCTCCGAGGTGCACCGGATGTCTATCGCCAGGCGGGCCGCGAGGCGGGCGGGCGCCGATGGGTGATCAAGACCTGCCCGGGCTTCCCGCGGCGGCCGTGGGGCCGTGGCTGCGTACCGCGCTGCCCGGCCTATTCGACGGCAGGCCGTGGACGGCCGAGCTGATCTCTGGCGGGCTATCAAACATCACCTACCGGCTCAGGCTGTCCGATCGTTCGGTCATCCTGCGCAGGCCGCCGCTCGGCCACGTACTGCCACGCGCCCACGACATGCTGCGCGAGTTCCGCGTCATCAGCGCGCTTGTGCCGACCACCGTTCCGGTGCCAGAGCCGCTGGCGCTCTGCACAGATCCGGACGTGCTAGGCGTCACGTTCTACGTGATGCGCGACGTGCCCGGGCACGTGCTGCGCCGCGCGGACGACACGGAGGCGCTGTCCCCCGCCACGCGCGGCGCGCTGGCTGACGAGCTGATCGCCACGCTCGCCGGCCTGCACGACGTCTCACCGGACGCCGTTGGTCTGGGCGACTACGGCAGGCGCAGTGGTTACTGCGTCAGGCAGATCAAGACCTGGGGGGCGCAGTGGGAACGGTCGAAGACCCGCGACCTGCCGGACATGGAGGTGCTGCTCGCGCGCCTCGCGGAGGTCGCGCCTGACGACAGCGCGTGCACGATCGTGCACGGAGACTTCCGGCTCGACAACACGGTCGTAGCACTGGCTGGTCCGGACGCGCCGCGGGTCGCCGCGGTGCTCGACTGGGAGTTGTCTACGCTCGGCGACCCGCTCGCCGATCTGGCGACCACCCTTTCGTACTGGCACGATCCCGGCGACACCGAACGCGGCGAGATCCCGGTCCCCACGTCCTCCGGTCTGACCAACAAGCCCGGCTTCCCTACCGGGGACGCGCTAGCCGCTGCGTACGCCGCGCGGACCGGCCGTGATCTGAGCAACCTGTCGTTCTACATGGCCCTCGCGTGGATGAAGCTCGCCGTCATTTCCGAGGGAATCCACGCACGTTACCTAGGCGGGCAGACCGTCGGGCCGGGCTATGACCGGGTCGCCCCTGCGGTACCGCTCCTTGCCGCGCGTGGTCTGCGGGAACTCGGGCGCTCCACGCCGCGCGCCTAACAGCGCAGGTGCTTGCCGCGGCAGTTTCTGTGGTGGCTGGTCGCCACCACCTTCCCCGTCGCCCTGGCAGACGTGGCTGCCGCGGTGGCCTTCAGCTCGGCCTTGACGGCCTGCACCTCAGCCTTGGCGGCCTGCTTGCCTGCTTTCGCGCTAGCCTTGGCGGTCTTCGTCGCGGTCTTGGCGGTCTTCGGGGTCTTCGAGCTGCTGGCGGTCTTCGTCTTGGCGTGCTTAGCCGGGGCAGCAGACGGGCTGCGGCCGGCGCTTGGGACCGGACGCTGCCCGTTCCCGGTCTGCTGAGCATGCCGGATCTGGGACGGCGGCGGGGGCGTCGGCGCGGGCGCGCCGAAGACCGTGTGCGCGACGCTTTGCAAGGGGGCGGGCAACCCGCCAGCCGCCGCGGTTCCGCCCAGTGCGACGGCCACGGCGAGCACCCCGCCCGCCGCCAGCACCGGGACCTTGCGGGCGAGGGTGAACGTTCGCACCCTCGTCTCGGCTCCCCTCCTGGCCCAGGTCTTAGCGCGCGGAACGGTCGCCACGGCGAGCATGAACGCCGCGACGGCCTCCTCCTCGCCGGATAGCTCCCGCTGAGTGGCCGGCCGGGCCGCCGCACTGAGCACGAGTGCCAGCTCCTGCAGGTCGAGCGGGGCGTCAGGTCCTACGTCCTCGCCGGACAGCAGTCGTTCCGCCGTCGCCTCATCAGGCCACGGCCAGTCATCGGTGCTCGGAACGAAAGGCATCTCAGCCGGGGAACCGTCGGATCCGCGCATAGTGTTACACCGCCCGGTCAGCGGCCGTGCCGCGCTGATCAGGCAGCACGCTGCCGGCGTTGGCAAGCCGCGCACTCAGCGTGCGCAAGCCGCGGTGGGCGGCGACCCGGACCGCGCCCGGGCTCTTGCCGACCAGTGCGGCCACGTCGGTGGCCTCCATGCCGACTACTACTCGCAGCACGATGATCTCTGCCTGCTCGTGGGGCAAGGTGGCGATGAGCGCCAATGCCGCGCCCGTCGAGATGTCCTCAAGCGCCGCCGCGAACGTGTCATCGGACGCGGGACGGTCGAGGGGCGCGATATCCCCTGTCGGCGATTCCGGATGGCGCGCCTGGTATCTGTGCCTGTCAATGACCCTGCGACGGGCCAAGGTGAACAGCCAGCCGCGGAATTCGGGTTCGCCGCCTTTGAACTTCGCTATACGCCTGGCGACATCAAGCCAAACGTCGCTGGCCAGGTCCTCCGCAGCGTCACCCGCTGCGACCCAAAGGTAGCGGAGCAATGGCGGGTGGCTATCTCGCCACAACGTGGCGAATGCAGCAGCGTCCCCGTCGGCTGCAGCCCGCAGCACTTTGGGGAATCCCTCGCCTAGCACGAAACGACCATAAAACACGCATGGGCTTATGTCTTGGTGAACTTGCGAGTAACAAGCCAAAGCGTAACACGCGGAGCAGCTCCTACGGTCTTAGTCCAGACAGGCTCTGCCTAGTCTTACCGGTGCAGGCGGAGGGAGCGCGGCCGTGAAGGCTGGTCTGACTGAGATCGGCGGACGAGCGGACTCGCAGTGGGTCAAGGCGGCCGGCGGACTCGCCGACGGGATCAGGACGGGCAGGTACGCGCCGGGGGAGCGGTTGCCGACGATCGCTGACATGGCCGTGGCCGCATGCGTGCATCCGCGTGTTATGACTCGCGCCCTGCTCCGGCTGCGTGAACTCGGATATGTCGATTACCGCAGCGGCTATGGCTACTACGTCAGTGAAGCGCCGCCTGGTTTCGTATAGGAAGTTCCCGGATATATTCTGTGGTCATCGCCGGATGACACTTCCGTCACGTCAGTCTCTCGCGCACCCTGATAATGGGTATATCGATGGCTGTCGAGTAATGAATTCGAATTCCGGCGTCCTATGGTCAAGCTCCGAAATAACCGTTATCATCACACGGTGCCGGACGCGCACACGCACGCCGACTTCAGGAGAGAATAATGACGGAGCCATCAGCCACCGCCCTCCCCGGAACCGTGCCGGCTCCGCCGACCCGGCTAGAGCCGGACGCTATCGGCGTCGCCCAGGACACCGTCATTGGCATGGCAACGTCGGCGCCGGCGGCCGTGGTCGCCATCATCCTTGCCTCGCTTGCGGTGACGGCTTCTTACAGCGGCGGGCTGCTGCTGATCATCAGCGCGGTT
>Ga0126381_100003679_pt1 | contig 16640 bp, 15 predicted proteins | sample PanSoiMetPlot_28_FD_96465 | JGI IMG/M metagenome (GOLD analysis project Ga0126381, IMG submission 96465) | Tropical forest soil microbial communities from Panama - MetaG Plot_28 | ecosystem: Environmental > Terrestrial > Soil > Tropical forest > Bulk soil | place: Panama | collected 2016-02-17 | reverse complement strand
GCCGAGGCGGTGACCTCCGGCGGCAGGGTGAGCGAGACCAGCGGGTCGATCACGGCGAGCGTGGGGCGGATCCGCCAGTGGCCGAAGCCGGTCTTGACCCTCATCGACAGCACGTCGAGCACGCACATCGCCGTGCTCTCGGAGCCGGTCCCGGCCGTGGTCGGCACCGCGATCAGGGGCTTGAGCTGGCGGCGGGGAGCACGGCCCTGGCCGATCGGCTTGTTGACGTAGTCCATCAGGCTGCCCTCGTCGGTGGTCAGCAGGTTCACGGCCTTGGCGGTGTCGATGGACGACCCGCCGCCCACCGCGACAAATCCGTCCCACGGGCCCTGCTCACGGGCGTAACCGGCGGCCTTCTCCATGCTGTCGTCCGTGGGCTCGACGTGGCAGCCGTCGAAGATCTCCGAACGGATCCCGTGCCGGGCCAGCGAGTCGGCGATGCGTGCCGGGACGCCGAGTTCGCTGACCCGGGGATCGGTGAGGATGAGGACCCGCCTGGCTCCGTACTGAGCCATGTCGAAGCCGATCTCGTCCACGGCGCCCGGACCGAACTTCAGCGGCGGCGCGCCCCAGGTGAAGATGCTCTCCATCATCGTGTCCGTGCCGGCTGAGGCAGTCATGACACCGGTCTACCAGAATGAACTGTTTTCATCCGTTGATGTCAGGCCCTGAGTAGGTGGGCGGGCATGAGGAGGATGAAAAGGGTTCAATGGGGCCATGGTCTCTGAGATCTTCGAAGCCGGGCTGTGGCGCGAGGTAGAGGGGTTTTCCTTCACCGACATCACCTACCACCGCGCCGTGGACAGCGGCACGGTCCGCGTGGCGTTCAACCGGCCCGAGGTCCGCAACGCGTTCCGGCCGCACACGGTCGATGAACTGTACCGGGCGCTCGATCACGCGCGGATGTCCAGCGATGTGGGCTGTGTGCTGCTGACCGGTAACGGACCGTCGCCGAAGGACGGCGGCTGGGCCTTCTGCTCCGGCGGTGATCAGCGCATCCGCGGCCGCGACGGCTACCAGTACGCCTCCGGCGAGACGGCCGACACGATTGACTCCGCTCGCAGCGGCCGCCTGCACGTCATGGAGGTGCACCGGCTGATCCGGTTCATGCCCAAGGTGGTCATCTGCGTCGTACCCGGCTGGGCGGCGGGCGGCGGGCACAGCCTGCACGTGGTCTGCGACCTCACCCTGGCCAGCCGCGAGCACGCCAGGTTCAAGCAGACCGATGCCGACGTAGGCAGCTTCGACGGCGGCTTCGGCTCCGCCTACCTGGCCCGCCAGGTAGGCCAGAAGTTCGCACGGGAGATCTTCTTCCTCGGCGAGACCTACGACGCCGAGGCGGCCCACCGGATGGGCATGGTCAACGCGGTGGTGCCGCACGCCGACCTGGAGCGCACCGCGCTGGAGTGGGCCGCCAAGATCAACGCCAAGAGCCCTACCTCGCAGCGGATGCTGAAATACGCGTTCAACCTCGTCGACGACGGGCTGGTGGGCCAGCAGGTGTTCGCGGCCGAGGCGACCCGGCTGGCCTACATGACCGACGAAGCGGCCGAGGGCCGGGATGCCTTCCTGGACAAGCGCGCCCCGGACTGGACGCGCTTCCCCTGGTACTACTGAACCGTTGGTGCCGGGATGCTCAGGTGGCGGGCGACGAGGCGGGTGATCTCCTCTGGGTCGTCGCCGAGTTGCTCGGGGAGGTTGCCGTTCAGCCATAGCGTGGCGAGCCCGTGCACCAGCGACCACGCCGCGGCTCCGGCGGCCAGCCGCCGGGCATCGGGGGCAGCGGTGCCGTAGAGGAACACGGCCGCGGCGGCCCGGGCCTCGCGGACGTCGGCGTCGTCCGGGCGATACAACTCGGGACGGTACATGACCTCGAAGTAGGCCCGATGGCTGACGGCGAACCGCACGTAGGCGACACCCACCTCCAGGAAGCCGCGGCCGGCATCCCGGGCGCGGCGGAGTTCCTCCGTGAGCATGCGGTACCCCTGCGCGGCGATCGCCGTGAGCAGCCCGGCCTTGTCCCCGAAGTGATACGCGGCCGCCGCGTGGCTGACCCCGGCCCGCCGGGCCACGTCCCGCAGGCTCATGGCCGCGGGACCGGCCTGCCCGATCGCCTCGACGGCCGCGCGCAGCAGTGCGGGCCGGAGGTCTCCGTGATGGTACGGGCGGGTCGGCTGCGGCGGCATCCTCATATTCTAGTTGACATCTAACCAGTGGCAAGTTTATCTTTCCATTGGTTAGATTCACGCGATGAAGGAGGTTCCATGCCGCCCCTGCCCTGGACTCAGCGACAGCCGGCCGATCCCGGCCGCACGTACGTGGCGATGGCCTCGCGCCTGCCGCTCAAGCGCCGCCGCTCGATCCCCGGCTTCCTGCGCGACGCCATGGCCATTCGCCGCCAGCTCGCCCGCGCCCCCGGGATGGTGGGCTACGCCCTCGATGCCGAGCTCGCCCGCAAGACGTTCTGGACCTTTTCGGTGTGGGAAGACCAGGCCAGCCTGGACGCCTTCGCCTCGTCCGACCCGCACCGGGCCATCATCCGCCGGCTGCGGCCGCTGATGGGGCCGACCCGCTTCGAGTTCTTCCCGGTTCCCGGCTCCGACCTGCCCATGACCTGGGATCAGATGAAGGCACCGGTGCGAGGCCCGGAAGCGACGGCCCGCTGAGGATCAGCGCGCGGTCACGGGCGCACAGCCTGGTAGATGCGAGCCAGGGCCGTTTCCCAGTCCTGCTGGGGGTCGCTCACCATGAGCTTGGGAAACGGGTAGCTGCCGTACAACTCGTCCACGACGCCCTCCCAGGCCCGGTACAACTCGGCCACCGCTTCGCGGCCGTGCAGGTTCCGGCTGCGGGCCCAAGGGCGTTCGGCCACCCAGGCCATGTTCTGCGCGGCCCATTCCGCTCCTCGCACGTGGTGGACCCGCGCGATCGCGGACGCGATGTCGGTGGGCCGCAGGTAGATCAGCAGCGGCTCGGCGGCTGCGGCCTCGCGCTCTATCACGGTGCAGGTCTCCGTCACCGCTTCCGCGGGCGCGCCGTCGATGAAGGCCGGCATGACCGAGTTCTGCAGGAAGGTGCTTTCCAGGATGATCGTCTGCCGGCCGTGCCGGCAGCGCTCGGCCAGCCGGCGCCACTGACCGACCGCGTAGGCGCCGGGGCTGGCCCCGCCGTCGTGCTCGGCGGTGCCGGGTGGCCCGGCCCCTTCTCCGCCGGCCTCCCCGCTCCCGCGGGCCGCCAGTTTCCGGTAGTGGGCGCGCAGCCGGTCGACGGCCCTGGTACGGATGGGATGGTCCGGCGCGAACTCATCAAAGGCCCGTGCGTCTTCGCCCCGGCTCGTCAGCCAGGTCTCCACCCGCCGGGCCGTGGTGGTCTTGCCCGCGCCGATCATTCCCTCGATCAAGACCAGCCGCGCCGTGCCCACCGGCCCACGCTAACCCGTGCCGGCTTCTACCGGTACAGGTCGCCGTCCCGGCAAGTACGCGACGGCCTGCCCGGATGCCGGGGTTGGGGCGGCGGCACGGGCCGCGAGATGAACGCGGCCCAGACCACCTTGCCGGCGTCGCAGAGCATGGTGTAGCCCCACATGTCGCTGAGCGCGCGGACGATCTGCAGTCCGCGGCCGGTCTCGGCCAGGGAACCCCCGCGGCCCTGGGGCACCGGGACCGCCCGGCTGGGATCGGCGACCGCGCACAGCACGCAAGCTCCCGGCTGCAGCAGGCCGAGCCGGATCGGCCGCCGGGGCGTGAGATCGCCGGGCCGGGAGAGGGCGTGCCGCAGGGCGTTGGTCAGCAGCTCGGTCACGACGATCGCGATGTCTTCGTCGCGTTCTGCCGCGCCCCACCGGTGCAGGGTGCCCAGGGCGAAGTCGCGCGCCGCACGGACCGACCCGGTGTCGGTGCCGGGCGCGCACGTCGCCATCCGCGGCAGTTCGGCCCGGCCCGTGGGGCAGGCATCCGGCGAGAGCCGCCCGTTGCCCGGGATCAGGCCGGCCGTCTCCGCGGCTAGCATCAGCCAGCGACAGTCGGTGCTGCTCGCCTGCCGGGCCGGGTGCACTGCTGTCGCCGTCCGGCTCACCTGGGCCACGCCCCGGGAGCCGAGGTGCGGGCCGACGTTCATCGCGCGTGCCGGCCGACCGTCCTGGTCTTGACGGGCTGGTGCTCGCGGCGCCCTTCGAGCTCCGGCGGGCCGGCCGCGAGACGGTGGCTGGCCGGAGAGCGCTGGTCACGGCGGTGTTCCCCGGTGGCGCCGCTCTCGCGCAGTCCCGCCATCCAGGTGGCCCTGGTGATGGCCGCGCGCCGGTCCCACGGCACGACCGGGCGGGAGACCCGGAAGCCGGAAGCGGTCTGCTGGCATCGGGGGCACGCCAGCCGGCCGAGAGCATCGACACGCCAGCCGACGCCGATCGCGCGGGCACGGATGTCGGCCTCGCCGAGCGCTGCGGGATCGGCATGCCAGGAGATGCAGGAACCCATCTCGCACCACATGATCGGCATCCGCAGCTGGTCGCCGATCACGGCCCGCTCGGTGATCTCCGTGCGGGCGCTGGCTTTCGCGCGGGACCGAGTGCGGCCCCGGGAGCTGGCCTCGGCAGGGGCGCGGGTCCGGGCCGCCGGGCTGGCTCCGGCGGGGACCCGGATACGGCCCGTGGGGCTGGTGTCGGTGGTGATGGGCCACGCCGGGCTCGGCGGGCTGGCCTCGGGAGGCCACGCCGGGCTCGGCGGCCCGGCCTCGGGAGGCCACGTCTGGCCTGAGGGGCTGGCGTCGGGAGGCCACATCTGGGCTGGAGGGCTGGTCTCGGCGGGGTCACCGGCCTGACCGGGGGACACGGGTTTGTCTGCCTGCGCGGGGACGGTGGCTTCCGGGCTGGCTTCGTCGGCGCTGGCCCGCTCCCCGGTGCCGTCTCCGGCCGACTCGGCACTGCCGTCATCCCGCAGCTCGGCCAGCCAGTCGGTCATCTCCGGCATGCTGACGTCGTCCGGCCAGATCTCCATCTTCATGTCAGGACCCCTCCCGCTCAGCCAGAGGCCAGCACCGGATAGCCGGGCTCGCCAACCTGGGTACAGGCACGCGCTGACCGGACCCCTGGCCGTCCTGGCACGCCGGGTTCCGAGGCCAGCACGGCCGACCGCACGTCATGCCGAGCTGCTGCCTTGGCCCATACCAGAAAAGTGGCCCGCCCTCAGGGAGCGCCTGTCGCCCCGGTGCGCACCCGCCGCAATTACGCCTGCCTCCCTTTCAAAGCACCCCGGGCTCACCATCTGGGCTTCAGAGTCTTACAGTCCTGATCCTAGATCACAGACCAATAAATTTACGGTAAACTTTCAGATCAAATACGAGTTGTTGCAGCGTGGCGTGTGGACAATTTCAGTTTTCTTGTTGTGCACAGGGTGTGAATAGCGTTCTCGCCGGTAGCAGCCCCGTCATAGCCGCGGGCCGCCGACGGAATCCCCAGCATTTCCACAAGTGCACACAGGCTCGACGCCGTTTTACACAAGTCATCCACAGATTTATGCACACGGAACCGCTCCCGGCGACGGCCGGAGTCACCGCGCCCGGCGCCGGCGCCCGGGCGCCGGCCGCGGCCCGCGCCAGCGTCAGTCACCGGTCACGCCGTCGATCCGCTCCCGCAGGAGGTCGGCGTGCCCGTTGTGACGCGCATACTCCTCGATCATGTGCAGGTAGATCCAGCGGATGTCGCGGATGCGCTCCGGGTGGTCGCTGTGGCTGGGCACGACGTCATCGAGCTGTTTCCCGGCCACGGCGGCGCGCGCGTCCTTGATCTCCTGCTTGAAGGCCTCGATGTTGGCGGCCGCGTCCGCGTCGTCCAGCGCCTCGAAGTCCTGCCCGGTCTGGTCCGGGTCGTACGGGAAGGGCAGGTCGGTGTCGGCCGCGTGGATGCGGAACCACCAGCGCTCAACCTCGGTCATGTGCCGCACCAGGCCCAGCAGGGAGAGCCGGGACGGCGGAACCGCCCGTTCCTTCAGCTGGCCGGCGGTCAGGCCGGCGCACTTGAGCAGCAGTGTCTCGCGGTGGAAGTCCAGCCAGGCCTCAAGCGCCTGGCGCTCACCCAGGATGAGCCCCGGGTCGTTGCGTTCCACCTGCGGAGCGGTCCATGTCTCGGTCATGACCGCCACCGTAGTGGCGTCCGGCCACCCCCGTCGATCGCGTTGTCAGTCAGCGCCGTATCGCGGCCGCCCAGTCGGTTTCGTCCCGCAGCTGCCGCTTGAGCAGCTTGCCGCCGGGATTGCGCGGCAGCGGCGCCGGGCTGACCGCGACGTACTGCGGGATCTTGAAATCGGCGATGTGCGCGCTGAGGTAGTCAAGCACGGCCGCCACGTCGAACCTGGCCCCCGGCGCCGGCACGATCACGGCGCCTACCCTCTCGCCCATCATCTCGTCGGGCACGCCGAGCACCGCCGCCTCGTAGACCGCCGGTGCCCCGGCGAGGGCATTCTCGACCTCGACGCAGTACACGTTCTCGCCGCCGCGGTTGATCATGTCCTTCATGCGGTCCACCAGGTAGACCAGGCCCTCGTCATCGATCCGGGCGAGGTCGCCGGTATGCAGCCAGCCACCGCTGAAGGCCTCGGCGGTGGCCTCGGGCTTGCTCCAGTAGCCGGAGACGACGTTGGGCCCGCGGACCAGCAGCTCGCCGGCACCGTCGGGCAGCACGGCATCGAGGCGGACGTCGCACACCGGCGCCGGGAAGCCCACCGAGTCCGCGTGGGCCACGAACTCGTGCGGCAGGAACGTCGCCACGCTTGAGGTCTCGGTCAGGCCGAAGCCGTTGCCGAGCCGAGCCTGCGGGAAGGCCTGGGCGAGCCGGGTGACCAGTTCGGGCGCGATCGGCGCCCCGCCGTAGGATACCGAGCGCACGGAGGAGATGTCGGTGTCGGCGAAGGCCGGCTGGTTGATCGCCAGCCAGTAGATCGCCGGTACCGTGACCATGGTGTCGATCCGCTCTTCCGCGATGGCGCGCAGGAAGACGCCGACATCGAAGGCCGGCATGATCACCGCCGCGCCGCCGAGATACATGGCGACCAGCAACTGGCTGTTGCAGCCCGTCACGTGGAACAGCGGCACCGAGATCAGGGTCCGCAGGTCATCGGGCACCACGTACAGCGCGCGGCGGCAGGTCTCGGCATTGGACAGGAAGTTCTCGTGGCTGGTCACCGCGCCCTTGGGGAAGCCCGTCGTGCCGCTGGTGTAGAAGATCGCTGCCGGGTCGGCCAGGCCCTGGCCGTCGACGACGAGCGGATCGCCGTCCGGCAGCGCGGCCCCGGCCGCGAACACGTAGCGTGCCCCGGAGTCGGTGATGACATAGCCGGCTTCTTCGTCGGTGAATCGGGTGTTGACCGGCACGACGATGGCGTCGGCCAGCACGCTGCCGAAGAAGGCCAGCACCCAGTCGACGCCGTTGGCCAGGCGGATCGCCACCCGGTCGCCGCGCCGTACGCCGAGGGCGCGCAGCCCGCCCGCCACCCGCGCGGCCCGGTCCCACAGCGCGGCGTAGCTGAGCCTGGGACCGCCGCCGGTTTCCGCGACGGCCTCCGCAGTGCCCCGCCGCTCGACGCTGGCGTGCAGCATGTGCACCAGGTTGGCGGGCAGGACGTCATAGCGCTTGACGCCGTCCGGCCCCCGGGTGACGCCGGTCAGGTCGAAGATCCCGCCGAGGCTGCTGCGCTCGGCATCGGCCGGGCTGCTCATGCCGCACCGCCCTTCGCGGGCGCGAAGTAGCGCACCGGATTCCCGACCAGCATGGTGTCGGCCCTAGGCCGTGTCAACGGCCGGGCGAGGCGGGTGTGGCCCGGTGGAGCACGCACCGGTCACCGCTGCCTCACAGGACCGTCGGGTCGAATTCGGCGTCCATCGTCTGGAAGGCCTCGTTCATCGCCATCATGTCGGCGGACTTGCGCTTCTCGATCCACCACATGACCAGGGCCCCGATGATCATCCAGCCCAGCACGATGTACGGGACCAGGACGAACGGGTAGGGCGGCAGCGGAATGAACGTCACGTAGAGCACGGGCAGCAGCAGCAGCGTGCCCACCAGCGGGACGAGCGCGTGCCGCCACCACCGGAAGTGCTCGGCCTGCTCCCGGCGCATGTAGAAGAACAGCGAGACGTTGGCCAGCCCGTACATGATCACGATGGCCACGGTGATGATGTCACCGAGGAACCCGTAAATGTCGGCCGCGCCGATCCACAGGCCCACCGCGATGGTCAGCACGATGGACACCCCGATCTGCAGGTGCACCGCGTTGCTCGGGGTCCGGTACTTCGGCTGGATCTTGGCGAGGTCCTGGGGCAGCACGCCGACCGAGCCCATGCCGTACCAGACCCGGGTAACCGCGTTGCTGGCCGCGATGGAGATCGCGAGCACGCTGTTGATGATGGCGATGAACACGAAGATCCAGCCGACCCCCCAGACGCGCTTGGCCATCGTGTAGTACGGGTTCGCGGCGGTGGCGAGGTCCTTGGCCTGGTCGACGCCCCACCCGACGACGCCGGCGTAGCCCGCGAAGACGTAGAACACCCCGACCAGGATGACCGACCCGAAGATCGCCAGCGGCAGCAGGCGCCGGGGGTCGCGCGTCTCCCGCCCCAGCGGGGCGACGGACTCGAACCCGCTCAGCGCCAGGATGGAGAACACGATCCCGTACCAGATGCCGTGCGCGCCCTGGAGGGAGTTGGCCGGGTTGAACGGCGCGGTCCAGTTGTAGCTGCCCCCGGGCGAGACCAGGAAGCTGATCGACAGCGCGATCATGATCAGCAGTTCCCCCGTGCCGAGCAGCACCGCGGTCCTGGTCGAGATCGCGATGCCGCGGTAGATCAGCACCCAGGTCAGCAGCAGCGCGGCCACGGCAAAGATCCACCAGGGGATGTCCACGCCGGTGCCGGACTGCAGCACGTTCGAGGCCAGGTAACCCAGGAACCCGCATACCGCGGGAGGCCCCAGCGGGTCATAGGCGAAGTAGCTCCACCCGGCGAGGAATCCCCACCGCGGGCCGAGCCCGCGCCGGACGAACGAGTAGTACCCGCCCGTTGACGGCATGTACCGGCTGAACTCCGCCACGGTGTTGGCGATGAACAGCATGATGATCGCGGCTCCGAGCAGCGCGACGGGCGCGGCCACGCCCGCCCAGGAGACGATGAACGGGAGCGTGAAGATCACGCCCACCGCGGGCCCGATGTGCGTGATGCCCTGGAACAGGACATCGCCGAGGCCGAGCCTGCCCTTGATGAGGCCCGCGCCTGCGTGGCCGGAGTCCACCGCGGGCCGCTGCGCTGAGTCAGTCATGGTGAGTCCTTTGGTCTGAGGCGGCTGGAATAGGGGCGGCCGGCCGTTCCTCGGGCACGACGCCGTTGAGCGATATCTGGCCACCGTCGACGACGAGAACGGTGCCGGTGATGTAGTCGGCGTCGGGCGAGGCGAGGAAGGCGATCGGGCCGGCGAGATCCTCGGGATCTCCCCACCGGCGGGCGGGCGGGAAGGCGTAGAGCGGGCTCCCGCCGTCGGGCAAGGACCGGACATCGGCGTTGATGTTGGTGCGGATGGTTCCGGGCGCGACCGCGTTGACCCGGATGCGGGCCGGGGCCAGGTCCACGGCCATGGACTTGACCAGCATGACCACGCCGCCCTTGGACGCGTTGTAGGCCGCGCTGTCGGGCTCGGCCAGGAAGCTGTTCGTGGAGGCCGTGACCACGATCGAGCCGCCCCTCCCGGCGGACGCCATCACCCGGGCGAAGCCGCGGCAGACCAGGAACGTGCCCGTGAGGTTGACGCCCAGGACGGCGTCCCATTCCTCGTCGGTGACGTCCAGGAACGCGCTCCCCCGCCAGATTCCGGCGTTGGACACCACGACGTCGACGTGGCCGAACCGCTCGAGGGTGGTGGCGACCAGCTGCCCGACCGACCGCGGGTCGGCGACGTCGGCTGCGACGGGCAGGACCGACGGCGACGCGGGGATCCGGCGGAGCCGGTCAGCGTCCCGGTCCGCGTAGACCACACGGGCGCCTTCGGCCGCGAACCGGTCCGCGGCCGCGGCGCCGATGCCGCTGCCGGCCCCGGTGACGACGACGACCTTGCCGTCGAACCTGCCCGTCGGGGCGGTCATTCGGCGCTCCCCATGAGGCTCACCCCGTCCAGCGAGCTGACCGCGGCGAGCCGGTGCAGGTAGCTGGCGTACAGCGGCTCGTAAGCCCGGTGCCGGCCGGTGTCCGGGTGCCAGCCCCGGCGGGTGGAGGTCATGGCTGCGGCCGCCGCGGGAAGATCGGGGTAGGCTCCGGCGCCGACCGCGGCGCACATGGCCGCGCCCAGCGTGACCGGTTGCCCGGCCGGCAGCCGGAGCAGCGGACGGCCGAGCACGTCGGCGTGGATCTGCATCCACAGGCTGCTGCGCGCGGCGCCGCCGGTCACGACGAGCTCGCGGTTCGCCACGCCCGCTTGCTCCAGGGTCTCCAGCACGGCGCGGCCGCCGAACGCCACCGATTCCAGCGTGGCCCGGAACAGGTGCGCACGCGTGTGCGCGAGCGTCAGGCCGCCCCACATGCCCCGCGCCGCGGGATTGCGGTACGGCGTGCGGCAGCCCTGCCAGGTGTCGACCGCCCAGAGCCCGTCAGAACCGGGCTCGATGGCCGCGGCCTCGGCGTCGAGGTCGGCCAGCGGCACGCCCGGCGCCAGCTGCCGGGAGAACCACTCGGCCGTCGCGGCCGCGGAGGTCTGGCCGCCCTGCTGGACGATCGTGCCCGGGCCGAACGCATCCGGTACCGGCCCGAGCAGGCGCGGGTCGTGCACCGGCCACGGTGAGAGCCCCAGGTATGACGAGGACGTCCCGATCGACACCGCGACCCGGCCGGGCTGATAGACGTCAGCGGCCAGGGCGGCCGCGTAGCTGTCCATCAGCCCCTGGACGACCAGGACGCCCGGCGGGAGCCCGGTGCCCCTGGCCGCCTCCGGGGTCAGGCGGCCGGCCACGGCTCCCGCCGGCAGCCTCGGCACGTCCCAGCCGTCCAGCAAGCCGGACAAGCCCAGGTCGGCCAGCAGGCCGGCCGGCCAGCCGCCGGCCAGCGGATCGTAGGACCATTCGGCGGCGATGGTGGCCCGGGCCAGGCTCCACCGGCCGGTCAGCCGGAACATCACCCAGTCGTGCACGTCGACGACGCGGCGGGCCGCGGCGTACCGCGCGGGCTCGTGCCGGGCCAGCCAGAGCGCCTTGGGCAGCATCCACTCCGGCGATACCTGCCCGCCGGTGTGGCGCAGGACCGGGTGCCGCGTATCCGTGATCTCCGCCGCCTCGGCGGACGCGCGGGTGTCCATCCAGAGCAGCGCCGGGCCCAGCGGGGCGTCGTCGCCGTCGACCGCGACCGCGGTGACCGCGGTCGAGGCCACGCAGAGGGCCGCCGGCGGGGGGCGGCCCGCCGTCACGGCGGCCACCGCCCGGTGCAGCCCGGCGAGGACGTCCATCGGCGGCTGCTCGGCCCATCCGGGCCGGGGATGGGTCGTGGTCACGCGCTCCTCGCGGGCCGCCAGCAGCGCCCCCGACCGCGAGTAGAGCCCGGCGCGGACGCTCCCGGTGCCGAGGTCGATACCCAGCACCGCGGTGTCGTCCGCCGCCCAGGTCATGGGTGCCGCCCCGCCATGATCTCGGTGAGCGTCTTGATCAGGGTGGCCACGTCGTCGTCGCCGATCTGCCGGTGGGTGACGAACCGGATGGTCGTGGGCGGCCGCGACGAGGCGTTGATGCCGTACCGCCTCAGGTCGGCGACCACGTCCTCGGCACTGTGGCCGGAAGGAGCCACGTCGATCAGGACGAAGTTGGTCACCGGGCTGGGGGTGAGCACGGTCAGCCCGGTCACCGGCTGCAGCCCGTCCGCGATCTGCCGGGCCCGCAGGTGATCTTCGGCGAGGCGGTCGATGCCCGTCTGCAGGGCCACGATCCCGGCCGCAGCCACCACCCCGGCCTGGCGCATCGAGCCGCCGAGCAGCTTGCGGGCCCGCCGGGCCCGGGCCACGAACTCCTCGCTCCCGGCGAGCAGCCCGCCTACCGGCGCGCTGAGCCCCTTGCTCAGGCAGACCGACACCGAGTCGGCCGGGCCGGACAGCCGGGCGGCGTCGACGCCCAGGGCCACGGCCGCGTTGAAGATCCGGGCCCCGTCGACGTGCAGGTGCAGGCCGTGCTCATCGCAGAGGGCCCGCAGCCCGGCCATGGTGGCGACGTCGGTCACGGTCCCGCCCGCCCGGTTGTGCGTGTTCTCGACGCACAGCATGGACGTCAGCGGGTAGTGCTGGTCGGGTTTGCGCAGGTACGGCACGACGCGCTCGGCGGTCAGCACGCCGTCGTCGGTCGGGATCGTCCGGGGCATGGTCCCGGCGACGGCGGCCATCCCGCCGGCCTCGTAGTAGACGATGTGGGAGTTGGCCTCGGCGATGACCTCACTGCCGCGGTCCGCGGCCGCCAGCACGGCACTCAGGTTGGACATGGTGCCGGTCGGCATGTAGACGGCGTCGGCGTGGCCGAGCAGGGATGCCCCCAGCCGCTCGAGCTCGTTCACCGTCGGATCGGAGTGGTAGACATCGTCACCGAGCTCGGCGGTCGCCATGGCCTCGATCATCGCCGGGGTTGGCTCCGTGGACGTGTCGTAGAAGTGCAGCATCTACCGCTCCCCGGCGAGAATCGCGGCCGCAATCTGGGTGTCGGTGACCAGGATGTTGACCAGGCCGGACGCGATCGCGGCGCGCACCGCCCGGCTCTTCCGCCAGCCGCTGGCCACCCCGATCCGGTGCGGAGTGCGCCGCAGGTCGTCCAGGCCGATCGAGATCGCGCGATCCTCCAGGCCCGAGCTGAGCACCTCACCGTCGTCGGTGAGCACGTAGGCCAGTACGTCAGCCACGGCGCCGCGGCGGAGCAGCCTGGCGTGCAGGGTGTCGTCGATAACGCCGCCGTAGCGCAGCCGGGAGGTGGCCGACTCGGTCAGCGACCCGATGCCGAGTACGGCGATATCGAGCCGCGCGAACTTGTCGAACGTGGCCCGCAGGTCGTCATGGGCCAGCAGGACCTGGCGCTGGGCCGAGTCCACGATGGCGGGGGCGAACAGCAGGTGCGGCTCGGTCCCGAACCGGCGGGCCAGGTCGATGGCCAGCGTGATCGAGGACACCTCGGCGGTGACCCGGCCCCGGCCGCCGATGAGCTGGACGACCTCGGCCTTGCCGGGGATGCGCGCCGGAAGCTGCGCCACCAGCCGCTGGATGGTCTCGCCGAGCGAGATGCCGATCACCGCGCCATCCAGCGACCGCTCCATCAGGAACCGGCCCGCGGCGTCAGCGACCCGTGACCGCAGCTCGGACTCGCCGACGTCCTCCCCGTCGACGACGATGACCGCCTTGAGACCGAGCCGCTCTTCGAGCTCGACCTCGAGATCGGAGTGCCAGCGCTCCGGCTCGAGGATGTTCACGCTGACGTAGCCCGCATCGAGGGCGGCGCTCAGCAGCCGGGCCACCTGGAACCGGCTGATCCCGAGGTTGGCCGCGATCTCCTTGTGGGACAGGTGCCGCCGGTACGCCTGATAGCAGACCTTCAGCATCAGCCGCTGGCTTTCTGATGCGGCCACGATGCCCGCCTCTCTGGCGCTCATATGAGCAAGGGCGCTTAAATGAGCATGGTGAACCAGACTGCCGATGACGTCAAGAGCAGCGCAAACGCATCTTGACGGCCGGGCCGGCGCGGACCGCGGCCCGGCCTGCGACGCTGCGCCGGACGGCACCGCAGGAAGTGGAGGGGACGTGGACAGCGCCGACGCAAGCTGGTGGCAGGAACTGCGCGCCGAGTTTCCCTACCTGCAGGACCACGTATTCGCCTGGTCCGGCGGGCAGGTGCCGATCGCGAACAGCGTCCGGGCCGCGATTGACCGGGTGATGGCGGCCTGGGATGACAATCCGGTCACGCTTGCGACCAGCCAGTGGGAGCTGTTCGACGGGGCCCGCCAGGAAGTGGCCACGCTGTTCGGCTGCCCGATCGACCGGGTCGCGGTGAGCGAGAGCACCTCCAGCGCGATGTCCGTGGCCACCGCGATGGTGCTGGCTCGCTGGCAGCGGGCGGGCGCGCCGCCCGCCAACGTCGTCCTGCACTGGGACTGCCATCCGGCGAGCAGCTACCACTGGCTGATCGCGGGCCGGCAGCACCCGTCGCTCACCGTCCGCTGGGTGGCCCGCGACGATCATCAGGATCCGGTCGAGGCGCTGGTCGCCCGGGCTGACGACGAGACGATCGCCGTGGTCGCGACGCACGTGGCCTGGCGCAGTGGGGCGGCTCTCGACCTGGCGGCTCTCGGCCGCCACCGCCAGGCCGCCCGCTGGGCCCTGCTGGTCGACGCCGCGCAGTCGGCGGGCGCGGTCCCGCTGGGACCGTACGCCGACCACATCGACTTCATCGGATTCCCCTGCTACAAGTGGCTGCTCGGGCCGCCGGGCCTCGGCTACCTCGTGATCGGCGCCGGCTGGCTGGACGAGCCGAGCCCGATCAGCGGGTGGGCCGCGGTCAAGGACTTCCCGGTCGACGTGACCGAGTTCAGGCCGATGCCGGCCGGCGCCGGGATCCGTTATGGAATGCCGAACTTCATCCCGCTGGCCGGCTCGCAGGCCGCGCTCGGGCTGATCAACCGGGCCGGGATCGGGCGGATAGCCGGCCGGGTGGCCGACCTGACGGGCCTGCTGCTGGCCGGGCTCGACGAGCTTGGCTTCGACCCGGTCACACCGCGCCGGGCGAGCCAGCGGGCCGGCGTGTGCTCGGTCGAGGTACCCGACCTGGCCAGGGCGGTAACCGCTCTCGCCGACCACCGCATAGCGACGTTTCCCGAGTTGCAGTACATCCGGCTGGACCTCCACGCCTTCAACAGCGAGCAGGACGTCCAGCGGATCATCGACTGCTTCGCCGCGCTCCGCGCATGACGACGGCACCCGTCACAGGGTGTCGATCCAGTGGTCGATGCGTCGTGCCGCCCCGGACAGGACCGAGGGATCACGCATGGTGTTCGCCAGGAGCGCGCTGCCCTCGTAGGCGGCGAGCAGGTCGAAGGCAAGGTCGCGCGCGTCGGGCCGGCCCAGCGACCGGAACTGCTCTTGCGCCCAGTCGATCGGAAGGCGCATCAGCTCGGCCGCTGGCAAGCCCGGATCCTTGACGCGCTTGTCGAGCTCAGAGCAGAGACTGCCGAGCGGGCACCCGTACTGGGCCACTATCTCGCTCTGGGCGGTGAACTCCCGCACGAAGGCCTTCAGCCGGCTCTTCGGGGACGGGTGACGGGCGTCGATCAGCGCGAGCGTGGCCTTGATCTGCTCTGCGTGGGCCTGGATGACCGCCGCGATGACCTCGTCCTTGGTCTTGAAGTAGTAGTAGACGTTGCCGGCCGGGACGTCGGCGGCCTGCGCGATCTCCGCGAGCGTCGTCCGTTCGACACCCTGCTGGTGCACGAGCTGCGCCGCGGCGGCTATCAGCCGTTCTCGCTTGCCGGGGCGCCGCCCGGCGGTGGTCATCGGGCCTGAGTCAGTCATCTCACTTGACAGGATACAGGTGCCAGCCTCACCTGACCGGTGGACCGGGCTCGGGCGTCGCTTCGGCGTTGACCATGACCAGCGGGGCGGGGTTGCGGGTGTTGCCGATGCGCAGGGCGAGCAGGGCCGCGGCGGCCATCAAGATGCTGCCGACGAGCAGGGCCTGGTGGTATCCGGCATCTGACGCCACGGTCGGCGGTACCTGGGCCGCGATCAGGTGGCTGGTGCGGGTGATCGCGACGGCGGACAGGATGGCGAGTCCGAGGGCGCTGCCGATCTGCTGGGACGAGTTCAGCAGGCCTGCCGCCAGGCCCGCCTTGTCGGATGGCACGCCGGCGTTGGCGGCGGCGGTGACCGAGACGAAGACCGATCCCGCCCCGAGCGACATGACGAGGAACCCGGGCAGCAGGTCGCTCACGTAGGAACCGTGCAGCGGCACCCTGGACACGTAGTAGATCCCGGCTCCGGCGATCAGGCAGCCGGCCACCACCACCGGGCGGGTCCCGATGCGCGTGACCAGTTGTGACGCCATGCCTCCCGCGACAGCGAATCCCGCGGTGATCGGGAGGTAGGCGGCTCCCGCCTTGAGGGGTGAGTAGTGGAGGATCTCCTGCATGTAGAGCGTGGCGTAGAAGAACATGGAGAAGAACCCGCTGAAGGCGATGAGCTGGGTCAGGTCGGCCGCCACCAGTCCCCTCACCCGGAGGATGGCGAAGGGAACCAGCGGGTTCCGGCTCCGGAGCTCATTGAGCACGAACGCGACCATCAAGAGGGCGGATCCGGCCAAGGTGAAGACGGTCTGGGCCGACCCCCAGCCGACAACCGGTGCCCGCACGAGGCTGTAGACCAGCAGCAGCATTCCCCCGGTCACCAGCACCGCCCCCTGCGAGTCGAAGGCCGTGGCCCCGGTCCTGCGTCCGCGGTCCTTCGCTAGCAGGGCGAGCGCCCCGGCCGCCACCCCGACGCAGATGGGCGGGTTGACGAAGAAGACCCACCGCCATCCGGGCCCCTGCGAGAGCACCCCGCCGAGGAAGACGCCGGCCGCGGCGGCCATCCCGCTGATGGCTCCCCAGGCCCCGAGCGCGGTGTTGCG
>Ga0126381_100003678_pt1 | contig 16641 bp, 14 predicted proteins | sample PanSoiMetPlot_28_FD_96465 | JGI IMG/M metagenome (GOLD analysis project Ga0126381, IMG submission 96465) | Tropical forest soil microbial communities from Panama - MetaG Plot_28 | ecosystem: Environmental > Terrestrial > Soil > Tropical forest > Bulk soil | place: Panama | collected 2016-02-17 | reverse complement strand
CGGACATGGCGGCACTCCATGACGGCACAGCGCAAGACGATCCCGGGAAAGCCGGATCATGACGAGAAATGGGAGCAGCTTTTTCAGAAGACGATCGAGGCCATCGATCTGTTCGGCGAGCGGCCGGATTTGCTGAGCAGTTTCGTGAATGCGCTCAGGACCGGCGAGTTTCCCAGCCCGCATAATCCGCTTGACCTGCGCCCGGAGGGACGGAGCCGCGAGCGACCTGCGATTACCCGGCAGATTCGGACATTTCCGCGCCAGCGCAGGGCGTGAGCGCGGTCACTCGAGCTTGATGTTGGCCGCCCGAATGATCCGGCCGTAATCCTCGTATTGCCGGCGGATCGTGGCCGCAAAGTCCGCGCCGCACATATGGAGCGGATAAAGGCCTTGGCCGGCAAGCCGCTCCCCGACCTCGGGGACCAGCAGCGCCTCGCTGAACCAATTCTCGAGCCGCGCGATCGTATCCTTCGGCGTGCCGCCCGGCGCAAACAGCCCGAACCAGCCCTCCTGCTCGACCTTGAAGCCGGACTCCGCGAGGGTAAGCACGTCCGGCAGCGGGGCGATGCGCTGCGCCGAGGGGGTCGCGAGCGCGCGCAGCTTGCCGGCATCGATCAGCTCGGCGGTGTCGCGATAATTGCCGATATAGGCGGTCACGTGGGAGCCGAGCAGCGCGTTGACGGCGGGCGCGGTCCCCGCATAGGGCACGAAGGTCATGTCGATGCCGGCTTCGCGCTTGAGCATCTCGAAGACGATCTGCACCTGGGACGCGGGTCCGATGCTCGCCATGGTCAGCGCGCCGGGCTGCGCGCGCGCGGCGGCAAAGAGATCGCCGATCGTGCGTAGGGCGACGCGCCGTTGACCACGATCGCCTCGGGAAAGCTCACGAGATTGCAGATCGGCGCAAAGCTTGCGACCGGATCGTAGCCGAGCTTCTGCAGATGCGGCACGAGCACGAATGGAGCCGGCGCATTGATCAGAAGCGTGCGACCGTCCGGCGCCGCCCGCGCCACAGCTTCGGTGCCGATCACGCGTTGGCGCCCGGGCGATATTCCATCACGAATGTCTGCTGGTGCGTGCGAGCGATCCGATCGGTGAGAATGCGGGCCAGGAGATCGAGCGAGCCGCCCGCCGGAACCGGGACCACCATCTTGATCGGCCCCGCAAATTGCGCGAACGCTGCTTGCCCGAAGAGCACCGCTGCCAGCACGGCCGCCACGCAAGTGGCCAATCGCCGCCGGCCCCACGCTGCCTCCGCCCTCGCGCGACGGAGGTTGTCAAATTGTTCGATCGTGATCTTCATGCTGTGGCTTTCTTGTCGACGATCGCCGGGCGGTTCATTCTGTTGCCGCTTTTTAATGACCTTCTTGTAATATACAGATCCTTTCAGGAAAGCCCGCCGTTTCCCACATCGCTCTGACCAGAACCGCCTCGGCCGGCAGCAACCGGGCGTCCCAGGGGCTATTCCGCAGAACCGAGCCAGTGCCAAGCCATGAAGCCAAAGCCGCTCTATGTCGGGATCGATCTCGGAACCAGCAATTCAACCGCCGCGGTGTTCGACGGCAAGGACCTTGCGATTGTGCGCAACGGCCAGGGCAGCGTGCTGACCCCGAGCGTGGTGCGGATCGACGGCCGCGGCAACGTGCTGGTCGGGGCACGGGCGCGGCGATATCTGGATTCCGACCCGGCCAATACCAGGAGCGAGTTCAAGCGCCTGATGGGCACGAGCCATCGCTTCGAGTTTCCGGCGAGCGGGGCAGTCAAGCGGCCCGAGGATCTGGCCGCCGAAGTGCTGAAATCGCTGCGCCAGGATGTTGCCGATCAGCTCGGCGTCGCGCCGGCCTGCGCCGTCATCTCGGTCCCGGCACTGTTTGAGCTGCACCAGACCGCCGCGGCGTCCGAGGCCGCGCGGCTCGCGGGCTTCGATCGGGTCGAGCTCATCCAGGAGCCGGTGGCCTCCGCGATCGCGGCGGGCTGGACCCAGGAGAGCGGCAACGGGCCGTGGCTGGTCTATGACCTCGGCGGCGGCACCTTCGACGTCTCGCTGCTCGAGACCCAGGAAGGGCTGCTGCGCGTTGTCGCCCACGACGGCGACAATTTTCTCGGCGGGCGCGACTTCGACCGGGCCCTGGTCGATCTCGTGCTCGCCAAGCTTGCAGCTGACGGCACGGTGGTGGACCGCGGCAGTCCCCAGCATGCCATGGCGCTCGCCCGCCTGCGGCTTGCCGCCGAGGAGGCCAAGATCGAGCTCACGCGCGCCGCCGAGGCGCCGATCTTTGTTTCCGGCCTCGATCTTGGCGGCGAGCGCATCGACGTCGATGTAATCGTCACTCGCGCCGAGTATGAGCCGCTGATCGCGCCGCTCATCGACCGCTCGCTCGACATCTGCATGCGGTTATTGGCGGCCCACGGCCACGGCAAGGATGCGCTCGCGCGCGTGGTGCTGGTCGGCGGTCCGACCGTGACCCCATTCCTGCGCCAGCGGGTGGGTGCCGTGCTGGGCGCGACCTTCGGCGAAGGCCTCGATCCAATGACCCTGGTGGCGCAGGGCGCGGCGCTGTTCGCCGGCACCGTCGGGCTCGACGGCCGCCCGGCCGCCGGCGAGGCTTCCCCCGAAGCGGGAGGGCCGAAGATTTGGCTCCAATTCCCCGCCATGACCTCCGACCTCTCGCCCTTCGTGGTCGGCAAGGTGCTCGATCCGGCGAGCGGCGTTGTGAACGTGCAGGTCGAGCGCAGCGACGGCGAATGGCGAAACGATCCGACCCTTGTCGAGAGAGACGGCACCTTCGCGGTGATGGTGCATCTCCTGGCGCGCCAGAATACGGCCTTCGAGCTCAAGGGCGAGCTTGCCGATGGCCGCACCGTGGCGCTCGACCCAGCGCGGCTCGCGATCACTCATGGACTCACGATCGGCGAGCCGCCACTGTCGCGCTCGATCGGAGTGGCACTCGCCGACAACCGGGTGCAGGTCTACTTCAATCGCGGCTCGCCGCTGCCGATCCGCCGCACCTTCACGCTGCGCACTGCCGAGACCGTCGGTCCCGGCACCGAAGGCCATGCCCTGAAGGTTCCGATCGTGCAGGGCGAGTTCGCCTTCGCGCATCTTTGCCGTCTGGTCGGCACGCTGGAAATTCCCAACTCGGCGCTTTCTGCGCCGCTGCCGGGCGGCTCCGAGGTCGAGCTGATGCTCGAGCTCGACCGCGGCGGCCAGCTGCAGGCGCGCGCCCGCATTCCCAGCATCGACCAGGTGTTCGACCAGGTGGCGCTCCTGATCACTCCGCAGGTCTCGCTCGGGGCGATGAACGATGCGCTCGCAAAATTGCGAACCCGCGCGGCCGACCTCCTGCGCTCGGCGTTTCATGACCGCTCCGGCAAGACGGCGGCGCGGCTCTCTGCCGCCATGCCGCGCCTCGACGATGCCGAGCGCAACATCACGGCCGCCCGCGGTGGCGATCCCGACGCGGGCGAGCAGGCGCGCCGCGAGCTGTCGGACTTCGACGCCCTCCTGGCCGAGGTCGAGGCCGACCAGGCCTGGCCCGAGCTCGGACAGAAGATCGAGAACGAGTTCGCGATGGCGGTGAGCTGGGTCGCGGGCTATGGCAACGACGCCGAGAAGGCGACCATGAACGGCGCCTACCAGGCCTGCAAGCGCGCCTTCGTGGCCAAGGACGCCGACGAGGTGGAGCGGCAGCTCGCCATCATCCGCCGCCTGGGCGTCGCCGCTTATTTCCGACATCCCTCAGCCTGGGAGCTGGAATTCGAGCGCTGCGCGGCCTGCGTCTCGGAGGCAACCGACATCCGCCGCGCCTCCGAGCTCGTCGCCAAGGGCCAGGAGGCGGTGCGCCAGCACGATCGCGCGCGGATCGAGCAGATCGTGCGCGAGCTCTGGAAGCTCAGCCCGGTCGACCGCGACGAGCAGAGGCTCGGTCACGGCTCCGGGCTGCGTTCGCGATGAACGGCCACGATCCGCTCGCGGCCTGGCGCGGCAATCCGTTCTTCCTGCTCGAGGTCAGTCCACAGGCGTCGCGCACGGAGGTCGAGCGCGCCGGCCAGCGGCTCATCGCGCTCCTCGCCGTCGGCAGTGCGAGCGCCGCCCGCTACGACACGCCGCTCGGGCCAGCGACGCGCGATGCCGACGCGGTCCGTCAGGCCCTGGCGACGCTGCGCGATCCAAACGAGCGGGCGATCCAGGAGCTGTGGGCTGAGGTCACGCCGAGCAAAGGGATCTGGAGCGAGCCGGCAGCGCAGCCCTGGAAAGCGGCCCTTCGGGCGCTGGGCTGGAGCGCGAAATGACCGCCTTCGCGGTTCTCATCCTGTTCATCTTCATGGCGCGCTCCCACCAGCGGCCGGATTTCTGGATTTGGACCGGAAAAGGCGCACAGTTCATCGCATTGCTGTTCGGCCTGGAAACGCTCCCTCCCCCCGACAACCTCTGGCTCGTGCCGGCGTTCGTGTTCCTGTTCGCTCCAGCCCCGTTCTTCAAGGCGATCGTGGTGCCGCTCGGCATGCCGAGATTCGCGTATTGGGCAACGCGATGCTGCGGGCCGGTCGAGCTGATGAAAGATGCGGGCGCCGGCGCCGCGCTCTACGGAGCGCTCGCGCTCGCGCGCCGCGGCGCCTCGCCCAAGACCCTCGACTGGTTGGCGCAGCGCGCCAAGCGCGCCCGCTCGGTCAAGGGCGCCGGCGTGGCAACGGGAGGATTGCTTGCGGCTTTGCGTGGCGAGCACGAGCGGGCGCGCGCGCTGTTTCTCCTGGCCGACACGCTGCCGGCGAAGCTCATCTCGGGAAGCGTCCGGGTGGTGGCGCGGGACTGGCTGGTGGCGGACGCCGCGCAGTACGGCAATTGGCGCGAGGTCGTGCGCCTGGGCCGGCGCGGGCAGCAAGGCTTTCGCTGGTCCAATGCGGTTGCCCAGATGGGCAGGCGGCTTCTTGGCGATCCCGACAGCCCGCATGATTGGTTGCTCTGGCTGTGCTGGCTCGTCGCGCCGCGGCGGCGCGCGACGTGGCCGCTGCTGCGGCGGGCGCTCGCCGTCAAGCCGAGGCGGCTGCCGGTGGCGCCCGAGCCGGCGGTGACGCAGGAATTGCCGGAGGCGCTCGCGGCCTTCGCGCAAGGGCTGGCCGGCAGGTTTGCGCAGGACAGCGGATCGCTCGTGCGCGCGGTCGGCGCGGTCGAAGGCGCGCTCGCGCGCCCCTCGACGCGCGCGCTAATCGAGCGGCGGTTGCCAGCGCTGGGCGCCAGGGGCGATGCCGACGCCATCATCGACGGATTTCGAAGACGTGTCATCGATCTCGTCGATCCGCTGATCGAGGAACAACCGCAGCTCGCGGGCGACGATGACCGCGGGTCGCTCCTCGACGAAGCTGTGGGGCGGATTCGATCGCGCCTGTTCCGGGAGATCGGCGCCCAATGCAAGGACTGCAACGAGCGGCAGCAGCAGCAGATCTCACTCGAAGCGCTGACCGAGTGGGAAATCTGGGCCGCGATGCGAGACGCCGCTGACCGGCTGCTCGCGCTTTCCCCCGGCTCGGAGCACGCGCTGTTCCACACGATGTATGTGCCGATGTGCAATTACGCGGTGTTCCAGCACAACATCTGCAAACGCATCGCTCTCGCGCACGACATCTTTGCCTGGCTGCGACGGCATTCAGAGAGCGATGTCTCGGCCTGCGAGCTCCTGTCCAAGAACATGAAGGCAGGCCAAGGATAGTCAGGCGCCGCCGCGGGGTCTCCTTATAGACCAGCGAGTCGCGCGACGTGCTCCACTTCCGCAGGCGCAAGCAGGGAGGAGAGAACAATAAAACCCGCCGCGATGAAGCAAATTGCGGTGAGCATAACGCGAAGCGCGGCCGTCCGAACCTTGGTGGCCGGTGCCTCGATCCAATCGAGCCGTCCAGTCTCACTCACGTTCGTCGAGAGCATGGCTGTCCCCCTGGGCTTTGGTTAGGAGAGGATTGAGACCTCAGTCATTGGTAGAGGTTCGCTGCCAGCCGGTTCAACGGTGGCGAAAAAAAGTTTCGCCGCCCCTGGCTGAGGGCAAAACGGGCCACGACGCCGCCCACCCGAGACAAAAAGGTAACCTGGTGAGAGCGAGCGCGATTATGGCCCATAATCCTTACTTGCCGTCGGGCGCGCGACCCATAGCTTCGTCGTCGCTCAAAATTTGCTGTGATGCACAACACAGCCCTCAACACGGCGACGTGCTAGGTTTTCCCCCGGCCTGACACTCTGGGGGCAAAATGCGACGGCGAGATTTCATCGGACTATTCGGCAGCGCGGCGGCGGCATGGCCGTTGGCGGCGAGCGCACAGCAGCGGACGTTGCCGACCATAGGGTGGCTCGATTCGGCCCGGACCCTTGAGGCGGCGATGGCAGCCTTCAGCCAGGGCTTGGCGGAGGCAGGTTACGTCGCAGGCCGTAACGTAAACCTCGAATACCGCAGTGCTGAGAACGATAACGACCGGATGCGGGCGCTCGCAGCGGAATTCGTTCGCCGACCGGTGGCGGTGATCGTGTCCACCACAGGCACTGGAACGCAGGCCGCCAAGGCGGCCACGCAAACAATCCCGATTGTTTTCACTGCGGGCGGAGACCCCGTACAGGAGGGCCTTGTAGCGAGCCTCAACCATCCGGGGGGCAATGTGACCGGCGTCTCCATATTGGCGGCCGAAATTGCTGCAAAGCGTCTTGAGCTGCTGCACGATCTCGTCCCAAAGGCGGAAACCATAGCAGCACTGGTGCGGTTGGAGGGACCGGACAGTTCCGATTTTTCGCGGGTTCAAGCAAAAGGCTTTCAATCCGCGGCCCTTGCTCTCGGTGTGCGCCTGCTGCTGGTCAATGGGACGACCGAGAGCGATATTGCTGGAGCTTTTGCGAACGCCGTACAACAACATGCCGGCGCACTATTGGTCGGCGGCGAGCAGGCCTTCGGCACTGCGCTGACTCCACAAATCACATCATTGGCAAATCGCCACGCGCTTCCGACCATGTTCCTTAGACGCAATGCTGTTGCGGCCGGTGCATTTGCGAGCTATGGCACCGACGCGTTGGAAGCATTTCGCCAAGTCGGAGTCTATACCGGCCGCATCCTCAAGGGCGAGAAGCCCGCCGACCTGCCGGTGGTGCAGTCGACCAAGTTCGAGCTGGCGATCAACCTCAAGACCGCCCGGGCGCTGGGCATCACAGTGCCGCTTCCGCTCCTCGCCGCCGCCGACGAGGTGATCGAATGACGCTGAGACGCCGCGAGTTCATCACCTTGCTAGGCGGCGCGGCGGCGACCTGGCCGCTCACGGCACGGGCGCAGCGGCCCGAGCGGATGCGGCGGATCGGCGTGCTCGTGGGGGCGGATGAAAACGATCCCGTGATCGAGGCTTCCGTCTCTGCGTTCACTCAAGCGCTTGCGGACTTGGGTTGGACCGCTGGCCGCAACGTGCGGATGGACCTTCGGGGGGCAGGCGGTGACATCAATCGGTTACGAGGGCTGGCGCGGGAGTTGGTCGGCCTCCAACCCGACATCATCCTGACAGGCGGGACCCCGGCGACCGCTGCCGTCCAGCGGGAGACGCAGACGATCCCGATCGTCTTTGCGAGCGTGCCCGAGCCCGTCGCCCAGCGCATCGTTCCGCGGCTCGACCGCCCGGGTGGGAACACCACCGGCTTTGGCACCTTGGAAGCTTCGCTGGGAGGCAAGTGGCTTGAGCTGCTCTCGGAGATCGCGCCGGGGCTCAGGCGGGCCGCAATCATGTTTAATCCCGACATCGCGCCCGCATCGGCTTATATGCCCTCAATTGAGGCGGCGGCACCGTCACTCAAGGTCGCGCCAATCATTGCGCCCGTTCATGACGACCTAGAGATCGAAACGGCCATCATCGCCCTTGGCCGCGAGCCGGGGGGCGGCCTTGTCATCCTGCCGAATGCATTCATGGCAGTGCATCGCGCGCCGATCATATTGGCTGCGGCTCAGAACAACGTACCGGCGGTCTATCCGCAACCTTACTACGCCAGGGACGGCGGCTTGCTTTCCTATGGAGTCGACCAGGCAGACATCTTTCGTCGCGCCGCCACTTATGCTGATCGCATTCTGCGCGGCGCGAAGCCACCGGAGCTACCCGTTCAGCTGCCGACAAAATTTCAGATGGTCGTCAACCTTAAAACCGCCAAGGCGCTCGGAGTCACCGTCCCACCCAATGTGCTCGCTGTCGCCGACGAGGTGATCGAGTGAGCGAAAAAGCGGAAAATTTCCGCACCGCAACGATCTCTGCACCTGGGCCCTTTTTGCACTACACTCAAGCGATCTGATACACACCGCGCTCGAAGGCGTCATAAACGGCGAGCGCTTGGCGGTCGGCGAACGGGAGAAAATGCATCAGGATCACGCCCGCGACACCGCGGGCGGGATCGACCCAGAAATAGGTGTTGAAGATCCCGCCCCAGCTCAGGCTGCCGGATGACCGCTTGCCGGGCACCGAATCGGAAGTGATCAGAAAGCCGAGACCCCATTTGTCGCGCCCGTCCGCCACGAACGAGAAATCATTGCTGCGGTTCGGCAGCGCAGTCTGCACCGCCCGCGCGCACAGCCCGCCGATCTGGTTCTCTCCCATCGCGACGACGCTCGCGGGCGACAGAACCCGCGCGCCGTCGAGCTCGCCGCCGTTGAGCAGCATGCGGACGAAACGAATGTAGTCGGCCGCGGTGGAAGAGAGGCCGCCGCCGCCGATCGGGGTAAATCCCCGCGCGGCGGGTTGATTGGGCTCTTTCACGAGCGATCCGTCTGCCTGGCGGCGGTTCACGGCGACCAGGCGCGCCTCCTTGCTCTCGGGGACGAAGTAGAACGTATCGGCCATGCCGAGCGGATCGAAAATGTGCCGGCGAAAATACGTTTCGAGCGGCAAGCCCGAGACCTTCTCGATGAGGCGCCCGAGCCAATCCGTGTTGGTGCCGTAAAGCCACTGCGCGCCCGGCTCGAACAGCAGCGGGCCGACCGGATATTCCTCGCCGGCGCGCGGCTTGAAGTCGCGCACGATCGGGCTGATGAAGTCGTAGCCGAGCCCGGAAGTGTGGGTAAGGAGTTGCCGGACGGTGACCGCGCTCGCGGCTGGCCGCAGGCGATAGGCGCCGGTGGCGGCGTCGAACGACTCGAAGACGGATAGCCTGGCGAATTGCGGCAGGTGCTTTTCCACCGGGTCGTCGAGCGCGATACGGCCCTGCTCCACGAGCTGCATGGCGGCGGCCGAGGTGATCGGCTTGGTCATCGATGCGATCTTGAACAGCGCATCGGCGCTCATCGGGCGCCCGGACGGGAGATCGGCAACCCCGAATGCGCCCTGGTAGAGCACGCGCTTGCGGTCAGTCGCCATGGCGACCACGCCGGCGATCTGGGCGCTTGCTACAGCCTCGCGCAACGGCTCATCGCACCGCTGCATCGTCATGCTCGCTTCAATAGCCGCCGATTCCCGTGAAGACGCTGGCGTCGATGGGCACGAATATATCCTCGAGCGGCGGCACGCGATCGATCAGGCCTTGTGCATGGGTATAGCGCAGCGCGGTTTCGAGGTTCTTGCGGTTGGCGGCGCTGAGGCCATAGGCCCAGGGATCGCGGCCGAGGATGGCGGCCTGCTCCTCGGCGGCGCTCACCGACCAGGCGTGCGGCAGGACGCGCGGGTTGCGCAGCCGCTGATAGGCCATTTCCTTGGCCTGGTTGAACGCATAGGCGAGGTTGGCGGCGACCCAGGGATGCTGCTCGACAATGCTCTGGCGGATCATGACGAGATGCATGATCGGAAAGATTCCGGTCTGCCGGTAATAGTCGATCTCCAGGCTCTTGAAGTCCGGAAAGAGCCGCGCCACCCGCTTGTCGCCCTTGAGGAAAGGTGTCGGAAAGCTTGGCGCCAGCATCGCATCGATCTCGCCCTCGGCCAGCATGTCGTCGAGCGATTTGCCGGCCGGGACGACCTCGATCGTGAGGCCTGCCGGCGACGTGAACGGAATTTCGTCGACGCGCGGCAGAACCCAGATCGCATCACGATGCGGCAGGCCGAAGAATTCCTCGAGAATGCCGCGCAGCCAGACGCAGGCGGCGGGCTGAAAGCCGCCGAAGCAGCCGATGCGGCGGCCGCGCAGGTCGGCAGCCTTGGCGATGCCCTTGCGAGTGTTGACGAAGACAAAGCCGTGGCGGAATCGGCGGTGCGGAAAAATCGGCAACGCGACATAGGGATGGCCACGCTCACGCGCCATGAAATAGGCGCAGGCGTTGAACTCGCCGAGATCGCATTCGGCATTGCGCGCGAGCCGCCAATGGCGATCGCGCGAGGCCGGATCGGTGAGCACCGTGAGCGCGATGCCGTCGGGCTCGACGAGCCCTTCGGCCAGCGGGCGGGTGATCTCGTAATCGCCGCAGGTGAGCGTCAACGGGAGCTTGGTTGCCACGACAGGTCCTTTCAGGCCGCTCTACTCTTTTCCCGGACAAGGCATGGCGCGCAAGCGTCATGCCGCCGATCCGGGACCGCCAAAGTCTGGAACGATCCCGGTTCTGCAGCGCACCACTTCGTGCTGCGCTGCGCCCGGGAAAAGGAGCTCCGCCAGCGCAGACTTTGTCGGAATCACGCACTACTCTTCGGAATCACGCTCTACTCTATCGCGCCGGAAGAAACGCTTCGGTGCAATATTTGGTCAGGTCAGGCTCCCGATCGGTCAGCTTGAGCTCCACGAAGGAGCGCTGCAGGGTCTTGAGCGCACTCGGCTCGAACCGCCCGGTGTCGGAGAACATCGGCATCACCAGGTCGTATTGCCTCTCCTCGACCGCCAGCGAGAAGTTGGTCCGCTCGCGCGAGGCGCGGACGGTCTCATCCTTATGGGTCCGCATGAAAGCGATGCTGTCGAACCAGCCCTGCAGGAAGCGGCGGATCGCATCGGGATGTTCCCGCACCATCGAGTCGGATGCGAAGACGGCGTGGATCATGAAATCCTGCACGATGTCGGAGGCCGGAAAGAGGAGCCGTCCCCGCCGGCTGTCGGCAAGCTCGAGGCCAAGTGCGGATGAGCTGACCACTGCGTCGATCTGCCCGGTCACCAGGGCGGCGACCTGGTGGGGCAGTTCCGCCCCCACGGTGACGTAGGTCAGGCTGTCCGGACCCCAGCCTTTCCGGCGCGCCAGTTCGAGCATCAGCCATTGGGTCAGCGAGCCTGCCGTCGAGATGCCGATTCGCTTGCCCTTGAGGTCATCTGCGCTCCGCGCCGGCGAGTCGTAGGGAACCACCACGCCCATCAGCAGCGGCGGGCCCGCCATGTCGGCGACCGCGATCTCGGGAGCGCCCTTGACCAGAAAGATCAGATCGGGCCCGGCGCCGAGTGCGATGTCGAGGCTGCCGGCTGCCATGGCCTGATGCAGCCGGGCGCTGCCGTTGAGCGTGACCTCCTCGATATCAACTCCGTATTTGGCGAAGAAGCCCCGGGCAACGCCCATGCGCAGAGGCAGGAACGAGAAGGCCTGCACCGAGGGCGTGCCCACCCGCAACAGGTCGGCCGCCGGAGCGGGTGCGGCGAGGCCTGCAAGAACCGCGAACGCGACAGCGAGCGTGGTGGTGCAGCCCCCCAGCCGGGAAACCGATGCTGCCATGCCGTGACTATCGGCGGGGCAGCCGCCCGATGCAAGATCACTTGATCATTCCGCCGCGACGGCGCGGATCTCTTTCGGCTCGCCCGCCGGCTCTCCTTTCCCGCGCCGCAGCCATGACTGCAGGCGGTCGAGATAGAGATAGACGACCGGGGTGGTGTAGAGCGTCATGACCTGACTGAATGCAAGCCCGCCCACCATGGCAAGGCCAAGCGGCTGGCGCAGCTCCGAGCCGGTACCATTGCCCAGCCAGAGCGGAACGCCGGCAAGCATCGCAGCCGCGGTTGTCATCAGGATCGGACGGAAGCGCAGCAGACAGGCTTCCCGGATCGCATCGGTCGGCGCCATGTGGCGGTCGCGCTCGGCCGTGATCGCGAAGTCGACCAGCATGATGCCGTTCTTCTTGACGATGCCGATCAGGAGGATGATGCCGACGATTCCGATCACCGACAGGTCTTTGCCACCGGCCATGAGCGCGAGCAGCGCGCCGACGCCGGCGGACGGCAGGGTGGACAGGATCGTCAGCGGATGGACGAAGCTCTCATAGAGAATGCCGAGAATGATGTAGACAACCACCAGCGCTGCGGCGATCAGGGCCGGCTCGCTCGAGAGCGAGGCCTGAAAGGCCTGAGCGTTGCCCTGGAAGGTCGGAATGATCGACGGCGGCATTCCGATCTCGCGCGCGGCCCCGCCGACGGCCTCGACCGCCTCGCCGAGCGCGACATTCGGCTGAAGGTTGAAGGTCAGGGTGACCGCCGGGATCTGGCCCTGGTGCGAAACCTGCAGCGGGCCGACCTTCTTCGAGTCGATCGTGACCAAGGATGAAAGCGGCACTGTCCCGCCGGTCAGCGACGATTTCACATAGATGCGGTCAAGTGAATCGAGCGATTGCTGCAGCTCCGGCAAAATCTCCTCGATCACCCCGTAGGTGTTGAGCTGGGTGAAGTACTGGGTGATCTGGCGCTGGCCGTAGGCGTCGTTGAGCGTGTCGTCGATCAGCTGCGGCGAGATGCCGAAGCGAGAAGCCTGATCGCGATTGACCGTCACGCTGAGCTGCGGTGCGCTGGCCACAAGGTCGGTCGCCACATCGGCGAGCTGCGGCAGTGTGCGCATCTTGGTCAGCATCTTGCCCGACCACTCGTTCAACTCGGCGATGTCGGAATCCTGCAGCGTATACTGGAAGCTTCCGCGCGTCGGCCGGCCGCCGACCGTGATGTCCTGCACCTGCTGCAGGATCAGGTTGGCACCCCCGATCTTGGCCAGCTTGGCCCGCAGCCGGTTGATGATCTCCGAGGCCGAGGCGGTGCGCTCCTCGCGCGGCTTCAAGGTGATGTAGCCGCGCGCCGTGTTGCTGGTATTGGCAAAGCCGCCGCTGCTGCCCGTGAACATGGCGACCGCAGCCACGTCGGGATCCCCCAGGACGATCTCGTTCTGCTCCTGCATGTAGCGCATCATCTGCTGCGGCGAGGCGCTCTGGGCGGCCTCCGAAAAGCCCAGCAGGATGCCGATGTCCTGAGTTGGAAAGAAGCCCTTGGGGATCACCATCACCAGGAAGATGGTGGCCGCCATGGAAAGGAAGAACACCACAAGCGTGATCGCCTGGTGCCGCAGCACGATGTCGAGCGTATGCCGATAGCCGGCAAGCAGGCCGTTGAAGCCCGCCTCGACGATCCTATAAAGGCGGCCGTGCTCGCCGGAGTCGGCACGCATGAAGCGCGAGCAGAGCATCGGAGCGAGCGTCAGCGAGACCAGCGCCGAGACCGCGATCGAGGCGGTGACCGTCAGGGCGAATTCCCGGAACAGCCGGCCGACGATACCGCCCATGAGAAGGAGCGGAATGAACACGGCGATCAGCGAGAAGCTGATCGAGAGCACAGTGAAGCCAATCTCACGTGAGCCCTTCAGCGCCGCCTCGAACGGCGCCATGCCGTGCTCGATGTGGCGGTAGATGTTCTCCACCACGACGATCGCATCGTCGACCACGAAGCCGACCGCAATCGTGAGCGCCATGAGCGAGATGTTGTCGAGGCTGAAACTCAGCATGTACATCGCCGCAGCAGAGCCGAGCAGCGCCAGCGGCACGGTGACGGCCGGAATAAAGGTCGCCCAGAAGCTGCGCAGGAACAGCAGAATGACCATGACGACGAGGCTGATGGTGAGCGCGAGCGTGAATTCCACGTCATGCACCGAGGCGCGAATCGTCGTGGTGCGATCGAGAATGACGTCGATCTTCATCGCCGGCGGCAGATTGGCCGTGAGCCCGGGCATCATGGCCTTGATCTTGTCGACGATCTCGATGACGTTGGCGCCGGGCTGCTTGGTGACCAGGAGCGCCAGGCCCCGTTCATGATTAGTGAAGGCAGCGACGGTGGCGTCGGCGGGGGCAATTACCGCCTGGCCGACGTCGCGAACCCGTATCGGCGCGCCGTTGCGATAGGCGAGCACCACGTCCGCATACTGCTCCGGTAGCGTCAGCTGGTCGTTGGAGGCGATCGTGAAGCTGTTGTCGGCCGTATTCAGCGTTCCCTTCGCGGCATTGGTGGTGGAGTTCACCAGGGCACCGCGGATTTCCTCGAGGGTGAGGCCGGTCGAGGCAAGCTTGGCCGGATCGACCTGAATGTGGATTGCGGGCTTTGATTCCCCACCGATGAAGACCTGCGCCACGCCCGGCACCTGCGACAACGGCGGCAGCAGGAGATTGTCCGCAAGCTCGTCCATCGTGGTGATCGGCATGGTGTCGGAATGGATGCCGAAGATCAGGATCGCGATGTCGGCGGGATTGGTCTTGCGATAGACCGGAGGGGTGGTGAGGTTTTGCGGCAAGCTGCGGCCGGCGGCGGTGATCGCGGCCTGCACGTCCGCCGCCGCTGCATCGATGTTTCGATTGAGGTCGAACTGGATCACGATCGTGGTGGCACCGAGCGTGCTGGCCGACGTCATCTGGGTGATGCTGGCGATCTGCCCGAACTGGCGCTCGAGCGGCTGCGCGACTGCCGAGGCCATCGTCTCGGCGCTCGCGCCGGCAAGCGAGGTCGTCACCTGGATTGTTGGGAAATCGACCTGCGGGAGCGGCGCGACGGGAAGGAACGGAAATGCCACGATGCCGACGAACGCCAGCGCGGCCATCAACAGGCAGGTTGCAATCGGACGTCGAATGAAGGGTTCGGAAATGTTCACAAGGCACTCCGAATCGCAGGTGCGGCCGAGGCGGCGCGGCAATTGATCCGGCGCGATGTGTTACCGGTCACGCGGAATTCCCCTCAGGGTCATGGTGCAGCGCAACCATATTTCGGGAGCGCGTAACGGAGCAAGCCATTCCATCGGTCGATGCCGTTAAAAACGCGTAACCGCTGGCCTCGATGAGCGCGCTCTGGGTGCGGCCTGCAAAGGCAACAACCAAATCACCGCCCTGCCGCATAGCCCTGCATGCCGCGCGGGTTGGCGGCAGCGCGGCGGCGGCGGCCTTCGCGCGAAGCGGCGGTGAGGCGGCCCTCGGACCAATCGGCCTCGACCTCGACAATGTGGCCTCGGCGCTCGAGCTCCTTGACGGTCGCCTTCGGCATGCGGCCTTCGAGCACCAACACGCCCGGGCGCGCATCGCGCGGCCAGAACGAGGAGGGGAAATGCTCGGAATGCCATGCGGGCGCATCGATCGCCTGCTGCAGGTTGAGGCCCGCGTGGACGTGGCGTAGGAAAAGCTGCGCGGTCCATTGATCCTGCTGATCACCGCCGGGCGTGCCCCAGGCGAGATAGGGCTCGCCGTCGCGCCGCGCGAGCGTTGGCGTGAGCGTGGTGCGCGGCCGCTTGCCGGGCGCGAGCGCGGCCGGATGGCCCTCTTCCAACCAGAACATCTGGGCGCGGGTGCCGAGACAAAACCCGAGCTCGGGGATCACCGGAGAGGACTGTAGCCAGCCGCCCGAGGGTGTCGCCGACACCATGTTGCCGTGCCGATCGATGATGTCGAAATGCACGGTATCGCCACGTACGCTGCCGTCGCTGCTGATCGAGGCGCCCGCGACCTCAACCTTCTCGTCATGGGTCCAAGGGGTGCGGCCGACTGTTGGCTCGCCCGCGCCGGCGCTGCCAGCGGTGGTGCCTTGCTGGCGCAAGCCAAGCTCCTTGCCGAATCCCTTGATGGTGCCGGGCGTGAGCTCGAGCGACGCGCGGTCGGTGACGAGCTTGCGCCTGGCGTCGTTGTATTCGTCCGACAGCAGCACCGCCATCGGCACCTCGACGAAATCGGGATCGCCGTAAAACACTTCCCGGTCCGCGTACGCGAGCTTGCTGCACTCCACCATCGTGTGGATGAAATCCGCACTGGTCGGATCGGCGTCGTCGAAATCGAAGCCTTTCAGCAAGGCGAGCTGCTGCAACAGCACCGGCCCCTGATTCCAGGGCCCGGCCTTGCAGACCGTGTAGCGGCCGTAATCATAGGTGAGCGGCGCCTCGATGCGGGGCCGCCAAGCCGCCATGTCGGCGCCCGTGAGAACACCACGATGGCGGCGGCCGCTCGTGTCCATGACCTCCTGGGTGCGGCAGAAGCGATCGACGGCCTCGGCCACGAAGCCCTGCGACCAGGCGCGGCGCGCGCGCTCGATGCCGGCTTCGCGACTGCCGTTGCCCGATTGCGCTTCGCGCAGGATGCGCCGATAGGTCTCCGCCATGACCTTGTTGGTGAAGAGCGTGCCGGGCTGCGGCACGCCGCCGCCCGCGAGATAGACCTCAGCCGAAGTCGGCCAATGATCGCGGAACAATTGCTCGACGCTCGCGATGGTGGCGCTTGCGCGCTCGACCAGCGGATGGCCTTCGCTCGCATAGGCAATTGCGGGCGCCAGCACGTCGGCAAGCGTCATGCTGCCGTAATCGCGCAAGAGCAGCATCCAGGTCTCGAACGTGCCCGGCACGCACGGCGCAAGAAGCCCGGTGCCGGGCACCAGATCGAGCCCCAGCCCGCGATAATGCGCGATGGTCGCGCCGGCTGGCGCGACACCCTGACCGCAGATCACCTCGTCCCTGCCGCGGCGCGTGTCGT
>Ga0126381_100003676_pt1 | contig 16648 bp, 12 predicted proteins | sample PanSoiMetPlot_28_FD_96465 | JGI IMG/M metagenome (GOLD analysis project Ga0126381, IMG submission 96465) | Tropical forest soil microbial communities from Panama - MetaG Plot_28 | ecosystem: Environmental > Terrestrial > Soil > Tropical forest > Bulk soil | place: Panama | collected 2016-02-17 | reverse complement strand
TGGCGTTACCGGACTACAACGGCGTCGAGGCTCGAGCGCGCCGCGTCCGCGGAGAAGCGCGTGAGCGAGAGATTCGTGGTGCGCTCGGCTTCGAGCGCGTGTGTAAAGTAATCGGGAGCGTTGCCGCCCCACGCAACTTTCGAGTTGCGCACGGTGATGCCATCGGTATCGCGGACGCTGATGGCGGGCGTGGTGTGCTGCTCCAGGTCGGGGTAGGCGGATGTGGGCCGATTATCGAAGATCGGGCCGGGGTAGCGCGTCCAGCGGTCCATTGTGAGATTGAGGCCTTCGATTGTAACGTTCGCGATGCGGCTTTCGCGCGTGCCATTAACGCGGATGCTGTTTTCGGCGCGCGCTGTCACATTTGAGACGCGCACGTCGTAAATGCGTCCGACTTTGGTCTCGCGGGTGCGCGGAATGGCGGTGAAGGAGATCGCCTCTCCCCTGCCCCACCATGGTGCGGCCTGGTATTGCGATTCGAACTGAATGTCGCGGAAGTCGATGTCGTAGACGTTCCCTTCATCGCGCAACTGGATCGTGAGGCCGCGGCAGCATGTGCGAATGCGACAGTGCTCAAAGCGAATCCCGTGGATATCGGCGGTAGTCTCAGTACCAATCTTCAAGCCGGAATCTTTGGTGGCCATCACGCAATCGTGTACGTGAATGTTGGCGGACGGCCCGTAGTCGACAGACTGACGCGTGGCTTTAACCACGATGGCGTCGTCGCCGCATTCGATGTCGCAGTTGCGGATCTCGACGTCGCGGCAGTGGTCCGGGTCGATGCCGTCGCAGTTGGGCACTTCGAGGTTGTTGCGGATCTTGAGGCCGTCGACCAGGACGCGCTCACAGCCCAGCATATGTAGTCCCCACTGCGGCGCCTGAACGAACGTGATGTCGCGGACTTCCAGATCCTTGCAGCCGGCGAGGACGAAGATCTTGGGGCGGAAATCGCCGGGCATCCAGATTTCGCCTTCCTTGGAATAGCTGCGCATGAACTGCTCGGCGCGGCCCTCGATCCGGCCCGTTCCGGTGATCTTCAGACCGGTGGCTCCGTTGGCGGCGAGGACGCCGTCGGAGTTCGGCGGGTAGTCGCCTTGTTTGGTGCTGACGACGAGTTGCGCGTCATCGGCGAGATGAAAGTCGATATTGCTCTTCAGCACGAGCGTGCTCACGACGAACTGCTTACCGCCGGGAATGAGGATGCGACCGCCAGATACCGAGGCGGCATCGATGGCTTTCTGAATGGCGGCGGTATCGAGCGTTTTACCGTCGCCAACCGCGCCATAGGAGAGGACGTTGAAATCGCGTCGCTGGGCGCGCAGCAGAATGGGAGCGGCGGTCACCGCGAATAGGGAACGGCGCGTGATCATTGGTACCGGTAGACCTCGACGCGTTGGATTTGGGGCTGGCCTGCTGGAATCTTGATGCCGGTGGCGGACTGGCCGAGCTGCGCCTGTGCCGCGATATCATAGCGAAGCACCGAGTCATCGCCGCCTAGTTGGCGGGTCGCGATCCAGCGGGCGTTTTCGAAGTGGCCCGCTTCCTGATTGGCGATGGAGGCGATGCCGCCGTCCTCGGCAGGCGTGAAAGTAAGCTGGATCCCGTCGCCGGCAATGTAGTATTCGTTGGGGCCTGTCGCGAGGAACAGGCCGAAACCGGCGACGTCAGGCACGGCGTTCGGCGCGCGAAAGCTGCGGGCGAGGGTGACATCGAGCCAGTAATTACCCAGGCGCAGGCGCCGCTGAGAGAACGATTTATCGAGTGAGACGGCGGCAATCGTGTGCTTCGTCTGCGCCTCGAGGATCATGGGCGCGAGCTGGCCAAGGAGATCGTAGGCCGCTGCGATGGGGCGGCGCTGCGAGTCGTTGTCCATGCTGGTGTCGATGCCGAACGGCGAGTAACCGATAGCATTGCGCGCACCGATGGCGAAGAACGCGTTGGCGGCGCCCTGCTGGCCGGCGAAGGACTCGGGCACGAAAAGCGGGTTGGTCGCGTTCGTGTAGCGGCCGACGATGCCGGGGAAATCGGGCAGGTAGATATCGGGACAGAGCAGGTCGATGTGCGGCGCATTAGTACGCCAGATCTCGTGATTCTGCGCCTGCGGGCCGCCGCTCGGGTAGTCACCGGGACGCTTGTCCTCCGGCTGCACGATCCACGCGTTGACGTACATCGGAACGTTGTATTCCTTCTTGCCGGCTTCGGCGACGCGGTCGATGTAGCGCGCGTAGTGCTTGGCCATGAACTGCTCCTCGCCGCGCGGAGTCGCGGCAGCATCGCTAAACACCCGGTTGGCTTCCGGCGACCGATCGCGCGTATCGCCCAGAACGCCGACCTCGTTTTCCACCTGCACCATAATGACGCGGCGCGTCGTATCGATCTCCTTAACGTGCCGCATGAGGGCAGCGAAAGCACGCGCATCGGCCTGGCAATTGACATCGCTGAATGTGGAAAGCACCTCGATGGTTTTGCCGTTGAGGATTTGAGCGCGCGGGAAGCGCTTCTGATCCGTCTTCACCCAGGCAGGGGCAAAGCTGGACAGTCCGTTCTTCCAGCTTCCGAACCAGAGGAGAATAACGCGGAGATGGTTTTCCCGCGCGGATTCGATGGCGGAATCGACAGTGCGGAAATCGAAGTTGCCTTCGCGCGGTTCGATCCAGTTCCAACCGACTCCGACCAGCACGGTATTGAGATGCGCCTTCGCGAGCGCGGGCCAGACACTCTTCATGCGGTCGAGATCGGAGGAGACCGTGTTGTGAAGCTCACCGCCGAGGATGAGAAAGGGGTGGCCATCGACGATGAGTTGGTTGTGCTCGAGATGCGGCGGCGGGAGTTGCTGAGCAGCAGACACCCCCACCAGAGCCGCGAACGTCAGTGAGCGGAGGGCCTCAAGCGACAATCTCATTGCGCCCCCTTCACGACCGGCTGCGTACCGTCCGCGGTTTGGATGTGCAAATCGCTGAGCGTCCACTTCTCGGCGTTCTCGATCTTCCCGGCAGTGCGAGCTTCGACCGTCCAGTCTTTCATCGTGAAATTCTGAATCGGGGAATCCTTATAGGAAGCGACGTTGAATGCCTGACGGGCGCCTGTGGCGCGGATTCCGGTGATTTCGACATCGCGGAGGTGCGGCAGGCCTCTCTCGGGTGACACGGGTTCGGTGAGGACGCGCCAGTAGTCAGGCGCATCCTTCACGCCTTCCGGCATCTTGGCGTAGCTATAGCTCGGGTTCCAGTTGAATTGCACAGCGAGGACCGTACCGACGCGCTCCATGACGAAGGCGCGGATCTTGACGCCGGAGATGGTCCCGCCGCGCGTACTTGCCGACTTGAACAGGATGCCCGTGGGGACGGGCGCGAGCACGTGGTTGCCGGACGCATCGATATCGTGAATGCCGCCCGAGGTTTCGCTGCCGAACGTGATGCCGGCGGCGCCCCCTCGCACCGTGTTGTCGCGGATGGTGATGTGGTGCGTGGCACGATTGACGCGCAGCCCATCGGCATCGCGGCCGGCCTTCAGGCAGATGTCGTCGTCATTGCATTCGAGGTCGTTGTGCGCAATCAGGACGTCGGAGGAGGAGTCGATATCGATGCCGTCGGTGGAGGGACCGCGCCCGCCTTCGTTGTTGCGGACGGTCACGCCATCAACGGTAACGTGCTGCGAATAGCAGATGTGGACGGTCCAGAAGCCGGAGCGCTTGAGCGTGAGGCCGGTGAGATCGACATTCGATGAGTCGTAGATCTGGATGAGGCGCGGCCGCTGGCAATCGTAATCGGCGGCCCAGCGGAGGCCTTTGGGCTCGTACTCGCGACGAAGTGTCCAATATTTGTCCCACCAGATCTTCCCGTCGCCATCGACAGTTCCCTTCCCCGAGATTTTGACGTCATGCTGGCGGTACACGTTGAGCAGCGCGGCGGGCCACTTCATCTCGATGCCGGCGACACGCGTAGGCATGACGGGGTAGGCGGCGAGATCCTGCGCGCCGAGGAGCGTGACGCCCTCGTCGATGCGGATAGCGACACCTGATTTGAGGAAGATCGCGCCGGTGAGATAAACACCCGGCGCGAAGGTCACCGTGCCGTGAGCGGGCGCCGCAGCATCGATGGCCTTCTGAATAGCGGCGGTGGATAGCGTGCGGGCGTCGGGAGCGGCGCCGTAGCGGGCCACGGGGAAGTCGGCCGCCGACAACGCGGCGGTGATCAGGTAAGTTATCGCGCAGGCGCGCAGCAGCAGTTTTAGCGGTTCGATGCGCCCATTATAACTGCGTGCTCAGTTGGCGGAAGGCCGCTCGTTCCGCGCCGCCCCATCATTCTGACTCCTGACTCCTACTTCTTCTTCCTCAGATAAATCGTCCCGTTAAACGTATTGAAGCTCATCTGCACGCCGCCGCCGTTAATCGTCCCCTGCAAGCCGCGGTCGAAGCGTACGCGATATCTACCCTGACCCGAATTGTCCGGCTCCATCACCGGAGCGCCGGCTGCCACCTCGAAATCGCTGTAGATCGCGCCGTTGGTCGTTTTGAACTTCGCCGTCGCTTTCACGTCGGCTGGCAGCGTCACATCGATCTTCGCATTGAAGGTGCTGAAGGAGAGCGGCTTGCTTTGGTCCACCCGATCCATGGTCACGAGAATCGTGCCATTCATGGTGTCGGCCACAACCGTACCCGAAATATTCGTGAGCTCGATATGCCCATTGTGGCTATGTGCCACTACTTCGCCGTGAACGCCATCGACGTTGATACTGGCATTCATCGCCTCGAGGTTGAGCGAAGTGTCCACCGGTACCGTGACCGTCACCGGACCGGGACTCATAATGCTCGGTTTAATGTGGATGACGTTGTCCTCTTCGATGACTTCCAGCCCGCGTGGCACGTCCAGCCGCTTCATGCCGGCTGCATCCGGCGGCGGTGTCCGCCGCTCGCGGCCGGACGACCCCGCCTCGACGATGACCTCCCTGCCGCTATACGTCTTCACCGTGATAGTGTGGTTCATCGTCTTCACGAACACCTGGCGCGGACGCGTGCTGTTGCGCGCTGGTATGACGACACGCTCCTGCGCATTTCCGAGCGCACACACCAGGAGGGAAAAGCCCGCCAGGGCCATTGTTGGTTTCATGATCGTTTTCCTCAACTAACTCTTCGAGTGCAGCCGAACCGTTCCGTTAAACCCGTTGAACGTCAGTTGCGGCCCGCCGTTGCCGATGCGGCCGCTACCTGAACGCCCCGAGTGGTATACAAACCGCGTCCCGCCGCTGGTCTGCGTCGGCACAGGAGCCATTTCGAAATCCGAATACACACCACCGTTAAAGGTCTTGAATTGCAGGTCCGCATTCAGGTTCGGCCGGAAGTACACGTCCACCGAACCGTTGAATGTCTTGAAATGCGTATCGTGTTCCGGATTGCGGCTGAACGTCACCTTCACCGACCCGTTGAACGTTTGCACACTGCCAAAGCCGGCGATGTCGTCCATCACGATGCCGCTATTGAAATCACGCACGTCGAACTCGCCCGTCGTGCCGCGCACCTCGATCGGTCCGTGGTTGAAATTCCTCAGCGAGAGTGCGATCGCCCGCGGAACCTGGATCTCGTAATTGAAATCCACGCGATAACCGTAATGCGAGTCGCCGCGATAGTTGATACCGTCGTCGCCGTTGCGGAACGGGCCGTCCTCGAACACGCGCACGGTGCCGCCGGACTCCGAAATCTCGAGCGTCACGCGCCGCTTGGCTTCGTCCAGGCGCTCGCGCGATTCCGCCTGGTTGTGGCGGTCGATATCGAGCTTGACCTCGTTCCCATCGTACCCTGTCACGTGAATGCGCCCGCTGACGTTGTTCACGATCAGCTTCCAGTTGTTTTGAGCGCCGGAGAGCTGGAACGCACGGTGGATGGCCTCGTGGTCCTCATAGCGAAAATCGACGTCGTCCCAGTCGCGCGCATAAGCCGCCGCGAGCGGCAGGCAGGCCAGGGATAGAATGGCGAAAAGCTTCATCACTTCTTCTCCTCGGTTTGGGGCAGACCCAGTCTTTGAATGGCCCATGTGGCGCGCTGGCGCACAGCGTCGTCAGCTTGAGCGTTATGCGCCAGGCTGCGCAGCGCGGGCGCCGAATCGCGGTCGTGCAGCTGCACTAGCAGATCGATCAACGCGACCTGCACCAGCGGCGAATCCTGCACCGGAACTGCGTCGGCCAGCGCACGCCGCACGTTCGGATCGTTGGCGTATTTTTGCAGGGCGTCGACGGCGGAAAGCCGCACGTTCACGTTCGCATCGTGATTCACGGCGTGAAGCAGCGCCTGCTCCACCTGCGCGTCCGGCTGCGACATCTGGTAGGCATAGTTCACCCCTTCCAGGCGCGCGCTAGGCGACTGCTGCTCCAGCATCGAAAGCGTCACTAGTTGGCGGAGACTCTCCACCTGCCCCTTCAACTGCGCGACCTCCGGATTGGCCGCCAGGTTTTCGTGGGGTGGTGCAGCCATGTACCGGCCGCCGAGCACACCAATCAACAGTAGCGCCGCCGCTACCGCGAACTGCCACGCTGGACGCATCCAGAGCACGGTCCACCATCCGGCGCGCTCCTCGCGGACGGGCCGCCGTTCCGCCTCCGCCGTTATGCGTGCCTGCTCGAGACCAGCTTCAAATGCCGCCAGCCGTTCGGCGAACCGCTCCTTCTGGCTCCGCTCCTGCTCCGGCCGCATCTCGGGACTGGCCAGCGCTTCGAGCGCGCGCCACACAATTCCCAACTGCGCCAACTCCGCGCGGCATCCCGAGCAGGTCTCCAGGTGTTCGATGACGCTTTCGCGCGCGGCCTTGTCCAGCTTTGCCGCCAGACACTCCGGTAATTGCTCTCGAATCCGTTCGCAATTCATAACAATACTGCCTTGCCCTATCCGGGCGCCCTTTCTCCGCGCAGGGCGAAGAACCTGTCGCCCAGCTCGCGGAGAGCCCGGTAGACCCTTACCTTGACCGTCCCAACCTCGCACTTCAGGATGGAGGCGATCTCGTCGTATTTCAATTCCAGGAAGCGGCTCATTACGATCACTTCCCGCTTCTCCTCCGGCAGCGCAGCCAGCGCGCGCCGCAGCAACGCCGTTTCCTGTTTATGCTCCAGTTCGCGATCGGGTGTCGGCTCGGACGCGCCTATTTCTGGCGCCGTCTCCGGCAGCGCCACCTCGCCCTTCTGCTTCCCGCTCTGATCGAGGTACGCGTTGCGCCCGATCTGGAACATCCAGGCTCGAAAACTCGTCTCGGTCCGGTACGTTTGCCGGTACTTCAGGATCCGGAAGAAGACCTCCTGCACCAAGTCCTCGCTGGTCGCGGCATTCCCGGTAAGGTGCAGGAAGTAGTGATACAACGCCCGATGATGTCGGTCAAAGAGCACCTCCAGCCGGCCGACGTCGCCATCCCGGACCTCCTGCATCGTCTGTTCGTCCCCCATCACCATCCGGTTACGATATCTAATACTGCGGGGTTCGGAAAAGGTTACCAGGCTTTCCCCTTCGTCACACCTGTGCCCTTCAGCCACGCCCTTGAAGCCGGCCTCCGGTGCGCAACCCCTTACGCTTGAGGCAAAATAGAAGGGCAGCATACAGTGACGGGTGTTTTGGAGCGGCTCGTGCAACAGAGTCTGCCGTCACTTGAATTCCCTGCGAATCTGGACAATTGAGGCGTACGTGAAGAAGACCGCAATAGGCTTATTTTGTATATCCGTGGCTGCGTGGGCGCAGACCACCCCGCCACAGCAGCAACCGCCGGCCGGCGGAGCCCCCTCGGCGCCGGGGCAGACCACGATCGAGGCGCCGCCTGAGCTGCCCAAGTATCCCGACGTCCGCCTTCCGGGCGAGTACGGCTTCTGGATCGGTATCCAGGGCTGGGTTCCGCAGTCGCAGCCTACCTTCGATAAGGGCCATAATTCTCTGGTCACGACCAGCTCCGCCGTGACGATGCAGGGCACACCGAACCTGGCGGAGGGCGGCGAGATCGGCATTGCAGTCGGGCTGCACAATGCGTTGCGGCTCTCCTACTTCACCACGCGCGCCTCGGGCAATTTCACCAACGGCCAGGAACTGACGCTCTGGAGCCAGGACTACCCCTCCGGCACGCTCATCTCGACCGACTACAAAGTGCAGGACTTCAAGATCTCGTTCGACTACCTCACATGGCCCTATCCCGTCGAGAGCCGCCGGTTTCGCCTGAAGACGCTTTGGCAGGTTCACTACGTCAGCGTCCGCTCCGGGTTCGACGCTCCGCTGTTGCCCACCACCGACGCGAATGGTAATCCGCTAATCGATTCCAACGGTAACCCGCTCACCTACATGGCAAACGGCACGCGCTGGTACTTCACGCCGGCAATCGGCCTCGGGGCAACGAAGTACATCGCCCGCAATGTCCGGTTTGACGCCGAAGTGGCCGGCTTTACCATTCCACACCACACTACCACCTGGGATGCCGACGCTTATATCAACTTCCGCGTCGGCCCGATTGAAGTCGGCGCCGGTGGACGCGCGTTCCACTTCAAGACTTCGACCGACGGTCCGTTTTACCTGCGCGGGACCCTCTACTCTCCCGCCGTGCAGATCCGCTGGTATTCGCACTAGTCAGCTCTCTTTGCTCGCGGTCCGGCTGGCGTTTCCGAGCCACGGCCGCAGGGACCGGTCTTGTCGCGTGGCCGCCGGTGCCGCCCAAAGCCGCCAATTCCTCCGTCGTCAATTCGCGCCAATGGCCGATGGGCAGATCGCCGATGCGCAGCGGCCCGATGGCCGTCCGAACCAGCTTCAGGACCTTGCTTCCGACCGCCTCGATCATCCGCCGCACCTGCCGGTTGCGGCCTTCGGTGATAGTCAGCTCCAGGAAAGTGTACTTTGCGCTCTCGCGCAGCCGCTTGACCTCCGCCGGACGGGTCGGGCCGTCGTTCAACCCTACGCCGTGCCGCAACTGTTCGAGCTGTTCATCGGCAAGCAGAGTGGCCGCCTTGACCTGATACGTCTTCGGAACTTTGTGCTCTGGATTCGTGATGCGCTCGGCGAAATCGGTATCGTTGGTCATCAGCAGGAGGCCACTGGTATCCAGATCGAGCCGGCCCACCGGCGAAAGCCATGTCCCCGCGCCGGTAACAAGGTCGTATACGGTGGGCCGCCCTTCGGGGTCGCGGTAAGTGGTCAGGTAGCCTTTCGGTTTATACAGCAGGATATAAGCCTTCTCGGCGGACCGTAGCGGCTTTCCGTCGAGAGTTACACGGTCCCGCGCCAGGTCGACCCAGTGGTCCGGGTTACGCACGATTTCACCGTTCACACGCACCCGGCCGGCTCCGATCCAGCTTCGAGCGTCTGTGCGCGACCCCGCGCCTGCCTTGGAAAACACTCGTTCTAAAGTTTTTAGCGGACGATTGGGTTCGTTCCTGCGATTCCGGCGGATCTTTGGGCCACGAAGCATCCGAAAACTCTGATGGTACAGTAATCAAAAGAGGGTGTGAGACGGGCGCCATTCTGATTCGAGGCGCGCGCCAGTTGCTGACCTTGCATGGACCGCAAGGCCCGCGGCGCGGCAGTCAACTCAACGATCTCGGTATTATTTCAGACGGTGCGCTACTGGTGCGTGACGGCGTGGTACAGCAGGTGGGCACCAGCCGGCGCGTCGAAAACTTGGCCGAAGCACGCGACGCGCTCGAAATCAACGCGGCGGGGCGAGTGGTTATGCCGGGCTTCGTCGATAGCCACACGCACCTGCTGTTCCCAGCGCCGGGCACTCCCGAGCCGGAGTTCGTCCACGCCGCGCGCCTGGTCCATACGTCTTCGCTGAAGCGGTTGATCGCAAAGACCCGCGTGCACCTCGAGGCGCTGGCACGCCACGGCACTACTACCGTCGAAATCAAAACCGGCTGCAGCGGAGATCAAGCGGCCGAGATCAAACTGCTGCGCGTGCTGGAGGCACTACGCAGCGAGCCCGTGGACGTGATTTCGACATTCCTGTTTTCGCTCTCTCATGAGACAGCGAGCTCCGGGGAGCGGATTCACGAGCGCATCGACAGTTGTTACACCGCCTTTCTGCCTAAGGTCGCGAAGCGACGTTTGGCACAGTTCGCCGAGGTGGAGTTCGACGGCGATGAAGCTCGCCATCCGCTGTTCGAGGCATGTCTGGAGACAGCGGCGCGTGCCGGCTTAGGCGTGAAGGTCCACAGTCCCGGGAATGGCGCCGGCGTTGCCGCCGCACTCGCCGAGAAGCGCGACGTGGTGAGCCTCGGACATGGCGAACAGGCCAGTTCGCAAGAGTGCGCCTCGTTGGCCGCATTCCGCGGAATCGTAACCCTGATTCCCTCTAGCAATCTGCGCGATGGCGGGAGCTTCCGCGCACGCGACCTCATCGACGGCGGCACCGCAATCGGCCTGGCTAGCAATTTCCACCCGCGCTACAACCCCACCCTCAATATGCAGACGGTGGTTGCGCTGGCCTGTCTGCAGTGGGGGCTCACTCCTGCAGAGGGAATCTCCGCAGCTACCATTAACGGAGCCTATGCCGCGGGCTGCGCCGCCCGCGCGGGATCGATTGACGTGGGAAAGACGGCCGACCTGCTGATCCTCAACCTGTCGGATTATCGCGAACTGGCCAGCCACATAGGCACGAACCTGGTTCACCTCACGATGAAACGCGGCGCCTTTATTTACAAGGAAGGCAACGTGGCGCCGCTGGCGGCCAGCGATCTTCACGCGGTCTGGTAATACACGACAGCCTACTGCAGGAGGCTCCGTAGCAGAAAATACTCGTTGATTGGGCGGTCATCCTGCATCGCGGGCGTGTCCGGCGACGCCTTGAGGAAATCTCCAACCGATTTCTCGCGCGAAAGCACCTTCCGCATCACCTCGGGCACGGTGGAATCGTGTGTCCACTCCAGCAAATCCCTGACGGCGGCCTCGGGCATTCTCTGTGGAAGATGGTCGACGTCCGGCGGCGGCAGCGGATCCGTGCTGGCGAGGTAGTGGGTGCCCCAATCCTCATATGAATTGAACGCGCGCACCGAGGGGAACGAATCCAGCAGCGCGCGAGTGACGGCGGCCTGCGTCGCGGCATCGTCGCCCGGAAACCAGATCTGGACGATGCCGCCGGGCCGAAGACGCCGCCTCATTACCGAGTAGAATTCGCGCGAGTACAACAGGCTGGATGCGGGTGCAGGCACAGGCGGGGGCGGGTCCACGGTAATCACGTCGAACTGTTCCGACGAGCGTTCCAGGAATCGCCGGCCATCATCGATGACGATGTGTGCACGCGGCAGCGCGGCCAGCGCCGGACCATCCGCATGGAAATAACCGAATAGCTTCGGCACGCTTGGGACCAGTTCCACTGCCGTAACATCGATGCCCCACGAAAGCATCGATCGGAAGCTTGTGCCCATGCCGAAGCAGATCACCAGGCCGCGTTTGGCCGGCCGGGGCAGCAGCGACAGCGGAACATGCGCCATCATCTTGGTGATGGTGGTGAGCTTTGTCATGCCGGTGCCATTGGTGAGGAGATGCTTGCCCATGCCCGTTCCGGCCGCGATCACCGTGGCGGTGTAGTCCCGGCGTTCGATGCGCTCCGGATACTGGGACTGGTATCCGGTGGTGAGGGCGACCAGCGGAACGCAGAGCAAAACCGAGACCGCGAAGAGCGTCCGCGGCGCCAGGCGAAGCACACCGCGCGCGGCCCGCGGTGCGCGCACGGCGCTCGCAAGACCCGCGGCGAACAGAGGCACGGCGATGAGGCACAACGCCGCTCGTTCACCCACCCAAGGAAGAACAGCGAATCCCGCCACCAGCGGCCCCAGAATCGAACCCACTACGTTCACCGCGTAGGCCCGCCCGGCGAGATCCGGGCTGCCGCCTGAAACGCGGTCCACCAGCATGGGCGTGGCGAAGCCCACCAGCGCGCTGAAGGGCATCACGCCCAGGGCAGCGCGCACTGCGCCCCACAGGAAGTCCGTTCCGAAATCGGGATCCAGGTCGCCCGGAATCTGCAGCCGCGGATCCGCCAATAGCAGCGGCAGCAGGGCCGCCAGGCCCATCAGGATCCATACCGCGCTGGTTTCCTTCCCCTGCTCCCGTTTCGCCCATCGGCGATAAGCCAGCGATCCCGCATAGTTCGCGCTCAAATAGAGCGCCAGGATGGCGGCAAATGCATAGACCACGCTGCCAAGGTACACCGTGAACTGACGGACCCAGACGACCTCCAGCGCCATGCTGCACAGCCCAGTGGTAAACAGCAGCCACAGGCTGCCACTCCGGACGGCGCTGATCGGCACGGCATGCACCTGCTCCGGATCGGGAACTCCGGCGACACCCGAAACCTTGGAACTCAGCACGAACACCAGAGCCGCCAAGCTGAAATTGAGGGCCGTGGCAATGCGCAGCGTTCCGCGAAACCCGAACAGCTCGATCAACGCAATGGCCGAGACCAGGGTCCCGGCCACCGCGCCCAGCAGATTCGCCAGATATAGAAAGCTGAAAGATCGCGACGATTCGTTCTTGAGGATGGTGCGAATGGCAGCCATGGCGAACGGGAAGGTTGCGCCCATGGCGGTGCACCACGGCAGCAGCGCGAGTGCAATCCACGCACCCGAACCCAGGTAGTAGACGCCCGACGCCCACGAAAGGCCTCGGCCGGCATCGCGCAGCAGGGTGTAGCCCACATCCAGCAGGGCCGGCACCGCGAATCCCGAAATGCCGATGACAAGCTCGAGCCCGCCATAGAGTCTGAGCGGAAGCGCCGCGGGCGCAGTATCGAAGCGGCGAATGAAGCGTCCGCCCAGCCACGAGCCGAGTCCGAGGCCGGCCATGAACACGGAGAGGACGATGGACACCATCGGCGTGGTAACGCCGAATTTCGCCATCCCGAGCCGCAGCCAGACAACCTCATACAACAGGCTGCAGAATCCGGAAACAAAGAAGAATAATAGAAACCAGTGGCGCTTCAAGACAGTGCCTCCAGGTGCGAAGTAAACGCTCATCGTAACTCACTCCATGCTGGGGTGTAACCAAATCGCCGGTCCCATCGCTAAACTTGATACAGCCCATGAAGAGACTGTGCGGCCGTACACTCCTCGTAGCGATATCGGTAGCCTCCGGGTGGTCTCAATCGACCGCATCCATCTCTGGGACGGTCGAGGACGCCTCGCACGGCGCCATCTCCGGCGCCACGGTGACAGTGAAAAGCCTGGAAACCGGCTCCGCGCGCGTGGTCTTAACCGACGATACGGGCAGCTACCGCGCCGCATCACTGCTCCTGGGCGCGCAGGAGGTCACCGTCCAAAAGCAGGGATTCGAGTCGCAGGTGCGCCGCGGCATCACGCTTACGGTGGGCCAGCACGCCGTGGCGAACTTCAACCTTGAGCTGGGCGACGTGGTGCAGCAGTTGACCGTCTCGGAGGAGGCGCCGATTGTTAACACTACCACGGCATCTACGGCGGGTCTCGTGGGCGAGCGCCAGGTGAAGGACCTGCCGCTCAATGGCCGTAGTTTTGACGCGCTGCTGACGCTCAATCCCGGCGCCATCAACTACAGCGCCATGAAGAGCGCCAACACCAGCACGAGCGACGGCAATACGTTTTCTGTAGCCGGCCGCCGGACCACCGAAAATCTGTTCCTGTTGAACGGTGTGGAATACACGGGCGCCAGCCAGCTTGCCGTCACACCGGGCGGCACCAGCGGCTATCTGCTCGGCGTTGATGCCGTCCGGGAATTCAATGTAATGACGGATACATATCCGGCCGAGTACGGCAAGCGCGCCGGCGCGCAGGTTACAGTGGTGACGCAGTCAGGCACGAACGTGGTCCACGGCGCGCTGTTCGAGTTTCTGCGCAACAGCGCACTGGATTCGCGCAGCACCTTCGCCCAGACCTCCTTCGTGCCCCCTTTCCGGCAAAACCAGTTCGGCGGCTCCTTGGGAGGACCATTGCGCAGGGATCGGGTGTTTCTGTTCGGAAACTACGAGGGCTTCCGCCAGGCGCAGACGTTGAGCAGCGTGAGCGTGGTTCCTGACGCGCAGGCACGGCAGGGCTCGCTGCCAAACGCCACCGGCGTCTACACGCCCGTGGCGGGGCTGAATACCGCCATGCTGCCCTACATGAGCTTCTGGCCCGCTCCAAACGGTCCGGAACTGATGGCGGTCCAGAGCAACGGGTCGGTCCTGCCCAGTGGAACCGCATTTTCTTACAATAACCCGCGTCAATCGATCCGCGAGGATTTCGGAACGATTCGCGCCGACTACATGCCGCGCGACCGCGACTGGCTCTCCTCCGCGTACACCATCGATGACGGCACCAGCCTTATCCCGCTCGCCGATCCGCTGTTCGCTTCGTTCACCGCCTTGCGGAGCCAGGTGGCCAGCCTGCAAGAGGAGCATGTGTTCGCACCGCAATTGCTGAACACCTTCACGGCCGGATTCTCGCGCGCAGGCTTCCAACTCAGTTCATCGATGCTCGGCGCGATTCCATCGACGCTTTCATTCGTGCAGGGCGCCGGCGCGGGAGGCATCGTCGTGGGCGGCGGTATTACCACAACCGGCGGAAACAACACCATCACCTCGGCGGGTCCGAACAACGCCGCCGGAGTCTGGAATCGCCGCAACCTGTTCACCTACTCCGACAATCTGCAGATCACGTTGGGACGGCATCACATCACCGCCGGCGTCTGGTTCCAGCGGCTACGGGACAACGAAGACACCGCCTCGCGCCAACTTGGACAGGCCACGTTCACCAGCCTGACGACGTTTCTACAAGGGACCGTCAGCAGCTTCCAGGTGGTGCCGGCGGCCAACGAACTCGGCTGGCGAAGCTGGTTCGGAGCGTGGTACGTGGAGGATTCGCTCAAGCTCCGGTCTAACCTCACGCTGCAGGCCGGCCTCCGCCACGAGTTCAGCACAGGCTGGAACGAGGTGTCCGGACGTGCCGCCAACTACATTCCCGATTCGAGCGGAACGCTGGTCACCGCGCCGCGCATCGCGGATTCCGTTTTCACCCGCAACAACGCGAAGCTGTTGTTCGGTCCGCGCGTCGCGCTCGCATGGGACCCGTTCGGCAACGGCCGCACGGCGATTCGCGCGGGCTTCGGATTGTATGATTCACTGACCGACAATCTTTCCTTCCTGTTGAATTCGCTGCCGCCCTATAACGGGTCGTTGAGCTTCTCGGGTCCTCTCTCCTCGTTTACGCCCGTCGCTCCCAGTGTCGCGCCACCGCCAACCTGCGGACCCGGCGTGGCCGCGCCCTGCTCGACCTACGCACCGCAGGGCATACAAAGCGATGCGCAGACGCCGCGAGTCGCGGAATGGAACTTCACAATCGAACATCGCGTGACGCGGAACACCGTCCTGCGCGCAGCTTACGTGGGATCGCACGGCTACCACGGCCTGTTGAGCGTCGACCCGAACAGCGTCGCGCCCGCCGTGTGCGCCAGCGCTGCCGGCTGCCAGGCGGGCGGCATCGGAACTACGCGAAGCACCGTGGCACAGGGAGCGCAGTACATTCCCGCCGTGGCCGCGCGTCCGAATCCATACCTGGGGGCGGGCTTCTTCTGGTACACCGAGGGCAACACCAGCTACAACGCTCTCGATCTCGACCTTACACATCGCCTCAGCCGCCGCCTGGAATTCCGCGGCAACTACACGTGGTCGAAGAACCTGGACATGAACTCCGGCCTCACCGGCGCGCAGGCACAGAATCAGGCGCAGATGATCCTCGACCGGACCAATCCGCGCCGCGACTGGGGACCGTCCGCCCTGAACATCGCCAATCAGCTGAACGTGTCGCTATTGTACGAGTTGCCGATACGCGGCAGGCTATTGGGTGGTTGGCAGGTCAACGCGATCTCGGTGCTTGAGAGCGGATTTCCATTTACTCCGCAGGTCGGCTCCAACCGATCCGGCGACGGCGATACGCGCAATCCCGATCGCCCATCGCTCAATCCGGCCGTCAACGGCCCGGTGATTCTGGGACGGCAGAACGGCTGGTACAATCCCAACGCATTCGTCGTTCCGACGGCCGGCAAGTACGGGAATCTCGGACGTGGGACCTTCACCGGACCGGCGCTGGCGAACCTTGACGTGTCGCTCTTCAAGAACACCGCTGTCAGCGAGAAGGCGACGCTGCAATTCCGCGCGGAGTTCTTCAACGTGCTCAACCACGTGAATCTCGGAACACCGAATGCGACGGTGTTTTCGGGTACGGCGATCAGCGCATCTGCCGGCCTGATCACCACGCTCGCCACGACGCCGCGGCAGATTCAGTTCGGGCTGAAACTGATCTTCTAAACTCGGCTATTCCGCGCTGAAACTCACGGTCGCCCGCAGATTCGCCACACCCGCCGTGTAGCGGTCGTCACAGACCGAAAACGCAATGGCATCTTCCAGCCAGTCGTGCCAGACGCCATCCGGATCGTGCGATGCCACGGTCAACGTGTATTCCTCGGGGCAGAGCTCACAGCGAAACGCGAACTGGACGGTCACCGCCTGGCCGGCCTTTACGGGCCCGAGCTTCAGCTTCTCCAACTGGGTGTTCGTGCCGTAAACGTTCAACCCGATGCGTGTACGGATCATCATACCGATCACGGGGTCAGGCACGTCCTGCTGGAACCGCACCGTTACCTTCACTGCCGCCAGTTCGCCGCTGCGCCAGATCATGGTCGGGCGGCCCTCTT
>Ga0126381_100003675_pt1 | contig 16649 bp, 14 predicted proteins | sample PanSoiMetPlot_28_FD_96465 | JGI IMG/M metagenome (GOLD analysis project Ga0126381, IMG submission 96465) | Tropical forest soil microbial communities from Panama - MetaG Plot_28 | ecosystem: Environmental > Terrestrial > Soil > Tropical forest > Bulk soil | place: Panama | collected 2016-02-17 | reverse complement strand
TCGACCGCGTCACCCTGCTCAACGTGCGCTGCCGATTGAGTCTGAAATCGGGCAAATCGGCGGCGGGGTTCGCCGCGATGTCGCTGGGGAATGTGTGGTCGTTCCCGGCCCCTGACATTCCCTACGATACAACTCTCGCCGCCATGAAGTCGCTCGCCGGTAAGATCGCCTCGCTCACGCGCGACTTCCACGAATACGCCCACCCACTCGACATCAATCAGGCGCTCCTGCCGGAATATCTCAAAGCCGCCGTTGCCGTCGAGCGCGAAATGAAGCTGCCACGCCCGGTGCCGAAGCTCTGCACCCTCGTCACCGCCAGCCCCTTCGACGCCGCCCTGCACGATGCGTTCGGACGGCTGCACGGCCGCAATAGCTTCGATACGTGCGGCAAGCAGTGGGTGCGCTACGATCTCGGCCATTACCTGAATGCCGACTTCCGTGGTGAATACCTCGACCAGTACATTCTCGAAAAGCCGACGCCCAGGATTCGCCTCTACCACTCCGTCGGTGCGTCCGACCCGCTGACCGCAGCCGATGTGAAGAAGCCCATCCGCGACGGTCTGCCCGAGACGCTGGAAGACTGGATCCCCTACAACGGCATCACCGCCATCAAGATCAAGCTCAATGGCGACGACCTTGCCTGGGACGTCGGCCGGGTCGCCGCCATAGACCGCGTCACTACAGCCGCGCAGCGGAAGCGCGGCGCGCGCGAGTGGGTCTACTCGCTCGACTTCAACGAGCGCTGCCCCAACGTGCAGTACCTGCTCGATTTCGAGCGCCAGTTGAAGCTCAAGGCTCCCACGGCCTTTGATCTGGTGCAGTACATCGAGCAGCCCACGCAGCGCGATCTCGCCGCGAATCGCGGCAACACGATGTTTGAAGCCGCCAGGCTGCGGCCGGTGGTCATCGATGAATCCCTCACTGGGCTGGACATGCTGCTGCTGGCGCGCGAGATGGGCTACACCGGCGCAGCACTGAAAGCCTGCAAAGGGCAATCGGAATCGCTGCTCATGGCCGCCGCCACGCAGAAGTACAAGATGTTCCGCTGCGTGCAGGACCTCACCTGTCCCGGCGCGGCGCTGGTGCACTCGGTGGGCATCGCGGCGCATGTTCCCGGCGTCGCCGCGCTCGAAGCCAATGCGCGCGAATACGTACCCGCGGCCAATCGCGGTTGGGAGCGCAAGTTCCCAGGGATCTTTATAATCAAGGACGGCTTTATCGATACCTGGGGCCTGGGTGGGCCCGGACTGTGTACGGAGGGGAAAGCATGAACCGGCGTGATCTGATTCGCACCAGTGTCGCCATGGGCGCGGCATCCGCCTTGAGCGCCACGCGCGTCTGGGGCGCAAACGACCGCATCCGCATGGGCCTGATCGGCAGCGGCGGCCGCGGCCGCCAGGACTGGGACAATTTCCCCAAGGAATCAGACGTCGATCCTGTAGTTGTCTGTGATGTCTACGGCCCTTTCCGCGAGAAGGGTATTGCGATGACGGGCGGCCGCGCGCAGGGCTCCGGCGATTTCCGCCGCGTGCTGGAGCGCATGGACGTCGATGCTGTCGTCGTCGCCACACCTGATCACTGGCACGCGCTCATCACCATTGCCGCCTGCGAGGCCGGCAAGGACGTATATTGCGAGAAGCCGCTCTCGCTGGCCGTTGTCGAAGGGCGCCGCATGGTCGAGGCTGCACGCCGTACTCGGCGGGTGGTGCAGGCCGGCAGCCAGCAGCGCTCCGGTCCGCATTACGCGCAGGCCGTGAAACTGATTCAGGATGGCGGCATAGGAGAGGTCCATCGCATTCGCGCCGGCTACCAGCGCAACGCGTATCCGGGGTTCAAACCGACGGAGATGGCGAACGGGATCAGTCCCGAGCTCGATTGGGATATGTGGCTCGGTCCCGCGCCCAAACGCGAGTTCGACCCCTTCCGCTGCATCTACAATTTCCGGTGGTTCTGGGACTATTCCGGCGGCCAGATGACCAACTGGGGCGCGCATCACCTCGATATCGCGCGTTGGATCGTCAACGCTGACGCCCCAACCGAGGTCAGCGGTTCCGGCGGACGTTACGCGCTTACCGACGGCGGCGAAACGCCCGACGTGCAGGAGGTCATTTACCAGTTTCCGAAAGTCGTGGTCTCCTGGACATCGAGCGAGATCTCCGAGGGCAAGCCCTTCACGCTCGATATCTTCGGCAGCAAAGGAATGATGTCGCTGACGCGCTCAGGCTTCCAGGTCACGCCGGAAATGAGAGCGCCCGCGGGGAGCAAAGAGAAGCAGCCCCTAATGGAGCCGCTACAGGCAAAGGGTGTCGACTCCAGTGCAGCCCACGCGCGCAACTTCCTCGACTGCGTGAAGAGCCGGCAGCGGCCCAACGCCGACGTGGAAGACGGCCACCGCTCGGCCGTGATGTGCCACCTGGGCAATATCTCGATGCGGCTGGGCCGCTCCATCCGTTGGGACTCCGTGGCCGAACAGGCAGTCGGCGACCCCGAAGCCAACCACATGCTCTCCCGCCCATATCGCGCCCCATGGAAGGTAGGGTAGGACGGGCCTCCTGGCCGGTCATCAATAAAACCGCACGTTGTCCACTTCCAACCACACACTCGCCCCGGCGTCCCCCGCCAGCTCCAGCGCGACCGCGCGCGCGGCCTTCGGATTCCACGCCGGTCCCTCTGCAAACGGTATCTTCAGTGTCTGCCACTCGCCGGTAGCCGGAACCGGCGCACCGGCGAGTTCCGATGGCGGCACTCCATACGCGTAAACCATCAACCGGAACGCGCCCTGCCCGCGCACATCGAGCGAAATCCCGCTGTACCGGCTGATGTCGGCCGGCATCACCGCGCCGGGTGTCAGAGGCAGCTCGAGCCGTACGAAGGGATGCTGCTTGGCGGCCATATGCGCCGTGATCATGAGCGCATGATCGCTACCGGAGCGCACCACCGGCAGAAACAGCATCTGAGAGTGGTCCGGCCCGTCGTCGGTGCCGTTGACGCGCAGGGTGCCAAGCGATGTGCGCCCCTCCGCGCTTTCCATGTCATCAACCAGTTCGCCCACCGAAACCGGCGACAACGGCGTCAGGTCCGGCGACTGCAGCCTCTTCGCTAGGGAGGCCAAGTCGATCTCCCTCCCGGCCAGAAACACTCGCCGCGTCTTCTCTACATCCGAGACAGTTTCGTCGGGGCGGCCGTCAACCAACACCAGGTCCGCTGCTTTGCCCGCTTCGATTGTTCCCCGATCCTTCAGCCCGAGTGCCCGAGCGCTGGCGCTCGTTCCCGCGGTGATGGCCTGAAGAGGAGTCAATCCGGCCTCCACCAGCAGCTCCAATTCATGCAGCGTCGCCCAGCCGTGATACGTGCCGGTAATGCCGGCGTCGGTGCCACACGCCACAGGGATGCCGGAAGCATACAGCCGGTTCACGTTCGCCAGAAGAGTCTGCCATCGCTGCCGCCGCTCCGGCGCGGGTTCGGCAGCCGAAGAACGCGGCGCCGGCTCGATTGTCAGGGGCAGCAGCGCGCGTGCCTTGTCTGCGACCGCGCCGCCACGCGGCTCATAGACCGCCAGCGTCGAAATGTAGGACGTGCGCTTGCCTTTCAGCAGATGGATCAATTCATCATCCGCCGGAGCATCGCCGATTCCGTGCGCCAGCACATCCACGCCGGCCGCGGCTGCGATCTTCGCTCCGCCCAGCGTCACTGTGTGGGTGAAGACCTTCAAGTTAGCGGCGTGCGCATCCGCCACCATCGCCGACAGCGTCTCCAGATTCATGCTGCTCAGATTCGGCGCCGTGCCATAGCGCCAGCCGTCCGTGAAGATCTTAATCACGTCGGGCTTGTAGGCCAACACGGTCTTCATGCGCCCGTGCGCCTCTTCCGCCGTGCTGGCGGTGAGCGTCATGAAATCACCCCAGCCGGCCTCCGTGCCGTGCCCACCCGGAGTGCTCAAGCGCGCCGCGATGTTGACGTGTGGCGCCATGACCGCACCCGACTCGAGCAGTTTGCGCATCGGCGCGAACATCTCGCCATACGCCGAAAAGTCGTTCACGGTCGTTACGCCCGAAGCCAGATAAGACGCAAGACTTCGGCCCCAGTCGCCCGGCATTCGCGGCACGCCCGATGCCCAAAGATGCGTATGCAGGTCGAACAGACCAGGAAGGAGCGTCTGCCCGGCGGCATCGATGACGCGCGCTCCCGGCGGTGCGGGCAGATTCACGCCCACCGCATCGATCGCGCCGCCGCGAATCGCCACGTCGGCAATCCGCGCGGGCGCACCCGTGCCATCCACCACGCGGGCTCCGCGGATAATCGTGACCGACGGCTGCGCCAGCAGCGCCCCGGCCAATAGGAGTGCTGCGCCGATTCTGAGCATCACTCCAGTGTAGAGGTTCGGCCTACCGTGCTTCCGGTTCGCGCCTCACTGTTACGCCCAGGTCGGTCAGGACCTTCGGGTTCTTCTCATCCATGGAAAGCAGCGAGTGGCAGGCGCTGCAGTCTTGCGTGATCGAATTGCCGTTGGATGCGGTGTGGCTGCCGTCGTGGCAACGGAAGCAGCCGGGAAAATCGGTGTGACCGATGTTCAGCGGATAAGTCCCCCAGGTGATGTTCATCGCGGGGAAGATATTGCGGTTGTAAATTTCCAGTACTTGTTTTGCGGAGGCGGTGACTTCTCCCTGCCGCGAGGTCCATATGGCAGGGTAGCTCTTCTGGTAAAATTCTTCGAATGCCGCCGGGATGCGCTGCGCCGCTTCGTCGCGCGATGCGTATTTCACCTTCAAAATCTCCAACCCCGTTTTCTTCGCGAACGGAAGCCCGGTCGAGATTTGGCCCGCTACCATTGCCCGATCGAGCGCCCGATCCGGCAGGTCGAAGGTGTGTGCCGGCCGGTTGTGGCAGTCGAGGCAGTCCATCTCACGCTTCTGCAGGCCCGCGCCGTCCGGTTTGGCATCGGAAGTGGCGAAGACCGTCTTCTTGCCGTTGTCGTTGTATTCCACCCACGGAATCGCCTGGCGGGCCTGGTCGGAATGACCGTAGGTGATGTGGATTCCCGGGCCGAGGTGTGTGCCGTGGATGCCGATGCCCTTATTACCGCCGCCGATCTTCATGAGCAGCACTGTTTGGGTTTGGGAGTTCGTTTCGTCTTCGGCGAATTTCGAGATCACGCGGATGCGATCTTCACCGTACTTCTGCGGCCAGTGGCAGGCCTCGCATGTTTCGCGCGCCGGGCGCAGGTTCCGCACCGGTGTGGGAATCGGCCGCGGGTAGGTATTGAATGTGACGGCAAAAACCTGGCCCACGCCCGAGAGTTTACTCTGCACGAACCAGGAAGCGCCGGGTCCGATGTGGCACTGCACGCATTCCACGTGCGAATGCGGCGAATTCTGATATGCCGTGAACTGCGGCTGCATGACGTTATGGCACGTCTTTCCGCAGAACGTAACAGAATCCATGTAAGTGATCGCGCCGTAGGTGAGCTGGCTTGCAATTACGATGTTCAAGCAGGTGGTAAACAGAATGAAATACGCCAGCCTTCGCAGCTCCGGATTGCTCCAGCGCAGGGGCGGGAAATCCGGCGGGTAGATGCGGTCGCGATACTCGCGGTGCCGCTTGATCCACATCCCCAGAGGGATCATGATGAGCCCCAGGAAAAACGGCGCCGGCAGCGCCAGAAAGGCGAAAATGCCGACATAGGGATTCTGCATCTGGCCGCGCAACGTGGTTGGCAGCAGAAAGAGCCAGAAGATCGTGGCCGTCGTCACAAGGATCACGCCGGCCAGACTGATCCAGTTATTAGACAAATGTACGATGGGGGACAGCCATCCGCGGCCCCTCTGTTCCGGATTGTTCGGTGTCATGGAGTGCTTTTAGTCTCCCGATGCTGGAGTCCCCTCCGGAGCGCTTTTCAATGCCACTTCGTGGGCGCCCTTCTTCTTCACACTGTATCCGGTGAGAAAGGCAGTGTTCAACGGGTAGACGTCAGGATCGAAAATAATGGAATAGAAGTGCCAGACCAGAATGGCGAGCGTGGCCAGAACAGCCTCGAAAAAGTGAATGGAAGTGGCGATGTCCAGCCAGTTCTTCGGCAGTAGACGCATCGCCAGATTGTTGGCCCACAACGTAACGCCTGTAGCGATCATCACGACCGCGCCCCAGACTACGGCCCAGTACTCCGCTTTCTCGATGTAGCTGTGGGCGGATCGGCCCGGCGGCGTCGAGCCCAATCCGAGGTTGTAAGCGAAATTTGAAATCGCCTCTCGTGGATCCTTGGCATTGGGCAGCATCTCTTTCCAATGCTCGCGCAACTTGCGGCTCACAATCAAGGAAATGAAGTGCGTTACAGTCACGCCCATGAACACCGCCGCGGCGATGCGGTGGATCAGGCTGCGCACCGATACTTTGCCTTCGAGCAGAAGCAGCGGCCGCGCCCATAGCTGGTCAGGATACTTCAGGGCGAACCCGGTCCAGACCAGTACGATGAAGGAAATCGCCAGCACCGCGTGTTGCACTCGTTCAAACGGCAACATGCGAACTTCGCCGCGACCCTCAATTGCGGAATCCGCGTGGCGTACCCGCTTCAGGCGGAAGCGCAACCGCACCAGCTTTCTCACCCAATCGCCTCCATTGTGCAGCATCATGAGCCAGATGGTCACGGGAATGAGCAGCAGATAAAACTGCCGCACGAACTTCAGCGCGGCGGATTCGCTGCCTTCCATGACGTGCACCTGGCTGATGGCGAAGCGCGTACCGGCACCGGGATGGCACTGGCCGCACGTCTTGGGAAGATTCTTCGCGTTGATCGTCGGTGTCGGATCGCTCGAGGGTAGAATGTTGTGCACGCCGTGGCAGCTTGCGCAGTTGGCCACGGTCTGAAACCCGGCCTTGGCAGCGAGCCCGTGGAAGGACGAATCGAAGCTCACTAGCCGATCCGACGGAAGCCCGAATTTGCGGCTCAGACGCACGTCTCCGTGGCAGCTTCCGCAGGTGTCGCGGATGTGCATGGCGTTCACCGGCGACGCCTCATTGGTGTGCTTGATGATTTTGTGCTCACCGTGGCAATCAGTGCACAGCGGCGCCTGCGTAATTCCATGCGCCAGAGCCTGACCGTGGACACTCGCCCGGTACTGCTCAACGACCTCCGAGTGGCACATGGCGCAGGTGTCCGGCACCGCAGTGCGGAACGCCGCCGATTTCGGCGACAGCAACTCATGCGCGCTGCCGTGGCACAGAGCGCAATCGGGCGCGCCCTCGTTGCCGCTCTTGCGCGCCAGGCCATGGACGCCGTTGGCATAATCGCCCGCCTGGTCGGTGTGGCAGGTGGCGCACTCCGGTTTGGGAATACCGGCTTTGTGCGGATACTCATCGTGGGACTCGTGGCAGGTGTCGCACGTCAGGCTGGCATGGGCGCTCTTCGGCAGCTTGGCGCCCTGTTCATGGCAGTCGGTACAAGCCGCTTTGGCCGCCTCCGCCGCCCGTAGCGAGGCGCCCCCCGCCGCCAGCACGAGGCCGGCGGCGATTAGCGCAGTTGCGATCCTGTGGAATCCCGTTTCAAACACGCCTAAACTCCGATCCTGGACATCTGCTCCCACGATTGAATGAAGTACAGGGCGGCCAGGACCAGCCCGGAGACCACCGCAATCGCAGTAAGGATTTTGCCCCACCTGTCGACCACTGCGAGCTTGCGTTCCAGCACCATCTGCTGGTCTGCAACCGCGGCCGGCTCCAGCACGTTCAGGTTTGCATCCTCCTGGCGCGCGATGGAGCGGTGACACAGAAATAAGACAATTACCGTGACGGCCAGGACGGCCCATCCGATCAGGAAAGGCAGGAAATTGATGTTCACTCTAACCTCCGGTTACAGGTTTACGTAACGCCGGCGGCTCGACTCGTCCCGCCGGCGCGCTTCGCCGGCCAGATAGGCGCCGGCGCCGCCAAAGTTCTTACCGGTGGCTTCTTCGATTGCATCCACCACCAGGAGCAGATAAGCGTCGAGAGCGCATTGGACCTGCTGCCGGGTTTCGCAATACCCGGTTGCATCCTGATCGGCGCACAGGCTACAGACCTGCCGCCGGATGGCCTCGATATATTCGTGTATGTCGTCGCTGTCGACCGAGTCGATCGCGCGCGCGACTTGAGGAAAAAAGCGGAACAGTGCGCAACTCGAGGGTTTCTCCAGTCCGCAGGTTCCGTCAACGGTCCGGCTTGTGCATACTTTGCAGAGCCTATTCCGGACAATCACCTCTATTTCTACTAAAGAACGGCCCATGGATGCCTGACTCCTTTCCCAGAATCTGGAGTAGTGCACGCCGGAGTCCATGCCGAAAGACGCCTAAGTTATTGGATTTTGCAACGCTTTGTGGAAGAATGCCGGTGGTGTGGGGCTATTGGCGCAGATAGGAGATCGGGGTTGGGGGAAATTCCACCCGACTGCGCCGTGCACCGCCCTTTTGCGATGCGCAATGCCGCCGCCATGATGGCGAGCAGAACCGTGCTCATCGGATCTTCCGGAGAGACCACCGACACAATTCCCGCATCCCAGGCCTGCGCCAGGGACTGAGGGTCGTTACGGCGGCTGATCAGAACGATACGCTCCGGATTGGAGAGGGGCAGGGGTAGACGCGCAAACGCGATATCGTCCAAAACGAGGACGCACGGTTGCGAAGGGTCCGGCTTGTCCAGCGAATCGACATGCCAGGCGCAATTACGGCACAGCGCTTCCCGCACGGCTGCCAGGTAGTGTGCATCCGTAATCGAGAGTTGGACCGTCCGCATCATGGGATAACTCCGCAGCGCCTTCCGCCTGCCGCCGCGTTACTTCTTGTCCTGGTACCCGTCCAGCGACTTATGCTCGGAGTAATACTTGCCGGCGCCGGTCAGATTGGACTTCATCGCGGCTTTATCAGCCGAAACCTTCTCATGGCAATACACGCACTTTTGCTTGGTAGCCTTCGCGGCGTCTGTGGTGCCGAACGAAGCCGTCGCGCACACCAGAAGCCCGCCCAGCGCAATGACAGGGGGCACGATCACTTTCCAACGTGACATATGAATACCTCCGTCCAAAAAGCAGCAATTGCATCGCCACCACGTTTGGTTTCGGATTTTCATAGGCTTACATCTGTTTTTGGTCCCCCGCAAAGAGGGGGAATTGCCCCGCGCCGTCGATACTTGGGCCAATTCCCCCAATACCCTTGCTATAATCGGGACAAAGTACTTATCAATGTCCAAGCTTACGCCGGGCTGGCAGAGAATCAGCGTCCTGGAATCCGTCTTCGATCAGCTTTCCGACGCTCTGGTCCTGTACGATCCCGAATTTCGCATCACTGGAGTAAATCGCGCTGCCGAAAAACTCTTCGGTGTTACCAGCGAAGAGATGCTGGGCAAGCACTGCCAGGACATCTTCAAGTGCTCGCTCTGCGAGCCGGGCTGCGGCATGCTGGTCGGACTCAATCAGGCACCCACCGCTCCGCACAGCACCGTCCGTCTGAGCACGGAGAACGGTATGGAGCGCCTGGTGGTCATGAAGACCACCCAGATGTTCGACGATGAAGGCCATCTTACGGGTGTGGCCGCCACCATCAAGGACATCACCGAGGAAGCCGCGCCGCAGCGCCGCGAAGTGATCGCCGAATCGGGGCCGATGCGCGAAGTGGTCAACTTCGTGCGGCGCGTGGCCGCCAGCGAGGCGACCACCATTCTGCTCGAAGGCGAAAACGGAACCGGCAAGGACCTCATTGCCAAGACGCTGCACTACCAAAGCCTGCGCCAGGCTGAGCCGTTCATCGCCATCAATTGCGCCGCCATTCCGGAGACGCTGCTCGAAAGCGAGTTGTTCGGCTACGAAAAGGGCGCATTTACCGACGCGCGCTCACAGAAGCGCGGAATCTTCGAGCTGGCTGACAAGGGAACGCTCTTTCTCGACGAGATCGGGGAAATCCCGCTGATGCTCCAGGCCAAGCTGCTGCGTGTGCTGGAAGAACAGAGCTTCCGGCGCCTCGGCGGGCTGAAAGATATCAAGCTCGACCTGCGCGTGATCGCCGCTACTAACAAGAACCTGCGCGAAGCGGTGAAAGAGGGTGCCTTCCGGCAGGATCTCTACTTCCGCCTCAACGTGATCCAGATCCTGATTCCGCCGCTGCGCGAGCGAACCGATGACATCCTGCCGATGACGCGCTTTTTCATCGAGCACTACAACCGCAAGTTCAAGCGCAGCATCGAAGGTGCGAGCGACGGCGCGGCGAAACTCCTGATGGCGCACGATTGGCCGGGAAATGTGCGTGAGCTGCGTAACGCCATTGAACGCGCGATGATCCTGGAGGAGAGTGCACTCATCACTCCGCCCAGCCTTCCGATCTCGATCTCACGTCCCGATCCGGGCGCTGCGGTAGCGGCTGTGGCGAACCCCGAGATTCCTGTGGACGGTCTCTCACTCGAAGACAACGAGCGCAGCCTGCTGGCGCGAGCGCTCGAGAAGACGAACGGCAACCAGACGCAAGCCGCCCGCCTGTTGCGCATCACTCGCGACACGCTTCGTTACAAGATGAAGAAGTTCAACTTGCGGTGAATGCTCTAAATCCCCGCTTCAATTCGGCGATTCGGACGGATGGCCTTAATGAGCGGGGAACTTGCAATTGTCCGCAGTTGATCCGGCGTGGCATCGGCTACGAAAGCGCGGGCGGACCTTAGCCAGTGCGGCGAGTCGCCGACCGTCTTTGCCGCCGGCAATCACTCCGCAGCAGTGGGTGCGATGCTTATCGCTGTCGTGCGGCTTGGAGTCTTTGACCGGTTTCCCTTCTCGTCGGACTCCGCCCAAGCCTTTACCTTGTCCTTCAGATGGGGATGCGAGGCGCCCACTCCCGTATCGAGTACGCCGCCGCGTATGCCTTTGCCCTTGCGCCATACGTGCCCCAGGTGGATAGCCCTCCGGTCTTCTGCAGCGCCCACGAGCTGATTTTGTTCTCGCGAATTGGAATGGGTATGTTCCTGGTGGAGACCAGCCGCGGAATTCTCAGTACCAGGTTCGGATAGACCGCCTGCACCTGCGGGAGCGAATCCGGCAGTTTTGCCAACTCCTTATCCTGGCTCAGCAGCATCGCTTTGGATGTCCAGAATGTCTAAACATTGCAGCGCTCGGGTGCGGGCAGGGTTCCGCGCCGCATCGACTACCAGTGGCGCGGAAAGGACGGAGTCAACCTGCTTAGAAGCCTATTTCGGAATTTCACTAATATTGTGTGCTCCCGCGGGCCGGCGCGCAAGATAGCCCGAAACCCGCGTGCGTCACGGGGAAATTCCTGGTCCTGCGGCACTTTGCTGCGCGGCGATTTGGCGCGCTCCTTGGGGAGCACGTCTCTCGCGCTTATACACAGATTTCTCCGGCTGATAGCGGTAATCACCCCGACCGGGTCAGGGGAGTTCTCCTCGTTCATTCGGGCGTCTTCCGGGCGTTCATCGGGAGATACAGGGCCTTATTGTCTGAAAACAAACCAGCAGCTGTCATGTCCCTGATAGAACACTCGCTCTAACAACGATCAAGTATTGGTCCGCATACCTGATACTAACTCCCGCCCAAAATCACTTTCCTTCGAAGACGCAGATCACACTAAGTTCGGTAAATTCTTGATTGCATCCTGGCGAATTACGGCCTAGACTATCTTCGGCTCAGTAACCGAACTGTGATCGCCTCCGGTTCAAGGCGAAACGCTTCGCTCTGGGTATGTAGGGGAGGGACTAACAATGATCTTAGAAGTAGAAGCATCCGAGGCTCGCGGCCAGGCAAAGGTACTACCGCTTGAGGTCCATGTATTTGAGCATGGCGGAGACTATTATGCGTTTGATTCGCGTAATTTCGCTGTTCTCAAGCTAGACTCCCAAGGAGCCGCCGTACTAAGGAGAATGCACGATCGGTCACTAGACGAACTGGCGGATGAATTGTCTCCAGAGATCCCGTTATCGATCGTCCGCGCCTACTATCTGAGGTTTCTCGAGTTCATCCGCGATGGCGTGCTTTCGGTTCAGCCGGTGGAACCCCCGGGGCGGCCGTACTTCAATCACCTTGTAATCATGCTGGCCGGCGGATGCAATATGGGATGCACCTACTGCTTCGAGAAAGATGTCCCGATCTATCAGGAACCCAACCTGATGAGTCGCGAAAGGGCGGACGAGGTAATCGACTGGTTCACGAAGCATCAGGAAGGTGACTGGGCCCATGTTCAGCTCTATGGCGGCGAGGCGTTACTCAACTGGACGATTCTCCAATACGTTGTCGAAAAGCTGGAAAGCTGGGCAATGGTGAATGGGAAGCACCTGACTAAGTACTTGATCACCAACGGAACTCTTCTGGCCCCGGATCGCATCGCTTATTTGAAAGAGCACGGAGTTGAAATTCAAGTAAGCGTGGACGGCGACGAGAAAACGCATGATCTCTTTCGCATATTTAAGTCGGGCAAACCGACTATGCAGCGGATCAAGCCGGCCCTGGAAGAATTGGCGCGCCAAAAGGCCGACTACAACCTGCGCGCGGTGATGACTCGGGCGAATCCCGATCCGGTGTCGATCCTCGATGGCCTTCGCGCTTGGGGCACCGACGAAGTCTCCTTCGAGGTTGTGGCGACAAATTACGAAAACGCCCGCTTCACGAGCGGGGATTGGGTCGAGTTTAATTCCAGGTACGCGCAGCTCGTCCAATCGGATTTCGCTCGCTGGAGCCAGGTTCCTCACGAGATGCAGACTACGATCTTGCACATCTGCCAGCATCAAAAGATATTCTACGGATGCGGCGCCGGCTTGAGCGAAGTCACTGTTAGCCCGGACGGCAGCATTTACGAATGTCAGCGGATTTACCGGCAGCCGTTGTCGAACGTTTCCGAAGGCAAGGGCCTTCAGGAGCTCGACAGCAAGTTCCTCACCATGGTCGACGAGCGGCCCGTTTGCCGGGACTGCTGGGCTCGTTATCTCTGCGGCGGTGGTTGTATGCACCAGTCGCACACAGAGCACGGAAGCGACGACCCGCTGCCCCAGTACTGCGAGATGAAGCGGAACCTCGTGGAGGCATCTGTAGTGACTCTCGATCGCATTCGCACCCTGGACCGCGGTACGGCCGATTTCCCCGAGATTCTTTGGGAGAACGAATGATGGACTACAGGCCCTTGGGAAGTACCGGTCTGAACGTGTCCGTGCTGGGGATGGGCAGCAGTCCGTTCCGCCATGGCGCCCCGGAGGTTTGCGCCGGGTTGATACAGCAGGCAATGGACTTGGGCGTGACGTATTTCGATACTGCGCGCTCCTACCTCCACGGCGAGGAGTCCGTCGCCTATTTGCCGCCGCGCTACAAAGACAAACTGGTGATTGCAACCAAGGCCGGCGCCCGGCATGGCAAGGGTTGCCTTCTGGATCTGCAGCGCTCTCTCAACACCATGAAGCGCGACCGCATTGATGTCTGGATGGCGCACATGATCCGCTCCGAAATGGAGTACGAGCTGTGCATGGAACTCGGAGGTTTTGTCGATATCGCGATCGCGGCCAGGCACGCCGGTCTCGTCCGCGCGATCGGGGCGTCGTTCCATGCACCCACGGCGTTGATTCTGCGTGCCATTGAGGAGCGCGCTTTCGATGTCGTCATGTTTCAGCTCAATGTGATCGGCCGGGAAACGGTTTTTGGTTCCAGCATCGAGTCGTATTTCAACGTTCTGCTCCCCGCGGCACGCCGCAATGGAGTGGCGGTCGTTGCCATGAAGGTGCTCGCGGGTGCGGAACTCCGCTTCGGGGCTCCAGCCCTGCGGGCCCTTGACAGCAGCGGAACCGGGGACACCGTGGGAACGGCGGTCCGCTATGTAGCTATGCATCCTGACGTCGCTACTGCGGTGGTGGGAATGGCGACGTCGGACGAGCTCCGGAGGAATGTGAAAGCGGTGGAGGGCGTGGGCAGTGGCCGCATCGCGGAGTTCCTGGAATGGACTGCGGCGGTCCGGCAGATAGCCAAGGGTGAATGTACACGCTGCGGCGCTTGCCTTGACGTCTGCCCGGAAGGAATCGAAATCCCGAAGGTCTTCCGCATGTACGACCAGAAGCGGTTCTTCGGCATGGACGAGGTTGCCCAATACAGATACTCCGAGCTGGAGAACAGCGCGTCCCGCTGTCAGCATTGCCGGAAATGCCAGGAGGCGTGTCCCGAGGACTTCGATATTGCCCGCAGCCTGGAATCGGCGCATCAAGCGCTTTTTGGAATGGAGCACCAACTTATCGGGGCGCGATCCGCGAGGTGAGCAGCCGGACCCGGCCCTAAGAGATGACGGAGGAAGGCCCATGTGGGCGTGTTTTGAAAAAAATGAAAGGAGCATAATACTATGGCTGAACGGTCAGCAGCGCCACAGAAGGTGGCTGCCTCACAGCTACCGGACAAGCAGAAGGAAGAACTGAAGAAGATGTTGCAGTTCGACCTTACCGCCGCTCTGATCGCTTCCATTAAGGCAAATCCACCGGACGTGGATCTTGCACACGTGGAGGTGGTCATGCCTGCGGGAGGAGCATCCTTCGATCTGTCCAGGCTTCGCGGGGACTGCGGCACATGCGGCACGTGCGGAACATGCGGAACTTCGCGCGGTATCAAGCAGACAGTCGTCGAGCTTAGTTAGCTGCTGAAGTACGGACGACGGTCAGCATGACCATGGAACACCAACAGCGGATCAACGTGACTCCGAAGCTCGATTCGCGTCTATTCGCTGTTTTCGCCCTGGCGAACGCGGTCGGCTACAACATGGAGAACGGTTGGGAGTTCGGCCCCGTTCGCCGGGAGGTTCGCTGCCGCTTGGCGCGCGGCGCCGCGCGATGGAGAACCGCTCTTGAAAGCTTGGGAATCCTGCCCTATGTTCAACGTGGAGGAGCTTCCAAACTGATGGACCTGGCGCCGCAACTGGCTTCGCCGCCGGACTTTGCCCCTTTGCGGTCTTGTGAATACCGCGTTCGTTGGCAGACCGAGTGGACCAGGCTGCAGGGCATCGAAGCGACTCTTGCCGATTTCGTCCGGCACGAGCCCATCCTGGAGATGTGGTCCGAGTTTAAACCTGCCTATGAGGAAGAGGCCTCCCACTTTTCGGCTGCCGGACAGCACCTTGCCCGGATCGCGGCGCTCTTTGCCGAGCCCTCGGACGTGGATGTGGTCCTGCTTCCCAATCTGCTGGATGCCCGCGGCCGCGGCTACAGCGCTTCGTCCGCCAGCCAGTCGTGGCTATACTTCGGCCCGATGCGAAACGCGCGGCAAGCCGAAGAGGTCGCGGTCCATGAGCTGCTTCACCGCTACATCGACCATGCGTGCGAGAAGCGTTGGCAACAAGAACCGGCTCCCACCCCCGATCCGATGCCCCTTGCCACGGCTCGGTTCCGCATCGTCGCTGACTTGTATTCCGATTTTCAGATTTGGGTGGGCGAAACTATCGTCCGCGCCATGACCGTGCGCCTCGTACCCGACCTGGAGTATGTGGAGGAAAGCCCCGCGGAAGCCCTCCTGGCGTATTACGAGCGAATCGGATTTTTGGGGGTCGTCGCCATTCACGAGTTGCTCGTGCAGACCCCGGAACAGGCTTTTCCGGACGTGATCGACGAGTGCATCACTCAGGTCAGAAATGAGGTGTTGAAGCAATGCGCTTGAGAGCACCTGACCAAGGAGCGCCTGCCGCCGGCGACACGCCGAGGTTCGCCCCCGCGATAGAAGTCCACATCTTCAGACATGACGGAAACTACTACCTTTTCGATACACGCAACTACACGATCTTGAAACTGGATGCTGCTTCGGCCGCGGTCGTTTTCCGGATGGCCGATTCATCTGTTGAAGAGGTCGTCACGGAGCTCGATGGCCTGGTGCCCGCCGAATCGGTTCGCCAGATTTACGCCCGGTTTATGGAACTGGTCCGCTCTGGCGTGCTGTCGTCGGCGCCGCTCGACCGGCCGCCCAATCCTCCGTTTCACCGTCTGGTTTTGATGCTGGCCGGCGGATGCAACATGGGCTGTTCATATTGCTTCGAGCGCGATGTTCCCATTTACCAGAGCCCCAACCTGTTGTCGCGGGAAACCGCCGATCGGATCCTGGACTGGTTTTTCGCTTCTCACGCCGGCACAAAGGCTCATCTCCAGCTTTACGGCGGAGAGCCGCTGCTGAACTGGGACATACTGTGTCACGTGGTCGGGCGCATGGAGTCGTGGGCGCAGGCCAAGGGCATCGAATTCACCAAGTACCTGATCACCAACGGCACCCTCCTCGATCCGAACCGAATTGCGTACTTGAAGGCGCACGCCATTACCGTACAGGTCAGCGTCGACGGCAGCCCGGAGACTCACGATCGATTCCGTGTGCTGAAGTCCGGTCAAGGCACAAGCCGGAAGATCTCATCGGGTATTCAGGAGCTAGCGCGCCAGGGTGCCGACTACAATCTTCGCGCAGTCTTAACCCGGCAGAATAAGAATCCGGTTGAGGTCCTCAGCGGCCTCCGCACGATGGGCGGAAAGACGGTCTCCTTCGAAGTGGTCGCTACGGATTGCGCGGACGCACGAATGACCGTCGAGGACTGGAGGCTCTTCCACGAATCCTACGCCGCGTACCTGGACCGGCCTTACGAAGATTGGGACCGGTTGCCGGCGGATGTCCGGAAGACCATCATCCGGATCTGCGAAGG
>Ga0126381_100003673_pt1 | contig 16654 bp, 17 predicted proteins | sample PanSoiMetPlot_28_FD_96465 | JGI IMG/M metagenome (GOLD analysis project Ga0126381, IMG submission 96465) | Tropical forest soil microbial communities from Panama - MetaG Plot_28 | ecosystem: Environmental > Terrestrial > Soil > Tropical forest > Bulk soil | place: Panama | collected 2016-02-17 | reverse complement strand
GTAACGACTGCGCCGCCAGCTGGAGCGGGTGAAGTTAGTTGAAGCGTTCCGGTGACCGTACCGCCGGATAAAACTGTGGAATTACTGAGCGTTAACGAGGAAAGACTCGGTGGAGGCGCAGGACTTCCAGGAGGAGTTACGGTCAACCAGGTTTGCGGCGCGCGATATCCATCGACGTCGGTGCCGGTTTCGATGATGACGCGGGTGGCAACTGCAACTGCGCTCGTCGGGATTGTAAAATCGATATCGGTTGCGCCTCCGGGAATAAAGACGGTAGCCGGTGGCCTAACGATATTGGGATCACTGCTGACCAGCCGAACGGTGGTACCGCCCGTTGGCGCAGCGCTTTGCAATGTCACGGTAGCGTTGACTGACGTTCCACCGACCACACTCTCGTTACTCAAGCTCATACCGTAGAGAATCGGAAGAATGCCGAACGAATTCTGTCCGCGACCGTTGGCGAACCCGGCAAATAAATCACCAATGATTCCAACGGAGACGCCGTTGTTCGGCACCGGGCCGGTGGCGATATCGGAAATCGTTGCATCGGTTCTCCCGGCCGGAACGGTGATCGTGGTCGCCCGCATGTTTACCTGCGGAATGTCGGTCGAAATCGACACAACTGCGTCGCCAGCCGGTGCCGGGTTATCCAACATCACCCGCGCATGTGCAGTGTTGCCACCGTAGGCGTTGACCGGTTCGGCGAGAATCGCGAACAAATTTACATCTGGCGGAGCGACCGGCGCGGTCGCCGTGATCGCGCGCCCAGCCGACCAGAGGCCGGCGACATCGCCATGCAGTGCGCGCACCCGCCAGAAATAATTTCCCGGTGCGAGCAGATCCCGCGTGATCATGTAATCGGAGCGGCTTGGGCTCAACAACAGAGCCTGGGTTGCGAGCCCGAAATTGGGACTTGTGTTGAATTCGAGGTCGTAGCCGGGCACTTGTGGGTTCGGAGTGTCCGTCCAATCCACAAAAAATGGAAGCTGCACCGTCGCTCCGCTCGCCGGCGCGACGGGCGACACACCTGCCGGAATCGGGGCAGCATTCGTGACCTGCACTGTCACCGTCGCAGAAGGAAGACTGCGCACGCCGTCCACGGAAACCGCGCGTACTCTATAATAGATGGTGAGCGGATTTCCCCACAACGCGCCGGATTGCGTGCCGAAGTTTATCGGTGAGAGCGTCAGGGTCAGTGGATAGGAAAACGTCGGTTCGTCATCTGCTTCGAGGATATAAGACTGAGCATTCACCACCGACGACCACTGGATATTGAAACTCTCACGCACGTGAAACTGCGCGTTGTTCGCCGGCGTGATAAACGAAGGCGTGGCGGGCGCCGGGCCGAGCCCGGTGACAGTGAACGATTGCACGTTTGACCAGGGCGAATCGACACCGCCGTTCGGACCAAGCTGCGTCGCTTTCACTCTCCAGAAATAAGTGCCATTGGGCAGACCGCTCACCTTGTCAGCAGTGCGGGTGGGAATTGTTGGATCGGATTCCATATTCGTGAACCCGGAAGCAATCACGGTGGTGAATGTCGACGTCGTTCCGACCTGCCAGGTGTAACTGCCAATCGGCCCTCCAGGCGCGGATACTGGATCCCAATCTAAAATGATCGGTTGAACCAGAGACGCACCGTTTGCGGGACTTACCAAAACGGGCGGTGGTGGCCCGTTAGGTGTAGCCGTGGGAGTAGGGCGAGGTCGCCTGCCGCCCGCAAACGTTGGGTCAATCCAAACCAAGAACAGTGCGGCGATGAATAATAAAGAAGTCTTTTTTCCAAACATAACGTCTGAGGATGCAACCGCCAGTTGGTACGGACATCCAATCTCGAAAGGTTAACGAACTGTTACTTTCGTCCGCTTTCGTCCTTGGCAGTTCGAGCGTTCTGTTGCTCGCACATCAGCAAACGAGGGGCGGTAGAGCAAACAGCGAAACAATTCAAGGGTAGTAAATTGTTATTTGCGCTGACGCGAGCCACCGAGTTCCGCGTATCGCGGACACGTGACGAGGTGATCGTTGACCATGCCTGTCGCTTGCATGAACGCGTAGCAGATTGTAGAGCCGACGAATTTGAAACCGCGTCGCAATAGATCGCGGCTCATGGCATCGGATTCGGCGGTGCGTGCGGGTACGTCAGCCAACGTTCGCCAACGATTCTGGATTGGCTTGCCGCCAACAAAGGTCCAGAGATAAGCGTCGAAACTTGCGAATTCTTCTCGCACCTTGCGAAATCTTTTCGCGTTCTCGATTGTAGCCGCGATTTTCAATCGGTTCCGCACGATGCCATCGTTGTGTAGCAATCGCTGCGCATCCCGCTTGCCGTAGCGCGCGATCTTTTCCGGGCGGAATCCATCAAGCGCTTTTCGATAGTTCTCGCGTTTCTTCAGAATGGTATTCCAGCTCAGGCCCGCCTGAGCGCCTTCAAGAATCAGAAATTCGAAGAGCACTCGATCGTCGTGTACAGGGACGCCCCATTCCTCATCATGATAAGTGATGGCCGGTTCCGTAGTCGCCCATGGACAACGTTGCATGAGGTAATGCTACATCATACCGACTCGTACCCACGGCGCTAATGGCTGTCTTGAACCGGCTATTGGGCGCGCTCGAACAGCCCGTATTTGAAAATCACGTAAAGAGCGCGCAAACCATCTTTCCAGCAGACCTTTTTCCCTTCCGCGTAAGTTCTGGCGTTATATGTGATCGCAACTTCATTGATTCGGCAGCGAAGTTTGGCAAACTTTGCGATCAGTTCCGCATCGACGCCAAATCGGTTCTCATGAATGGTTACCCTTCGAACCAACGATGCCCGGAATACTTTGTGCCCGGTTTGTATGTCGGTCAGCCTCAAACCGGTAAATATGTTGGAGAGGCAGGTAGCAAGCTTGTTGCCGGATCTCTGCCAGAAATACCGGAACTTCTGCAGCTGAGCGCCTGCGAAACGCGTACCCAAAACGACATCCGCTTTGTCAGCGAGGATCGGAGCCAACAGACGGGGATACTCTCCTGGATCGTACTCAAGGTCAGCATCCTGAATCACGATTACATTCCCCGTCGCCGCAGCGAAACCTGCCCGGAGAGCCGCGCCCTTGCCAAGATTTCGTGGTTGGAAAATGACACGATCTACCGACGAACAAATCTTTTCCAAAATGGCCCTCGTGTCGTCATCCGAACAATCGTCCACGACTATTAATTCCTTTTGTTTAATCGGACATTGTCGAACTGCTTTCACAATCTTCTCGAGTGTCTGGCCTTCGTTAAAGCACGGCACAACGATTGAGACTTTCATAGTTAGATTGCAGCGTGATATGCGCGCTGAATCCGAGTCCTTCCCTCTTAACGGACTTAGGTGGTGACCGTCGACAGGAGAAAAAGGTTACAATTTGTGTTAGCAGAGAGACCCGCCAATACTGCTCCAAACCAAACGATGAAGTTCTTTGTTTTAGGTAGTTCGAATCGTGTTTGTCATTCGTTTGCATGCGAGCGCGATCTCGCAAAGTCTGCATCTAAGGCGTGTTGTGGAGACAGCCCTTAGGGCGCTAATAAATGCCTGAACCACCGGCGGACCGCAAGAGTCGCGGAAGGGAAAAAACCCAAGGCAAACTCAGCCCGATTCGAACTTCGGCTTTTTAGACGAAACTTTTTTGTAAGTGCCTTCGGCGCTTACGTTGTGGCCGAATCCGCAAATCCCGGTTTGTGTGACGAATAATTTGTCTCCGGTAAATTTTAGCGTGATCTCGCATTCCTCTTCCGCTCCTTCGGGTTTGAAGATGGCAATGTTGCCTTTAATCGTTGCGATGCCAGTGCCTTCGCCTTCGTTGGCCATTGGGCCCTCTGGCGTTTTGTATTCGTAAACGCCCGAAAATTCCACTTGGAGACGCTGTTTACCTAGCGCCCAGATTTTGAATTCGGCGTTCTTGGTTTTCCACGTGCCGTTGACTTGAGCAGCCGTGACACTCTTCTGAGTGTCGGCGTGTGACGTAACAATTGACGCAACTGCAAAGCCCAACACGCCCATGTGAAAAAACTTCACCGCTTTCATTGTCGCCTACTGGATTTTTTCCCAAAAGCCACGGCGGTTCGGAATATTTGGAAAAACGAGTTGTCCCTCATAGAAGGTGAAAGGCTTAGAGTTTTCGTTTTCACCGAACGACAGCGTAAATGTCTTGCCTTCTACGCTGCAGCGGCCGATGACTGGTTCGCTCCGGTTTTCAGCAGTCACCATCCAATTATCTGCTGTCCCATCAGCATTAAGAACCAGGTGTTCGTCTTTCGGACTCCCGAAAACGATTGTCGTTTTTCGCCATTGGCCAATCAATTGCTGCGTATTAACCGATGACGCATCGCTGGATCCCTGAAACATGATGACACCTAAATCAGCGGCTACTGCGGAAACCAAGCCGAACAGCAAGGCGGGGCACTGCGCAAAGGTAAAGCCTAACAAGGTTCGTGTTTTCATAGGCCTCGCCGGCAGCGAGTGTGACAAGCTACGAATTCATGATCAAGCATTTTGAACTGTGATCCGGGAATTTACCATTAACACCGGGCTTCAGCCCGGTGTATGCAGCGATCGAGACGATGAACTGTTTCAACAGTTTTTCCTCTCTCAGGAAAGCCGTTGAAACGGCTTCAGCTTTCCTTCACTTGCACCCGGCTGCTAATGGAAGAGTTATTCAAGCTGGGTGCGATTCGCGTGATTTCATCACGTTGTTGCGCGAGTTGGAAATCAAACGCACCTTCGCGCAAAGGGAGGAGTTTGAGAATGACGCAATCGCAAGTTATCGAAAAACGCCGCATCACGTCGCCGGCCATCACACCGCAGGCACTGGCTTGGGAGGGGCGGAACAAGACATTGTGGATGGGTTCACGCGATCTTCGCCGAATCTATGTGATCGATCCCGAGAACGGGACCGTCTTGAAGCAACAAGAAGCGCCCGGCATTCCGTGGGCCGCCGTTGCGCTAAACGGGGAACTACGCTTCACCATCGGCGAAGGTGCGGATGATGATCGTTACATTTATCGCTACACGCCTGAGGGTGGATTTTCAAAGATGTTCGCGTGTCCCGAATTGACCGGATCGTACCTCAGCTTTGACGGGAACAACCTGTACATGAGCCAGTGGTATAAGAAGCGGGTGCTGAAGTTCGACGAGAAAGGCAACGGGATCCGCGAGATAGATGTCGGCGCCGAGATCTGCGGTCACGCGTTTGCCAACGGCTTGCTTTACGTTTTGCGCGGACAGGAACAGCCAAACGAAGATTGGCGAATCGCGCGATTGAATCCGCAAGAGGACACGCCAGCGGTTGAAGATATCGCTGTTATCCCTTTCGCATCTCGCTCACTCACGTTCGACGGCGAACTGTTTTGGTCCAATTATCGCGCGAAAGACACGATCATTTCTTTCGCTGTACCGACCTGAAATTGCATCGAGACATTCTGAACAGATTTCTTTAGCGAGAGGCGGGGGCGCCTGTCGTGGTTCCGGATCGGACGCTGCTCCCCGCGAGTGCAAGAATGACGTCCGTCTTCGCAATCGATCCGACTAATTCTCGATCGTGTGAGACGACCGGCAAACGTTCTCCATCATGATGGCTGAAACGCTCCAGTGCTTCAATCAGCGACGCGCTCGCCCGGACCACGGGGAATGAATCGCGTAAAAGGTCCCCCGCGATGACGACCTTCGCCAGTTCCGGCGTGTTTAGATAACTTTTGATGTCGTGCAACGACACAGCGCCAATGAATCTGCCACGGTCGGTAACGTACAGATAATTGAACCTCGAATCGATGAATTTTTCACCTACTTCAGAGAAACCGGTGGTCGGGGATATCGTTATCGGGTTTGGCTTCATCAGGTCGCGGACATGCAATTCAGCGAGTTGCTTGGCGTAATCGCCTGCACCTTTGCGTTTCAATGCTTCCGCGTAGATCGACCGTCTTTCTATCTTGGCCGATGTGTAATAGCCCACTACGCAGGCGAGCATCAGCGGTAGCATAATTTGATAATCAAGCGTGAGCTCAAAAATCATGACGATGGCCATGATTGGGGCGTGAGTAGCTGCGGCCAGAAACGCGCCCATGCCAACAATCGCAAAGGCACTGGGATTCAGTGACGCCGAGCCGGTCACATGTTGAGTCGCTGTGCCGAAAAGAAATCCGAGGCTCGCGCCGACAAAAAGTGTGGGCGTAAACACGCCACCCACTGCGCCGGAGCCAAACGTGGCTCCCGTAGCGAGCACTTTGAAGACCAGGATGAGCGCCAACGTTTGCCAAAGCCATTGGCCAGCCAAAATTTCGTTGACCACGCTGTAGCCGTTTCCGCAGACCTGCGGGTAGAACACCGCGAGCGCGCCGACAATTAGACCGCCGATACACATCTTCACGTAAACCGGCGCAGTAAACCGCTCGGCCAACGTTTCGCTCGCTCGCAGGAAGCGGATGAACCAGGGCGCAAAGAGACCCGAGACCAGCCCAAGCAACAAATACGGAACTATCTCCCAATTTCCATTTAGCCGGAACAGCGGGATTTGATAGAGCGGTCCCGGACCGAGGAAGGCGCGCACCGTCAGCGTTGCAATAACCGACGCAAAAACAAGTGGACCGAAAATTTCCATAGCCATGGAACCGAGCACGATCTCGGCGACAAAAACCGCGCCCGAAATTGGAGCGTTGTACGCGGAGGCAATTCCCGCAGCTGCTCCGCAACCGACGAGCAATCGCAATCGCGGCGTTGTCCAGCGCTGCAAACGCCCGGCCAGCGAGGCCACCATCGCCGCGAGTTGGACGAGCGGACCTTCGCGTCCGATGGATCCGCCGGAAGCGATCGTGAAAAGCGCGGAGAGCGATTTCACCAAGCTCTGCCGCGCGGAAATTTTGCCATCGCCGAGCACAACCGCTTCCATGTAATCGGTCGTTGTGATCTGACCATGGAACCGCGAACCGAAGTGCATGATCGCCCCTGCGATCAGTCCGCCGATTGCTGGAATAATCAGTCGACCCCACAGCGGCAACTCAGTGAAACTTTCAACAAGTCCCGGTGCGCTGTTGCCCGTTAGGAACTTGTGAACGTACGTTGTGGCAACCCGATACGCTATCGAGCAAGCTGCGCCGCAAAAGCCGATGATACCGGCCCAAATCAACGTGACCTGGAGTTCCGTCGGTCGCGTCCATTCCTCAAACCAGATCCAGAACTTGAGACGACGCAGCGTCTGTAAATTCAGGCCGGTTGTTTGCCCGCCCGTCTCGATGTCGTGCACCAGTTATCCACTGCGTCTGCCAGAGCAGACGTCAAGGGTGGATCGGTTCTCGCCCGTCACGAGGACGTGCGCGCACCCGAAAGGTTCGCGCGATTCCGCACCGCGGTTGTAGCCGCTTCGCTGTGCGAAAGTTGAGACTATGTGTTCGTCTCGCATTTCCTACGTCGCCCACAGGGCGACGGCTACAGACGCTTCGATAGTCCACGGGAGGTCCGATACCGCATGGATTACTTCGTCATCGGACAAGCAGATCCTCCGTCGAAGAGGATTTTCCATGAGCCATCTGGCTGTCTTACCCACGTGGAAGTAAAGGTGCCAATCTGCACTCCTGCTTCATCAAAAACGGGACCGCTTGGAGAATCCAAGGTCGCCAGCGGCGTTGGTTACGACCCGATCCGGTTCCCAGCGGAACGGTGGTACTGACGGCTTGAAGAATTCTGACCGGCTTGCGATCACTTCTTGCTTTCCATGCCTCGTGTTGCGCCGTCCGAGAAACTGAGCGTCGTCGGCGAGATACGAGAAAATTTTTCTTGCGTCGCGATCGGCAAAAGCTTTGGCGAACGCGATCTCAGTAGCGCGTATTTCTTTAGTTCGATCCGCAGCAGAAGCCGGTAAAACCAAAGCGAGGAGGAGCAGGCAAATGGCTACCAAACAAAGACGCTTCATGAGCAAATGCTGGACCACCGCATTTCGGTCGGCAATAGCAATCGGGTTACTGTAGGGCGTTTGACTCATTCGCTTCCGCTCTCTCACTTTTCCGAGCTTCCCCCCGTCTATCTCGCTCATCTCCCGGCGGCTCTATTTTGTGAAACGACTGTCGTTGGCGTTTGACACAAACGCCCTACAATCACCGGAAGGTGTTTGTTGGACATTACCCGCCTTTGCACAAGGCTACGGCGGGCAAGCAGCGTCAGAAAACACGTAGGAAAGCATGTTTGTCGGGCATTATAGTGTTGCTTTTGCATGCAGAACGGAACGAAACAGAATTCCGCTTTGGGTCTTATTCATCGCCGTCCAATTTCTGGATTATGTTTGGGCGACGTTGGTTTTGCTCGGGATTGAGAAGCTGCGCGTGATCAAAGGCTTCACCGCAGGCAGCATGCTCGATTCGTATTTCCACCCGTATTCGCACAGTTTGATCACGGCGATTCTTTGGAGCGTCGTTGCTGCATTGATTTATAAGACCGTCTGCGGCCAACACGGTCGCCACTACACTAGATCTGCGCCTTTGGTTATCGGTGCCGCGGTTTTTTCTCACTGGGTTCTCGACCTCATCGCGCACCCACGCGATCTCGCGATCTACGATAACAGTTGGAAAGTCGGGTTTGGTTTGTGGAATTATCGCGGCCCCGAATTTGCGTTGGAAATCGCGCTACTTGCCGGCGGGATCGTTTTGTATCTGGCGCGAAATGTGGTGCCGGCAATCCGCAAAGGAGCTGTGATCGCGTTCGGGATTGCTCTTGTCATCGTGCAGATCGGCGATACATACGTGCCGCGCACGCCACTCACGGATAAGGCCACCGTTATGGGTGTTTGGATTTTCTATACGCTTTTCGTTCTTATCGCGTTCGGCGTGGAAAAAATCGGCAGTCAAAGAATAAATAATGGGCAGTGATAATAATTATTTTCGGTGTTTCAGGCGCAGGCAAAACGACAGTCGGCAAATTGCTGGCGCGTGAACTCGGCTGTCAATTTATCGAAGCCGACGACTTTCATCCTGCAGCAAATATCGAAAAGATGCGCAGCGGTCATCCTTTGACCGACGAAGATCGATCGCCCTGGTTGGAACGGCTGCGGCACCAGATCGAGGCATCGCTCGCCGCTACAGAAAATGCCGTTCTCGCATGTTCGGCGTTAAAGCGAGCGTATCGCGACCGTCTACGCGTGAGCGAGGCAGTGAGGTTTGTTTTTCTTCGCGGCGACTATGTGCTAGTCGAAAAACAACTACGCAGACGGCACGGGCATTTTATGAACCCGGCGTTGTTGCAGAGTCAGTTCGATGACTTGGAGGAACCACGGCCGGATGAAAATGTGCTAACGGTCGAGCTGGGACGAAAGCCGCAAGAGATCGTCGAAGAAATCGAAGCGAAGCTGCATTTGGCCAAAGGCACGCCTAGTTCGAAGTGATAGAATCGGAAGCACGCGGACCTCCTGCCGACGTGAATAGCACAAAAATCCCCGCCGCGAGAGCACTGCACATCAACACGGCGAATCCGGCACCGAAAGCGCCGGTTTCAGCGCGGAGATATCCGAACGCGTACGGTCCTGCAAAGCCCGCGAGGCTGGCGAGCGCGTTGATCGTTCCTACAACAACGGCCGCCTTGGAGTCGCTGAGGATTTCCGTTGGAATCGCCCAGAACACAGGGAGAAAGGCCATCGGCAGGCAGACGACGCTCAACAACAAAACCATCATTAAATTCGAGCTGGGCAGCCTGATCAGGGATAAGAATCCGGCCGCACCGACAAATAGTGGAAACGCGGCATGCCACCGTCTTTCGCGACCTTTATCGGAATGCCACGCGTTGAACAACATCGCGACGAGCGCCACTACGTAGGGCACCGCGCCAAACAAGCCGACCTGCGCATCTGAAAGTCCCGATTGGTGTTTGAGAATAGTGGGCAACCAGAAAATCACAGTGTATCCAATGAAGTATTGGAGAAAGGCTGCGGTGGCGAGCAGGAGCACAGTGCGCGAACGGAGTGCCTGACCGATACTTATCGATTGCCGGCTCAACGGTTTTTCTTGTTCCAATGTTCGCGAAATCCATTGCCGCTGCTCAGCCGTTAGCCAACGCGCTTGAGGCGGCCAGTCTGTCAGAAAGAAAAATGCGACGGCGCCTAACAAGATGGCGGGAATACCTTCAAGGAAGAAAAGCCAGCGCCAGCCTTCGATCATGAACCAGTTGCGACCAAGTATCCAGCCGGCCACAGGGGATCCGATGATCAGCGACACGGGAATTGCGGCCATGAAGTTGCTTGTTGCTTTGGCCCGGTCCTCCTGGATGAACCAGTGGCTCAGATAAACAATAACGGCCGGGAAGAAACCGGCCTCGGCCGCGCCTAACAAAAATCGCGCAAGATAAAGTTGTGCGGGAGTGTGCACGACGGCCGTGAGCGCCGTAAGCAATCCCGACATGATCATTGTCGTGCAAATCATCCCGCGTGCGCTCCATCGTTGAGCCAGTACCGCGCCCGGTATCTGCAAGGCTACGTAGCTCAAAAAGAAAATGCCGATGCCGAGGCCAAACACGCGATCGTCGAACCCAAGGTCGCGCGACATTCCAATGGCCGCGTACGCCACGCTGGTGCGATCGAGGTAGTTGATGACGTAAAGAAGGAAAACGAATGGAAGCAACCGAACGCCAGTCTGGCGCCGCGCGCGGTCCGCAGACACTGGCGGAACATTTCGGGTGCGATACGCGAATGATCTCGTCATTGAACTCTGCTCGTGTCAATGGGGACCGGCGGCCGGAAAAACGACTGCCTTTCAGTCGCTATGCTGCTTGCGCGACCACGCGCCAATGAATCCTACAGAAACAACCACGCCCTTCAGGGCAACGACTTCATCTCGCATGCGTTGCGCGAGGCTGGAAATCTCTACTTCCATGGCATTCGCGATGTTGAGTTTCTCCATTACCGGCAACAGACTCTTGACCACATCTGCGAGGATTTCGTACGCTGGGCACTGCGGACCACCACCAATCCAAGCGTCGATACGCATTGACGGCCCAGGCAGAGCGGCCTGGACAAACACTGGATATAACTCCAAACCCAGTTGTGTTCGCGCGCCGGTCGCTTTCAGCGTTTGTTTTACCCACGTCACAGAACGCTCGAACACCGGAGCCAGGGGCAGGGAGCGTGCGTTCGCCATGTCCATTTCCTGAAACACGATCAATCCTTTCGGCCGAACATGCCGCGACAATTTGCGGAGTGCGCTAACTGGATCTCGATAGTACATCAGCACTAACCGGCCCACCATTGCATCAAATTTTTGATCAAACTCCATTTCGGCCGGGTCGCCTTCGACAAACTTCACATTGGTGATCCCCTGCGAAGTCGCGCGCGCATTGGCCCAGTCGACAGCCCTTCGCTCGCGATCTACACCCACGACTTTGCCGCTGTGCCCCACTAGGTCAGCAGCTAGAAACGCAACGTCTCCACTCCCACACCCTACGTCGAGAACGCGCATACCTCGGCCGATCCCAGCCTCTTCGAATAGCCGACGCGTAAACGGCCCAAGGGCTTGGCCCTGACGACTAAGACGCTGAAGCTCCTCTTCGGAATGACCCAACGCATAGAAGGGTTGCCGACTTACTGGCGTTTCCATCTTCACCTCTCGAATAAACGAAGCGGTGATTACGAATCAAAGGAAACAAATATCGGAAGGATTAGATCGACGTCGCGCAGTCAGGCTGATGGCGATTCCTGCAATTTGTTTAACTGCGGTGTGTACAGATTATCGCTTTCGACGTTGAAAATTCGATTCCAGCGAGCGCGATAATTCTCAAACGCGATCTGCGCGCCCAATTGCATCAGTTGCTCCTCGGAGAATTGCTTTCGCAAACGCACATACAAATCGTCAGGGACATTCGCGGGCGTATCACTCATTGCGTCAGCCAACTCAATGACCAGGCGTTCCATGTCATTGAATGGCGTTCTGTCGTCGCCTAGCACAGTCACCAATTTGTTATCGCTCAGGCCTGCTTTTCTGCCCACGGCAGAATTAACGTCTATTCAAAAAGGGCAACCGACACGCCACGCGGCGCGGACTTTTCCCAATTGGATATAACGCAGCGAGACAAGTCGCCTGCGGCCGAGTGCCGTTTCCATGGCGATGCCGCCCCAGACGAGCGCGGGCAAACGCATCTGGATCTTTGCCGGCGTAAAAGCCTTGCCGAACATTTTGCGCATCACGCCATAAAACCACCGCAGATGCCACGGCGCGTCTTTCTTCTCCAAACCTGAGACTCGAGCCATGCCGTATCTGAATCGTTTCGTGCAACGCGATTGGACTTAGATTGAAGGCTGCACTCGGGATGGGCTTGGGTACACGCGTGAAAGAAACGCCCTGACCAAAGCGAGACAAACGAATCTAAGCGTGCGCGGGTTTTTTTTGCGACGCGAGCTTGTTGACCAGCGCGTTTGTTCCCTTTTCCAACAGCATGCCCCATGCACTGAGAACAGCGAGGGTGGGGATGCAAATCAATAAAAACCCCCAGATCGGCACTTCGCGAATACGAAGGCCGAGCCAGATCACGTACGGCTGGTGTATCAGGTAAAGGCCATACGAATACAGCCCAACGAGTCCGAACAATTTGGCAGGCGAATCAAATAGCGAAATCAATCCTGCAATGCCGACAATCTCCAGCATGCAACACGCGCCGGTGGCGAAATCCACAAAGATGTAAGGGTAAAGTCCGTGATAGAGTTGCAGTGCTGCGGGGTAAAGGATCAAGCCGGCTACGAACCCCGCGCCGCGAAGAAGGAACCATTCTAGTCCCGAACGGTTTCGGGGTTGCGCGTACCACATCGCAAGCGACATCCCGAGCGCAAACTCCGGTAAACGACAAATTGCGAAGCCGCCGAGTACCCACAATCCGTTCTGCGGCCAGAGGACGAGCAAGACATAGCGTGCGAAAAATCCTGCAGCGCAGCCGATGAGCAGAAACCACCATGGTCCGACACGCCGCGCCGTCCAGAAGAGCAGGGGAAAGATCAAATAAAACTGGATTAGCATGGCGACGTACCACCACGCCGCATTGAGATACATAAAGTTCATCTCGATATCGATGAACCGCAGACCGAGCAGGCTTAGAATGATACGATCGTCCACCGGTTCGAGACGGGCGATGAAAGGCGAGACGAGATACACCAGATGCGCGACCCAATACATCGGGTACAGCCGTACGAATCGCGCCCAGTACCACCCACCCCATGCAATTTGTCCTTTTTCGGCGCGACGCGTGGTCGATTGCATTAGCGTCCAGCCGCTCAGGATGATGAAAACACCGACTGCGTGGAAACCGAGGCCTGATATTTTGAGCCAGGCCAGTCTGAGGATTGTCAGGGCGCCCGCAGCAATATTGCTCCAATCAGGCGGCGGAAGCACGCCATGCTGGAAGTAGGTGGTGAAAAAATGAAAATAAGCGACAAAAAGAATCGCCAGGCCCTTTGATATGTCGATCCAAAGTAGCCTTTTCACCGCATGGGCTTAACAGGAACGACGCAGAGCGGTCAAGAGGCTCCCATTGCCCGGTAACGGACACGTAACTTTTCTGACGCGGCGCTTAGCACCAATGGGTGTGATTGTATCGTTATGAAAATAGCCACTCATCCTGCAGCTGACCGCTTTGCCAAGAGCGAGGACTCGCCTCTAGAGGACGAATTTCAAGCACCACTCGTAGAAAAGAGCGCCGTGTGTGGTTTGATGATCGCTGTTATTCTCCTCGGCTTTTCCGCGGCATCACTGATTGCGCGAGTAGATTCCCCAGAAGACAGCAGTTTGATCGCATCCAGTCCGAACGTTACCGCCGGCCGGGCCGTTACATTCAACAATCGCGCTTACCTCGTGGTGGATGATGGTATTCACGGTGAGGAACTCTGGTCAACCGACGGCACGGATGCGGGCACCACCCTGGTGCGCGATATCAATCCCGGCCCAGCGGGCAGTCGCATCTTCGGTCTAACCGTCGTCGGTAGCACTTTGTTTTTCACCGCTGATGACGGCACCCACGGCTGGGAGCTCTGGCGCAGTGACGGAACGCCACAGGGCACCATGTTGGTAAAAGATATTGCGCCTGGCGCCGATAGCTCGCTGCCGAGCGGTTTCGCTGCCATCAACAACATCCTTTACTTTTCCGCCAATCATCCATCCACCGGCCGCGAGTTGTGGAAGAGCGATGGCAGCGCGGCCAATACTGTACTTGTCGCCGATTTAACGCCCGGGAGCAGCGGCTCCGATCCAATGGAAATCACCGCCGTAGGCGACAACATTTTCTTCAGTGCAACCGCGCCGGCGGGTAGCAAGCGAAACAGGACACTTATCGGACGCGAACTGTGGAAGACGAACGGCACCGCTGGGGGCACGGTGCTGGTCAAAGATATTTGGCCGGGTTTCGGCAGTTCCGCGCCGAGCAATTTGGTCGCCCTTAACAATCTTCTCTTCTTCAATGCGAGCACGTCCTCGTTAGGCAACGAATTGTGGCGCAGCGACGGCACGAATGCCGGTACCGTGCTGGTTAAAGATCTGACGCCGGGATCGACGAGCTCTTCGTTTGGGCATATGCGCACGCACAATGGCCGGCTATTTTTCGAGGCCAACGGCGAGCTTTGGAAAAGCGACGGCACAGCGCAAGGTACGGTTCCAGCGACAGATTTTGCTCCCGGGCTGCCCGCGGGCCGCTTAATCTTTGCGGACTTCGCCATTCTCGGCTCGCGGATTGTATTTACCGCCTTTTCGGAAGATGGAACTGAACTTTGGTCCACCGATGGCACTGCTGGAAGCACGCAGTTCCTGCGACTGATGATTCCAAGCGGCGAACAGTTTGTTGAAATCCAGCGCCTCTTCCTTACAAGCGGCGACCGGTTCTACTTTAACGCGTTCGATCCGGCAACCGGCACGGAACTGTACGCGACAGACGGCACTCCTGCTGGCACGAGGCTTGTGCGGGACTTCTTTCCGGACCAAAGCAACTCGTCCGTGGTACCGCTGTATCTCACGGGCGTCAACGGCGCTGCCTTCCTCTCCGCGGACGAGGGGATCAGCGGTCGTGAATTGTGGATCAGCCGCGGCGTACCAGGCGATCCCCGCATCGTTCACGACTTTCTGAGGGACTAGGTCCCGACCTGGCGAACGCGCTGCGACGACTTGCGAGGAGCTGCGGCCTTCAGTCGACCGTTGGGCGATCTGCCGCATTCGCAACGTCGCCATTGTTGCGGGTGTGGCTGGGGAACGTCAATTTTTGTTTGTTACGCGGCCGCATTTCTGATTACAGATCGGTTGATTAGTTAGGCCAAAATGCTCGCGCGCAGCTCTGCTTCCTCAGGAGTCGCTGCGTTACTCTGAATCCAGAGGCGTGTATCGTGACGGAGTATGCGCATCGTTTCGCTGTTACCTGCCGCGACTGAGATCGCGGCGGCGCTTGGGCTGATGGAAAAGGTCGTTGGCGTGTCGCACGAGTGCGATTTTCCGAGCGAGGCAAACAAACGGTCGCGCATTACACGTTGTCCGGTACACGACGCCGAGCTGCGAAGCCGGGAAGTGGACGGGTGGGTGCGACGCGCGTTGGGTGAGAATCGAACGATCTATAGCATCGATGAGCCGCTTCTTCGGAGGTTGCAGCCAGACGTAATCCTCACCCAAAAATTGTGTGACGTATGCGCAGTCGGCTATGGCACCGTCGCGAAACTCGCGCACACTTTGCCTGGGCCGCCGCGAGTGGTGAACCTCGAGCCGGCGAGTCTTGCCGACATTTTCGAGGACATCCGGCGCGTCGCTGATGCGTGCGATGTGGGCGAACGGGCGGAGAAATTGATCGCGAAACTATCACAACGGGTTGAGCACGTGCGTGAACGAACAGCGACGATTTCGGATCGCCCGCGTTGTTTTCTGATGGAATGGGTGGATCCGCCGTTTTGTTCCGGTCATTGGGGGCCGGAATTGGTGGAAGTCGCAGGTGGCCATGATCCGTTAGGCCGGAAGCATCAGCCCTCAGCACAAGTTGAGTGGCCACAGGTGTTGAATGCGCGTCCGGAGATTATCGTACTTGCGCTTTGCGGATACGACATTGATCGGGCGCACCGCGATTACGAATTGCTCAGGCGATTTCCTGGTTTTGCTTCGATTCCCGCTGCGGATAGCGGCCAGATCTATATCGTAAATGCCAGTGCATACTTCGCGCGCCCAGGTCCGCGCATTGCGGACAGTCTGGAGATTCTGGCAGGAATTTTACACCCGAGGAAGTTTCCCGAGTTCGTTTCGCGCTGGCCTAACGACCAGCGCGTGGTGCGGATCGGCTGATAAATCCACAAGTACGCTGGGCATGTAGAGGCAGCTGTGTCGGCTGCAAAATCCGAGAATCGCGAGCGACACGCCCGCCTCTACAGCGCGCCTACTCGGCGCCTTGGTTCACGGATTTTGGCTGATGTTCCGGCCAGACGGCTGTGACCGCCAGAGCGACGAGGATTCCGACCGAAACTTCGAAGAAGCGGTGAACCGCAACAATTCAAGCCGCATTTGAACGCGGGATAAGGACGATGATTGCAAGCGTGACACTCGTAACGGTATGCAGTTTTCTCCATGCGAAATGCGGTGCACAAAAGTCCTAGCGCAAACACCGTCGTCGCGAACAACAAAAGATTTCCGCTAACATAACTTGCCAGGAGTCCTGCGGTCACGG
>Ga0126381_100003672_pt1 | contig 16655 bp, 16 predicted proteins | sample PanSoiMetPlot_28_FD_96465 | JGI IMG/M metagenome (GOLD analysis project Ga0126381, IMG submission 96465) | Tropical forest soil microbial communities from Panama - MetaG Plot_28 | ecosystem: Environmental > Terrestrial > Soil > Tropical forest > Bulk soil | place: Panama | collected 2016-02-17 | reverse complement strand
TGGTGGGGACCTGGAGCCGGCGGGCCAATGGCTTTCAGCAATAACGCGCAGCCGGTACCAATGTTCCGCGTCGACCGTGTCTCACCCTTCAAGTTGCCTAGCATTCTTGGTTACCTTGGGCCGATGCGCATCGAACTTTTTTTGGGTCAGCTGTCTGGTCATCATTTCATCTTCGAACAAGGCACTGGCGTAGTGGGGAGTTGGACTTCCCCTCTTTCCCCCCAGCCTATGCTTTCCGGGGAACGATTCAGCTTTAAGCCCACGCCGAATGTGGAATTCGGATTCTCGCTTACAACTATCTTCGCCGGGCCGGGCGCACCGCTTACAGTGCATAGCTATCTCAAAAGTATTTTCAGTACGGGAAACACGACTCCTGGAGCTTCAGGAAAACCTGGGGACCGCCGTTCTGCCTTCGACCTTACGTATCGCCTGCCGCTGCTGCGCAACTGGGCGACGTTCTATGCCGATGGGTTTACCGAGGACCAATTTTCTCCAGTGGCCTACTGGGACCGCGCTGGCTGGATTGGTGGATTGTATATCTCCCATTTCCCCAAAATTCCTAAGCTGGATTTGCGAATGGAGGGTGTGTACACAGACCTCCCCATTGGTGGGGCTGTCGGCCCCGGCTATTGGTACTGGAACGCCACTTACCGTAACGGCTTCACGAACGACGGAAACTTTATGGGGAGCTGGATCGGTCGAGGTGGGCAGGGTGCTCAAGTATGGTCGAACTACTGGTTGACGCCAAAGAACAAAATCCAACTCAACTTCCGGCACCAGAAAGTCAGTGCACAGTTCATTGGCGGGGGTGGGTCTATCACCGATCTTGGGGGGCAAACAGATTATTCGGTCCGTAAGGACCTGGATTTGTCGCTCTCCATGCAGTACGAGCGATGGCTGTTTCCAGCGATTCAGCCAGGAGTCACCCGAAACTTCACGACTTCCCTTACGTTGCGGTTCACACCCAACAAGTCCGTCTATCCGAAGGAGAGTTTGGAATCTTCAATTGGCTCGATGTCATTTGGGCAAGAAAGCACTGGAGGCCGCCCGTGAGCCATGACAAGCGCTTTCTCACGGAGAGCGGGACACACGGAAGGACAGCTGTTGACCCTTCGTCGGAACCCGTGGGAGAAGACGTGCGTCAAGCGCGCGAGCGTGTGATCTGGCAACTGCGCCTGATTTGGGACCGCCGCAGCATGCTTCGACGCGTGCTCCTATGGAGTTTCGTAGCAAGCCTTACATTGACCCTCCTGATGCGCAATCGATATGAGGCTATCGTCCGGTTGATGCCACCTGAGGGGCAGACGGGAACTGCTCTCGCAATGCTTGGCGCACTCACGGGCAAGACCAGCACTGCGGGTGTGGCGGCTGGCTTAGCTGGGGAAATGTTGGGGGTCAAGAGTTCAGGGGCTCTGTTTGTAGGGATTCTTGGAAGCCAAACGGTGCAGGATCGCCTTATCCAGGAATTCGATCTGCGGCGCATTTATGGAGACTCGAAGATCGAAGATGCACGCGACAGTCTGACGAGGCACACGGCCGTTTCTGAAGAGCGGAAGAGTGGAATCATCACAATCCAGGTCACAGATCATGATCCGAAACGTGCCGCTGCAATGGCCATGGCCTATGTGCAAGAGCTGGACCGCCTCGTGGCAAAGGTGAGTACATCGGCGGCTCGGCGTGAGCGTGTCTTCTTAGAAGATCGCCTCAAATCTGTCAAGCAAGATCTAGACACGGCTTCCCGGAATTTCAGCGACTTCGCGAGCAAAAATACAGCTATCGATATTCCTGCGCAGGGTAAGGCAATGGTCGAAGCGGCCGCGCGTCTGCAAGGCGAATTGATCGCGGCGGAATCAGCACTGCGCGGGTTAGAAGCGATTTATACCGATGAGAATGTCCGTGTGCGAGCAATGCGCGCCAGGGTTGCCGAGCTTCGAGCGCAACTAGATAAACTCGGTGGCGGTGGCGAGGCGGGCTCGTATTCCGACCCATCGTCGAAGGAAGCGAATCCGCTTTATCCCTCAATTCGGAGGCTTCCCGTACTGGGTGTCACGTACGCCGATTTGTATCGGCAGACGAAAATTCAAGAAACGGTATACGAACTCCTGACGCAACAATATGAACTGGCGAAGGTTCAGGAGGCGAAGGAAATTCCCAGCGTAAAGGTCCTGGACGCCGCGGTCGTGCCGACCAAGAAAGTGTTTCCTCCGCGAGCCTTGCTCGTGCTGCTCGGGACGGTGCTCGGACTGACGTTAGGAGTCACCTGGATCATGGCCGAAACGCGATGGCAATCTGTGGACGCAGCGGACCCACGAAAAGTGTTTGCAGTGGAAGTGCTCACAACTGTTCATGGACGTCTGCCAAGGTTCTCACGGAACGGGTCTGGTGCGGAATTAAATAACCACCGACCATGGCTGTTTTGGGGTAAGCGTGAGGGTGTGGCAGACAAGGAACAGGGTAGCGGAGATGTCAAGGTAAAGTAGTTTTGTTTGGTTGTATTCGATTGAAAGATAGAGGCTTAGGTCACATTTGCCCTGTAAGTGACGGGGCGAAGCTGTAGGTGCCGGACGAGGACGAGTGGCAGAACCGCGATGACGATCAGCACTTCAGATTTGTCGAGTGAAGCAGCGAGGGCAAGCCGCTGCATGGAAGGTGCGATACCTGCCGACTGGAGCGAATCCCGATGGTACGCAGCCTATACAAGTGCGAACCACGAAAAACAGGTTGCAGAGCAGCTCGTCCTGCGCAATGTTGAGCACTTTTTGCCTCTTTATGAATCGATTCGCCGCTGGAAAGATCGGCGGGTCAAGTTGAAAATGCCACTATTCCCTGGTTATGTCTTCGTGAGGATAGCACTTCGTGATCGGTTGCGCGTCCAGCAGGTTCCGGGAGTCGCGCGGCTAGTTGGGTTTGGCGGCATTCCAGCGGCTCTCCCTGAGGATGAGATGCAGGCTCTTCGAGCGAGTCTCGAGCGAGGCGTGCGTGCTGAACCACACCCGTTTCTGAGGGTGGGACGGCGTGTACGAGTGAAGAATGGTCCGATGGTGGGATTGCAGGGAATATTGAAGCGTCGAAAGAGCCAAGCTCGACTAATCGTATCGGTGGAATTAATTCAACGTGCCACGGCTGTTGAGATAGATGAATCGGACCTGGAGCCGGTGGTGTAGCTGTCGGCGACAGGCTTTTGGCCGGTCGCGTCAGAAAACAGAAGAATTACTGATGGCGAGCGTAGAAGCAACATCGATTCTCGAAAAAGCACCGGCCCCGCAACCTCTGGGTAGTTCCGAGGCAGCAGGGTGGAAACCAGCAGCGATGGCGGCCGACATCGCAACGCTGGGAAGCGGAACGCTGCTCGCGGGACTGTTTAATGTGGCGCTCGTATTTGTGGTGCCCAAGCTGACGAGCGTTGGAGATTACGGTTATTGGCGTATGTTTATGCTGTACGCTGGCTATGTAGGGTTCTTACACTTTGGGTTTGCAGATGGAGCTTTGCTCCGCTGGGCAGGACGGTCACTAGATGAATTTCATCGGGAGATCGGGCCTGCAATGACGTACTTATTCTGGCAGCACCTCGTTGTACTTGTGCCCCTAAGTGTGATCGCAGCCCTGTTGTTACCGGGCCCTCTGCGGTTTGTGGCGCTCGCTGTAGCTATTTTCGCGCCGCTCTACAACACCACCGCAACGTTGCAGTTCGGGCTCCAGGGCGCGCGGATATTCCGCCCGGTGGCAATCTCAGCCGTTGCCGCACCTGCGCTTTTCTTTCTCGCGGTATTGCTGTGGGCCAGTTGGCATCATCTGGAGTTCCGGGAAATCATAATTCTGTTTGTTGTGGCGTGGTGTGTCCCTTTGTTCTTCTTGCTTGCATGGACAAAACCATGGTCCGTAGCGCCGAATAGAACTTCGCCGAAAGAGTTAGCAAAGGCATGTGTCCTGAGCGGCTGGCCCATAATGTTGACGAATACGGGCCTAGGTCTTATTCAATATGCTGATCGACTGGCAGTGAGTTGGGCGGCAAACATCCAGAACTTCGCCCAGTACAGTATGGCGGCAAGTGCCATGGCTGTGCCGATAACTGCAATTCAGGCATGCAGTAGGGTTATCTTTTCGCATCTGGCGGGAGTAACAACAGAGGGCCGGAGGCGAATTTACGGAATTTCCTCGTGGGCGCTCCTCATTGCGTGGGCCGTCTTGCTCCCGTACTACTTCGTCCTAGATTCCTTCGTTCGGCATTATCTGCCACGGTATGTGCTAAGCATGGACTATTCGCGGATTCTGCTCTTGGGGATTCCATTTATGGCTGTCATCCAAATCCTGCAAATGAGCTATGCCTACCTGAATGGCATCCAGAAGCACTTCCTCGGGCGTACTGTGGTGGCCTTGGCTGTGAGTCTCGGGTTGACTTCGTTTGTAGCCTTTCACTCCGGAAGCCTGCGATCTGTCGCGGGGATGCAGGTCGCAATATTGTGTGTATGGTGGCTGTTCAACGAATGGACGCTGCGAGAATGGACGGGGCAACGCATACGGGATTGGGCAGAGTTTGTGGCTGTATATCTGCTCGCTGGGTCGGGTTACTGGCTCACGACCGCTACGGGGATCCACGCGGGCGCCGCTATCGCCCTGTATTATTCGGTCCTCGCAGCCATCGTCGTCATCGGCTGCCGAGGCAAACTCGAGTTGTTGCTTGCTAAGCTTAAAGGAATGACAGCGCAATAATGCTAGGGATAACCGCGGTTCCGCCGGACGGAGATCGCATGGTTTTCTGTTGTCGGGTGTGCGTTAGCTCAGAGAAGAGTCGCCATTACGAGGCCCGCGAAATGATGTACGGGCTGAGAACTCAATTCCACTATGCGCAGTGCGCCGCATGTGGTTCGCTCTCGCTCTTGGATCCTCCAGCCGACTACGCTAAGTACTATCACAGTGGGTATTACAGCTTCGATGAGCCGAGGCGGGGAAGTAGCCTCAAAGAGACTATTGTCGCGCGGTTTCGGGCTAGAAGAGACCGAAGCTATTTCTCGCAAGATGGCTGGTTGGGCCGGATCTTGACCCGATATTACGAAAATACCGCGCTCCGCGCTACCGCGAGGTTAAAGGTCGACCGACGGTCCAGGATCCTCGACGTTGGGTGCGGCACCGGCGCGTTGCTGCTCCGCTTGCATGACCTCGGATTCGAGAATGTCGGCGGAATAGACCCGTTCATCTCCCGCGAGATCCATTACGCAAACGGCGTGAAGGTTAGAAAATGCTTTCTCGAAGATTTGAAAAAAGAAGCGTGGGATGTTGTTATGTTCCACCACTCGCTCGAGCACATGCCGGATCCTGGTGCCACGTTACGAACTGTTGGCGAACTGCTTCCCGCAAAAGGGCAGTGCTTGGTGCGGCTTCCCGTTGTGGCATGCGCTTGGGAGTGGTACCGCGGATCATGGGTTGGGCTGGACCCGCCGCGACATTTTTGGCTGCCAACGGAGAAAGGCATGAAGATTCTGGCGCAATCCGTAGGTTTGAAAGTAACAGAAGTTGAGTACGATTCGACTGCCATCCAGTTCTGGGGAAGTGAGTTGTATTCCAGCAATCATGCCTATGCAGAAGTTGGGCCAGGCACATCGGAATTGAGCAAGTTCTTCACAAAGCGGCAGCTTGCGCAGTTCCGCCGGAGGGCTGAAAAGTTGAATCGAGAAGGTCTTGGTGATTCGGCTGCTTTCTTCATTGAGAGAGCCGAGGGTTTGACTGCGTGACAGCCAACCACGGAGTGTGCAACCCATACTGGCATTCGGGAGAAGCTCGGATATTAGATGTTGCCGCAGGAGTCTTCTCTCTCTGCAGGAAACCTTGTAGCCCCTGATTATGATTGGCAAGAACAGCTGGCCTGGGTTCAGTGGGATAATTGTTGCTACTTTCGTCGCTAGCCAGGTTTTCGTGTCCCTCGGGACAGAGGTCATCCTTTACGCGATGGTCGTCGTAGCAGGAACCGTGTATGTGTCGCGGCGGGCCGAAGAGGGTATTTGGGTTACTTTCTATCTGATCGCGATGACATCTCTCTTGTATCCGATAAGTGTCGATGTGCTTGGTGAGGCCGCTGTGGGAGCCTTCCGCCCATACAATGTTGCACTTGTTAGCGTTGCAGGGGCCATGGTCTTCAGCGTGTGGAGCCAACGGCGACCAGCCTTCACGGGCCGTGCACAAAGGGGGACGTGGCTAATCAGATGGATTGTGGCACTCGCCGGTGTGTTCTGCCTCGCTACCATTTACGGTGATCTGAGCCCACTGAAAGCGGGGGCACTTTATGTACTTCAGCAAAGCAGTGCGTGGCTCTCTTTCTTTTTATTTTTGTGGATAGGCTATAAGTTATCATTGTCTCCAGGCGAAGTTCGGGCCGCACTCACCAGATTTCATCTGACCGCTCTGGTTTATTCCCTGTTGTTTCTGGTCAAGTTTGCTTCCCTGGAATACTATGAAGGCCTGACAGCAGCGACGCAGTTCGCCTACTCGCAACGCATAGCATTGTTTTTTGCGGGGATCGCTTTTGTTCTTGCTGTCGCAAGTAGGCTGGCTCCGAAGGCGGAATCAACGGCGAACGCTGTGTGGGTTTCCGCTTGCGTGTTGCTACCGGCGGTTGTTCTCTCCGGTTCGCGCAGCATCTTGGGCGCTGTCGTCCTGACTAGTTTGCTCATCGTAATGATCAGCCGTGGGAGGTCACTGCTACGACTGAGTCCGCTAGTGTTAACGATAACGCTGCTAGTCTCTTTCGTAGTCCTGCGAACCAACTACGAAGTCATAGAGGAATACGTAGTCTACAGATTTGTCACAGCACCAGACGAAGACGCTTCATTCTTGGGCCGGGTTGCTGAGATGCAGGCAGTTGCTGAAGCGGTCCAGCGAAATCCTGTATTGGGGAGCGGGACGCTCGCCTCCTACACCTTCTTTGATCCGTTGTTCGGCCTGAGGGAAACTCCCTTCGTAGACAACGGGGTGGGTTACCTGTTGATGAAAACCGGTCTGTTGGGCACGGCCATATTTAGCTTGTTGGTGATGGCTTGGCTAAGACTGCTGTGGAGCCTGCGAAAGCTAACCAGGGCGGATTCGTTGGCCCCCATCGTGACGTTGCTCTTTTATCTGGCTTTTCTTCCATTCGGTTCTGGATTCTTCGATCTCAAATATTCCTGGCTTATCGGCATTATGTGCGGGTACAGCCTTTATCTCGCTGGTATTTGGGGCAAGAATATCGGTTCATGGGCGACGGAGATAAGAGAGGATGGAAATCGAAGCACTCGTAGTTACGCATAACAGCGCGAAGCATATTCTTGCCTGTGTGGATTCCCTGCAGACGAACGGGGCGTTGCCGATGGTAGTGGATACTGGTTCGACCGATTCCACCATGCAGCTCTTAGCGGAGCGAAATCTGCCCGTGAAAGTGATTCGAGCCGGCGAGAATGTAGCCTACGGGAAGGCGCTAAACCTTGGTTTTAGCCACACCGCGGGAAAGTATATCCTCTTGTCGAATTCAGATGTGGTTTATCAGCCCTTGTCGATCCGACGCATGGTAGAGTTCCTGGATAATAATCCGAATGTTGGACTTGTCGGGCCGCAGCAGATGTTTCCCGACGGTAGCTGGCAATGGAGCTACGGTGATCTTCCTGGACTATGGTCGGGGTTGAAAGACGCAATCGGCGTGACAACAATTCACCACGCTTGCCGATATTGGCTCTGGCCCCGCAGGATCGATCGAAAGCCGAAGGATGTGCCGTACGTGGGTGGAGCTGTACTCCTCGTAAGGCGCGAAGCCTTCGGGGCAGTAGCAGGCTTTGATGAGAGCTTCTTCCCTGGCAGCGACGAGTGCGACCTCTGTGCCCGCATGCAGAAATCAGGATGGCGGACTGTGTTTCATCCGCAAGCCGAAGTAATCCACGTTCGCGGCGGCGACTTTGCACACGTTCCAGCCTCGGAACACCTCCGCCACATGGTTGACAGTCAGATCAGGCTGGCGCGGAAATACCTTCCGGCCTGGCAGGCACGCTTGTATTTCTGGCTAGAGGAAATGCAATTTCAACGACTTTCATTGACGTACAAGTTGTTGCGCGTACTGCTTCCGCAAGGTATGAGGGCCTTCGTACATAAGAAGGGCGATTCCGCAAGGAACCTCGCCGACATTTGGCGGGACAAGCGCCAACAGGTCCTTGGCATTGGATGTGCCCATTGAATCCGCTCCATCGCGCGTATCGCGCGAGCCTGCGTCGATTCCTGGTCAGCAGCTTTCCAGTCTGGCAGGCCGTGGGCGTCCATGCCACCCGCAATCATTTCTGATATACCCGCCGGTTCCCTAGCACGCTGTGGAGCGAGCGCAGCGAAAATCGTAGGAGTGAAGATTCCTTCTGGTGACGAACAGGAGGAAACGTTAAGGTGCATCGCAAACTTCCGAGACGAATACGACACCTTTCCGTCTTCTGTCCTGTAGAATCGATTCATTTGCGCAACTGATACGGCTCTTTATTACGGACTCGTAAGAGCATTCAAGCCAGTCGGATTATCGAGATTGGTACTGGTTTTTCCACGATTTTGGCCTACAAAAATGCAAAATCCGTGCGCCTCGAGTCACCCAGCAGCTCCAAAGGAGAGAATATGTCCGTAGCAGCTAATGAGCCGCACGAAGCCATTCGCCGGGCGTCAACCCGCAAAGTGCCTTTCTATTCGATGAAGTACCTCTTGACCAGAGTCGGTGCCCGGATGTCCAAGCGAATGGTCCACAACCTGAGCGCCGCGACCAATTATCTGGAGACTGGCAGGTGGGTACGCGAGCACCGCATGGAGCCCCCGCACCGTTGCAAAACGCGGGAACAGCTGTTCGATGTACTCGGGCAATCAATTGCGGACAGGCCTGTGCTCTACCTCGAATTTGGAGTGTATCGAGGAGATTCTCTCGGTTACTGGAGTCGCTTGCTCCGTAATCCATCCTCGCATCTCCATGGCTTTGATTCTTTTGAGGGCCTCCCGGAGGGATTCACTTTGTTGTTCCCCAAGGGACATCTTTCCACTGCGGGGCAAATGCCGCAAATTGACGACCAACGAGTGAAGTTGTTCAAGGGTTGGTTCCAGGACACGTTGCCGCGCTACGTCGCACCACCGCATGAAGTCCTCGTGATCAATATCGATTGTGATCTTCATTCTTCGGCTGTGTACGTGCTGAACTTCTTGGCGCCCATGATGGTACCAGGTACATATCTTTACTTCGATGAGTTTGCCGATGAAGACCACGAACTCCGCGCATTCGAAGAGTTCATGGAAAAGAACAAGCATATGCGATTCAAAGTACTGGGTGCGACCGGTACTCTTTCGCAGATTTTGTTTCAAATTAGCGGTGAAACCTGATCCTTCCGATCTTTTCTGCTCGCCCGCACGACATTCGTGTTTAGACGCCAAGTGCGAATTGGGATAGTTACGCAGTGGCCCTTTCCAGAGACTCCCGATGATCGGTGTAAGAAGATTGTCGGCGCGTTGGTTGCAGCGGGCCACGAGGTAATTGTTTTCACTGCGAGGGCCACGGATAAGACATTCTTTGTTGAAAACCGAACGATTGAGGTGAAGAGTCCCCGCGTGAGCGGCGTGTTTGGCGGGGACGAGTTCGCCCGTGCCGCAACGCCAATTCCCGGCAACCCCTATTGGGCGATCTGGCTTCTGCGTCAGGCACGCCGATTAGATCTGGCGTGGCTAATGAGCAAAGAGCTGCGGCTTGGCCTCTCCGCTCACTGGGCGGCACGACATTCGAAGGCCAAGTTCTGGATTGACCTCTCGGAGAACTATCCCGGGATGGTTCGGGTCGAACGCCGCGGACAGTTGCTTCTGCATGTCCACGCGTCGATCGCGGCCTTCCTTGAAAAGCGATGTGCTCGCGCGGCCGATCTGGTGACCGTCGTAACGGAGTCTAATCGTGAGCGTTTGGCACATTATGGAGTGGCTAAAGCGCGCCTCGTGGTTGTGTCAAATACCCCGGCACTTCAAGCGATGCCCACGCGAAACGGAGCTGCTGTGCCGGGAAAGCTGAATTTGATATACGCCGGGATGCTGTCTAGAATCCGCGGGCTGGAACGGCTTCTGAATGCAATAGCACGGATAGGCCCTCAGCGCGAATCAATTCACTTGCATCTGGTAGGTGAGGGCAGCGAGGCGGGACCACTGCGAGCCCTCACCGAGTCGCTTGAGCTCACTAATTGCGTGCAATTTTACGGGTGGGTTCCCAAGGGAGAATTGCCCCCGCTCTTTGCGCGGTGCGACGTCGGAGTAATTCCGCATATATTGACGGAGTTCACGCAAACTACGATTCCCAACAAGTTGTTCGACTACATGGCTTGCGGGCTGCCAGTCTGGACGACGAGTATGAGGCCGTGCCAGGAGATAATAGACACGGTCGGTTGTGGCTGGGTATCAGACGACACGGTAGACGGAATGACGGCGGCCCTATACACACTGCTCGGCTCATCGTGTGAGGATCGCCGCGCCAAAGGCGAGCGTGGCAGACAAGCGGTGGTCAAGTTTTACAATTGGCGAGCAGATAGCCAACGCATGCTAGAGGCGCTGGCAACCTTCGCCTAGAGATAAATTCGAGGTGCCTTCTGCGAATTCTAACCGTTTTCGGTACACGGCCCGAAGCAATTAAGCTTGCTCCAATCATCCTCAAGCTTCAAGAAGAGGCGGAGATCGAGAGCCGTGTTTGTGTGACGGGACAACACCGTGAAATGCTAAATCAGATGCTCGAAGGATTCGGGATTTTGCCGGATGACGACCTTGAGTTGATGACGAAAAACCAGAGCCTGTTTGAGCTCACGTCTAAGGCCATGCTTCGGCTCGAACGCGTTTTGCGCCGCTACGCGCCTGATGCTGTTATTGTTCAAGGCGATACGACCACAGCGATGATTACAGCGCTCGCTGCGTTTTACCTAAAGATTCCAGTGGCGCATGTTGAGGCTGGCTTGCGGACACACAATAGATACCGGCCGTTCCCGGAGGAGATGAATCGCTGTGTTATAGACACCATTTGTGACTGGCACTTTGCGCCGACAGAGGCTGCACGACGCAATCTGCTCACAGAGGGGCGCTCCGACGACCGGATTTTTGTGACAGGCAACACATCGATTGACACATTGCTTATGACTCTGCGAAAACAGGCGACACACGGAGGGCAAGAGAAACTAGAGCAGATTCTTTTGCAACGCTTCGGTGTCTCTCTTGACGTGAGGCGCAAGCTATTGCTTGTGACTGGGCACCGGAGAGAGAGCTTCGGGCGGGATTTTGATGAGATTTGTTGTGGCATTCGCATGATTGCAGACCGGAATCCCAACATCGAAATAATCTATCCTGTGCATCTCAACCCCAAGGTGCAGGAGCCGGTGCTTCGCATCCTCAATGGAGTGGAGAGAGTTCACCTAATCCCTCCTGTCGATTACAGTCTTTTCGTATGGATGCTGAGTCGATGCTACGTGGTTCTGACTGACTCCGGGGGGGTTCAAGAAGAGGCACCATCGTTGAGAAAGCCTGTGTTGATCATGCGCAAAGAAACAGAACGTTGCGAAGGGCTGGAGGTCGGAGTGGCTGACCTGGTTGGAACCGAGGCTACGACGATCTCTTGCAAAGTGCAAACCCTGCTCGATGATCACAATACGTACAGCCGAATGGCAAGCGGCATAAATCCCTATGGAGACGGCAATGCGTCGCAGCGGATCGTGGAAATCATGAAGAGACTTATTTTGGCACGAACCGATGTGGCGACGCGTAAGAGTTCATCGGTTACTAGCCAGATGGTTTAATGCTCGAAACGTCGATTCTAATACTGACCAAAAATGAGGCGCACAACATTGGGCCGTGCCTAGAAGCGATCTATGCGCAGAAAAGTGCGGGCACGTTCGAAGTGGTGATCGTGGACTCGAGTTCGACGGATGGGACAAGAGAGATCGCCAGGAAATACCCGGCACACATCGAGCAGATCGGGGCGCAGGACTTTCATCACGCGCGGACGAGAAATTTCGCGGCGAGTCTGGCGCAGGGGCGCTACCTGGTGTATTTGGCGGCAGACGCACTGCCGGTTTCAACCGAGTGGCTGGAGCGACTAATAGGAAACTTTGAGGATGCAGGAGTGGCTGCAGTGTATGGGCGGCACGTGCCCAAAGCGAGTTCTACGCTGGAGCGGGAAGACCTGTTGGATGCCGTTTACGGGGAAAAAAGGCTAGTCAAAGACCCAGCGCGCGGGCAGGAAATGGGGTACCGCTACTTCCACTTTTCAACCGTGAATGCGGCGATTCGAAAGGATGTCTGGGAGAAGACACGGTTTCCCGAAGAGCTGAAGTGTTATGAGGATTTGGGAATCGCAAAGCGCATCCTTGATATAGGCGCAAAAATCGTGTACGAGCCAAGAGCGGCGGTGTTTCACTCGCACAATCATACGGGCGCAGGTTTGTTCAAGCGATACTTTGACGCTGGCGTGATCTGGAAGCAGCTCGGAATATGGAATCAACAAACGAGGAATTCAATGCTCGGAGATATGGGACAGCTGCTCCGTAAAAAGTGGAGGAGGCTGGGCGAAGGTGGCAATCGACGACCTGTGAGCGCGTCCGTACGGCAGGATCTAGCGAAGGCGGCTGGACTGCTGCTGGGATTAAATGAACGATACCTGCCCCTGGCAGTGAAACGACATATGAGCGCCATCGGCCTATACAAATGAGCACTAATCCCGGGACAGCGTTTTGCGCACAGAAGACAGCGCCGGATCGGGTGGTCCAAAGGTGGGGAAAGAGCTGCTTGGACTATTTTGGTGCAGGACTATTGATTGTCGTGCTTTCACCTCTTCTCCTTGTAGTAGGTACCCTGGTTGTGTTGGAAAGTGGCTGGCCGCTGCTCCATCGCAGGCGCGTGATAGGTAGATCGGGAGAGTTTTACGCATTCAAATTTCGCACGATGAGAAAGGACGCCGATACGATTCTCGCTGCCGACCCGATTCTGAAAGCTAAATTCGAGCAGAATTTCAAGTTGAAGAATGATCCCCGGCTGACTCGAGTTGGTTCGTTCTTGCGGAAATGCAGCTTGGATGAGTTGCCCCAGTTCTTCAATGTCCTGAAAGGGCAAATGAGTTTGGTCGGACCACGAATGATTACGCGGGCCGAACTTGAGAAATACGGAGAGAGCAAAGAGTTGCTGCTGACCGTTAAGCCCGGCATCACGGGGTACTGGCAGGTCAATGGGAGGCAGGAAGTCTCATATGACGAGCGGATCAGGATGGATATGTATTACATCGAGAACTGGAGCCTGTGGATGGATGTAAAGATTTTGCTACGGACGCCCCTTAAGGTCCTGCAGAAGCAAGGTGCCTACTAATGGCGCGAGTTCTGGTTACAGGCGGCGCGGGATATGTTGGCTCAGTCTGTTGCGGCCGCCTTCTGGCGGAGGGTCATTCGGTTGAGGTTATAGACGATCTCTCAAACGGGTTTGCGAACGCGGTGCCGGCAGGTGCGGTTCTTCATTCAATTGGCATTCAGGATCGGGATGCCTTGTCACGAGTCTTGAAAGCGGGCAGGTTTGACACGGTATTTCATTTTGCTGCAAAGGCCTCTGTCCCGGAGTCAGTCGTCAACCCCGGGCCTTTTTTCGACACAAACGTCGCCGCTGGAGTCGCACTGCTCGAGAATATTCGGGCGCACGGAATTCGGAACCTCGTCTTTTCTTCGAGCGCCTCGGTCTATGGAACGCCTCAAATGGACTGTATCCAAGAAAGCTGCGCCAAGGATCCAGTGAATCCCTACGGGGAGAGCAAGCTGATGTTTGAGGAGATCGCGAAATCCTACGTGACTGCCTACGGCTGGAGTGTCGTTGGCTTTCGATACTTCAATGCCTCCGGTGGCGGAGCCGACTGGGGCGAACGTCATAACCCCGAGACGCACCTCATTCCGCTGCTATTGCAGACAGCGTCGGGCCGGCGCCCATTCTTCGAACTATTTGGCGACGACTATGACACTCCCGATGGCACGTGTCTTAGGGACTTCGTTCATGTCCTTGACATTGCGGAGGCGCACCTCCTGGCGATGCAGAAAACGAATGAGCCAGGTTTTTTTGCTTACAACATAGGTACCGGCAAGAGTCACTCCGTAAAAGCGGTTCATGAATTGGCTGAAACGATATCCGGTCGCCCCATTCGAGTTCGGACGGGACCGCGGCGGGCAGGCGATCCCTCCGTGCTTTGCGCCAGTCCGCAAAAACTCATCGGTGAACTGGGTTGGACCCCGAAGCACTCGAGTCTCGATAATATCCTGTCTGGCGCGTGGGAGTGGGAGCAGAAGCTATGCAAGCAACTACTGATCGGAGATGCTAGAAACAGCCACAGTTTCTAGTCTAAGTGGAGGAGACCCTTAGTGCAGATTCGAGCAGAGTCCAGACAACTTGGTGAGATTGTCATCGTCGCTCCCGAAGTTTTTGAAGACGAACGTGGATTTTTTATGGAGACCTATCGCGCCGATCAATTCAAAGCGCTGGGTCTCCCTACGGACTTCGTTCAGGACAATCACTCGCGTTCCAAGGAGGGAGTGCTACGCGGTCTGCACTTTCAATACGATCCGCCGATGGGCAAATTAATGAGGGTTACGTACGGGAAAGCCTTTCTTGTGGCGGTGGACCTTCGGAAAGGCTCGCCAACTCTCGGGAGGTGGTGGGGGACGGAACTTTCCGCAGAAAACAAGAGATGGATGTGGGCCCCAGCCAGTTTCGCCCGAGGCTTTTGCGTTCTATCCGATTGGGCCGAAGTCCAATACAAGACCACCGGCCTATACAACTCTCAAACGGACGTTGCGATTCGGTTTGATGATCCGGAAATTGGGATCAAATGGCCGCTCTCTGATCCACAGATCTCCGATCGCGATCGCAAAGCTATCTCTTTTGCGGAGTGGCTGAAGACGCCTGCTTCCGATTGCTTTCAGTATTCACTGTCGCACCGTTCGGGCAATTAGCATATTGCAATATCTGCATCAGAGCATTTGATTCTCATTTCCTACGGGGGAGACGCATGACAGGCAATCACGCAGCATCTCGCATTCTAGTCACCGGCGGGGCCGGCTACATCGGCTGTGAGTTGGTGCCGACCCTGATCCAGGCGGGCTATCAGCTCCGCGTCTTCGACATTATGTTTTATGGAGAAGCCGGTCTGGGGTCCTATCGAAATGCCATTGAAGTAGTTGAAGGCGACATCTGCAGCGTTCCCGCCGATCTTCTTGACGGAGTCTCTGCCATCATCAATCTCGCTGGGCTTTCGACCGAGCCGGCAGCCGAGTATCGCCCCGAAGCGAATCAGGAAATCAATCTCAAAGCGGCTGTCGAACTGGCGGCTCTTGCGAAAAAGAAAGGTGTCCCCCGCTTCGTCCAAGCATCTTCCGGCTCAATTTACGACGTCGGCGTTGGGCATCCCGAGAAGGACATCCTTCACACTGAGGATTCTCCGGTCGAGCCGTTTCGCATCTATTCGATCACCAAACGCGAGGCGGAAAAAAAGATTCTCGCGATGGCGGATGATAACTTTAGCCCTATCGTTCTGCGCAAAGGATCGGTATATGGTTACTCGCCAAGAATGCGCTTCGACCTGGTCGTGAATGCTTTCACTCTGAATGCACTTCAGAAAGGCGAACTCACTCTACACAACGGCGGCGAGATGTGGAGGCCGTTGCTGAACATCCAGGACGCCGCTGCCGCTTATAAGCTGATGCTTGAAGTTCCAAAGGAGAAAGTCAGCGGAGAAATCTTCAACATAACCAACGGAAACTTTCGCATTTCCGAACTAGCCCTGCGCGTGAGAAACAAACTGGAGCAACTGGGCGTTCCTTGCGACCTTCGGCCTGAATACGAGTACCGAAACTTGCGGAGCTGCCAAGCCTCGGGCCGGAAAATTGCCCAGCGTTTAGGCTTTGTTCCAAAGGTAACCGTGGAGCAAACTGTCGAGGATTTGGTTCAAAAGATCCGGGGCGGGGCATTTCAGGACCCGAATGATCCCGTATTTCACAACATTCGGTGGCTGGATCTGCTCGAAGAGACGAGGGCCAAGGCTGGCTACGCGCAATCCTTGTTTCAACTCAATTGTGAGCAACTTCGGGAACTGAGAGACGCCGCCTCGAAGCAACGGAGCGCCGTCGCGTGAGAATCGTCATACTCGGGAGCAACGGGCAGGTCGGTTCGGATCTCGTGCAGGCTCTTCGCGAGAACGATGTAGATCCAATCGCCCTTACCCGCAAGGAACTCGACATCACCGAAAAGGCGACTCTGCGCGACGAACTTGCCCGACACTGCCCCGACATTATCGTTAACTGCTCCGTCCACCACCCGGTCGACGAATGTGAAACTAATCCCGACCTTAGTTTTGCGGTTAATGCAATTGCAGTTCGCGATCTTGGGCTGGCCGCCAAGGACATCGGCGCGACCGTGGTGCACTTCAGTTCCGACTATGTCTTCGACGGAGAACTGGAACGCCCGTACGTTGAGGAAGATACCCCGACCCCGATCAGCGTCTTTGGTGCTTCAAAGGTTGCAGGTGAACAACTGTTGCGTGCCGTGTTGCCGCGTCATTTCATTGTCCGAACTTCCGGGTTGTACGGACTCAGTGGAAGTCGCGTTAAGCGTGGAAATTTCGTGGAGACCATGCTGCG
>Ga0126381_100003671_pt1 | contig 16656 bp, 18 predicted proteins | sample PanSoiMetPlot_28_FD_96465 | JGI IMG/M metagenome (GOLD analysis project Ga0126381, IMG submission 96465) | Tropical forest soil microbial communities from Panama - MetaG Plot_28 | ecosystem: Environmental > Terrestrial > Soil > Tropical forest > Bulk soil | place: Panama | collected 2016-02-17 | reverse complement strand
GAGGGCATCTTCCCGCCCGGGTCCACCTTCAAGATCGTTACCGCGTCCGCGCTGACCAAGAAGGGCCTGCGCCCCTCCACCACGGTGCAGTGCCCGCCCACGGTGACCATCGGCGGCCGGACGTTCCACAACTTCGACAACGAGCACCTGGGCGCCACCAGCCTGCTGAACGCCTTCGCTGTGTCGTGCAACACCACCTTCGCGATGCTCGCCTCGCAGCACCTGACGGGCCCGGCGCTGCGCTCGATGGCCGAGGAGTTCGGGTTCAACCAGAAGCCAGCCCTGGGCATCCCCGCCGTGCTCGGCCGGTTCAGCACCCCGCGCACGCCGGTGGACCTGGCGGCCGACGCCTTCGGACAAGGGACCGACCTGGTCAACCCCCTCAGCCAGGCGGCCGAGGCGGCGGCGATCGAGGACGGCACCTGGCGGCCGCCGCAACTGGTGATCAACCCCGCGCCACGGCAGACCGCCCCGCCGCGCAGGCTCAGCCCCGCGGTGCTGGGCTCGCTGCGGCCGATGATGCGGGCGGTAGTCACCAGGGGCACCGCGGCCGGGGTCGGTCTCCCGTCCGGGGTCTACGGCAAGACCGGCACCGCCGAGTATGGCTCCGGCCGTAACCCGCCGTCCCACGCGTGGTTCATCGGGTACCGCGGGGACCTGGCCTTCGCGGTGCTCGTGGAGGGCGGCGGCGTGGGGGCCGACGCCTCGGCACCGATCGCCAACGCGTTCCTGCGCAAGCTCTGATCCCGCCGTGCGCTGGGCCGGCCTGCTTGCCTCACTGGCACGTTGCGGCTGAGGTTCCCGGTCAGGACTTCGGCGCGTCGAGGTGATCGCGCCAGGAATGTTGCGGCACGTAACCGAGGGCCTTGGCGGCCCGGTCGGTCGCCAGCAGTGACCCGAACTCGCCCACGTCCCGGGTGAGCGGCACGCCGGGGAAGACCTCCTTAAGCAGGCTCTCCGACGACCGGTTCATCACCGTGTCCGCCGCGGCGATGATGCAGCTCGCGCTGCCTTCCGCCGGCGCCTCCAGCGCCAGCCGGCAGGCAGCCGCCGCGTCCCGCTCGTCGATGTAGCCCCACAGGTTCCACTTGCGCGCCCGCGGGTCCGGCCAGTAGGAGGGGAAGCGCTCGTAGTCGGCCGGGCCGAGGATGTTGGAGAACCGCAGCGCGGTGAACGGCACGCCGGACCAGCCGGCGATGTGGCCGGCGATGGTCTCGCTGGCGACCTTCGACAGCGCATAGGTGGTCGTCGGGAACGGGTAGTGGTCCTCGTCCACCGGGGCGTACCGGGGCGGGACGTCGAACGGCAGGCCCAGCGTGGTCTCGCTGGACGCCCAGACAACACGTTCCAGGCGAGCCTGGGCCGCCGCCAGGAACACGTTGAAGTTCATGGTCATGTTGGCGTTGAAGGTGGTCGCCGGGGTGTAGATCTCCGGGGCCGGGATGTTGGCCAGGTGCACGACGGCGTCCGTCCCGGCCAGCACCTCTGCCGCCTGGCCGTGGTCGGTCAGGTCGGCCAGCAGCACGCCGGTGCCGAGGTCGCGCGGGGGCTTCACCCGGTCGGTGGCCACGACCTCGTATCCGTGGGCGAGGAGTTCGGCGACGGTGACCCGGCCGGCCCGGCCGCTGGCGCCGGTGACGCAGATTCGCTTGGTCATGTAGCCAGGATGGCAGAGCGCCCGTGCCCGGCCGGCCCGGCGGACCGCGCCGCCGATGTCATGATCACAACGGCGGTGACGGCGGCTTAAGGCTCGCGCTTGAGCTTGCGCCAGCCGCCGGCCCGGTTGTTCGCGATGATCTGCCGGAACATCGCGGTGAGCGCGGGCGCGTTGATAGCCTCGCCCCGGCGGATCGCCACCGTCCGGGCGGTGGAGTTGTTGTGGCCGCCGGTGATGATCCCTTCGGGATCGGGGACGATGGCACCGTCGTAGAGGAAAACGTTCACGTGGTCCTTCGCGGCCAACAGCGCGCAGATGTTGCCCGCCAGCACGAAGTACGGCTGCCGGGTCCGCTTGATGGTCTCGGTGACCTCGTCGTCTGCGGCGTGGACAAGGTCGCGGACCTGCCGGCAGATGGTCTGCTGCCAGTCCGGCAGCGCATCGATATAGGCGTCAACGCGCGGATCGGTGGCATACGTCATGACAGGCCCACCCTAGGACACCAGGTGGCCGGGCCACCGCCCTGCACCGGTAGCGCCCGCACCTGTCACCATGGGTGCGCGAGGACATCAGGCGGCCTGGGGAGGAGCCACGACCAGCCACCGCGGTCACGACGACGGCAAGCCCGCAGCGCCGGGCCCCGCCGCGGACCCGGGCACCGGCGAGCAGGCCGAGGACGAGCCGGATGTCCGGTTCACCCTGGCCAACGAGCGCACGTTCCTGGCCTGGAACCGGACCGCGCTCGCCCTGGTGGTGGCCGGGCTGGGGATCGTCCAGCTGCTTCCGCCGTTCCCGGGTGTCCCGTGGGGGCGCCACGTGCTCGGCGTCCCGCTCATCGTGCTCGGCGCGGCGGTGTCCGTGACCGCATACCGGGAATGGCGGCGGAACCAGACGGCGCTGCGCCGCAGCGAGCCGATGCCGCAGTCGGTGCTGCCCCGGATCCTGGTGCTCACGATCACCGGCGTGGCCGCCTTGTCCGCGGTGGTCCTGCTGGTCTCGGCGGTCCGGTAGGGGTACCGCGGTGGCACTGCCCGAAGATCCCGAGGACTTGGCGCCCGGCACCGCCGCGGAGCGGACCAGGCTGGCCTGGGAACGGACCGCGATCGCCTTCGGCGCCGTCGGCCTGGCGATGCTCCGCGGGGAACCCGTCGCCGGGCTGCTGGTGCTCGTGGTCACCCCGCTGATCTGGGCGCTCGGGCGCTACGTCAGCAGCACGGCCCCGCCGCAGGCCCGGTCCCGGCGGCTGTTGCTGGTCACCGTGGCGGTCACCGGCGTGGCCGCCCTGGCGGTGGTCGCGGCGTTCATCGGCCATGGCCTGACCCGGTTCCGCTAGCGGCTGGATCACCCGAGACCAGCGGTGGCGGGTGATTCCCGGGTGCTCAAGAGCCCGGGCTTCTACGGTGTGATCGTGGCGGTGAAGCTGGCACTGGTCGTCCGGGCCGATCTCGGCATGGGCCGCGGCAAGATCGCTGCCCAGGTGGCGCACGCAGCGGTGGCCGCGGTACTGGCCAGCACCGGCAGCCGCGACTTCGCCGCCTGGCTGGAGGAGGGGCAGCCCAAGGTCGTGCTCAAGGTTGCCTCGGGGGAGCAACTGCTGGAGGTGGCGCGCCGCGCTGACGCGGCGGGGCTGCCGGTCGAGCTGATCCGGGACGCGGGCCGCACCCAGGTCGAGCCGGGCACGCCGACCTGCTGCGCCGTCGGGCCGGCGGACAGCGCCAGGATCGACGCGGTCACCGGGGAACTCTCCCTGCTCTGAGCGCCTCTAGCCGGTTCCTCAGAAGATGGCGATGGGGTTGACCGGGGACCCGGTGCCGCCGGGCAGCCGTAGCGGGGCGATGACGCACAGAAACGACCAGCGGCCCGCCGCTTCGCACGCCGGCACCAGGTCGTCGAATTGCAGGTAGTCGAGCAGATGCAGGCCCAGCGCGTGGATCGCGAGCACGTGCACCGGGAACGCGACGCCCTCGACAACGCTGGGGGCGGTGTCGCTGTTGCTGTCGGAGCCGAGCGCCGCGACCTGACGTTCGGCCAGGTACTCCATGGCGTCCGGATGCAGCCCGGCGCGGGATTGCGCCACGTTCCACGGCCCAAGCTCGGCCCGCCGCCGGCGGTGCCCGACCCGGACGAACAGCACGTCGCCGGGGCCGACGTGGACCTGCTGCGCCGCCTCCGCCGCGGCCAGTTCCGCCGCGCTGACGTGATCGCCCGGTTCCAGCCAGGAGACGCCGCGCAGCCGGGGGATGTCCAGCAGCACGCCGCGCCCGGCGATGCCGTTGCGCACGTCATCGATGGACAGCTCGCTGGCTCCCTGCGAGGTGACCACGTCCGTGGTGACCCCGTTGTACAGCGTTCCCTCGTAGCTGACGTGGGACAGTGCGTCAATATGGCTGTCCACGTCGCCGTGCACGTTCATCACGAGCTGGTCCGCGGCGAACGACACCCCTGGCACGTCAGACGGTTCGCCGGGCAACCGTTTCATGTGGCGCGCGCCGGGCTCGGGATTGTCCGGTCCGCTGCTGGCCAGCGGGGCGGCCAGGGTGACCGTCCGCCCGAGCCGGACCTCCCCGGCCGCGGCTGCCACCCGCTCCGCGGTGAGGTGGCCGAGCGCGCCGCGGCGGTCGCAGGCGCCCCACGGGACCTGGCGGCGCAACTGGTCGTGGAGCGCCCGGAAGCTGGCGGTGGACATCATCGAACCGCTCATCGACGGAAGCTAACACGACGTGGTTTATCGCCTGCTGACCGGGTAGCCATGGGTAACGACAAACCACTGAGGTGCCCGATCGCGCACCCGCTCATGACCTGGATGGGGGACGGAGGAGAGCCAGGATGAGAGGGCGGCAATCCGCGGGTTGTGGTGGCCATGCCGTCATGTTCCACCGGGACGGCGACGAGTTCGCCGGGCGGGTGAGCGGCTACCTGCTCAAAGCCCTTCGCGAGGGCGGGGCGGCCATCGTGATCGCCACCCCGGAGCACCGGCGCGCGATCTGTGCTCGGCTGGCACAGGCCGGGGCCGACGTCGCGGGTGCTCGGGCCGCGGGCGCTCTCGTCGTGCTCGACGCGGCGGAGACGATAAGCCGGTTCATGGTCGCCGGCTGGCCGGACGCGGCCAGCTTCTGGCAGGTGATCAGCCCGGTGATCCACCGGGCGACCGAGGCCAGGAAGCCCGTTCACGTGTTCGGCGAGATGGTCGCGCTGCTGTGGAATTCCGGCCAGGTCAACGCGGCCATCGACGTCGAGGCTATGTGGAACGAACTGACCGCCCAGTATCCGTTCTCGCTGCTGTGCGCCTACCCGGTGGATTCGGTCAGCGGTGACCGTCACCAGGACGCACTGGCCGAGGTGTGCCGCGTCCATGCCTCGGCGGTCGGCGACACGCCGGCCGAGGCCTAGCCGCGGGTGAGACAGCTGGGTCGGGCGGGCGCGTGCTGACCCGGGCCACCCTCCTATCTTGGGCATGAGGGCCCCTTACCCGGGAACAGAAAGTTATATCGTGACACGATAGATTGTTTTGGGACGCTCATCTGGCCTATTCGGCTGACCCGGAACTGACCGTTCGCCCAGGTGTTCATCCGACCTGGACTGATGGGTAGGACGGCGGTACTTTAGGAATTGGTTGACGAGACAGCCATGGTCTTTAGCCTGGCTTGCGACTCATCCTGCCGCCCGAGCCGGGCGTTGCCCGCAAGGCGGCAGGGTGAGGATGTGAGTGATGGCGGACCTGCCACCGTGTGTTGTCACGGTCGACTGGACGGTCGGCATGGCCACGGTCGCCATTCACGGAGAACTCGACTCCAGCTCCTGTGCCCGCCTGGCGGATCGGCTGTCCTGGGTCATGGAGAGCCATCCGCAGCGATTGGTGCTCGACCTGACCGGAGTGGCTGACCGCTTCAGCGACCAGGCACTGGCCCTCATCGCCGCGGCGCGGCAGCAACTCCCGCCGGGATCGCTTCTCTCCGTGTGTTCGGCCAGCGCCACCGTGCGCCGCGACCTGGAACTGGCCAACTGGAACGGGGTGTGGGTCAGCGATGCCCTCGAGGTCCTTGCTCCCGTCCGAGCCGGTCACGACGGGGCGGGCCGCTGATGGGCTGCACGCCAGCGGGGGAGCTAGCCAGGATCAAGGTGCAGCACCCGGTCTGGTCGATCCGGGAGGGACGGCCGGGTAACGGCGGTGGCTTCATTGCCAGCAGATGGCTGGCCGACGGCCGCCCTCAGCAGGTCCGCGCGCCGTCCCTGGCCGCCCTCGAACGTTCCCTCTGGGTGTGGGAAAAGCTCCGGCCGGATTGGTACGATCCCGCGGCGCAAGACGCCGGGCGGCCTCCCGCCCGGTGAGCCGGAGAGCGCCGTCAGGCAGCCCGGATGGCGGCGCTCTCCGGTGGCTTCCGTGGCGGGCCGGTGGCTTCCGTGGCGGGCCGGTGGCTTCCGTGGCGGGGCGCTCGCCGTGTCGTGGGTTCAGGCGATCCCGCACTGCCCGGTGCTACCCGTCGCGGGAGTACGCACGAGGGGCGGAGCTCCGGTGGGCGGTGCGGGGACGGCCGGTGCGCCGGTGGGCGGTGCGCCGGTGGGCGGTGCGCCGGCCAGGCCGCTCGGGTGCACGAGCGGCCGGTAGCCAGCCGCGATCGCGGCGACGATCGACGGCGGCGTCAGCACCTCGACCTGGCCAGCCGGATCGGCGGGGGCCGGCGCACCGTAGCCGCGGAAGGACCAGGGCCGCATCCGGCCTCCGGCGAGGAGGCCGGGCTCGCCGGCGATCCGGATCATGACGCCGTCGGGCAGCTCGGCGGCGGGAGCGAGGTAGCTGAGCTTGCGCCGGGACCGGTCGGTGCGCTCCCGGTGCAGGGCCGTGTCCATCTCCGCCGCCCAGCGCCGTCGCGGCAGTCCCAGGGCGGCGCGCCATGCCTCGGCGAAGGCGAGGAAGTCGCCGCGGCGGCAGTATCCGCAGGGCCGGTGCCCGGCGGCGAGCGCGGTCGCCTCGTCGAGGAAGAACAGTGCCGTCCACCGGCCGGGCGGCATCGGGTCCCGCTGGACGCCCTTGAAGTCCAGGAGGCAGCAGATCCAGAGCTTCGACCGCCAGCGGCTGACACCGAGCGTGCGGCCTTGCCCGTGCAGGCAACCGCGGTTGCCCATCAGCAGGCCCCTGCTCGGGTCCGCGACGATCTCGCCGGACGGCGTCACCCTGTTCTGCAGCGGCATAGGCGTATCCTCCGCGAAGGGTATGACACCTTGCGTCGGGCTCGTTGCCGGTGAACCGCCGGCGAGCCGGGCGCGGAAGGCCGGGGAGAGGTAAGGAGGTCCGGCCGCAATGCAAGTGGTGGGCATGGTGTTGCATCCCGCTCGTGATTCCGCCGAGGCGGTGGAGGCGGTCCTGGGCTGGGCCCAGCGCAAGGGTGTCCAGGTGCTGGGCATAGAGATGGAGATCCGCCGGCTGAACTGCGCCGCGATCGCGGTCCCCGCCGCCGAACTCGGCCAGCGGTCCGACCTGGTGGTGAGCCTCGGCGGGGACGGCACGATGCTACGGGCGCTGCGGCTGGCTGATCGGCAGCGCGCCCCGGTGCTCGGGGTGAACCTTGGCAAGCTTGGGTTCCTGGCCGAGGTGGACGTGCCTGACCTGCCCGCCGCGCTGTCCGCCATCGACGACCACGAGTACAGCATCGAACCGCGGCTGGCGGTGGACGCCGTCGTCGGTGACCAGGTGGTCACCGGGTTCAACGACATCGCCGTGGTCCGGTTCCCCGGGCAGGCGACCGCGGCCGTCGCGATCCGGGCGGCAGGGCACCCGTTCGTCAGTTACGCCGCCGACGCGGTCGTGGTGGCCACCCCCACCGGGTCCACCGCGTACAGCTTCTCCGCTGGCGGCCCCATCGTCAGCCCCGCGGTCGAGGCCCTGCTGGTCACCCCGGCCGCGCCGCATTCGGCCTACAACCGGGGCCTGGTCCTGTCGATCCGCGACAGCCTGGCCCTGGAGATCCTGCCCGCCAGCGGGCGGCTTGCGGTCGAAGTCGACGGGCAGGTCGCCGCGCACGTGGAGCCCGGTGACCGGGTGGAACTTCGGCCGCGCGCCGCTGCCGCGCACGTCGTCCGCCTGGGCCGCACCACGTTCTACGAGCGGGCCAGGCGCAAGCTGCGCCTCGCCGACTCCGCCGAGGTACCGGTCAGCCTGCCCGGATGGGTGCTCCGCGAAGACTGACCGCCGGCGGGCCGCTCCCTCACATGCGGCGCATGCGCTGGAAACGGCGGAGGTCGCTCTTGCCGGCGAGCAGGGCCAGGCCGATGGCGATGGCCACGGCCGCTAGTACCCACATCAGCCACTTCATCCCGTGACCCCCTATCCTTCACCTCGCGATAACGAGGGTGCAGTCTGTCGACGACGTTACGGGGGTGGTGACCTGCCTGCCAAGTCCGGCCGCGGGAGGCTAGCGCTCCACGTAAGCGGCGAGGTTCGTCAGGGAAGCGGCGAGCCCCGCGGCGTGGTCTTCCGCGGAGATGCCGTCCGGAACGTCCTCGGCAACGATGTCGACGCGCGTCCCCGCATCGACCGGGGTGACCTCCCAGGTCATGGTCATGGTGCCGGCGTATGCGGGGTCGTCGGAGACGAAGTCCACCGCCTGGATGACCCGCTCGCCGGGGACGATGTCGACGAAGCGAGCATCGACGATGTCGGACTCGGCGGTCGCCTTGCCCGGTGCGCCAGACGCGTCGGAGTAGGTCAGCACCATCCGGTACGACCCGCCCGGCCGGGCGTCGAACCGCTCGAACCGGCCAGTCATCTCGCCAGGAGGAAGCCATGCCAGCAGCGCCTCGGGATCGACGAGGGCGGCCCAGACGCGACCGGGGGGCGCAGCCATCACCCGCGACGCCCTATCGGTACGTGGCATGGCGCGATCCTAGCGCCATGGGACTGGGCTGGCCCCGATCGGGCTTGTGCGCTAGCTGGCGGGGCCGCCGGGATTGACGGCCTCGACGCCGGATATTCCGGATGCGGGCGGCGGGTTGGCCAGAAAGACCTCAATCAGGCCGACCAGTTCGATAATGCCCTCGAATGGCCTGGTGACACGCGAACCCGCCATCCGGAGATCCCCCGCCAGGCGTCCGTCGGCGGTTTGCCGCACGTCCAGGACGATGCGCAATATGCGTGCTCCTAAATGAGGTCTTCTGGCCAACAGGCCAATGGTAGAGCGCGGGAATATCCTCGCGCGTCAGGGCAGACCCCGTAATTTTCGCCCCGATACCCCCGATACTGGGCACCTGCATCCCGCAGCGCGCGTTAATCCCCGGCGTCGATGAGCCCTTTCAGGTCACCGCGCGCGGAGACGTCGAGTTTGGCGAATACCCGGGTGAGGTGGGTCTCCACGGTTTTCGGGCTCAGGTAGAGCCGCTCGGCGATCTGCTTGTTCGACATGCCCTGGCAGACCAGCAGCGCGATGTCCTGCTCCCGCTGGGTCAGCGTCTTGAACGGGTCCGGGCTGTCCTCCACCATGATCCCCAGCTCCGCGGCGCACTCGTCGGCGAGCCGGCGGTAGGCGTTCGCGCCGATCATGATGAAGCGCTTGCGCGCGGCGCGGAGCGCCCGCTCGGCGGCGGCTCGCCGTCCAGCCTGGTGGTGGCAGCGGGCGGCGACGAGCCCGATGCGCCCGGCCTCCAACGGCAGGCCGATCACGCGGGCCAGGCTGGCGGCGCGTTCGCATTCCCGTTGTGCCTGGTCATGGTCGCCGCGAGCGGCCGCGATCTGGGCCGCGACCCGGGCCGCACTCATCAGCGCGGACTTGCGGCCGCTGCGCGCGCAGACAGCGAGGAAGCGGTCGAGCGCTTCCGCCGCCTCGTCGGTCCGGCCAAGCTGGGCCAGGGCATCCGCCCGGGCGGAGCCGAACAGGTGCGTGCCTGGCTCCCGCGAGTCGTAGTGCGATTCGAGCTGGACGGCCGCCGCGAGGAGCCGCTGCGCGTCCCCCTTGGCCTGGGCGATCGCGGCCTTGGCACCCGCGGCGAAGGCGAGGCCGACCGGGGTGCCGAAGGTGCGGGCCCAGGTGGCGGACTGCCCCGCGTGATACTCGGCCTCCGCCCATTCCGCCCGGGCGGCGTGCGGGTGCGCAGCCAGGGCGTGCAGTATCGAGAAGTCCCAGAAGCGGTCGCTGTCCTCGGCGTTCCCCGCGGCCAGGTCGGTGAACAGGACGGCTTCGCCGAGCATGCCGCGCCGGCACTCGACCTCGCCCAGGAAGCCGAGCGCCTGGCTGACGCGCAGCGCCTCGCCGCGGGTGGCCCGGTGCACCGCGGTGTGCAGGTCGCGGGCGGCGCCGTCGAGGTCGTCGGTCCACAGCCGGACCAGCCCGCGGGCGACCAGGCCCTCCAGGCCCGACTCCTCACCCGGTTCGCCCGCCTCGGTGAGCAGGGCGAGTGCGCCCGCGCTGTCGCCGGCCAGCGCCATTCCCACCGTCTGGGCGAAACGGGCGAACCCGCTCACCCATGGTTCGGCGGAACCGGACTCCACCGCGGCGGAGCCGTACTCGGCCATTTCCGGATAAGAGAGCGTGACAATACCGACGATGGCAAGCTGCGTGGCGATCCTTGCCCGCAGATCCGGGGGAGCAGGGCTGTCCTGTCCCTTATCCGTGGAGCCGGCCGATGCCGCGGGAGCGGCCTTGTCGAGCGTGGCGAGCGCGTCCTGGAAGAGCGCCGTCGCCTCCGCGATGTGTCCGTTCAGCAGGGTCTGGTAGCCCAGGACGTAGTCGCGCCACGGCCCGCGGGGCGCCGCGGCCAGTTCGCCCTCGTACTCGTGCGCGGCGACGGCGTCCCCCGCGACCAGCAGCGACTCGACCGTCGCCAGCATCAGGCTGAGCCTGGCCGGTCCCGGCGGGCTGCAATCCAGCGCCTGGCGCAGGTAGGCGGCCGCGCGCGGGATGTCCTGCGCCGCCATCCGCTCCTGCGCGGCCCGCTGGAGATCCGCGGCGAGCCGTTCGTCCGGGCCGTCGGCGGCGGCGATCCGGTGCTGCAAGGCCGGCGGGCCGCCGAGCTGGGCGGCCCGCCGGTGCAGCTGGGTGCGCACGCCGCGCCCGAGGTCCTGGTAGATCACCTCCCGGGTAAGGACCTGGGCGAAGGCCAGTTCCCGCCCGCCGGTGCCCGGTACTTCGGCCAGCACCCCGGCGTCGATCGCCTCCACGATCGGCGCGCCCGTGGTCTCCAGGCCGGTGACCTCCCGCAACGCGGCAACGCTGAACCGCTGCCCGAGCACCGCCGCGCCCGCGACCAGTTCCCGGGTCTGCCGTGAGCACGACGCGAGCCGGGCGGTGATCGTGTGGGCGAGGCCGCGCGGCGCGGGGAGTGGCCCGCTGCCGGTGACGATCGAGTGCATGGGCAGGAGTTCGAGCAGTTCGAGCACGTGTCCCGGGTTCCCGCCGGTGCTCTCGTGCAGCCGTCCCGCGCCTTCGGGCGACAGCCCGGGGTGCCCGTTGGCGGCCGCCAGCCGGAGCAGGTCCTCGGGCGGGAGGCCGTCCAGGGCCAGGTGCAGCCCTTGCTCGCCGTCGAAGATCTGCCGCCATGCCTTGGACAGCCCGGGGCTGACGGTCATGTACTCCGGCAGCGAGTCGTCACCGTGGCGGCGGTAGGCGAGGATCAGCAGGACCGGGTCGTCGCGCAGGCGCCGCGCCGCGTACTGCAAGGCGGCCATCGAGGCGCGGTCGGCCCACTGTGCGTCATCGACCAGTAAGGCCAGTTCGCCGCCGACTTGCAGCGCCTCGGTCAGCCCTTGCCCGACGAAACCGGGGCTGGCCTGAGGGTCCCTGCGCGGCGGGCGCGTGCGTTGGTGAGCCAGGGCCGCGACGGGAATGCCTTGCGACGGCGTGGGACGGGTGGCGGGGAGCCGCGCCATGATCTCGTCCAGGACGCTCCATGGGGTCAGCGAATCGGCCTGGACCCCGGTCACCCGGATCACCGGCGCGGTCGCCCTGGCGAGCAGGACGTCGACCATGGCGGTCTTGCCAATTCCCGGATCGCCTTCGATGGCGATGACCCGCGCTGAGCCTTGCATGGCCGACTGCCAGGCCGCCTGCAGGACAGCGACCTCGTTCTCGCGTCCCACGAAGACGTTCCTGGCGGGCCGGCTGCCAGAACCGTGCGACACCGTTCCCCCCCGGAATCACAGATTGTGAGATCTGCCTTTGTGTCAGCAACGATCATAACCGGGCCGAGGCACATTTCGGCCGCAGAAGTAGGCTGTGACCGTCTTGTTGGCCGCGTGGCGGGGTGCGTGCCCGCCGAGCGGCCGATACCGGGGCCCGCCGGGCCCGACAGCCAGCTGCAGCGTTGCCCGAACGGCCTCGGCACCCGTCATCGCGAGCGCGACGACGGGTGCCGAGTGCGGCATTCTCACGGCGGCGGGATGCGGGCCCCGCGCGGGTGCGGGGGCGCGTGCCCTTTCCCGCAGCTGCGGCCGCGGGTGCGGCTGGCGGTGTTAACTCCCGGTAGCCAGGGCCTTCAGCCGACGGTGGGAGCCATTGAAGACGTCTTGGTCTCCGGGCAAGCTGCCCCCGGACGCGTACTGCCAGAAGGTGTAGAAGCCCCAGCCGCCGGGGAGCGGACCGCCACCGCGGGCCGAGTAGTTGGCGATCCACAGCGGGTCCCACCGGCCGAAGCGGGTGGCATCCCCGGTGCACGTCCGCCACCAGTCGGTGGTGGTGTAGATCACCGGGTACACGTGCTCCTTGTACGCGTACTCCTTGACGAAGTTCTCGATCCAGCTGTTCATCTGGGCGTGGGTGAGCCCGTAGCACTCGCTGCCATAGGGGTTGTACTCGATGTCGAGCGCGCCCGGCAGGGTCATCCCGTCACGAGACCAGCCGCCCCCGTGGCTGATGAAGTACCTGGCCTGGGATTGACCGCTGGAGTTGTTTGGGATGGCGAAATGGTATGCACCCCGGATGATCCCGTGGTTGTACGGCCCAACGTACTGATTGTAGAAATTAGGATTCGTGTAGTAGTTGCCCTCGGTGGCCTTCGCATAGGAGAAGTCGATGTAGGGAGCCACCGCTCCCCAGTTGATGTTGCCCTGGTATGAGCTGACGTCGATTCCCGGGAGCTGGGGCACGGCGGCGGCCGCGACAGGCGTGACCCGCGCCGAACGCGGCCAGGGCGCATGAGCCGCGGTGACGGCGCCCATGGTGTCGGCGTTCGGGTGGGTGATCTTCACCGGGTGAATCGGAGTCGGGGCAAATGTCGGCTTGGGCACCAGGACTTTCCGGCCCGACACGGTCCGCGCCCAGACCGCGCCATTGGCCGCCCTGGCATGACTCGCGCTCTTTGCGCCAGACGCTTGCCCGCTCGACTGGCCCCCAGTACTAATCATGCTCGGCATGATTATCCCGACCGCGAACACCGTAGTGACCGCGGCCAGCGGCTGGGGGCCGAAGAGCTTAGCGGGGATGCGTAGCACTTCGCCTCCTCGTAGGGCTCGGCTGCCGGTGCAGCCTTACGGTAATCGGGCGACATTCTGGCGCAGCTATATACGCCGATGCAGACATGTCCGGAAAACTGGTGCCACTGTTACACTTGATACTTCTGAGGTCGTGAGAGAATACGGATATGGCCCGAGGCATAGAGAGGTTCCGGAAACCAAGCATTCGGCGTTGTCGGGCTTCCGTGGTCACTTATCTGTAACACCAAGCGCACACAGCGTGGACAATCGGATGGCCCCACGGGGCAGCGGCCGGGTTCGCCGCATACCAGCGGCTCAACCGGGGACCGATTGACCGGGCCAGGCAAGCCGGCCAGGTCAGCGCCAGCGACGTGGCCGCGTGGCAGGCAGCGCTGGAGCGGGCTGCGGAGGCGGAGACGTTCTTCTCGGCCGTACTCGGCTTCATCGCCGCTGGCTCCAAGCCGTAGCGACCGCGGCAGTGCCTGGCCGGCCACGGCGCGCCCTCCGGTTGCCGGCGCCTCCTGCCCTGTGGCGCGGGATTGGCGGCCACAGCGTGTCGATCGGGCTCGGTGTCCTTCGTGTAGGGGGTGAGGAGCCGCCTGTGGCAGGCGCGGCCCGGTGCAGGGAGGAGAGCGTCATGACTGAGCCGACGGTGTTGCTGAGTGGCCTGGGGATTCCGGAGTCGCCGCGGTGGCACGAGGGGCGACTGTGGTTCTGCAACTGGGTCGACCGGCAGGTCGTGGCCGTCGGCCTCGACGGCGCACCGGAGGTCACCCCGGTGCGGAACGCGAGGCTGATGGGGTACTCCATCGACTGGCTGCCCGACGGCAGGCTGCTGATGACCGGAGACGACCTGCGGCGCCAAGAACCCGACGGGTCGATGGTCACGATTGCCGAGCAACGGGCGAACGAGATCGTGGTGGACGGGCGCGGCAACGTGTACCTCAACGGCGCGGACTTCGACTTCGCCGGCGGTGAGGCGCCCAAACCCGGCTACGTCAAGCTCCTCACGCCCGACGGCGAACTGTGTCAGGTCGCGGACGACATCCAGTTCCCCAACGGGATGGTCATCACCCCGGACAACCGGACGCTGATCATCTCCGAGTCGTTCGCCGGGCGGCTCACCGCGTTCGACGTCGGCCCGGACGGCGGGCTGGTCAACCGGCGGGTGTTCGCCGAAGGCCTCGGCCCGGACGGCATCTGCCTGGACGCCGAAGGCGCGGTCTGGGTCTCGGACGGCGGCTCCGCAATCGTCCGGGTCGCCGAGGGCGGCCGGGTCCTGCAGCGGGTCGAACTGTCCGAAAGCCGGGCGCCGTTCGCGCTGATGCTCGGCGGCCCGGACCGGCGGACCCTGTTCATCCTGACCGCCGAATGGCGCAAGGCCGACGGCATCACCAACAACCTCGACCGGCTGGCCAACGGGCCGCGCACCGGGCAGATCCTGACCCTCCCCGTCGAGGTCCCCGGCGCCGGCCGGCCATGAGCCGGGCAGCGGCCGGCCACGACCCCCGCCACCGCCGCTGCCCAAGCTCGTGGCCCGGCGTCGCACGCGGCGGCCATCGACGGGCCTGACGGCGCCGCGTGGGTACCGCTGATCAAGGGCGATGTCGCTGGCCGCGGGTCACTGGTACGCCTTCGCCTGGATCCGGTACAGCTCGGAGTACCGCCCGCCCCGGGCCATCAGCTCGTCGTGGCTGCCGACCTCCGCCACGCGCGCGCCGTCGAGGACCACGATGAGGTCGGCCATGCGGACGGTGCTGAACCGGTGCGATACGAGGATCGTCGTGCTCCCGCCCCGCCGGGCCTGCCGCGCCCGGCTGGCGTACCGCTCGAACAACTGATGCTCGGTCTCGGCGTCGAGCGCGGCCGTCGGCTCGTCCAGCGCCGCGACCAGCGGCTCGTCGCGCATGAACCCGCGAGCCAGGGCCAGCTTCTGCCACTGGCCGTAGGAGATGTCGACGCCGTCGTGCCAGGTCGGGCCGAGTTGCGTGCGCAGGCCCGTGGGCAAGGTCTCGACGACGTCACGCGCGCCCGCCCGGTCCAGGGCGGCCGTGAGCGCCGGCTCGACGTCCATGCGCGGCAGGTCCCCGAGGCCGATCGCCTGCCCGGCCTGGAACTCGAACCGGAAGAAGTCCTGGAACGCCCCGGCCAGGCGTTCCCGCCATTGCGCTGAGTCGATGCGGGCGAGGTCCACGGCGTCGATCCGGATCCGGCCCGACGTCGGAGCGTAGAGCTTGGCCAGCAGCTTCACCAGGGTGGTCTTGCCGGCCCCGTTCTCGCCGACGATGGCGACCACCGACCCCGCGGGGAGGAACAGGTCGACGTCGTGGAGGGCTGGCCGGTCCGACCCTGGGTAGCAGAACGTAACGTGCTCAAACCGGATCCCCTGGGCAATGCCGGCCGGGGCCGGCAGATCGGCGGCCTGGGCGGTGGCGCCGGCGTAGTCCTCCAGCCAGGCCAGCCGTCGTGATCCGTCCATCCAGATGCCGCGCAGGAACCCGATCTCGCTCACCGTGGCGCCGACGTAGGAAGAGAGCCTGGCACCGGCGGTCAGCACGAGGATGGCCGACGCCGGTGACGCGTGCGGCCCGGTGGCGACGAGCACGATCGCCCCCACGTAGCCGAGCGCGAACACCGCCCATCCGGCCGCGTACCAGGCGGAGGAACGCGTCCGGGCCGCGGCCAGCGGCCGGTACCAGCGCTCCCACGACGCCCGGCGCCGCTCGGCGAACGCCGGTCCGATGCCGAGCACCCGCAGCTCCTTGCCCGATGAGGCGGTGGTGGACAGCGTGAACAGGTGCCTCGCCAGGCGGTCCGCCTGCGCGCCGCGTTCCTGCGCGATGCGCTCGACGACCGGGCGCCAGGAGGTGACCGCCACCGTCGGAATCGCGAACAGGACCAGGGTCACCAGCACCGGGTTCACGCTGGTCAGCAGCGCCACGGTGACGGCCAGGCGGAGAATCCAGCCCGCGGTGGAGAACACCGACATGTACATGTGGTCGAGGGTGAAGATCTGCTCCCGCAGCACGGACAGCCGGTCCAGGTACTCCGGCCGCTCCTGGTGCGCGATCGTGGAGATGCCGGCCTGGAGCCGCGCCACGTGGGACTCAAGGGCGATGGTGACCTTGTCGCGGAAGCGCCGCTGAATTCGCGTGGATACGGTCGCCAGCAGCCAGGTCGCCACGACCGAGACCGCCAGCGCCACGGCCGCGAACCGGAGCAGCCCAGGCTTGTGCTGGATCAGCCCTTCCCCGAGCAGCGTGAACCAGACCGCGAGCAGCGCATCCGGCAGCGCCGCGGCGAGGGCCAGGACGAACGCCACGCCCATCAGCGCCGGCTCGTAGTGGAACCCCAGGCGGCACAGGCGCCACATCGAGGAGAGCGCCGGCGGCAGCCGGTCCGGGGGTTCGGCGGGCGCCGCCGCGGCATCCTGGGCGGAGGGTCCCCCGGGCGCCGCCGCGGCGTCCCGGGCGGAGGGCTCCCCGGGCGGCCTTGCAGGATCCTGGGCGGACGGCTCCCCGGGTGGCGTTGCGGTGTCAGGTGAGGACATCGAAGGTCGCCTCCTCCTCGCCTTCCTCGGGCGTGCCCTCGGCGAACCGCT
>Ga0126381_100003670_pt1 | contig 16657 bp, 10 predicted proteins | sample PanSoiMetPlot_28_FD_96465 | JGI IMG/M metagenome (GOLD analysis project Ga0126381, IMG submission 96465) | Tropical forest soil microbial communities from Panama - MetaG Plot_28 | ecosystem: Environmental > Terrestrial > Soil > Tropical forest > Bulk soil | place: Panama | collected 2016-02-17 | reverse complement strand
GCGAGCAAGGGAAGAACTGACCGCGAGGCGCCTACGAAACCTGAAGTTTCTGAAGCAGCGCCGGAAGGCTATAGAGTGTGTCCATGGTGTAGGAAGCCCTGGCACTGCAGGGACCATCGTCAAGGCTACGGTGAGTAGGCCCGCACAGCCATACGGTCCGAATGCCGAACGCTTCTCCGCCCGCAATGTCGGTATTTAACTGATTGCCGACAAAGAGCACATCGTTTTTAGTCAGCCCACAACGCGCGAGCGCATACTGAAAGAACTCGGGTGCGGGCTTGCGGGCACGCGCGTCGACGGAAGTGACCACCCATTTAAATAACGGACCCAATCCCGCCCGGTGCAGCCACCCGCGAACCGTTGTTTCGCGAGCCACCCGCGTATTTGCCCAGACAGCCAGCGGCAGCGTCAATTGCGGCAGCACATCCGCCACACCGGGCATTAAGTGAATCGGACGTGTGTCCAGGGGGATGTGCTCGTCCCGGTGCTCATCCATCAGCGTGTGACCCCAATCGAATGCTATGGCCTTCAGGAGCATGTGTGTTGCTATTCTCTCTCAGACTACGCAGATTGATGGCAACTCCGCAGGGTAAAAGTTTGGATTCGTGAGCAGAAATTTCGAAGTATTCACAGGCCAAGTGTGTGCGCCCATCCATCATCGCGTCTTCATCGGCCGGGCTCTTCCACTCTTCATTCGACATCCGCTTCTTGCGCTTACGGTCCAGGTCGCGCCAGATCCTCCCGCGTGGCGGCTCGACGATGCCATGGGTGGATGACTTATGAAGAAGGCTTGCACCAAGAGCGAGGCCCATTCGTTGCCTGCACAAATTCCCGCGCCATATTGGCGACTGAGCGGAAGGGAGCACTGACAGGCCATGCCTATTTGTGGTTGACAGAATTCTGCAATTGTGATCTCCTGCTGCTTTCTTTTGAATGGAAGCGCTTCCATAGATTGCGGTCGAGACATTGTGGCAAAGAATACTACGAATGCAGCGATTCGCCACATACGAGAAGAACTAAGACTGGCAGGATATGCAAGCATCTACACGTTGCAGCACAAATTGGCCCGAACATCACATGCAACAGTACTGCTAAGGACAATTGTCGTGATGCAGGCCTGCTCCCGAAACCTGCACCCGGGTGAGGCAACCATCAAGTTGCACAAGGCCCGACAAGACTGCGTCAAAGAACAAGGTATCTGGGGGCCTGGAGATCATTGCAGCGTCCGGCTGCTAGCGGCCAGGCCAACAGCGACGAAATTGGCCGCGAGCTGAAAATGCTGAGGGATGACGGTGCGTGAGATGCAGGGAGTCTAAGCGACTGCGAGGAGAATACGCTGCTGTTCAAGCAGTGTCGGAACTGTGGTCTTGTGCATCCGCACTGTGCGGATGAGCTCGCCAGTTCACCTCTTTGTAATGCTGGCTGGTCGGAACGGGGTCTAGTCAGATGAATACACTTACCTATCTCGTGTCTCTTATCACTGCTGATAATGATTACCAGCTTGAACAGGCGGCAGCGGCTGAGACTACGGCACACCAATTAGGCATTAACACCCGCGTGATCTACGCGGGAGGTGATTCAATCGAACAGAGTCAACAGCTGCTCAATATCATCCAGTCGCGCACTGCGCCGCTACCCACCGCCATGGTGGTTGAACCTGCGGGCAGTACAGCTCTACCTAAAGTCGCCGAAGCTGCAGCAAGAGCGGGCATTGGATGGGTACTCCTAAACCATGACGCGGCGTATCTAAGCGAGCTAAGGAACAGATACACAGTTCCCATTTGTGCAGTTAGTGCCGACCACACAGCAATCGGAAGGTTGCAGGGGCGTCAACTGGCAGCTCTCTTACCCAGGGGTGGCACCATATTGTATATTCAAGGGCCTTCCAGCAGTTCGGCTGCTTCTCAGCGCCTATCGGGAATTTATCAAATCAAATCGACACTTTTGGAGCTTAAGATTTTGAAGGCAGCAAATTGGACAGAGGCTGGTGGGTATCAAGCAATCAGCAGTTGGCTACGTTTATCGACTTCCCATGAGGAGAAGATCGCTTTAGTAGCTGCGCAGAACGACTTGATCGCTCACGGTGCAAAGAAGGCCTTTGACATGCTGACACAGGGTCCCGAGCGAGATCGGTGGCTAAGCCTTCCATTCATAGGTATTGATGGGCTTCCCAAGACGGGACAATCGTGGGTTCGCGACCGTGTTTTTGCGGCCACGGTCGTTGTTCCGCCTCTTACGCCGTACGCTCTTAAGCTTCTTGTCGAAGCGACTCACCGAAGCGTTCAGCCACCGGAGCACACGTTGATTCCTCCTGAGTCTTTTCCGTCCATCGAGGCTTTGTCTAAGAAGGGCGAAGTATGAGCGCCCGAATGGAATGTCAATGATCCATGTCATGAGCACGCTTACAACGATCAATCGCTCGAATCTCAATTGCCAGGACGTGATTCCTGACATACAAGAGGCCTTCCGAAGGCATTATCGCTCGCGTGCCAGAATTTTCCGTGCCCCAGGCAGAGTAAACCTGATAGGCGAGCACACGGACTACAATGACGGTTTTGTTATGCCAGCCGCGATTGGCTTTTCTGTCTGGGCCGCCATTGCCCCCCGCAGTGATCGTAAGTTGAAGGTGTTCTCGGACACGTTTGATGAGTCTGTTGAGATCGATCTTGACAACAATTCAGCTAAGCGAAATCATTGGAGCGACTACGTAGCTGGGACTGCAGCTGCGCTCGACCGTCTACAGAATCTTCGCGGTGCCAACATTCTCATTCATAGTGATCTTCCTGTCGGATCAGGACTCAGTTCGTCCGCCGCGATTGAGGTAGCCACTGGTTTAGCTCTGATGGAGAACTCCGGGTTTCGTATTCCAAGAACCGAGCTGGCGAGGCTATGCCAACTCGCCGAGTGCGAGTTCGTTGGAATACCTGTCGGGATCATGGATCAATTCATATCGTGTTGCGGTGTCGCGGATCACGCGCTGATGCTCGATTGTAGATCGCTCACGTTTGGCCTTACCCGCCTTCCGCAAGAATTCCGCATGGTGATTTGCAACACGACGGTCAAACGTGAGCTGGTCAACAGCGAATATCGGCTGCGCCGCGCGCAGTGCCAGGAAGGGATTCGATTACTTGCGCGTTTTCTGCCCGGGGTTCATGCGCTCCGTGATATTACTCTGGATAACTTGGCCGCTTATGCTGCGGAGATGCCGAAGGTGGTGTACCGAAGGTGCCGCCACGTGGTTAGCGAGAATTTGCGGGTTCACGAGTACGCCGATGCGATGAACGCTTGTGACGTTCGGAGGATTGGTGAGTTGATGCGTGCCTCTCACCTAAGTCTACGGGACGACTATGAAGTAAGCTGCCCGGAACTCGACCTCATGGTTTACTTAGCGCACCAACAGAACGGGGTTATTGGTGCGCGGATGACAGGCGGCGGATTTGGCGGGTGCACAATAAGTCTTGTTAAGAGCGACGCCGTAAATCAATTTCAGGAGGGAATTGCAGAGGCATATGAGGCGCAGACTGGGTTGAAGCCACAGGTTTTCGCGTCTGCGGCCGTGGAGAAGGCCGGGGAAGTTCTGGGATGAACCTGCTGAGCCAGCGGCTCTGCAGAGGTTCTTACGATTGGGGCATGAGGAGCCGATCATAGCGAAACCATGGCGAGTCACGATTAAGGATGTGGCAGCAGCCCGCAGGTGTCTCAATCGCAACGGTTTCAAACGTGGTCAACGGCACGGGAAAAGTTGGTCGAGCGACAACAGGAATGCCCGAACCCTCGCCAGAATCGCCTGAATTGAGTAGTGATGATATCGAATAGTCGCGAAGGCAATGTCGCTCATTGACGTTCAAACTGATCAGAATAAAACTGCTAGATCTACGGGGTCTGGGGCACCCCCGGGCTGATTGGGTTGGCAATTGGAGCAGCATTGATTGGAATGTATTTGAAAATGCGATGTTTGTTTTTCGGAATTGTCGCCTTCGGATTTGTAAGCAGGCTTTTGGTGTTTTACGAGGTCTCGGTCGAGGCTACCCAGGTTGGCACATAGAATACTCAGCTTTTTTTGCCGGGCAAACTGGCCTCGTTCATCACAGTCAGGTTTATGAAAATCTGAATGCACTGACAAGCATGTACTTGGATCAACCAACGAATAAGCGACAGGTGCAGCGCAGGTGGCAGCGAGCACAACTCCGTGTAGACCTCCGGATGCTCCGTGAAGAAGAGGAATTGTTCGTGGAGCGATGCTAATCCTTTGTTCATGCCCAGCTAATACCGGGCCGATAATGGAGAGAACTTTATTTTACGGAGCTTTAGTTTTGGCGAGAGAAAAGCCGTGGAAGTTGCATGCGTGAGGGAATTCACCCCTCTCATTCACGGCTCTTCAGGCGAAGACCGCTTCTCCTCCTCATTCAATAGCATCCTGCGATTGGGTTCGCGACTGCTGCCAACTGAAACGCTCGGATCGGATAAAAAGCTTGCAATTGGTGGATGGAAGCGCTTCCATACTCCCCCAGGTTAATAAACAGTCGTAAACAGTGTCAATAAAAAAACGTTATGGTCACGGCAGTTGTTTCTTCAGTGCTCTTCAGATTGGCGTGGAAGGGCAAAGCCCGGGAAAGTTCAGTTGTCCTTAACGGTGGATCGAGTACGTCGCATAGCCAGGGACGCAGCGGTCCGGTTTGGATCAAACCCATATTCACGTACTACACGCATTACTGCGGCTCGAGTTTCGGGGCTGTGATTGCCTTTGTTATGAAGAACGCGGGAGACAGTGGACATCGCAACCCCAGCTTTTCGCGCAACCTCAGCAATTGTGATTTTAGGCGCGGCAGCGATCGCACTTTCTCCAAGCATATCTTCGTCGACGAGTCTTTTTAAGATTCCATTGAACTGATTCCAAAGACGCTTCTTCTTGACTCCAAGCCGGTTTGCAATCTCGGTGTCATTAAGTCCCCTTGCAAGCAGGTCGAGGAGTTCGACTTCCGAGGAAGAGAGTTGCGTTCGAGGCGTGCAGTCTGCGAAGCGAGAAGCTATGTAGGGAGGCAGATACCGTTCCCCGGAAACAGCAGTGTGGATTGCGGCCAGGATCTCCTCATCTGAACTCGCTTTAAGCAAATAACCGTCAGCACCATTGAGGATCGCCTGATATATCTCCTCGTCTGTTTCGAAGCTGGTCAACACGATCACCTTGAGCGACGGGTCCAGTTGCTTGGCTGCACGTAAGGTGTCAACTCCGTTCATCTCAGGCATACGTAAGTCAAGCAAAAGCACTTCGACGGATTGTTTTTTGATCGCGGCGAGTGCCGCCGTACCTCCGGCCACCCCACCAACGACCTCGAGGTCAGGGTAGGAGCTCAACATGCTTGCCAGGCCCGCCCGCACCACCGGGTGATCATCGGCGACTAAGACCCGAATCCCTTTTGCCTTAGCCATACTCCTCTTTGGGCTCACGCCTCCTTAATATACGACAGGAAGGCCGGCCACCGCGTGTCAGGCTTGCATGGTGCCGTAACCAGAATCTTGGTTCCCACACCGTTGCTGTGAATTTCCAATTTGGCGTGAATAGCTTCTGCGCGGCGACGCATTCCTGTTAACCCAAAGCCTTCGGATTCGCAATCTGGCCGAAATCCCTTCCCGTCATCCTCGACTGTCATCACCAACTGCGCACGTTGATAGTCCAGCGCAATCCTTAAGTGTTTCGCGTGGCTGTGCTGAACGGCGTTTGCGATTGCTTCTTGACCGATGCGAAACAATGCATCCACGACGTGGGCGGGTAAGCGTCGCAGCTGGCCCAATGTGTCAGTCTTGATGTCCATTGAACTTCCAGCGATCATGCGGCGTCCGACTTGGCTCAAGGCCTCGGACAATCCCCGCTCTTCTAAGATTTCGGGGCGGAGCGAAGTCAGGCTTCTCCTGGCTTCGTCGTGGCTGTGACGAACCATTTCGCACGCTTCCTGCAATTCAGTACGCAGCTTGTTTCTATCGATATTTTCGAGATCGCGCAGCGTACAATTTCGTATGGCTCGCAACTTGAAGTCCAGTCCAGCAAAACTCTGTGCGAGGGTGTCATGCATCTCGTGCGCCAGCCGTTCTCTTTCCTTTAGGAAAGTCGTTCGACGGCGTTCCTCGGCATGGCTATACATCACGTGAATCAAGAAGCCGAGAACAAGCATTCCCGCAGCCATCAGCGAAAGGTGTTCGGCGCTCCACCAGGGAGGTCCAGACAGGACTTCCAGGTCATCTGGAGACCGCACAATTAAGGCGAATGGGACTCTGTCCTTGGTATATGCGGAATTGAGAACGCATATTCCATGCATGCGGACTGAACTGCCTACCTCTAATTTCGTGAATGCTGCCTCGGTTTCCGGTTTACTCGATACTGCGAAGAACTCCTGTTGTCCTCCGGTCAGGTGAAGCTCCATGACAGAGCTGTCGGTGCGATGCTGCGAATCTACTCTGCCCTCCAATTCGACGAACATTGCATCGTATCGTCCCATCGCAGCCTGAAGAGGGGTTATCGAAAATGCAGGAACGGGTGCTACCAGAGCGATACTACGTTTGGTCGCATTCTCGATGCGCACACTTAAATCTTCCCGGTGTGCATCACCTGTAACTTCGATTTCATCCCCGAGTTTGAGTGGCGTCTGTTCCGCAAAAATAACCTCTGCACCGCCGGTTGCGTCCTGAATATACGTACGCGGCGTGATGAGAGTTACTGTGCCTCGGACTGTGACGTGAACAGGCCGAGAGGCAGCTAGAAGACGAAGGCTGTCGATCGCAACGACATCCGTTGGCGGCCTGCTCGAAATCGACAATACCCTAAACTGCAGTCCATAGTTCGGCAGTAGGCCTTGTCTCGTGGGATAAAGGGATGCGGGCGTTGGTTTCGCAAGCGATGCTTGCTCACCATCTGCGTGGTTCAAAGCATGCACTTCAACGTGACGCCAAATGCCCCCCGACACAACATCTCGAAGCGCAATTTTCCCTGTTCGAGCGCAATTAGGATCAAATGCCGTTATACTGGCGCGTTCGCCGGTACCCAGAACAGTTGCGGAGGCATTAATTGAGCAGCCATATGCGGAAATCGCGAGATGATACCAGCGGTTAGGGCTTACTCCCCCTGGCATACCCGCCGGTGGGAATTCGAGCCAGCCGTACCCAGCCCGCCCTAAAACCAGCGATTGGTCATCGATTCTCAAGCCCGCATAGTACCCGCTGTAGGAATCAACCCCATCCTCGACATCGCTGACGCGGATTGCGATTCCTGCATCACCCCTTCCCAGCAATTGGACATCTGCTTCGGCTTTATAGTTTGCCCAGAACGGTGAGCCAGTAACTAGCTTTGCGCCTCTTTCATCCGAATCATTACGTATAGTGTCTCCCGCAACGGTCCAGGTTCCACCGAATTGCTGCCAATCGCGGACCTGTCCCTCGCTGAATTGGGCGCGATATGGAAGTCCCCGCTTCGGGTTTCGATAAATCAGCGACACGCCTATGCCCGCGACTAACGACACAAGTGCGAAAAGCACGCTATAGCGAATCCATCGCAGCTGCCGCACTCGCGTCAAGGGTGCTCAGACCTCCAGTCGTTCGTAAGAAAGGTTCTTGCTGCGGCCGAATCGACGTTGTCAGACGTGATAAGCAAAGGAGCGAGTTTGACCATACTGGGGTATTTGGTTTGACCAAGTGCTAAAGCTTCCACCGCCCGATAACCCATCTGATAAGTGTCTTCCGCGATGATGGAATCGACCTCGTGCAACCGGATGGCGTTAGCGAGTTCAGCGCTCTGTTGCACCCCGACCACCTTGACCCGAGTAGTCAGTCCACGCGTTCTTAGGGCAAGGTAGGCGCCAAGCGTGCCTGTTGAATCGAGAGCAAAAATCGCGTTGACCTGCGGATGAGAGACCAGCACCTGGTTTACAACGATTTCCGAATCGAGGTCACTGCTCGTCGCCGGCCGCCTGTCAACAATCGATATCCCAGGAAAGCGCGTTTCAATCACGGAAACGAAGCTGCTCAACACAGAAAGAGAACTCAGCGATTGAGGATCAATGCCAACAACGGCGACCTCCCCTTTCCAGCGCGTAATTTGTCCGACCCGCATGGCCGCCATCTGCCCGATCATTTCGTCGTCGTTCACGATATAAGACAGGTTTTTTTGCGGCGGCAAAGAGAGCGCAGACCCCACAATGACGGTGGGTACTCCCGCGGCGAGGGCCCGCTGAATCGGCACCATCAATGCCCTGGGTTGATTCGGAGTAAGGACTAATCCTTTGCATTTTTGCGTAACAGCACGATCAACCAAACCAATTTGCGAGTGAACGTCATCTTCCCGCGTCGGGCCATTCCAACGGATCCGAACTCCAAATCTGCGAGCGGCGAATTCTGCACCAGCGTGTTCAGCCTCCCAAATGGTGGTCGCCGTTGTCCTTGGTATGACAGCGATGTCGCTGCGACTTGCTTGACACGAGATCAGCGCAGCCACGGTGAGGGCCAGGCCGAAAACAAGAACGAGCTTGGCAAGGACCACGGTTATACACATAGAAGCACGAAGGAACCCGGTCTTCTGGGCGCAACCCGCGAAATGGTGAAAACTGGGCAAAATCATCGAATCAGAGCAGGGTGCCTGTCAAGTACGGAACTGCGCTTCAGCAGACTGGAAGGTGTCCTCAACGATGTGCTTCGGCAGAACAGGATAACGGGATGATCACCGACGCCGTCGATCAACCGGACCATCCCTAACCGCGTTACGGATCGCCCGCCCACCTCAGACGCTTCCTCGGGCATCAATGGCTTGCAACCGAGGGTTTACTTAGCCTTAAGAACCTCTTTTAGTACGTTTCTTTCGATTGTGCCGGCTCCTTCAGCTGAACGGTTCCCGCTGACTTCTCGACCGGTGGTTTGTTGAGAGCATTCGCGGCTGAAAATTCTCTCTGCGCCTCTTCTTTGCGTCCCATCTTGCTGAGCGTCAGCGCGTACTGGTAGTGGGCGGACCCGTACTGCGGAACGGCAGCGATTGCGCTCTTCAGGTATTGCTCGGCTTGAGCGTAATCCTTGCGGCGAAACGCAATTACTCCCATCTCGGTCAAAGCGCCGCCATGCTTGGGATCGCGCTCCAGCACTTTCTTCAACAGTGGCTCGGCCTTGTCCTCGTGGTTCGCATCGACTGCCATTTCTGCCAGCTCGTAGTAGGATTCAGTCTGCTCTGGGCGAAGCGCAATCGACTCTTCGTACTCGACGGCCGCCTCGTCCGGTTTTGCAGAGAGCCTCAAGATTCGACCCATGCCGTAATGTGCGGACGCGTCATCCGGCTTGAGCGCAAGATACAGTTGCATGTAAACAGCCGCTTCGGCGGGTATTTGCTGATCTACCTTCAAGTGCGCCAAAGCATACAACGTAGCTGGATCGTTCTCGCGCAAGGCAAGAGAACGCTTCAATGCAATGTCAGCATCATGAAATATCTTCATTCTGTCTTCCAGAATGCCAAGTTTCGTCAATAGATCCGCATCATCGGATACAAATTTATTCGCTCTCAAAAGGCTGATCAATGCGCCCTCGTTATCCTGCGCCTGCAGTTGTGTCTCGGCGAGGACGATCGCCGTTCGCACCTCGCCTTGATGGAGCGCCCCATCGCGAGGGCTTCGTTTCAATCCGCCTTCGAACGTTTCCAACGCTTCTGGATATCGCTGCATTTTGAGCAACAATAAGCCAAGACCGCGCCAAGCTGGCATGTGGTTGGGATCGGCAGCTATCGCCTTGCGGAAAAATTCTTCCGCTTTGGTGTCTTGTCCTGGTTGTTGCGCTCGCAGTACTCCCATCAGCGTCAGCGCGACAGGATTGCCTGGCTGCTGGCGCAAAATCGAACTCAGGAGCTTTTCTGCGGGTTCACTATGTCCCGATGCGATCAAACCCTGCGCCTGGCGCAGCCGCTCAGGAATATTCTCTATCTCCCAAGGAAAAGCAGCTCCCGTGAAGATCAGCAGGCAAAGTATGGTGGGAGCGAAGATTCTAAGCGACACATACATAAGACTGCGCGGCCAAAGGCAAAACCTCGCTTTTGGCCGCCATATTGTCTATCCAGTTCCGGCGTACCTAGTAGGTTATTCTACCGGTAAGCTGAATGCTGCGGGCACTATTGATCGTGCCCGTCGGGACTCCGAAGTTGTTGTTATCATTCGGATTCATATTCGGGACAGCGAACGCGTGCCGGTTGAAGGCATTCAGAAACTCTACCTTCAGTTGCACTTTGACTGATTCTGTGATGGTGGTATTTTTAATCAGGCTGAAATCCTCGTTGTAATACGGGTTCATTCGCAGTTCACCCGTGATGCGGGGCATATTGCCGAGGGCAAACGGCGTCGTGGGGGTGCGACCTAGGTTCGCATCGGCAAACGCAGCCCGATTAAACAGCCGATTGACCGTGGGATCGGAACTAAACGGGTTTAACGTTCCGTTCAGGCTTGCCGCGCTTGCGAGACTTTGTCCGGAAACGCGATTGAAGCGTACGCAGTTATCCCATCCAGGAATACCTGTTGCACAGCCGAAGGACAGGGGAACACCAGACTGATACCGTTGCACCCCGCCAATCTGCCAACCACCGATCAGCCTATCCACGACGCCGTGACTACCATTCAGGAAATGCTTGCCACGTCCAAATGGAAGTTCGTAGATATAGCTGATCACAAAAGTATGCGGAATGTCCTGGATGCTGAGCGACTTTTCGCCTTGGAGATTGTATGGGTTCTGGATCTGTCGAATTCCGCCGTTGATACCAGGAAGCGCGCTATCGGCGTCCGTTATATCCTTCGACCATGTATATGAGCCCTGCAGATTCAATCCTGCACTGAAGCGGCGCTCAAGGGTTGCCTGCAGAGAGTGATAGGTGGATTGACCGATGTTCTGATAGCAGCAATCGGTGGCGATGAAATTGTACTGTGGAAAGGGTCGCAGTGCGTCCGCAACCAGCCGGCTAGCAGGATAAGTGGGATACGGTAACGGGACGCCAGCATCGTTTCCGACAGCGCTCTCACGCAACTTGTCGCCAAGAGCAAAATTGCTGGGGTTAATGTTGTTAATGTTCTGGAGTTGGGAACGAAGATGAGTACCGCGCTGCCCAACGTAGGCAATCGTGGCCATCAGGTCAGTGGCGAGTTGCCGCTGCACCTGCAGGCTCCAGTTCTGAATCATCGCTTGCCGCCCCTGACTCTTCCCTATGAATGCTCCCCCAACCCCATTGAAGTTAAAGACGTTGGGATTCAACACGGGAGGAAGGGCAAAAGCGGGCACGCCGCTGTCAATGTTAAAGGCCGGATCGAAGCCATTGGTACTCTGGAAGTGCGGGAAGCTGCCGTATCCGGTCTGCATGTTGTTACCGAAATCGGATGGAAAGTTCGGGCCATAAACGATTCCATAGCCGCCGCGAATAGCAGTTTTGTTGTCGTCAAATGGCGAATAGGCAAAGCCGAAACGAGGTCCAACGGCCTTGTAGTAAGTGTCCGCCCACGCGGTATTGCACTTGCATTGCGTGCCGAACACCAGAGCCCCGGGCAAATTGCCAGCCGTCGTATCGGGCTTGGTCAAGTCCAGGTTCGAAGAGTTGTTGATAGATTCGTGACGAGGGACATCCACATCCCAGCGAAGTCCCAGATTCAATGTGAGCTTATGGGTTACCTTGAAATCATCCTGCACAAACAGCGCGTAGTAACGAGAGAGCCACTTTGGCTGGTGGCCCCGTACGCCGAGGTCAGAGACGTCCACCTGTCCAAGGAGGAAACTTGCGATGCCGTTTCCCGTTACCGCGTTCACATTAGGAGTGCCAGCGGTTTCGTTTCGGTTAAAATTGTAAGTACCAGCGACGTCGTCGTAGGCGAGACCCGAGTACTGCTGGTAACGGTAATCCACTCCGAACTTAAGGTAATGAGCTCCATGCGACCATGACACGCTGTCATTCAAGCGAAGCCCATTGTCCACGTTGTCGTCCGCCTGGTTCTTACCGATATTCGGGATACCTTCGTTAAGGATGAACCGGGGGAAAGGCTTAAATGGACTGTTCACCAGAGTTGCCCCAGTACCGGTGATTCCAAGCTGCGACGCCCAGTCTTTTTTGGCCTCAGATGCAATCGTGTAGTTCAAGCTGTTCGTCCGATTGACCCCAACATTGAAGTGATTCAGTATAGTGGGACTGAACGTGTAGTCCCAGCCGGCACGATACAGATAAGTCAGGAACTTCTGGTCCCACTGATTGGTCTCGATCGGTTGAGGATAAGTTTGTGTCGCCTTCAAACTGGTGTTGTCGCGCCAGCTGTAGGAGAAGAAAACTCTGCTTTTGTCGGAGATATTCTCGTCGCCGCGGATTGTCCATGCGGTGTTAATGATTGGGTAAGAGCCGTTGAACGTGAAGTTATTCACCGTCGCGTTGGTCGTCGGAGTGGGAATGAGCGCTAACAAATTGTTGGCAACTGTACTGAAACGGGCTGCAGGGATTATGTTGCCGGGGAAGGCTGACCGGCAGGGCACGCCACCGACAATCTTTTCTGTTGCGGGATCGAAGATCTGACCCTGGAAGATAGGTGTGCCGTCACAGGGATTGGGAGTGGGTGACGCAAGGGTTGAAGTCAACGAAGCCGAGAAATCTCCACCGCGTTGGGCGAGAGTGGGGATGGTGGATGTTTGGCTGCCGCCCGCAGTCTGCCGGTACTGCTCCCAAGAGAAGAAAAAGAACGTTTTATTCTTGCCGTTGTACACGCCGGGAATACGAATAGGCCCGCCGATGGTGAACCCATAATCATTCTTCTTGTCCGGGGCAACGTCAAACCGTCTGCGGCAAACGGCATCGCCAGGCGCACATAGAGCTTTGCGGCCGTCATTGAACCAACTGTTCGCATCAAGCGCATTGTTACGGAACAATTCGTACACGCTACCGTGAAAGCTGTTGGTGCCCGACTTGGTGACGAAGTTTTCGACTGCGCCGGTCGTCCGGCCGTATTCAGCGGGGAAGGTAGCCGTCTGCACCTTGAATTCCTGCAGCGCCTCAACCGAAGGCGCCTCTTCGTCAAAGGACGATCCATTCTCACTGCGAGTCTGGCTCGCGCCGTCGACCATGATCTCGTTACCGAAATTCTGCCCACCGCCAACTTTGGAGATAAAGATTCCGTTAGAGCTACTGGCGGTTCCGGGCCCGGCTGTACCCGGCATTAGAAAGATAAAAGCTTCCGGCGAGCGAAGATTGCCAACTCCACCGAGAGCCAGAGGCAATTCCACAATCTGCCGCGTAGCCACGACACTTCCAATGTCCGATGACTCGCTCCCCACGGCCTTCGTTCCTGCTGCGACCGTTATCACCTCGGTCGATTGACCGAGCTGCATCGTCACGTCCACGGGAGTGGTTGTGTTCACTTGTACTAATACGTTGTTGGTGGTCGCCTTCTTGAACCCGGATTGTGTAACTTCTACGGTATAGATTCCCAAAGGAAGTTCCGGGAACCGATAGGTTCCGGCAGACGATGTCACCGTAGTCGATTTGACTCCGGTTTGCGTTTCGGTTGCGACAACGCTGGCTTTGGCGACGACGGCGCCTGACGGATCCGTTACTGTGCCGGTCAAAACACCTCGGACCGTCTGTGCTGTCAATTGAGTATTAAGAGCGACCAGTAATCCGACAATCAGCAAGCTTAGTGTCAATTTCCCAAGCATTTTCATGTCCGACCCTCCTTCGGGCAAGTCTTTCGAACGAAAGGCCCGGTTGCGACCGCGGCGCGTCCACACTGGCCGATACCCGCCAAATGTAATCGCTTACATTTGGCGGGTTGGGGGAGTTCCATTAGTCATATAGGTCAAGTTTTCATTGGGTAACGGCGCTGCTTCCTCGAAACCACGGGAAAACACGTAGTGGAAGCGCTTCCATGACTCGCGATGGAACCTACCTTTAATCGATGATTCTTGTCAAGTCTTTTTTCGGCACCGACGTTCTTTTATTGGACTGCATCTCGCTTTCTCAGATCGTGGTTGCCGCTACGCAAAGGTTTGGAGAGCGGGGTATTGAACGTGGAACGCCCTGAAACGGAAAAAGACATTGTCCAGGCGGAAAAGGGGAGTGGATCCATGCAACTGAGGGTCCGCCTGGATCGGGAATTGATAAGCGTAGTCGGTGAACCGGCTTAACCCAGCCTCCTGCAAAACAATTGTCGTGATAGTCCTTATTTTTGTTTGACATTATGCAACGTGTAGTTAATTCTAAGCTCGCCTGGAAGCGCTTCCACGACAGACGGAGTTGCTGAATGAGGATGAAAAAAGCGGCCTCCGCAACATGCAAATAACAATAAATAAAGGACCGTAGCAGGGATCGACGGCGTCTAGTCGGCGACTGCATCAGCTCTTATTTGCCAACACGCCATACCACGACGATCTCTATTTGGGCGCCGTTGCTCCCCCCGCGCGTGGCTTACCAGAGGAAATGATGCTCCAATTCTGGACCGGAACTCGGACTCGTGGCGGAAATGCAAGCTCTTTCGAAAGTTTAAGATGAAGTGGCTTGGACTCCTGCCTTTTACCGCTGCGGTTGCCTTTCATTCTCAAAAGACAGAACCAGCGCCGATTTCCGGCAATTTCGTGGACGTAACCGCCAGTAGGGGCATTTATTTCAAGCACGAAGCTTCCCCGACCTCCAAAAAATATCTGCTGGAAACGATGGGGTCGGGCGTGGCTGCATTTGACTATGACAACGACGGCAAGCTCGATCTATTTTTTGCCAATGGTGCACAGCTCAGCGAGAACATGACGAAGCACGCGCTTCCGGAAAAGACCAGTTCAAAGTATTGGAACCGTTTATATCATCAGCGGCCCGATGGCACTTTCGAAGATGTGACCGAACGCGCCGGATTGAAGGGCTCCGGATACTCTACCGGTGTCGCTGTAGGCGACTATGACAATGACGGATTTGACGACCTCTATGTAGCAGGCTACGGGCATAACACGCTATATCACAACAACGGAAATGGCACGTTCACTGACGTAACCGAGGCAGCGGGCGTGGGAGGGAGCGGCTGGTCGACGAGTGCGGCCTGGGTCGATTTGGATCGCGACGGCAGACTTGATCTAGTCGTGGCGCGTTATCTGGACTGGCACTTTGACGATCCGTATTGCGGCGAGCACAGAGAAGGGTTCCGCGCCTACTGTCACCCCGATTTGTTCCAGCCGGTCAAACTGCTTGTTTACCATAACGACGGAAACGGTAAATTCGTTGAAGTTTCAGACAAAATCGGCATGAATTCTCCGGGCAAGGGGCTCGGCGTCGCCTTCGCCGACTACGACGGGGATGGATGGCCCGATGTATTTATAGCGAATGATTCAGTCCCTGAATCGCTCTACCACAACAAGGGCAACGGCACCTTCGAAGAAATCGCCCTGCCTTCGCAGGTCGGTCTCGATGCAGATGGCCGAACTTACGCCGGCATGGGCGTCGATTTCACCGACTACAATAACGATGGACGGCCCGATCTGATCGTTACCGACTTGGCGAATCAGAGATATGCGCTCTATCAGAACCTCGGCGACGGCACGTTTGACTACACTACATACTCGGCAGGACTCGATGTGATCACTCTGTTGCATTCCGGATGGGGTGTGAAGTTTCTTGATTACGACAATGACGGTTGGAAGGACCTTTTCACAGCACAAGCCCACGTGCTTGATACCGTGGCACAGAGTTATCCCAACCTCAGTTACAAAGAGTCTCCCTTGCTGCTGCGGAACGGCGGAAACGGACGGTTCGCAGACGTGTCGCGGCAGTCTGGATTCGTATTTCAGGAGAAATGGGCTGCTCGAGGACTTGCATGCGGGGATTTTGACAACGACGGTAAGGTGGACGTTGTGCTGACGACAAACAATGGCCCGATACATCTCCTCAAAAACGAAACTGAGACCAAGGCGCATTGGATCAGCTTGCGTCTTCAAGGCACCAAGAGCAATCGCGATGGAATCGGCGCCATGGTTAAACTCACTACCCGCTCTGGCGCGCAGTGGAACATGGTGACGACTGCGGGCAGCTATGAGTCTTCAAGCGATCGGCGCGTCCATTTCGGCCTGGGGCAAAGCGAGCGAGCAGATGAGATTGAAATTCGTTGGCCCAGCGGCAACGTGCAAACTTTGAAGAATGTACAAGGAGATCGTGTCCTCGATGTCGTCGAGACCGATATGAGCGAGAATGCTCGCTAAAACTATTGTCTTCGCTGCCTCTCTGATGTTTTCTACCATTTCAGGAGCGCAGGGCAGCGGTGCTTACGCGGATGCGCTTTCGCTGCTGGCTCAAGGGAAATATGTCGAAGCGGCACAAGCTTTCGAAGCGCTTGACGAGAAGCAGCCTTCGGCAACAGACGCTTTGTTACAGGCCGCCAAAGCGCGAATTCATCAGCAGGATTACAAGTCGGCAGAATCCGATCTGACTCGCTTCATCGCATCGCATCCGAAATCGGACAATGCACTCTACTTGCTGTCATTCGTTTACTTCCGCGAAGGCCTCACTAAACAATCGCTCGAAACGGCCACGCGTGGTGCGGCCGTCCGGCCTCCGATCGGCGACGATCTCAAGATTGTTGCCTTGGATTATGGTCTGCTGGGCGATTTTGACGAAGCTGCGAGATACCTGGAAATGGCCAGGAAAATG
>Ga0126381_100003668_pt1 | contig 16660 bp, 19 predicted proteins | sample PanSoiMetPlot_28_FD_96465 | JGI IMG/M metagenome (GOLD analysis project Ga0126381, IMG submission 96465) | Tropical forest soil microbial communities from Panama - MetaG Plot_28 | ecosystem: Environmental > Terrestrial > Soil > Tropical forest > Bulk soil | place: Panama | collected 2016-02-17 | reverse complement strand
GGTCAGGTGGTGGGGGGATCGTTCGACATAGATGGCAACGGCCGGGCCTTCATTTGGCAGAATGGCTTGATGACGGACCTCAACACCTTGATTCCCGCTGACTTCGACTCATTCTTGATCGGAGCAACAGGTTACATCAATTCTCGCGGGCAGATTGCTGGCCTCGCCTTCCAGACAAGTACTGGCGAAGCTCACGCTTTCCTATTGACCCCAAATGCCGAAGGTGCGACTTCGAGTGCCCCGACTGTGCCAGACGGCCAGAGTCGTCGAGGGCCGAAGGTTGTTCTTCCCGCGAATATTCGCGAAATGCTGGGAAAATTGGCTAAGGATTGCAACCTGAAGTCGGAAAGAGCAGATTGCAAGTCTTGTCAGATCTCGCCTTCCACGTCTTCAACTTCTTCACAAGCTTTAACTTATTGACAACAAAAGGCATGGCGGAGAGGGAGGGATTCGATTACCGCCATTTCTTGCAAGTCGCGGTGAAACCTAGACATAGCGATAATAACCTGTGTTTATGCGGCTTTCAAGCGAATTCTCAACTTAGGGTCAGTTGCCTGCAGCGACTTCCCGTGACCTCCATTGACCATCGAAACGGTATCACCAGTATCAGTTCAACGGTCGAGAACAAAGGTCCCCACCCGCATTCGTATACATTGTAAATGTGTACACCGAAGAGAACCTGGGCACCATCACCACGAGGGCCTACGGTCCAATCATTGGGATGGGTGCAATCGGCGGCACGATTATTGGCGTTATCGTCGCCAAATTTGGAAAATAAAAGCGGTCTGAGTCGAGATGGAAGCTAGCAGCAAGTTCGAGCCTTCAGTCCATCGACTCCTTCCTTCGCAATGATTGGAACCATTACTAATGCCGCGATCGGATCCGCCCACCACCATCCGAATGCCGCGTTGAGTAGAAGACCAGCCAGCAAGATGGCTGAAAGGTAGACGCAAAAATCGGTTTGTCGGGCATCTGCGTGCATAGCCACGCTGCCCAGTCCCTTGCCGACACTCTTCTTGGCGCGAGAGAGGATCGGCATCACAATGAGAGAAACGCAGGCGAGGACGATTCCCGGGATGCTGCGTTCAGGCGCAGACTTCCTTGTGATGTCCAATGCAGCCTCGTACGCGACGTAAGAGGCTAGAGCGAGAAAGCAGCCGCCGACAATCCTCAGACTCAATCTCTCGCTTCGTTCTCGTCTTTCAACATCCGCATCCACCGACATTCGCCAAAGGAGCGCGGCACCCGACGTTACCTCAATGAGACTGTCTATACCAAAGCCAATAAGCGAGATGCTTCCGGCGACCACTCCTGAAACGATGCCAATTAAACCTTCGAGGCTGTTCCAGCCAATTGTGAAGTATTCCAGTCGCGTTCCACGATGGGCGAGAGTCTCGCGCGTGATTGCCAACTCACTCATAGGGGTCAGGATAGCAGGTGACACACCCCGATTCTGCGAGTGCATCAACCAGGTGATTCCAAAATCAATCGTTTTTCGCCGTCTCCCCTTGTAAGCTAAGAGTTCCATGACGGAGCGCTCGCTCCTTCATCAATACGAAGAATACGGGGACGAGAATCAACACGTGAATCGTGGACGTGATCATTCCACCCACCATGGGAGCCGCAATCGGCTTCATCACGTCCGAGCCGATGCCGGTTGCCCACAGAATCGGGACAAGGCTGGCGAGAACGGCGCTGACAGTCATCAGTTTTGGCCGTAACCGGTGTACCGCACCCTCAATCGCAGCTTCGTGAATGTCGGCATCCGTCAGTGGGCGGCGGGAGGCAATGCGTTTTTGAAGTGCCTCGTGCAGATAGACCACCATCACAACGCCAGTCTCGACGGCAATGCCAAACAGCGCAATGTATCCCACCCAAACAGCGACGCTGAAGTTGTAGCCCAGCAGCCACTGCAGGATCAGCCCACCCGTCATGGCGTAGAAGGTTGGGAAGATCAGCACCATGGCTTCAGTCACGGAATGGAAAACTACGTACACGAGCATAAAGATAACGAAGAACACGACCGGCAGGATGATCTTCATTCGTTCCTTTGCCCGTAGCTGGAACTCGTATTCGCCGGACCACTGGTAGGTGTAGCCCGTAGGCAATTGCAACTTCTGTCGAAGCAGTTGGCTTGCCTGATTTACGAACCCACCGTAGTCATTGGTGTTGAGATCGATATAGACGTAGCCGACGAGTTGTCCACCCTCGTCGCGGATCATGGTCGGCCCGCGCGAGAAGGACAGTGTGGCGACTTCGGAAATGGGAATCTGCGCGCCTGATGGCGTCGCAATCAACACCCGGCTGAGTTCCGGCAGGCTGTCGCGGAAGTCGCGTTGGTAGCGAACATTGATGGGATAGCGCTGCCGCCCTTCGATGTTCTCGGCTACATTCATTCCTCCGATACCGGACTCGACGGCTTGTTGTACATCGCCGATGGTCAGTCCATATTTGGCAGCCTCTGCGCGATTGACTTCAACGTTGACGTAAAACCCTGCGATACGCGCTCGGCAAAAACCGAGCGAACCTGATGGAGTCCCGAAAGAATCTGCTGGACTTGCGTACCGAGTTGCTGAATCTGTTCCAGGTTTGTGCCCTGCAGCTTGATTCCAACTGGCGTCTTGATTCCGGTTAATGCCATGTCGAGTCGGTTTTCGACCGGCATCGTCCAGGTGTTCGTGAGGCCTGGGACCTGAAGCTTTGCGTCCATTTCTCCGACCAACTTCTCGTACGTCATCCCGTCTCGCCACTTCTCGCGTGGCTTCAACATGATTGTCGTGTCGTACATGTCGAGGGGTGCATTGTCGGTAGCACTGTCAGAACGTCCGACGGCGCCGAAAACCGACTCGACTTCCGGGAAGGACCGGAGTACACGATCCTGCTCCTGCAAGAGCTGAGAGGCCTGTGTGATGGAAATGCCGGGAAGGGCGGTAGGCATATAAAGCGAAGAACCCTCATACAAAGGAGGCATGAACTGACTGCCCAGTTTGAAGATCAAGGGGAACGTCACTAGGAGAAAGACCAAATTGAGAAGCAAGGTTGTCTTGCGGTACTTCAGGCACAGACGAAGAACCGGCAAGTAGAGCGCCTGGGTGAATTTCGAGATCGGGTTTTCCGATTCCGGGCGCAACTTGCCGCGAATGAAAATGACCATCAGGATAGGGACCAGCGTGATGGCGAGTAGAGAAGAAAACCCGACTGCCAATGTCTTGGTCCATGCCAGTGGACGGAACATCCGTCCTTCCTGCGCTTCAAGCAGAAATACTGGCAAGAAAGAGACCACGATAACCAGAAGGGAGAAGAAAAGTGCAGGTCCGACCTGCCTGGCTGCGTCAATGAGAATACGAACCCGCGTTTTTTCCTCGGTTTCCTTCGCACCTTTGCTTGAAGCCACATTTGCGGCTCGATCGAGCACTGGACCATTAGAGAAGTCCCTGTCTTCACTGGATATGACAGGAGCCGTCTGGTGTTCGGAGAGTTGCCGATAACCGTTTTCTACCATAACGATCGCTGCGTCGACCAGAACGCCAATTGCTAGTGCCAATCCTCCCAGCGACATGATGTTCGAACTGACGTTCAGGTAGTACATCGGGATGAAGGAGATCACGAGCGCGATTGGCAAGGTGAGAATCGGAATCAGTGCCGAGCGGAAATGGAACAGGAACACAATGATGACCACGGAAACGATGATGGCTTCCTCGATCAGACTGTGTTTGAGCGTGTTGATCGATTCGCTGATCAACTCCCCCCGATCGTAGCCGGAGACGATCTCGACACCCGGTGGGAGCGATGGTTTGATCTCCGCAAGCTTCTTCTTAACGCCATCGATCACGTTAAGAGCATTGAGCCCGTAGCGCATTACTACGATGCCACCGACGGTCTCCCCGTCTCCGTTCCACTCGGCCACACCTTCACGAATGTCCGGGCCAAACGAAACCGTGCCCAGATCTTTGACTAGCACAGGTGTCCCGTTCTTTGCCATGACAGGAACGTTCGCCAGATCGTCAAGGGACTTCAGGTAACCAAGCCCGCGAACTAGGTAACGGCTTCCACTGAGTTCGAGTACCCGGCCACCCACTTCGTTAGTGCTCGACTTCACGCGGTCGATTACGGTGGATAGCGGAATACCGTACGCCAGCAGTTTGGTGGGATCGAGATTGACCTGGTACTGGCGAACAAACCCACCGATGCTCGCAACTTCGGCCACACCGGGAACCGTCGCCAGCTGATACCTCAGATGCCAATCTTGGAGGCTTCGCAGATCGGCCAGGCTGTGCTTATGCGTGCGATCGACGAGAGCATATTCGTAGACCCAGCCTGCGCCGGTCGCATCGGGTCCAATGGCAGGATGAACGCTGGCCGGGAGGCGGCCAGCGATGGTTTGCAGATATTCCACGACCCGGGAGCGTGCCCAGTAGATATCCGTTCCATCTTCGAAGACGACGAAGACGTAAGAATCATTGAACATGGTCTGGGCGCGGACCGCCTTCACTCGTGGTGCGGCCAGTAGGGCGGTCACTATGGGGTAGGTGACCTGGTCTTCGATGATGTTGGGTGGTTCTCCTTCCCAATTGGTGTGAATGATCACTTGCACATCTGAAATGTCCGGCAGAGCGTCCAGTGGGATGTGACGCATGGACCAGATTCCGGTTAAGGTCGGTAGGAGCACACCACTGAAGACCAGGAAGCGATTGTTTGCGCACCACTCGATGATTCGGGAGATCATGGTTACATCCCTCCCGTGGCGTTGACTGTGAGCTGCTTGTTAGCGATGGTGTGACCGTTCTGCTGTGCCCGAATCGTGACCTGCCAGGTGCCGCCCGAACCAAGATCGCCTTTGCCTTCGTACATGCCGCCGCCTTTATCGGTGGCACTAACCTCAGTCTTCATTGCACCCATTCCCATCGCAGGCATTGCGCCCATATAGAACGTGACCGTCACTTGAGCGCCGGCGATTGGGCTTCCGTTCTGCGTACTCAACTTCACCCGGATAGTGTTGCTGCCTTTGTGGGGAGGGCTAGGGTCAGTAGTCAGTTCGATATTGGCTTGCGTTTGGGCTGGTGCATTCATAGAAGCAGCCTGACCAGCACCCGGGGGAGGGGGAACGAACGCCCCAGCAGCGGCCTGCAATTGCGCTTCGGAATCGATCAGGAAATTCGCAGACGTGACAATCTGCTCGTCAGCCTTAACGCCTTTACTCACTACGATCTGATCGCCCACTTGAGGTCCGAATTCCACTTCCCGAGGGTCGATGTTGCCGTCGCCTCGATAAATGAAGAGCAGGTTCTTCGTTCCCGAATGAAATGCAGCCGAGGCGGGCACTACCAACTGGCGGCCCATCGGCAGCTTGACGCGAACATTGGTGTACATGCCCGGCCTTAGCTTGAGGCCGGGATTTGGAAACACCAGACGTACAGGAAGCGTCCGGGTATTCATGTCCAACTGGGGCAGAATGTACTCCACTCGGCCGTTGAAAACCTTCCCTGGATACGCGTCAACCGTGACTTCTGCCGGATCACCTGGCTTGATTTTTCCGGCATCGCTTTGAAACACTTGAGCGAGTACCCAAACGTCGGAGAGGTCCGCAACCGTGTACAGCATGGTCTCCGGTTGCACGTACATGTTGGGAAGAGCTTTTTTGTCAGTGATGTAACCGGAAACCGGTGAATAGATTGTGAGGTCGGTGATCGGCTTGCCGCCCTGGTCCAGCTCTTCGATTTCTCCAGGAGCGATCTCCCACTGCAGTAGCCTTTCTTTCGCGGCGCTGAACAGAGACGATGCTCCAGCGGCCACTCCGCTTACGGTGCTCTGTTGCAAAGACTGAGAATTTTTCTTGGCCAGCAAATACTCCTGCTCCGTCGAGACCAAATCGGGGCTGTAGATTGTGAATAGAGGTTGACCCTTGCCTATAAAGTTGCCGGTTGCATCGGCATAGACCTTGCGAATCCATCCGGCGAAACGCGTTTGCACGTAAGCCTGTCTGCCCTCGTCTACCTGAACATTGCCGTAGAAGCGCAGATCAGAAGTGACAGCTTTCGATTCCACTTTCCCGAGAACAACGCCGATGCTCTGCATCCTCTGCGGGGTGAGTTGAATCGGAGCAACCGGAACATCCTGCATATTGCTGGCCTGAGCAGTGCCTGCCGTTCCGGTTCCGGAACTTCTCGAGTCTGAGGACGATGTTGACGCCATTTCTTGCGTGGAGTCCGTCATGGAACTAGCCGCTGGCTGCGCCATCCCGGAGTGGCTCAATCGCCACCACAAAACTGACGCAGCAATGGCAAACATAACTGCGGCCGACAACACAATCCAAAAGGCGCGGCGATAAACGCGGTCCATACTCGACATAAAGAGTCCTTTCTCAATGGAAATCGGCTTAAGATCGCGCTCATTCATGGCAGATCCACCCCCGTGAGCCGTTCCAGTTCGGCGAGCGCCGACTCGTGTTCCACAAGTTCGTTGCGATATTCCAGATCGAGGTTCAAGGCATCCCGGAACGACGAAAGCAGACTCTCGAAGTCTTGCCGGTTCGATTGATACGCCGCCAGACCAGATTGAAAAGTCGCTTCCGCCTGTGGGATAAGCCCGTCGCTATAGATCTTCAGCCGCTCTGCAGAAGTCGTGGCGAGAACGAACTGTTGCTGCACTTCAGAGAAGACGCGCTGCGACTCAGCGTCTAGTTCCCGCTGGGCGCGCTGTTCGTTCTGTTGAGCCTCGGCCAATTCGGCCTTCTGGCGCCCGCGATTCGGCAAGCGAATGCCGAACGTCGCCATGTAGTAGTCGCGGAACTGGCTTGCGTTGTGTTCATACACATACCCCACATTGAAATCAGGGCGGAAATTCTTGTGGGCCAGTTCTACCTTGGTTTCTTGTTGGTGAATCGAAGCCTCTTTCGAGTGCAAATCAGGGTTTTGCGTGCGTGCTTTCTCCAGTAGCTCGCCAACTGCGAAAGGAAGCGTCCGTGCCGCCAGGGTTTCGGTCACGACATCCGGCGAGTCCTGAGAACGGCCCAGAAGCTGCTTGATCTGCGCTTCGAGCCGACCTTCCTCTTGGTGATGATGGGCGATCTCTTGCAGAATTTTCGTGTGTTGCAATTGCGCCTTCAGCACGTCTTGCTGGTTGCCCAGGCCCACTCGGTAACGCGCTTCGGCAGCACCTTGGACCTGACTGAGCAACTGATCACTCTTCAATAAGACGCCGAAAGTCTGCTGAATATAGGCCAGCTGGAAGTAAACCTTCTTGAGACCTCCGACTACTATCCTTCGAACGGAATCGCTCTGAGCCTCCATCGAATCGGCCTCATGTTCGGCCACGCGGGCGCGTAATTGTCGCTTGCCCGGGTAGGGCAGGTCCTGAGACACGCCGAACCCGATGTAGGCGAAATCGCTATTGCTGTAACCGGCAAACGGTCGAGGGCTACCTACACTGAACTGCTGTACCGATAGCTGCGTCTCGGGAAGAGTTGAAGCTTGTCGATGAACATCAAGCGACGCCTGCCAGCTATGAACCGAGGCGGCAATCTGTGGATTCTTCGTTTCTGCCTCGTGGATCAATTCATGCAAGGACGTGGGTGTCCCAGTATTTGACGCCATCCCGGATGCACCCGGCAATTCCTGGGCCACGGCATTGCCGCCGAGCCACATCATTCCAAGTAACAAAGCCACAACTGTCAAATCATCACGATTGCACACAAAAAGACCTCCGGGATAAACCAATGGATTGCATTTTTTCCTCCACAATCGAAACAGGGGCTTATAGACGCACGAGTTCCGCACGCGCGACTGCGTAGTCAAACCGAGGAAAGAGAATCAGATTCTGAGGACGGTTGTGGCCGAAGAGAGGAGTCCGGGCGGACTATGGGGCGGAGAAGCTAAGTTTGTCGCGAGCGCCAGTTGCAGCGCTGCTGTCGCTTCAAAAGCAACGAGCTGGGCACAAAGGTGAGGCAAGGAATGATCGATCGGAGAAGACGAGGTCTTCATCGCGTCGAACTTGTCGGGCGAAACGGTGGTCTGGCAGCATCCGTGAGACTTCATCATGCCAGCGCCGCCGCACTGTGCTGCCATCTTTTTACAACACTCACGCTCAGCTGCGGTCATTTCCGCGCCGGACCGGGCGCACGCCATGACGGGCAAGGCCGCCAGTAGCATTGCCAGGATCGAAACACCGGCTTTAACCGCAAGTCTCACACGCATAGTGTAATTCCGATAATCGATGAGGCGATAAAGAGTCTCCGTGTCTCTTAATCGTCCCCGCTGTAGATGAGTTCGCTCACAATGTACAATTGGTTACAGTCATCTCAAGAAAAAAGATCACCAGCGAAGAAGGCGGGGACCTAAAATCGCCCCGATCAATCCACACAACCCAACCAGAGTGCCATACCAGATTGCAATGTACGGCACCGAATCATCAGGACAATGAAAAGCGTAAGCCGTGGCACCCAACGCCCCGGCTACAAGTCCTGCAATTGCACCAGCTTGCGTCAAATTCGTAGGCGCTCCTTGCCGTAGGGCCCAGATCAACGCCGCAAACGGGAGGACCGCAAAAAGGGGGATGCAAAGAAGGCAGGTCACCCAATGCATTCCGAAAAGCATCCGGCCCCAAGCCATGGGTTCTCCAAAGATAAGAGCGATCATCCCCGCGCCGGCGATCATAAGAAACGGAAGGATCACCAGTGTGGACTGCTTCGGTCCGCTTTGGCTGGGACGCATTAGTCTCGTAAGCAACATCGCTCCAAGGGCAACCAGACTGATCGTAAACAGCAGTTTTAGTACGAGATAGCTCGGATCGAGCTTGTCCGAAGCCTGCGACCGCATACCGACCGTGGTGAGCATCACACAAAAGGCAGCTACCCCGCCGATGAGAAGGGCGAAGGCCAGCGTCTTCTTAAGGTGCCCGCTTTTGACGGGCTCAACATTCGTGCTGAGCAGGTCAATGAGTTGGTCAGTTTTCACGATCCTGCCTCTTTACCGATAAGGCGTGCAAGGGCTTTCAGGCCCCTGTGCACGGACACTTTTACCGCCGATTCCGACATTCCAGATCGCGCCGCAGCCTCACGCACGCTCAGCCCATCCAGCTTCACGTAGCGGATAGCTTGTCTCTCTTTCGGTGAAATTTCTTGAAGGAGCTTCTCCAAATCCATACTGCTTTCTGTCTGAACAGTGTCCCCCCGAACCATGAGTTCGGCCTGATCGATCGGAATATCCGCTGCGGACAGCTTGGTCCTCCGCAAGTAATCAAGGAACTTGTAGCGCGCGATGGCATATGCCCATGGGGTGAACAACTGCGACCGATCATACGTGTGCCTACGCGTGTGAATCGCAATCAAGGTTTCCTGCAGGAGATCCTCCGCCTCCACCGGCCCCCGTCCAATCCGATTGAGTCTGGCCTTGAAAAACGTGCGCAGTTGACCACTTAACCGTTCCAGGAGTGTTCGATACGAGGCGGCATCGCCGTCAAGAGCACGAATCATTAGCTCCCGAAGTTCGGGTTCGTTCGCGGCTACATTCATTAATTCGCTGCTTCCAGCCGATTGGTTACAGGATCTGAAAAGAGGATTGTCTCGGCTGTCAAGTGCTGAATTCCTAAAGTCTTAAGCGACGCAGAAGCTGTGCATTGACCGCGACGATCACCGTGGAGAGGTTCATCGCCAATGCACCTACGCTCATGGGGAGTGCAATTCCCCAGTGGACAAACACTCCAGCCGCCGCGGGAATCGCGACGACGTTATAGACAGTCGCCCACACTAGATTTTGCACCATTTTTCGATACGAGGCCCGCGACAATTGGATCGCCCGGACGACGTCGCGAGGGTCGCTGCGCACAAGCACGATTCCGGCCGATTCCACTGCGACATCGGTGGCAGCACCGATGGCAATTTCCAACGTCCGCCGTGGCGAGCGCGGGTGCATCGTTTACGCCATCGCCGACCATCGCCACTTCCTTACCGCCGGACCGAAACCGCTTGACTGCCGATGCCTTATCTGCAGGTAGCACCTGCGCGGCGACCTCATCGATCCCCAGCCGCTTCGCAACTGAATCGGCGACCGATTGAGAGTCTCCAGTAATCATCGCCACTCGAACTCGAAGGTCGTGCAGAGCTTTGACCGCCTCGCCGGACTCGGGCCGAATTTCATCTTCAACAGCGAGTGCGCCGATGACGACGCCATCGCGCAGGACATAGAGGACAGTCTTTCCATCCTATGCCCAGGGACTGACTGCCTTGTCGAGATCGGATGGAACGGAAGCCCGCGTGTCCGCAAGCAGTCTAGGTCCACCAACCGCAACGCTCTGTCCGTTCACCGTAGCGCGTGCGCCAAGCCCCGGCAACGCCGCAAACCTAGTCGCTTGGCTGGGTTTTGCGCCATACCGGCTCGCGCCGCTCACAATCGCTTTCGCGATCGGGTGTTCGGAGTCCGCCTCCACCGCAGAAGCAAGGCCCAGCATTTCTTGTTTGTCCACACCCGGAGCGATCGCGACTCCAGAAAGAATCGGTGCACCGCGCGTGAGCGTTCCAGTCTTATCGAAGATCACGACATGTAAATCGCGGGCCCGTTCGAGGGCAAGACGATCCTTTACGAGCAAACCGTTGCGCGCGCCGATGGCAGTCGAAATCGCAATCAACAAGGGGGATGGCAAGTCCAAGCGCGTGCGGACAAGCAATGACGAGTACGGTCGCCGTTCGGATGAATGCGTGTTGTGTATCACCCGCTAGCCACCAGTAGACGAACGTAAGTGCGCCGGCCGCAACCGCTACGTAGAAAAGCAGAGCGGCTGCGCGGTCGGCCAGAGCCTGCGCCCGCGAGCCTGAAGCCTGCGCAGCAGCGACCAGCCGCACGATGCCAGAGAGTGCCGTTTCTTCTCCGACGGCTTTCACACGCACGCGAAGGCTTCCGCCCTCGGCGACCGTCCCGCCCACCACGGCCATGCCCGACGTTTTAGTAATCGCTCGCGACTCGCCGGTGATCAACGACTCATCGACATCGGCCGTACCCTCCACGACGATCCCGTCCGCAGGTACACGCGATCCGGGCCGAACCAGGACAACATCACCGACACCCAATTCTGCGAGAGGAACTTTCTCAATTCCTTCTGCGGTCACCCGCTCGGCGCTGTCCGGAAGCAATGCAGCCAGGGCGTTCAGCGCTCCCTGAGCCTGAGTAACCGCCTCCATCTCCAGCCAGTGACCGAGCAGCATGACGCTGATGAGTGTGGAGAGCTCCCACCAGACGTCAACTTCAAAAAAACCAAGAATTGCCGCTAGAGATGCGGTAAACGAAACAATGATCGCTAGGCTGATCAGCGTCATCATCCCCGGCTGGCGGCCCGAAAGTTCGTGCCAGGCACCTTGAACAAAGACTTTTCCGCCGTACACGAAAATGATCGATCCCAAAATGGCGGGGATCAATCGCGATCCGAGGAAAACAGGAGCGTGGTAACCAAACCATTGCTGTATGTCAGTCGACCAAAAAACCACTGGCACCGTAAGCACTAGGCTTGGCCAAAATTTGTCCCGAAACATTGCCGCGGAGTGGCCACCTTGGCCCGAGGGGGCGTCGGCACCCATCGGGTGCGCGCCCGCCATCCCAGGCATCAGGTGGTCATCAGAGCGTCCCAAGTGATCGTGCGTGGAATGGATTCTCATGTTCCGTCTTCTAGATGAACTCACCCGATCCAATGTTTCATCTAGTTTGAGACGGCGCTCCTAGAAGGAGTCTGTTCGTTGATCTTCTCGGTTGTTCCCTTCGCCGTTGCACCCTCCTCGAAGAATTCTTGAAAGACCGCGGGGTAACTCCCAAAACGCGGTTTTTGCCAAAAGCGCCGTATTAGGGTCCATGGAGGAAACACTTATGACAATCCAGATCAAGAAGAGCGGCACAGCGAAAAGAGCACTGAGGTCCCGGACAGGTGCCTTTGGTGGGGAAACCTATAGATGTGCTAGCTACCAGCGCGGGCAAGAATGCACGTCAATAAATGACCAGCTGCGCAATCGCAGCGACCTAGCGGCACAGAAGGAATGGACATTCCTCCCCCAGTTTGCGTTCAGCGACCAGGGAAAATCCGGGGAAACGCTTGCCTCGCGAGGGTCTTAACCGGCTCTTGCAAGAAGCGACTAAACGCCCGTTGCAGTTCGACTGCGTGCTGGTAGATGACGCGGCTAGGTTGAGTCGGAATCTGGGTGACGTACTCAAGTTGGCAGAAAAGTTCCCCTACAACGGCGTCTTTCTGTATTTCGTGGCGCAGGGTCTCGACTCCCGAGAACCTGCATTTCGCCAGATGCTGCATCCTTCACGCACCTGCATCACGATCGAGCCTTCCAGCACACAAATAAACGCATTGGCCGCAAGTGCAGCAGTTTGGACTCTGGTCACAGGATTTGGGCGACCTGCAGACGCTGCAAGATAGGCTGCAGGCTGAGGTTGCAGCGTCAACGACAGTTGCCGCTTGGCCAGCCTACGTCGGAGCCTGGGCTCGCAAAGAGGACCGGGGAAGGAATCGCGAGCCAGCTTAACCGTCATCCCTTGCCGACGCATGGATTGCTTTCGGGAGCAGCAGCGTTAGAGCCGCTGAGACAAGCCAAGAAGTGCTGAGGATGGTGAGGCTTCTGTAAATTCCCCCGACTCCATGGGCAACGGCACCGAAAACGTACGGACCGAAAAATCCGCCCAAACTCCCGATAGAATTGACCAAGGCAATTCCCGCTGCAGCGGAAGCCCCCGCCAGGAACTCGTTGGGAAGCGACCAAAACGGTCCGAGAGCGCCGAGGCTCGCCGCAGCCATTGACCACATTGCAACCGAGAGAAAGGGTGAAGCACTTGTATGCAGCAACACCAGGGCAATACCCCCAACAATCAGGGGAATCGCCGTATGGTATCGCCGTTCCAACCTACGATCTGAGCTGCGTGAAACGAGAATTATTGCCACTAATGCCGTGAGGTAGGGAATCATCACCAGGATGCCCACGACAGTGTTGGAGTAAAGAGCAGAAAGCGACTTTATGGCCTGAGGCATCCAGAAATAAACGACATATTGCCCCATCTGAAACGTCAAAGCGATGCAAGCAAGATGCCACACCCGCCGGTTTGAGAGTGCGCGCAATGCCGAGATTGAGTGTTCTCCAGTTTTCGTCTCCTGCTCACGAGCTAACTCTGCTGTGAGCCAGTTCTTCTCGTCCTGACTCAAGAATTTGGCTTCGCCTGGACCGCTCGGAAGCAGAAGGTAAGTGATAGCACCGAAGAAGATTGCGGGAACTCCTTCCAGGATCAGGAGCCATCGCCAACTGCTCATCGTCCGCCAATGAATGTGGTCCAGGATGAGGCCGGAAATGGGGGCCCCGGCAATGTTGGCGACGGGTATGGCCGTCATGAACAGCGCAATCGCTCGCGCCTGCTCCCGTTGCGGAAACCAGTAGGAAAGATACAAGACGATTCCAGGAGAGTAACCCGCTTCCGCAAGACCCAGCAGAAAGCGCATGAGGTACAACTGGTGCACCGTGTGCACCAGACCCCTTAGCGTCGCCGCAATTCCCCAAGTGATCAAAATCCGCACAATCCACATGCGGGCGCCAATTTTGTAAAGCAACAGATTGCTGGGAATTTCAAAGAGGAAATATCCGCAAAAGAAGATGCCGGCCAAAAATCCAAACTGCTGATTGTTGATCGCCAGCTCCTTGTTCATCGTTAGAGCTGCAAAGCCAATGTTAATGCGGTCAACAAAGGCGATGATGTAAAGAACAAAAAGCAAGGGAAGGATCCTGAACCGTAGTTTTCTGATCGTTCGCCTCTCGATTTCGGCGACGGAGATTGCGCGACCAGCGGCGATGCTCGCTTGACTGCGAGAGTGCATAAGGAAGAATTGCCGCGAATCTATGCCTCGAAGAGATATTGGTCAAGCAACCAGCCTACGTAAACGAAGCGTTCCCTGTGCGGATGTCTTGATTCAAGGCGTGCTAGTATGCGTCGCTAGTATGTCCGTCCGCAGCTCCACGTCTCAGTACGCGCTTGGCAGCACCGACGCCGAACACGAGCGTCTGATCCGCCAAGCCGGATATCTCAACCCTCTGACCGAGCGGCTTTTCCAGGAGGCTGGCATCGGACCCGGTCAACGGGTTCTGGATATTGGCTCCGGCGTTGGCGATGTTGCGATGTTAGCGGCCCGCTTGGTCGGCCCGTCGGGAGAGGTAGTCGGCATAGAACGCGATTCACGCTCAATCGCCCGCGCCCGAACTCGGGTCTCCGAGACCAGCTTGCTCAATGTGAGCTTCACGGAGTGCGACGTTTCACAACCACCTCGTGGCCAACTTTTTGATGCCGCCGTCGGTCGCTTCATTCTGCAGTTTGTCTCCGATCCCGTCGCTGTTCTGCGACGCGTTTCTGCGATGGTTCGTCCAGGGGGAGTCCTTGTTTTTCAGGAGGTGTCTTACGCCCCACTGCTCGCGCTGTCCAGTCACCTGCCCCTTTGGTCAGCAAGCGTTGCTGTTGCCCGTGAAACCGTCCAGCGTTCCGGAGCAAATCCAGAAATGGGAGTCGCGCTGTATCGCAACTTCCAAGAAGCCGGCCTGCTGCCGCCAACTATGCGGATGGAAATGCTGCTGGGCAACACCGCAGACTTCACGCTGTGGATCTACGACCTGCTCGGTAGCTTGCGCCCAAAGATTGAAGAGCACCAGGTTCCCCTCGAAGCGCTGGGTGATTTCGACACGTTACCATCAAGGCTTCAATCTGAGGTGGCGCTGTCAAAGACGGTGGTTCCGTACGTAGCTCTGGTCGGGGCTTGGGCTCATAGGCCAGGAAATAAAGCTTCCTTATGAAACGAGCTCGGGTCGATGATCGGGAGTAGATATGAAAGGGCTCGGCGCGGACAGCAACACGAATCAGCGCACGTCAATCCGACAGGTAGCGCTGGCCAGCTTTATCGGGACCGCCATAGAGTGGTACGACTTCTACTTGTACGGAACGGCGGCCGCGCTGGTCTTTCCTAAGCTCTTCTTTCCCCGCTTCAACCCGCTAGCAGCAACGCTGGCGTCTTTCGCAACGTTTGGTGTCGCCTTCTTCGCCCGCCCCGTCGGGGGCGTTGTGTTTGGGCACTTCGGCGGATTGCCGCCGTTGGCGATCTGAATCTCCTTGAACTGGCAAAAAGCTTGTTCAATGAGCCGGTTCGGGGGATGAATCAACCATCCGGCCCAGTCAGGGCTTCTTAAACCTACAAGTCCGGACGACTTCAACACACGCCTTATTTCCGAGAGTGCCCTGACGGGTTCTCGAAGATGTTCGAACAAAGCATGCGAGAAAGCCGCGTCGAAATAGCCATCTGAAAACGGGAGAGCATAAATACTCGCCACTCCGAACGATGCATTAACCTGATGTTGTCTCCCCCGGTCCTGAGCGTAACGGACATGGCTTTGTTCCAGGTCGATTCCAAATACATGCCCTGGGGGGACAAGTTTGGCCAAATCAACCGTTATGGTTCCTGGACCACAACCACAGTCCAGCAGGTACACATTCCGGGACGCAAGAACGGTGTAAAGAAAGCGGCATGCTTTGCTGCTGTCCGCTGAAGCATGAGCCGGAGAGTTGGTTGGGCATATCCCGGAGTGTAGGTTTCACGGGAGGAGATCATATGAACCCCATGACAAGGGTTTCCCGCCGAAAGAGGGCATGTTCCTATTTTATGGCCTTGCGCGATAATGCGTTATTTGAATTGCAGCTTGGCGCACGGAATGATGAGCACCTCAGCGAAGTTGATTTTCTTGTGCGGGAAGATCGCAGCAGGCAAGTCCACTCTCGCAAGAGACTTGGCCGATCGGGAGAATGCTGTCCTTTTTGTGCAGGATGACCTCTTGGAGGCGCTGTTTCCCGGCGAGATCACCGACATTCAGACATTTGTCCGGTGCTACTCTCGACTGAAGAACGCGTTCACGCCCCACATTTGCGCTCTCTTGTCGAAAGGGATCTCCGTCGTGCTCGATTTCGCAGCTGCTGCCAGGGCGCAGCGTGCATGGTTTCGCGAACTAATCGAGCGCACGAGTGTTGCGCATGAATTGCACTTTGTAGAGGCATCGGACGCCTTGTGCAAAACTCAGCTTCGGAACCGAAGCAAGGCGTTACCCGCCGGCGCTCCCTGGACCACGGACGCGGATTTTGAAGCTATCAACGCATATTTTCAGACTCCATCGGAGGATGAAGGGTTCAATATCATCCGCCATGAGCGCGTTTAACACGCTGCACTGAGGAATATAACGCATGCGCCGGATAACTCTCACTCATGCTTTTCTGATCGCCAGCGCTTTCTTCTCTGCAAGCGTCGGTGTGCGGGCACAGGAACCCGCCCATGAGCCATCGATGCTATTTTTTGCCGTTTTGACAAAGGCGGGATCGCCTGGGTGCGCGCTCGGCGTTTAGCGTCTAAGGCTGAAGGCACAAGGAGTGAAACATGAGCAAGCCAGCTCGCAGTCGTGTTATTCGTCTCGTCGAGGCTCAATCGGGTATCCCCGGCCCAGCGGGCGAGCGCGCCGTGACGGTCCTGCAACGTGGCACTCTTGACGTGGCCCTTGGCCTCCCTCTGCGCCCGAGCCAACAGACGCCACACGCACAGGACGAGATTTACTTCATCATTCGCGGCCGAGGAGTGCTCATCCACGACAGCAAGCGGGACTCATTCGAGT
>Ga0126381_100003667_pt1 | contig 16661 bp, 14 predicted proteins | sample PanSoiMetPlot_28_FD_96465 | JGI IMG/M metagenome (GOLD analysis project Ga0126381, IMG submission 96465) | Tropical forest soil microbial communities from Panama - MetaG Plot_28 | ecosystem: Environmental > Terrestrial > Soil > Tropical forest > Bulk soil | place: Panama | collected 2016-02-17 | reverse complement strand
GGGGCGCGTCATTCCGCATCCAGCCCGGCGGCCCCGTAGACGGCATGTTAGGCCGGCGATCGAGCGGAAGAAGTGCCACGGTAAATGCTCAGAGAATGCCGACCAAGTGGAATTGAAAGCTGGAATACGGCTCATGTGCGTGGCGCCTGCGATTTCAATCGGCTAGCCAGCGGCGGCTATGCGTCGCCAGGTCTGCCGGGCCGCGAGGGTTACCCTAATAGCCCGGCCGGCCGAGGGCAAGGCATCGGCCCTGTCCGCCGGAGCAGGTCAGGGTGGCCAGGGGCGAGGCGATCGCTACTGTCCGGAGACATGAAAACAGGAATTATTCCTGGCGGAAATATTTCGCTGCGTATTGCATGTGATTCTTTCCCTGCGGACGGAAACCTGACGGCAGGAGCACCCTGCGCCAGCATTTATGCCGCGTGGCTGCCCGTCGGATGGTTCATTTCCGCAGGCTCAGGTATTGGCGAGCAGTTTCAGCGCAGTGGCCAGCGATGGTGCGCTCCGGTCCCGCTGTGACATGACCGAAACCGGCAGCGGCCACGGTATGGCGAGTTCTGGGTCGTCGAAGGCGATCGACACGTCTTCAGATGGATCGTGCGGGCGATCAATGCGGTACGACACGTCCGCGGGGTCGGTGAGCGCTTGGAAGCCGTGCGCGCAGCCGGCCGGAACGTAGAGCGAGCGCTGCTCGGTGTCCCGCAGCTCGAAGGTCTCCATATTGCGGTATGTCGGGGAGCCAGGGCGCAAGTCAACGATCACATCGTAAATGGCTCCGTAGGAGCAGCGAACGAGCTTTGCCTCGCCGGCTCCGCCGCGTATGTGCATGCCGCGCACGACGCCGCGCACCGAGCGTGACTGGCTGTGCTGGACGAAGCCACCCGGGTCGAGTCCGGCCTCCTTGACTATCTCGGCATCGAACGTGCGGGAGAAGAAACCGCGCTCGTCCGTATGCGGTGTCGGCTCGAACAACAGCGCGCCCGCGACGCGAGCAACGGGTATGACCTTCACGAGCCATAGGACTCCAGCCATCCGGATTTGATACGAGTCCGCCATGCCGCCCGCGCGCCGGCGAGCCCGGTGCGGCTAGCGCGGGTCTCTCTACTAGGCTCCTTAGCGGAAGATAATGCTCGGAAGGCAAGGAGTCCGCGGTGGCGTCGATTGAAGCGGTGCATGCCAGGCAGATTCTCGACTCGCGGGGAAACCCGACCCTTGAGGTGGAGGTCGTCCTCGATGATGGCTCCGCCGGCCGGGCGGGCGTGCCGAGCGGGGCGTCGACCGGCGCGTTCGAAGCTGTGGAGTTGCGGGACGGCGGAAGCGAGTACGGAGGCAAGGCCGTAACCCGCGCCGTCGACGGCGTGGTTGACGAGATCCAGCCCGAATTGCTTGGTCACGAGGCCGACGATCAGCGGCTGGTCGACCAGGCGCTGATCGATCTGGACCGGACGCCGGGCAAGTCGCGGCTCGGCGCGAACGCGATCATCGGCGTGTCCATGGCCGTGACGCGCGCCGCCGCCGAGTCCGCCGGCCTGCAGCTCTTCCGGTACTTGGGCGGTCCGAACGCGCACGTGCTGCCGGTACCGATGATGAACATCCTCAACGGCGGGGCGCACGCCGATTCCAACGTCGATATCCAGGAGTTCATGATCGCGCCGATCGGTGCGCCGACGTTTGCCGAGGCACTGCGCTGGGGCGCGGAGACCTATCACGCGCTGAAGTCGGTCCTGAAGCACCACGGACTGTCCACCGGTGTCGGGGACGAGGGCGGCTTCGCGCCGAACCTCGAGCACAACCGCGCGGCCCTGGACCTGATCATCGAGGCGATCGGCAAGGCCGGGTACACCCCGGGTCGTGACATCGCGCTCGCTGTGGACGCTGCGGCGACCGAGTTCTACAGCGACGGCGGCTATCTCTTCGAGGGAAAGTCCCAGACTTCCGAGCAGATGGCTGGGATCTACCAGGAGTGGCTGGACAGCTACCCGCTGGTGTCGATCGAGGATCCGCTCGCGGAAGAGGACTGGACCGGGTGGCAGGCGTTGACCGCGGCTGCCGGCGACGTGGTCCAGGTGGTGGGCGACGACATCTTCGTCACCAACCCGGAGCGGATCCGCCGCGGCATTGCGGAAAAGTCCGCGAACGCCCTGCTGGTGAAGGTGAACCAGATCGGCACCGTGACCGAGACCCTCGACGCGGTGACGCTCGCGCACCGCGCCGGTTTCGGCTGCATGATCAGCCACCGGTCCGGCGAGACCGACGACACGTTCATCGCAGACCTCGCGGTGGCGACCAACGCCGGGCAGATCAAGACCGGTGCCCCGGCGCGCGGTGAGCGGGTCGCCAAATACAACCAGCTGCTGCGGATCGAAGAACACCTCGGCGACGCCGCGAGCTACGCCGGGGCGTCCGCGTTCGGCAGGTTCAGCGCGGCCTGATGGTAGTGCCGCAGCAGCCCGCGGCGCCGCCGCCAGCCTCCGCCGCGCAGTCCGCGGCGATGGCGGCGGCAGCGCGGTCCACGAAGCTGACCGGCCGGGCAGCCTTGCTCGCCGTGGTGATCTGCGCGATCGCACTGAGCTTGGCCTACCCGGTCCGTGAATACATCGCGCAGCGGCAGCAGATCGACCAGCTGCTTGCCGTGCAGCAGACTATGTCCCAACAGGTGAAAGCCCTGCAAGAGCAGAAGGTCAAGCTGGCCCAGAACTGGTACGTCGAACAGCGGGCCGCCGACGAGCTACACATGTGCTTCCCCAACGAGCAGTGCTACGAAGTCATCTCCGGGCAGCCCGCACCCGCGGCGACGGCGCGGCCTGCCGCCCCGCCCGATCCGTGGTATGCCAAGATCTGGGAATCAGTGCGGCGCGCGGACGCCAAACCCGGCCGGTGATCACGCAGCCAGACGTCGAAGTCGTCGCCGCGCAACTCGGCCGCGTCCCGCGTGGCCTGCGGGCGGTCGCGCACCGCTGCCCCTGCGGGCTCCCGGACGTGGTGGAAACGGCGCCGAGGCTGCCGGACGGCAGCCCGTTCCCGACGCTGTATTACCTGACCTGTCCGCGCGCCGCCGCGGCGCTGAGCGGCCTCGAGGCGGCGGGCATGATGCGGGAGATGACCGCCCGGCTCGCCGCCGACGGCGCGCTGCGAGCGGCCTACGAGCGGGCGCACGGCGATTATCTCGCCAGGCGGGACGCCCTCGCCGCGGACGCGGGAGTGGAGCCGCTGCCGCCGGGGACGCAGAGCGCTGGCGGCATGCCGGACCGGGTCAAGTGCCTGCACGCGCTCGCTGCGCTCGAGCTTGCCGTCCCAGGCGCGAACGTGCTCGGGCGCGAGGCGCTAGAAGCGGCTGGTCCATGGTGGTCACACGGTCCTTGCGTGACGAGGCCTGGGGAGGCGACATGACCCGGCGGGTGGCGGCGATCGACTGCGGTACGAACTCTATCCGGCTGCTGATCGCGGATGTGGACGTACGGCGGGCTGTGCTGACCGACCTGGCGCGCGAGATGAAGATCGTCCGGCTGGGGGAGGGCGTGGACCGGACGGGCCGGCTGTCGGAACTCGCGCTGGCCCGCACCATGGGCGCGCTGCGCGAGTACGCGGACCTCATCGCCCGACTGTCCCCTGCCGCGATGCGGATGGTGGCGACGAGCGCCACCAGGGACGCGGAGAACTCGCAGGAGTTCGTGGACCGTGTCAAGGAAGTGCTTGGCATCGCTCCCGAGGTTGTGACGGGACACGAGGAAGCCTGGCTGTCCTTCGCCGGAGCGACAGTAGAACTCGCCGGTGCTGCCGCATGGCCGCCGCCCTACCTGGTCGCCGACATCGGCGGCGGCTCCACCGAATTCGTTCTCGGCGGACCCGGGGAAGTCAGCGGCGCCCGTTCGGTAGACATCGGCTGCGTCCGCATGACAGAGCGGCACCTGCACGGTGACCCGCCGTCCGCGGCGGAGGTGGCCGCGGCGACCGCGGACATCGACCGCGCCCTCGCGGTTGTCGCCGCCAGCGTCCCAGTCGGTCAGGCCAAAACGCTGGTGGGCCTGGCGGGCTCGGTTACTACGGTCGCCGCGATCGCGCTCGGCCTGCGAAGCTACGATGCCGCGCGTATCCACCATTCGCGGATAGCCGCCGCGCAGGTGCACGAGGTCAGCGCCGCGCTGCTCGGCACGACGCGCGCGCAGCGAGCGGCCATCGCCGTCATGCACCCGGGCCGGGTCGACGTCATCGGCGCGGGCGCGCTGGTTCTTGACCGCATCATGACCCAATTCGGATTCGCCGAAGTGCTGGTCAGCGAGCACGACATCCTGGATGGCATCGCATGGTCGCTGGCCCGGTAGCCCCGGGCAGCGGCTGGCCGGGTGACCCGGCGGATCCGCGGACCCCGGTCGCGCTAGGTGCCGACGACGTCCGTGAGCTTGCCTTCGGTGCGGCTTCGATCGACGAATTGACCGCGCGGCAGTCGGTCTGCCGGGCGTGCCCGCGACTTGTCGGCTGGCGGGAGGAAGTCGCGCGGACCCGCCGCAGGTCCTTCATGACGGAACAGTACTGGGGGCGGCCCATTCCCGGCTGGGGAGATCCCGCGCCGTCGATCCTGATCGTCGGCCTGGCACCGGCCGCGCACGGCGGGAACAGGACCGGGCGGATCTTCACCGGCGACCGCAGTGGCGATTTTCTCTTCGCGTCGTTGTACCGCTGCGGGCTGGCCAGCCAGCCGACGAGCGAGTTCGCCGCGGACGGCCAGCGGCTGATCGGTGCGCGCATGGTCGCGGCCGTGCGCTGCGCGCCACCGGACAATAAGCCCACGCCGGCCGAGCGTGATAACTGCTCGCCCTGGCTCTCCGCGGAGTTGCGCCTGATCGCTACCAGTCTGCGGGTGATCGTGTGCCTCGGGGGTTTCGCCTGGCAAGCCCTCTGGCAACCGCTGGCGAGCGCAGGCTACGAGACGCCACGGCCGCGGCCCGCGTTCGGGCACGGCACCGAGGTGGAGCTGCGTGCCCCAGGGCGGGCGAACACGCTGCTCATCGGGTGCTACCACCCGAGCCAGCAGAACACATTCACCGGTCGCGTCACCGGCGACATGCTCGACACGGTTTTCGCGCGCGCCCGCGCCGCCGCGGGCGCCCATTCGTCGACGTGAGTTGAATTCACCCGCGTGCGCTCGCATTTCGGACATACCGGTCGTCGGCAAAGCATCTATGAGCCTCAACAAGTCGATGCTAGTGGCTGGTGTGACGTGCTTGCAGCCAGGGGAGCACGGAGCCGGATCCGCGGCTCATGATCCGGGCGTTCTTTATGCGAAGTGGATAGGCAGGTATGCGTTAATGCCGCTTAGCTTGACACGAAAACATCGGCCGACGGCGGCGGCCCTCACGGCAGGCCGCGCGGCGGCCGCCGCTGGCTCACCACGAGTCGATCACCCAAGGCCGGAACAGGTCGAGGGCACGCCCGGCCGTGCGTCGCGCTGATTACTATCAGCATGCCATGGCCCCGGTGCGGTCACGCTCCGCAGTAATTGAGAATACTGAGCTAATGCTGAAATCGTGTGCATCTTTGCCGGCCTCGATTGACGGCCTCGCGAGCCCGATAGATAACCAAAACCGGGTTACTATTAGGGCGCCCCCGTAGCCCAAGGGTAGAGGCCGGCCCCCTAAAAGGGTCCGCAGTGTCGGTTCGAACCCGACCGGGGGCACCAGCATTTGCAGGTCATGTGATCTTTAGATCAACGCCTGTGCATCTGCACCATCATTAGCAATTGCACGTTGCAGTACAGCGCAAAAGCTGAAAAATTACCGATTCCTCGCCCATCGGACAACTTGGACTCAACGCCGCGCCGACAACCGAGACAGCGAACGTCGGCAGTGACGTACCGTCGGTTCCGTGATCCAGGTGGATCGTGGCCCGCGCCTCATCATGCGCACGCCATGGGAGGCCGCCGCTTGCGGCGGCCTCCCATGGCTAAGGGCGAGCTGACATGCGACCCGTGCCTATCTGGCTTAGGTACTCCCCTGGTCCTGGGCCGGGAAGTTGTAACCCGAGCTTTCGACGTTAGTCATCCCGTGCTGCCAGGCGGACAGGCTCACCGTGTCACCCTGGTTGAAGTACACGAACGTCCAGGGGCCGGTGTAGCTGTTGTTCTTGAAGTGATTGTTCTGGTTGTTGGAGATGGCGTTGCAAATACTCCATGTCGGGTAGGCGGACGTCGAGCTGTAGCCCGAGAAGAGTGCGTTCTGGCCGCATGAGTTGGACACCGTGCACTGGCCTCCGTAAAGGGAGTCCGATGGGTTGAACTCGAAGGTGTTGTCCTGCACCGTCACGTTCTGTGCCCGCCACTGGCAGAGTGAGTGGTAGTCGACTGGGGAAGTTTGCGACAGGTGCGAGGGGCAGACTGAGGGCGCGTTGTTGATCCAGCTGTCGACGTTGGTTCCGCTCGGCGGTACCAGCGTTCCGGGATCCTGGCCATCGCCGACATAGCGGTTGGCGTTCTGGTAGATCACCACTCCGGACCAGTTGTCCCGGAAAATATTGCCCTGGATGTTCAGCTCGCCGGCGTATGTGGAGGGGACCGACGCGTCGCCACCCGACTCGCTGATGTAGATGGCACCGGTCGGGAAGCCCGGGTTGCCCTCGCCGGCCTTGATGGCATTGCCGACGAATGTGTTGTCGACGATGGCGGCGTTATAGCTGATCTCGTACATCAGGCCCTCGCCGTCATTGTCCGAGAAGTAGTTGCCCTGGACGAGGAAGCCGGCGTTGTCGGTGTCCATCCACAGGCCCGGCGAGTCGATGTTGTCATGGACGTAATTGCCGGTGACCACGACGTTGCCGTTCTGCCAGAACTTGCCGCCGCCTTCGATGCCGCTGTTGGTCTTCTGGGTGTTGTTGCCCGACACGTCGTTGTTGCTGAAGGTGATGTTGGTCGCGCCACCGGTGAACGTTGAGCCGTAGGTCTGGTCGACGTAGCTGTAGCCGTTGAATCCGTACTCGCCGTTCGCGGTGAGGCAGTTGTCGGACACAACGTTGTCACCGCCCAGCATCATGGCCGCACCGGGGCTGTTGTCCTTCATGAGGTTGTACTTCTCGGTCCAGCCGTTGTTGCCGTTGCCATTGACGGCGCCGCCGCCCTGGTTGGGGTGGAAGTTCTGGATCGTCAGGTACTCGATGGTGACGTTCTCGTCGGCGAGGTCCTGGTAGTTGCCGGCGAAGGCGTACTGGTTGACATTCTGGCCGTCGATCACGGCGCCTGGAGCGCCGACGTACGTGTCACCATCGGCTGGGTTGATCTGACCGCCCGTGCTTTTACCCAAGGTGTGGGTGCCTGAGGCGAACCAGTATGTCTTGTTCGGGGTGCTGAAGTTGAACGAACTGTTGTCGCCTGCTGGCACAGTCACCGCGCCCGCCGGTGCCGACCCGTAAGGACTGGCCGGGAGGCCGGTTTCACACCAGGTCACCGGCGGTGACGACGGAGGAGTCCCAGGCGGCGGCGGAGCGGGCGCGGAGACCGGCGTCGGCGTAGAGCTTGATGAGCCGGCTGAGCTCGACGGGGAGGCGGCCGGTGCTGTGGCGCTGTTGCTGCCCGGGGGCATGGAGGCGAGTATTGGGCTGGCCGTGGGCATGGTGGCGAGTGTCGGGCTGGCCTCGGTCGACGGCGCCGACGCCGCGAGCAGGGCAACGGTGGCGGCCACCGGATGCGACGAGGAGGTAAGGCTCCATGTTTCCGCATCGGCACTTCCTTGCTGTCCGGAGAGCGTGGCCGCGGCAACCTGAGCGTATGCGGAGTCGTTGACGGTGGCCTGCAGCTGCGCTCCTGCCGGGGCGGTGGCGACAGCGGCCAGACCGGATGAGCCAAGACCGAAGACGACTAGGTCATTGCCTGACGCCGTAACCGGTGGAGCGGTGCTCGAGGACGAGGTGGCCAGCACGTCTACCGGATTGGTTTGATCGACTCCCGAGAAAGCCATCGTGACCGCTGCTACCCCACTGCGCGGGGAGATACGAACCCGGACTGCGGAGGCGATGTACCGGCCCGCCACCGATAGGCAGCCCGCCAGGTGGGTTCCGGGCCCGTCGCTAGTTTCGAGGATCAGCTTGGCGCCATAGCCGCATGTGACCGTGGCACGCGAGCGTGTTTCAACGAAGGTCAGCAGGACGTCGCCCGTTGCGGTTCCCTCGGGCACCTTGGTGACGGCCATGGCGGCCCTGGGGGACGCGAAGGTGGTCGTACCTACCTGAGTAATCCCTGTCGCGGTCGTGTTCCCTGTCGACACTAGCTTTGTGACAGCAAAGCCTGTCGCGGCGAGGACGACGGCGCTTGATGCCGCGATGATGGTTATCCACATGCGCGAGAACCCTGAATCGCGACGCCATACGCGTTTGCTTCGCCCGTTCGGCCGGGTGTCGTCCGCGCTGCTATCGGTTCGAGCCACCGCGGGCCCCCATCCGTCGATGTGGCAACATGTCCGTCTCCTTCGGCGTGATTGAGGCGAATTCCTCACCACCGGCGCAGCTCAGGAACCTAGCGTGGTAAATGGTAACGGTGTCGTGATTTTCGATTAATTCCTGATGTTGGTGGTTGGTGGTTGGTTATCGGCGCAGCAGGCGCGGCCGTTGCTGGCGAGCCGATCGTTGCCATCTTTGAGCCTGATGGTGTCATCGTGGCGTTCGACTCTGCTGTAAGTCATGGCGGCGATTACCTCACTACGGAAGGTCGGAACCCATTCCGAAGGTTAGTTTAGTGAGGCACTCACATGCGGACGGAACCCCTCCCACAGCTCAAAGGCACGTTCGTCCGGAAAACCAACCCTGACTTCGGCCCGGCGGAGCTCCGGGCTTGACGGCTGTGGATCCGGCGCCCATCTGGACTGGCTGCGACCACCCAGCCAGCTGGCACGCCTGGAACTCAGCCTGGCCGCATGACCGGACGAAACCACCAAGAGCGTTCACGGGTGCAAGAGGTCACACAAAAATGGCTCATACAGAAAGGAAGCTACCTGAAGTGATCGCCAGTCACAGAAAGCAGCGAAACTCAAAAGCTCATGGTGGCATCGGTGTGAGGTCGTGCAGGCCAGGCGACACAGAACCGCGGCGGCAGAGGACGGCCAGGCATTACCTGTCGGCGGCGGCAGGGGACGGCCGACGGCAATGAAGCAATGTCAGACCAGGCGCGAGCGCGCCCGGGGCGGGGGGTTACGCGCCGAACAGACGCAGACGGCGCTGGACCTCGTACTCGTGGACGATGGCGGCGGCGTACCGGTCGCAGATTCCGTGCTCGTCGGCAAGCCAGTTGACGCGCTCTTCACGGCGCAGGAAGGCGGGCCCAGATTCCAGGTGTCTGAACCACTCGGCGAGCTCGCGACCCGTTTGGAAGGGGATGCGTGCGATGAGGCTCTTGTGCATGTCGGGCGTGTGCGTCAGGGCCATTGGCACCTCCAGGGGAAGCCGCTTTCTGTTGAGACTGCCTCACGAGAGCGCCCCTGACAAGACCCACACCGCAACCTTCCCGTAATGTCCTGTTTGATCTCAGAGGCCGGGAAGGAGCCGGAGGGGCCGGAAGTCAGTTCTGGGTTAGCTGAGGCGTTCGAAGATCATGGCCATGCCCTGGCCGCCACCGACGCACATGGTCTCAAGCCCGGTGGTCTTGTCGTGGAACGACAGGCTGTTCAGCAGCGTCGAGGTGATACGCGCGCCGGTCATGCCGAACGGATGCCCGACCGCGATCGCGCCGCCGTTCACGTTCAGCCGGGCCAGGTCGATGCCCAGATCCCGGTACGAAGGAATGACCTGCGCCGCGAACGCCTCGTTGATCTCCACCAGGTCGATGTCCGAGATTGCCATCCCCGCCCGGCGCAACGCCTGCCGTGACGCTTCCACCGGCCCGAGACCCATGATCTCCGGCGACAGCGCGCTGACCCCGGTCGAGACGATCCGGGCGAGCGGGGTTATCCCCAGCTCTGCGGCCTTCACGTCACTCATCACGACGACGGCCGCCGCGCCGTCGTTCAGCGGGCAGCAGTTTCCCGCCGTCACCGTGCCATGCTCACGGAACGCGGGCTTAAGCCCGGCGACCTTCTCAAGCGTCGTACCCGGCCGCGGGCCGTCATCGGCCGACACGACGTCGCCGGAAGGCAGTGTTACCGGCGTGATGTCCCGCTGCCAGAACCCGTCCGCGATCGCCTTCTCCGCCAGGTTCTGCGACCTGACGCCGAACTCGTCCTGCTCCAGTCGCGTGATGGCGCGTGACGCCGCGACGTTCTCCGCCGTCTGGCCCATCGCGATGTAGATATCCGGCAGCGCGCCGTCCTCCCGCGGGTTATGCCAGGACGGCGACGCGGCCTCGGCCGTGCGGACAGTACGCTCGGCGGCCGAGCCGAACAGGGGGTTGCGCGTGTCCGGCAGCGTGTCGCTGTTACCCTTCACACTCCGGGAAACGCACTCCACCCCCGCGGAGACGAACACGTCGCCCTCGCCCGCCTTAATGGCGTGATACGCCATCCGGGTGGTCTGCAGCGAAGACGAGCAGTACCGGTTGACCGTTGTCCCAGGGAGGTTGTCATAGCCGAGCAGCACAGCGACCACGCGGGCCATGTTGAACCCCTGCTCGCCGCCGGGCAGGCCGCAGCCGAGCATGAGGTCATCGATGTCGCCCGGGTCCAGCTGCGGTATCTTCGCCAGCGCCGCCTGCACTATCTGCACCGTCAGGTCGTCCGGCCTGATGGTGGTGAGCGATCCCTTGAACGCCCGGCCGATTGGCGAACGGGCGGTTGCGACGATAACTGCCTCCGGCATGACTGGCGCCTCCTCGCGGGCCTGGGAAAAGCGTGTCACGAACACGTTAACAGCACCCGCGCAGACTACTGTCAATCACAGGGAGGGGAGGACCCATGCAGGTGTACGACTCGCTGACCCAGGTGATGGGCGGCACGCCGCTGGTCCGGCTGAACGCCGTGACCCGGGGCATCGCGCGGACGGAGAATGTGCTCGCCAAGGTGGAGTACCTGAACCCGGGCGGCTCGGTTAAGGACCGGATCGCGCTGCGGATGATCGAGACCGCCGAACGCGAGGGCAAGCTTAAGAAGGGCGGCACGATCATCGAGCCGACCTCCGGCAACACAGGCGTTGGCCTGGCGATTGTCGCGCAGGCCCGCGGCTACCGGTGCTTGTTCGTCTGCCCGGACAAGGTGGCTCAGGACAAGATCAGCGTGCTGCGCGCATACGGCGCCGAGGTCGTTGTCTGCCCTGGCGCCGTGGCGCCCGAGCATCCGGACTCGTACTACAGCGTGGCCAGGCGCCTGGCCCAGACGACCGAGGGCGGCTGGCAGCCTGACCAGTACGCAAACCCCGACAACCCGGCCGCGCACTACCACTGGACGGGGCCGGAGATCTGGGCGCAGACCGAGGGACGGATCACCCACTTCGTGACGGGCATCGGCACCGGCGGCACGATCTCCGGTACCGGGCGCTATCTCAAAGAGGTCTCAGGCAACAAGGTGAAGATCATCGGGGCCGATCCAGAAGGCTCGGTCTATTCCGGCGGTACTGGGCGTCCCTACCTGGTGGAGGGCGTCGGCGAGGACATCTGGCCGGTCACCTTCGACCGCGAGATAGCCGACCAGGTGATCGCGGTGAGCGACGCCGACTCGTTCAACATGACGAGAAGGCTGGCCCGCGAGGAGGCACTGCTCGTCGGCGGCTCGGCCGGCCTCGCGGTGGTGGCCGCCCTCACGGTTGCCGGGCAAGCAGACCCGGACGACGTGATCGTCGTCCTGCTTCCGGACGGCGGCCGCGGCTACCTGTCGAAGATCTTCAACGACGAGTGGATGGCCGACTACGGCTTCCTGCGCACGCAGACCGCCGAGCCGACCGTCGCCGACCTGCTCGCCGCCAAGGCCCGCGACAACACCAGGAGCATGCCCGCCCTAGTCCACGTGCACCCGGACGAGACCGTGGCGCAGGCGATCGCGCTGCTGCGCGAGTACGACGTGTCGCAACTGCCAGTGGTGCGGGAAGAACCGCCGCTGATGGCCGCCGAGGTGGCGGGCTCAGTCGCCGAGCGCGACCTGCTGCACGCCCTGGTAGCCGGCCGGGCCCAGCCGAATGACCCGATCGACAAGCACATGGGGCCCCCGCTGCCGGTGATAGGGCAGGGGGAGCCGGTCAGCCAGGCGGCCGCGACCCTGGAGAAGGCCGACGCCGCGCTCGTGCACGTGGACGGCAAGCCGGCGGCGGTGCTCACCCGCCAGGACCTCCTTTCCTTCTACGCGGAGGCACATTGATGAACTTCGAGACCCTGGCGATCCACGCGGGCCAGGAGCCGGACCCGATGACCGGCGCGGTGATCCCCCCGATCTACCAGACGTCGACATACAAGCAGGACGGGGTCGGCGGCACCCGGGGCGGATACGAATACTCGCGGACGCGGAACCCGACCAGGACCGCGCTCGAGGAGTGCCTCGCCGCCCTGGAGAACGGCAGCCAGGCGTACGCCTTCGCCTCGGGGATGGCCGCTGAGGACTGCCTGCTCCGCGTGCTGTGTGCGCCAGGCGACCACGTGCTCATCCCGGCCGACGCATACGGCGGCACGTACCGGCTCTTCGCGCGGGTGCTGAGCCGCTGGGGGATCAGTTACGAGCCCGTACCGCAAACCGATCTCGATGCGGTCCGCGCGGCGCTGGGAACCCGCAAGACGAAGGTCGTCTGGGCCGAGAGCCCCACCAACCCGCTGCTGTCGATCGTGGACCTTCGCGCGCTCGCCGAGATCGCGCACGACGCTGGCGCGCTGCTGGTCACCGACAACACGTTCGCCTCCCCGTACCTGCAGCGGCCGCTCGACCTTGGCGCCGACGTCGTGGTGCACTCGACCACCAAGTACCTCGGCGGTCATTCCGACGTGGTGGGCGGCGCGGTGATACTTCGGGATGCGACCTGCGCCGACGAGCTCGCGTACACCCAGAACGCGACCGGCGCGGTGGCCGGCCCGTTCGACTCCTGGCTCACCCTGCGCGGGCTTAAGACCCTGGCGGTGCGGATGGACCGGCACTGCGCGAACGCGGCACGAATCGCACAGATGCTCGAGTCCCATCCCGCCGTCACCCAGGTCTACTACCCGGGGCTGCCAGACCACCCGGGGCACAAGACGGCGACCGCGCAGATGCGGGATTACGGCGGCATGGTGTCGTTCCGGCTCGCGGCCGGCGAACGGAAGGCGGTCGACGTCTGCGGCCGCACCAGGCTGTTCACCCTTGGTGAGTCGCTGGGCGGCGTGGAGTCTCTGATCGAGCACCCGGCCCGGATGACGCACGCCTCGGCCGCCGGCTCGCTGCTCGAGGTGCCCGCGGATCTGGTCAGGCTGTCGGTGGGCATCGAGGATGCCGGCGACCTGCTCGATGACCTGGGCGAGGCGCTGTCCTAACTGGCCTAAGAAGTGCCGCCCCAGACCATCAGCACGAGAATCGCCAGCCAGATCAGCGTGACGATGCCGGACATCGACGCGATCCGCCCGCGCTCGACCGCGGCGATCTTCAGTTCGGCGGCGACCGCCGCCGTGCCAGGCTGGTCGCCGTCGGCCGCGTCGGGGTCCGATTCCTTCGCGTCGGAGTATTCAGAACGATCGGTGGCTGCTGCCGACTCATGCGCCGCTCTCAGAGCGTGCACGGCCTTGCCCTGGTCGCGCATGATGAGGACAAGCAGGACCGCGGCGACGACGTAGAGCGTGATGGAGGCGGACACCCACGGCTTGCTGAAGTCATTGAGCAGCTGGGCGGCGATGACGCCGAAGACAAGCACGAGCAGCGAGGCGATCGCGTAGAACCTGGTAATCCGGCGGAGATAGCCGAGCACGACTGTGTTGCGCTTGCGGATGTGACGCGGCGTGGCCAGGATCGCCGCGGTGCCCGGGCCGATCGCGAAGACGGCGGCGATGATGTGCAGCCACACGACGGCACGGTCAGAAAACGACATGAGGCGATCTTAGGGGCGTCGAGCCGCGGCCCGGGAGATCCCCAGGGCCGCGGCTCGACGCAAATCAATACGCTGGCTCGCCTTAGTGGTTCGCCGGCTCCTTGGTCGCAGCACCGGCGGGCGTAACCGCCTTGCCCTTGTACTTGAGTGCGAACCAGGCGCCGACCGCGAAGACCACACCCACAATCAGGCTGCCCGCGGCGCGCAGCGGGTGGTGCCCACTCGATGCCACCTTGTGGCCGTGCAACGTCGTAGTGGCGTGGCCGAGGATGCTTGGAAGGGAACCCGCGGGAACAGTCAGGTAGATGATGCCGACCACGATGAACAGCAGCGCGATGATAGCGAGGATCACCGCGGAGATCATCCGGCCAGAAGAGCTGCCGGAGCCAGTTGAGGGACTCACTTGTCCTCCTTAATGATGCACCTGCCGCCGCGCCCGCGGCGCCGCGCTTTTGTGGTGCTGTGAGGGAATCTGTAGCGGCAAATCTACCGCTGACGTCGGGCGCCGCGTGTCCGAAGGAAGTCGTTCACCACATATTCCCCGAGATGTTCTGGTGCTGCCCTAAGCACGCGGCCGCCGTTGCGCTTGGCAACATTGTCCACGAAGGCACTCAGCCGGTCGTCGTCGGCCAGCATGAAAATGTTCAGTGCCGCGTGCCGCCTGGTCATCTTGTCCACCTCGGCCAGCGTCAGCTCGATCGTCTCAGGTGACGGCGGCCAGTCGAACCAGGGCCTGCCGTCGCGCTGCAGGTGCGCGGTCGGCTCCCCGTCGGTGACGATCAGCACGACTGGCTCGTGCTCCGGGTGCCGGTCCAGGTGTCGCCCGGCGAGCATGAGCGCGTGGTGCAGGTTGGTGCCCTGCACCATGTCCCAGCCGAGGCCGGCCAGCTCGGTTTCCCGCAACTCCCGCGCGTAGTTGGAGAAGCCGACCACCTGGATGGCATCCTGCGGGTACTTGCTGCGCAGCAGCGCGTGCAGCGCCAGCGCGGTCTGCTTCGCCGCGGCCCAGGTGCCGCGCAGCGCCATCGAATAGGACAGGTCGACGAGCAGGCACACCGCCGCTGCGTTGCGCCGCTCCGTCTCGACCACCTGGAAGTCATGCGCAGAGAGCTTTACTCTATTCCGCTGCCGCCTGCCAGGGTTCTCGCCGGCCGCTGCTCCGCCGCCGTCTGCTCCCGTCCACGTCGCGGCCGATCGCAGCAAGGCGTTTCGGACGGTCCCTGGCACGTCGATCGGCTGCTCGTCGCCGAACTCCCATTCCCGCGTCGAGCCGGTCATGTCGCCGGCCTGCCCCGCGTCGTGCAGGTCGTGGTCTCCCGTGCGGGTGCCGTTCTCCAGCCCGGCGAAGACGCGGCGCAGGGCGGTGTCGCCGAGGCGGCGCACCGCTTTCGGCGTGAGCTCCAGGTTGCCGCCGTTGTTGGTCAGGTAGCCCTGGCGCTGCAGCTCGCGCTCGATCCGGCGCAGCGCGTCCAGGTCGTCCACCGCCTGCCTGCCGAATGCGCGGCGGACCGCCTCCTCGTCGATGTCGTCGAAGCTGGCGCCCGCGTAGTCCTGGGCGAGCGCGTTCTCCAGTTCGGCGAGGTCGGCCAGGTCGGCCACCGCGCTCGTCGCGTCTCCGAGCCCGAGCGGCGTCTCCCCGGACATCCGCACGCCGGGCTGCGGCCTGCCAAGCTCCGGCCGCCGCGCGCGCAGCGCGTCACCGAGCGCCGCCATCTCGGCGGCGAGCCCCGCGTCCTCCAGCGCCTGAGCCATCAGGTCGGCGAGCTCTTCACGCTGCTCGTCGGACAGCGACTCGAGCAGCCGTTCCGCGGCCATCATCCGGCGGACGAGAGAATCGACGAGCTCTTCGAGGTTCCGCGGGTTGTCGGGGAACAGGTCCCCGAACTCCGCCATGAAGTTCTCGAAGTCCTGCTGGGTGTGCTCGCCGCGGCTGTCCGCGTCGAGCATCGCCCGCAGGCTGGCGAGCATGTCCTTGACCCGCTGCATGGCCGCGGGGTCCGGGTTGGTCAGCGCCTGCTTCATGCCGCGGAACTGGCTGTCGAGGACCTCGCGGCGCAGCAGGTCGCGCAGCCGGTCGAACGTCTCGCGGGCGGCTGGCGAGCGCCAGTCGTAGTCCGCGAGCTGGCGGATGGCCTGCGCGGTGTCGGAGGGCAGCGAGTCCAGGTTGGCCTCGCGCAGCCTGGCGTCGTCGCTCGGGTCGGGGAACAGCTCGGCGCGCTCCTGCCCGATCGCGGTGTCGAGCAGCGCGCGGGCCTGCTCGAGCATGCCGTCGAGCCGGCCCCGGCCGCGCATCTCACGGGACCGCTCGCGGACCCGGCGCAGCAGGTCGTCGAGGCCGCGGCGGCCCTGCCAGCCGCGCCTGAGCAGCTCGCGCAGCGCCTCCGCCGGGGTGCCGCCGCCGAGGATGTCCTCGCCCATGTCGTCGAGCGCGCCGCGAACGTCATACGGCGGCGCGAGCGGATCCGGCCCGCCGTCGTACTCCCCGTACCGGTAGTTAGCCATCACTCTGCCTTCCCCGCTCGCCTTCGGGTGCTTTCACCCGCCGGCTCCTGGGTCATGTCCTGTACACAGACGTTCCGTCGTTGGTGTCCTTGGACAGCCGGCGCATCAGGTACAGCCCCTCGAGGGCGAACTCGATTGCCGCCGCCGCCTCGCCGAAGGACTCTCTGCCCTCCATGCCCAGCCGCGCCATGACCTTAGCCAGGCCGGGCACTTCGCCGGTG
>Ga0126381_100003666_pt1 | contig 16668 bp, 15 predicted proteins | sample PanSoiMetPlot_28_FD_96465 | JGI IMG/M metagenome (GOLD analysis project Ga0126381, IMG submission 96465) | Tropical forest soil microbial communities from Panama - MetaG Plot_28 | ecosystem: Environmental > Terrestrial > Soil > Tropical forest > Bulk soil | place: Panama | collected 2016-02-17 | reverse complement strand
GATCGCCGGGTACTATAATGATAAGCTTGGGCTGGTTATTTGGGCAGTCCCCCTCATTGGAGGACAGAATAATACTTATGGTACTGTTGCAGTCGATCCTAAAACTCGTCAGGCAACAGCGGAGACATTATATCTTAACCGAAGGACATTTACTTACCTCGACAACAAGGTCGGGTTCGGTATCGAGCGAATGGTTTTCGATTATCCTGTGATTTCGCAGGTAGACGGGATTTATTTCGACTCGGTGATTAACACTCTCTCGGGTAATTTCACTCTATCTACGAATCTGTTCGACGGCGGGATGCCTGAAATCTACAAGATGTGGGACTATATGATCTCACCGGGGAGCTATGGGCCTGATGCACAAGTTCAGTTTGGATTTACCGACATTCCTGATCTGTCGACAGTGCAGTGGGGAAGCTGGACACCTTTGTCCGTGCGTGTACCTTTTCCAGACGGCCCTCGGGAGAGTGTTTACCTCGCTATCAACTTCCAGTCCCAAAACATGTTCAGGCTCGCCGGAATTAAGGTCTACGGCGAGAAGGGAGGCCTAGTGAACTAATGCCTAATGTCACGGCAAATCTGCCATCGCCAGATAATTACGCCAAGTGGGAGAATTGGGGTAAAGCAGTCATTCGTTCACTGAGTACCATTTTTCAATACACTGAAATCATTCCAGACGTGGGCATTATTGGCAGTTTTCCGAGTGCAATAGACATGTCGAAGAATGGATGGCTGATATGCAATGGAGCGACGTTCAGTCAGCAAGCGTATCCAACCTTATTCCAGCTCCTGGGGACAGCGACTCTGCCCACTTATACCTCACCCTTCCCCGGCTGCAACGTGTGGATAAAAGCCGCATGAATGTAGAATTTGTACATCCCACTCAGCTCAGTGTCCAAGATATTATGGACATAGCGAAGGGATGTTTGCGGATTAAGTTTCAAGTTCTCGACCCTCAAAATATGGTAAGGATGGCCTTGAGCGAGAACTTGATGTTCTATCGAGTACAGGGCCAAGATTTCAGTGGCATCGTAGCCGTAGCACCCAAGGACGATACACTGTGGTTGGAGTTAGTTGTTGGGAAAGGCCTGCTGAAGCACTTCGACGAGATACACGACTGGTTGATAGGACTGGCTAAATCACATGGGCTGCATTCATTAACAGCCATTGTAGCGAGTCCTGTTATATACAGATTGTGGCAACGACGAAGGGCTAAAGAGGTCGCGCGCTACTTTGTCGAGGAGATCCCAAATGGGCGGGAAACCTAGTCCTGCTACGCAGACCACGACGACCAACACCTCCGGTACGGCGAGCACCGGCCCGAGCGCTATGGCGCAACCGTACTTTCCGGGGTTGTATCAGACTGGTCAGAACGCGCTAACGAGCAATCAGCAACTGCCTGTGCCACAGCAGTTTGTGGCGGGCGAGGACCCGTTGCAGGCGCAGGCCATTAGTCAGGCCACTGCTGCGGCGCCGACACTAGGCGCTTCCGGCGGCGCGCTAAGCGACATGGCTCAGAAGATCGCGAGTGGGTACTTCCTCGACCCCACTAACGATCCGACGTTCGCAGGTGCGGTGAATTCAGCGCTCACGCCGATCCTGCAGAATGTGCAAGAGACCTTGCTGCCACAGGTGATAAACTCTTCGATACGAGGTGGGGGAGTTGGCGGCGGTCCGACTGCATATGGCGGAGCAAATGCTGGTTCGGCGCAAGACATCATGGAACAGCAGGTGCTGCGCAACTTTGGTCAGACCGCTGCCAACACTACCGCCTCGATGGCGAACGCCAGCCGCATGGCGGGCATGAACCTCATTCCGCAGGCGCCGGGTATTGCGCAGGGAGCGAATGCACAAATCCTCGCGCCGTCTACGGAACTTGGGACGTTGGGTTCGCAGCAACAGCAGTTCAGCCAGAATGCAATCAACAACCTGCTGCAACAGTATCAGACCCAATTGCAGGCCCCTTGGCAGGGCATCAGCAATATGACGAATTTGCTGACCGCCGGTGGCTATGGTACATCGACGAGCAATCAGACGGGAACGAGCGTTGGGCAGTATCAGCCTCCCACGCCAAGTATGGCCACACAAATCTTGCAGGGCCTCACTGGCGGTGCCTCGACACTCAACAGCCTGTTCGGTTCCGGCCCCAATGGTTCGCCAAGTGCTTTAAGCAATATCTGGTCCGGATTGGGCAGTGGTCTTGGCAACATAGCCGGTGGAATTGGAGCTATGATGGGGCCGGTGAGTGGCGGTGCAGGCGGAATCGCTGCCCTGCCGTTGCTGCTGTAGGAGGGAAAAGTGCCCATTTTCAATAACCCTCAATTCGATACGACTGCGAACCCTGGCCCCAGCTTCTTCGACATGATGATGGGTGGGTTGAGCGGGCTTGGTGCGCCGCAAGGTCCACCATATAGGCCAGCCACTATGGCGCCGAACGCTGGTATGATGGCGCCGTTAGACCCAAGCATTTCAGGTGGTCCGGTATGGGCGCCGAACTTGGGAGTGCCGAGCACGGATACTCCTGCTGCGGTAGGATCATTGACTGGACAAAGTCCTGGTCAAGGTGGGGGTGCGCCGACAGCTGGTGGCGGTGGTCAGCCTGGTTGGGGGCCGAATATCTTGGCCGGTTTGGGCGGCGGTGTGTCTGGCTGGACTGGCGGCGAACCGCCTGGGCAAGCCACTCAGCCTCCAAATGTGATGCCGACTATCGATCAAGCTGCCGGGTCGAAAATCTCGTTGCCCAGTGGGCCAGCTGCGGACACAACAGGACCAGGGTTTGGCGGCGAAATACCTCCGCCTACGCAATCCAGTTCCATTCTTGATGCGCTCGGTGCGATGACGCCAGATACGCAGTTCACACGAGACATTAAGACCATGGCCACTGGCGGAGCGGGGCAGCCTACTGGTCCGATCGCCGATGCGCTCAATTGGGAGAAGCAGGCATTAACCAACACAGCACGACACATTCGAAGCTATTTCACTGAGACGCCTGCGACAGCCAGGGAAGCGGTGAAGAGTGGAAAGCCACTGGAATTTGAGGGCCAGCCAAGCTCTTACGAGGGCGATGTTGAAGGCATGCCTGGCGAGAAGAAGCCCGCTGCGCCTGCGGCCGAGGCACCGAAACCAGCGGTGCCGGCAAGACCTGGCAAAGGTGATACCACTATCACCATTCCAGGCGGCTATTTCAGCACAGTTGACAAGGCGGAAGGAAGGGGGATCAATCCGAGGTCCAGTGCATTTGGCCCTGGCCAGTTCATCGACTCGACGTTCAGGGACTACATGAAAACTGAGCATCCTGAAATCGATACCTCGAAAATGACGCATGCTCAGCTGAATGAGTATAAGAATATCTATGGCCAAGACGCCACAACGTGGTATGCCTCGCAGAATGCGCCGAAGCTTGCCAACGCAAACATTCCCGTCACTAACGGTTCACTTTACGGCGCACACTTCCTCGGCCCAGAAGGAGCAATTGCGCTCTATACTGCTCCGCCTAACACGCCTGTTGCTCAACTCCTCGATAAAAAAGCGATAGCGGCTAATCCAGAGGTCCTCGCCGGCAAGACCAACACTCAGGTTATTAGCTGGCTTGAGGCGAAGAACCACGTTGTCCCACAGCAACCTATGATGGAAGAGCCTCCATCACAAGCACCCTATCCCACGTCGGACTTCAATCGGGTCCGGCAGCTGATGGGAGGCACCAATGTCTCATCGCAGGAGCATACGGCAAATGTACTCGCTGGACTTGCTGGCGGAGCCGGCAGTGTGCAGGCTAATGCGCCTGGAAGCTTTGCTGCGGCACTTGCTGCGGCAGGAGCTGGAGGTGGAAAGGGCTATGCACAGAGCTTCGCTTCGCAGCGTTCTGCGAGACAAGCGCAGGCAGAGACTGAAACTAAGCTCTTAAGCCTTGAGCATCAGCAGGTTAAAGAAAATGCGGAGATTGCCAATCAGAACTCGATGAATTTATGGAAGGTTCGGCAGCAAAATGCTGATCGGCAATACGAGAACCAAAAAGAGGAGTTCAAATTCCTCCAGCCTAAGATCGACACCACAGGCGGGATTACAACGATTTCTCGTTACAATCCGCAGACTGGGAATTGGGAAGTCACTACCCACGACAGCAAGGCTGGCGCGGCACAGGGCGAGAAAACCAAACAAATTCTCGAAGCCATGGAAGCCTCTGGTCCGGTGGCAGAGAACTACGGTTTGCAAGCCATCATGAACCAGTACCCTGCCACGGCGGAGGGCCAAGCCAGAGCCAAGTCCGACATTATCAACTATTCTGTCGGACGGATCGTCAAGGGTGGTTCAGGACGCGCCGTGTTCAAGGGCGCTTACGACAAGTATGAGAAAGAAGCGCAGAAGGAGATTGAGAGCAGCCTACCAGCTGGTGGTGCACAGAGTCTGGCGGCGACAAAGCCGCAGCAGTATCAAGAAATGCTGCAAGAGCGCATCATCGCGAAGATTTTGGCTGACCCAAAGACGGCGGCCTTGAGTTGGACCAAGGATGGTAGGGTTTACAGCCCCGCTGCTGGGTTCCTCGCCGATAGTTTCCTTGCCAAACCAAAAGCTGCGCCAGCACCGGAGCCGATGAATGCCTACTGATCCCAATGCGTTCACTTGGGGCGACGAGACGTCCGAGAAGGAAGAGAGCGGACTGACGAGTGCCTATAATTGGGTTAAGGGCTTTGGTTTATCGGCCGCCGAAAGCCTGCCGGAACTCATTGGATACACACCCTCGCAAGAAACACAGAAATTCCGCCAAGATAACCCTGTTTCGGGGTTCGTCAGCGAGATGGCGGGGACAGCTGTTCCGTACTTTGGCTGGTTTAAGGCGGCGAAGGCCATTGGGCCGTTAACTAAAGCCACTGAGAGAGTTGCAAGCCTAGTCAACAATCCAATTGGACAGGGGGCATTGAAAGAAGCTGCCACATTTGCACCTTTCGAGGCGGCGAGAGTAGGTATCTCGCAGACACCTTTGGGAGGGGATAAGAGTTTTGATGATATGCTTGGCGGTGCTATGCTCAATCTTGCAGTCGGCAGCGGAGTTGGAGGCTTAGTCAGTGGTTTGGCAAATGTAGGGGATAAGACTAAAGCACTCACGAAAATCTTTAAGGGCATCGATATCAATGTGCCTTATCCGCTACAAGCTCAAGAAATGGAGAAGATTATCCAGAGCGGAAGCATTCCAGCAGGGGACGATCTCAATGCAGCGAACAGAATGCTGTATGAGACGAGGCGAAAAGCAAGATTGGAAACCCTGCCCTCGCTGGAGAAGTATGTAGGGCCGATCGCTCACGATGCGGAGCCAGATGCGAATACGACTCAATTGGAGCGGCAGCTAAATGCCCTGTTTAAGGCTCCAAAAGAGAAGCTCGACACGAAAGTCTCTTTGCAAGTAAGAAAATTCGCCCAAGGTGCTGAGATGGACTTTCCGTCTCAAGAAGCATGGAAGTCGGTTGCGAAGGAGGCTGGGCTACCGCAGAACTTCGAGCAAGAGGGGCAGTATTTTCGCCATATCTCGTTCAACACCGAACTCGGCGACGTGGCTGACAAATCGGCGCAGGGCATCAATAATCGCCTCACGCGAAATATGACTAAAGTCGATGATAACAGCTTCATCACCCAGGAAGCTGACGATGGCATGTACATCATCGCAAAGAAAATCGCTGGATCGGTGAATAAGCCGGACTCCGAAGACGCTTGGGTACTTTTCAAGACCGATAAACCGGGGAAATTCTTCCCTGATAATCAGACCTGGGCCAATGCACAGGTGGCGGGAAGTAAATGGACTCCGGGAGCTAACGTAGCCCAGGATGGTGGTGAGGCCTACAATGCGTTGAAGAATGGAATGCGGGATTACCCCTTGAATAACATCAAGGCCATTAACCGCGATCCAGAGGGCATTGCAAAACTGCTTCCGCAAGGGATTAGAGGTATTGCAGATAGAGATGCGTTTCAACAGTTCGGCCAAGCTTGGAGAGAGTACTTCGCGCCGAGGCAGTATCAATTTAAGAAGTCTATGCGGGCTAACTGGATCATGGGGCAGGTAAAACTGGCTTATGACGCTGCAGAAAGAGTGGTCAACTCGCTGATGGGCGGCGAGATTGTAGCAAAGCCAGGCGCGAATTTGTTTTGGGCCTCATTACGCAACGACAAGACCACATCAGATTTGGGCTTTCAGGCAATCAAGGATGTGCCAGAGGATGTAAGAAAGAATTGGGATACCTACTTCCGCGATATAGTGGAAGCCCGAGTTGATCCTGCTACGCTACAGCAGATGGCGGCCTCGGGACAGATTTCAAATGAGGCACGAGATTATTTCACCAATGTGGCTAACGTAAACAACTGGGTGAACGCTAATCACACCTTGGCCAAGAACGCAGTTGGCAAGGCACCGAGTGAGTTCGCGCAGAACACTTATGGCCTACCCAGGATGTGGGAAGGAACAACCAGAATTGCGCTGCGCGACGAGAATGGCAAGATTGTGGCCTTGGCCAGTGGGCCTAATCGCAAAGCAGCACTAGCAAATTCTGAAGCACTTAAAGCGAAATATGGCTGGGAGTTCGACGGCGAGTACGATCTCGCGCAGCTGCGCGGCGAAACTAATATCCCCAAATGGCCTAAAGATATTGACTCAGTTGTCAAGAAAGACTCTTGGGAACTGGATAGGATGGGGATACATGGGTACTCGTGGGAGACCAAACCGCTCTCGTTGAAGGAATACTTGCAAGGTGTGCAAGACGATATTCGTGGCAAGATGAAAGAACAGGCCACGGACTCGGTGAATGATTTGCTCTCGCCCTCTTTGGATAGGCTGCTTTCCGAGGACCCAGCGGCCTATCGAATGGTTCAGGCGCGGATGAATGATTATGCTGGCATTCAGTCGCCGTTCTCGCAATGGCAGAACAGATTGACCGACAAGGTTCTAGCCCCGTATATGGGGAAGAACTCGGCCAGTAAGATAGTCCAATACACTAATACAGGGCTATTTAATTTCCAGCTCGGCGCCCTGCGGTTGGCCTATCCAATTGTAAATCTGCTACAATTTGTTCAAACTGTCGTACCGGAAGCCGCTTTCATTATGGGCAGAGCACCACCAGAAGCGCTTGCTGGCGATTACTCGCATTTCGCAGTTGGTGGTACTAAAGGTCCTGTCGGTGGCATAGCAGTGCTTTCACCCGTTAAGCTTATGGGCAAGAGCATGGCCGAAATGGCCAGGCCTACTCCTGAATTAACTCATATGTTCCAGAGGGCTGCCAATGATCGACTCATCAATCCTAGACTTGTTGAGGAATGGGTCGGAACAGGCGCTACTGGTGTCAAAGACATCGCGAAGGTTTTCACTGGAGGAGGAAAGGACTTTAATTTCGTCGAATGGCTGCGCAGCGTCAGTGAGGCTTTACCTGCAATGTCTGAGCGCATGTCCAGAACACACGCATTTACGACTGGTTATATCCTCGGACGAGATTATCTTGAACGTGGAGGGAAAAAACTAAGCGAGGAACAGCTTTACCAGTTTGCAAGACAATTCACTGAAAAAACGATGTTCTTGTATTCCGCCGCAGATAAGCCGAGAGTGTTCACCACTCCGGCGGGAAGTCTTATGGGTTTGTTCAAGAATTGGATGTTCAACTACATGGCTCAGTTCGGCCAGTACACCCATGAAGGTTTCGCCCATAATAACTGGGAGCCCTTATTCCTCCAAACCGCAGGGACTGCGGCGCTCGGTGGCGTAGCGGCGGTTCCCATGGTCGGCCTTGCCGACAAGGCGCAGCAATGGTTCACCCACAAGTCAGCAATGGACATGGCCTATGAACAATTTGGCGCTGGAGGCGATGCTGTTATGCTTGGATTGCCAGCGGCTCTTACTGGCATCAGTCTATACAGCAACGTCAACTCTCCAATTAGCAATCCTACACGCGATGCAGCCAGCCTACTTAGTATCGCCGCGTGGGATCGAGTTAAAAACCTCAGCCAACTCGCCGGCGCCGCCTTCGACAGATGGCAGGCGACAGGTGATCATCCTGGGTTCGACCCAAGAGTTAGACAGTTACTTGTCAGAACTTTCGCGCCGACCACACTCTATCGAACCATGGGGGCTTTCGCTAGCCCAGAACAAATCACGCAGCTCAGCACCGGCAACCCGCTGATCAAGGACGTAAGTCCTGCACATCAAATCCTGTATTCCATGGGCTTTAACCCGGTTGAGCTAGATCGCGGCATGGCGATCTCGACTGAGTTGTATGAGAAAAAAGAGCGCATGAAGGGGATGGTTGCAAAACTTGGCAAGGCGTGGAGCGATGCAGAGACGCGAGGTGATGGTGGTCAGATGGCTCTTATCATGCGTCAGGCCGTCGTGTGGGGCGTCGATGTCTCGTCTGTCATTAAGTCAGGAATGCGAAATCTTAAGAAGATGCGCGAGGATATCATTGAGAGACAGCTTGGTTCGAGCAAGAATCTCGGTGCTGCGGCAGCTGCGCTTAGAGTTCAACGCGGACAGGAGGAGACTGAGGAATGATCGGCCTCATCTCTCTAGTGATCTTGATCCAGGTGCAGGGACCTGATACGCAGATAATCGATCTGAACCCTGAGCAGATCGTAGCCATGCGTGCACCACGAGGCACAGATCACTTCGGCCCTGAAGTGAAATGCCTCATCTCCACCACTGACAGTAAATTTGTCGGGGTAGTCCAGACATGTGAGACTGTCAGAAAACTCTTGCAAGGAGCACCTAGATGAAAATCGTCATCTCGTCCGGACACGGCAAGTACATTCGCGGCGCATCTGGCTTCTTAGACGAAGTAGATGAGGCGCGGAGGGTTGTGGAGCAAGTCGCGGTTTACCTTCGTGAGGCTGGGGTGGACGTACAGACCTTCCACGACGATACCAGCCATTCTCAGAATGAGAACCTCAATACCATTGTCAACTACCACAACGCCCAGACGCGGGACCTTGACGTAAGCGTTCACTTTAACGCCTATCAGTCCACATCGAAGCCCATGGGTACGGAGACTCTCTACGTTACGCAGAGCGAACTCGCGGCGACGGTATCGAGTGCGATTGCCGAGGCCGGAAGTTTCCTCAACCGAGGAGCCAAGTACCGAGGTGATTTGTTCTTTCTGAACTCGACGGATGAGCCCGCCATCCTCATCGAGACTTGTTTTGTGGACTCGTCCGCCGACGCTATGCTTTACAACCAGTGGTTCGACAACATCTGTCGGAGCATCGCAGAGTCGATTGGTGGTGAAGAGGTTCCAGACGTGCCACCTGTTGAACCACCTGTGACAGAACCACCGCCACTGACTGGTCAGAACCGCGTTGAGATACAAGCTACAATCCACGGCGATGTAACTATCGTCATCAACGACGAAAGGGTTGTCGGTCACGAGGAATGTGAACATGTAGTGGACATGACCGTCCAAGGCGTTGGGGACGTTACGCTCGTGATCAATGGGGAAGAATTCCACAATAAACCTCCAGAAGGTGAAGAGGATATTCCCTGGAATCAGCAGGATATCGAAGCGACTGTGTTCGGTGGATCAGACGATCCCAACGAAAGCGCCTATCCGCCGCACGATCTCCTCAATGGCGATACAGACCTCTTTGTGGCCCTGCCTTTTAAGTTCACCCAAGAACCACGTCCACTGGTCAGGGTCTTTCACGGCGAACTCAGTGCCGAGGCCAAGATCATGGATGTAGGTCCCTGGATGACAACGGATAACTATTGGGAAAAGGGTACCCGGCCTCTCGCAGAGACTTGTCATCTGGAAGGCGCCCCACTTCCCAGCGGACCCAACGCCGGTAAGGTGCCAAGTAACAAGGCTGGCATTGATCTCAGCCCCGCGCTCGCTAACAAGATTGGCGTGGAAGGTAAGGGACAAGTGCACTGGAAATTCTCCTAGTTCTGCTCGCCTAAGGAAGGGTGCTCCGGCGGCTTGAGCGAAGTGGAGGGGGACGTATGAACATGCAATGCGTCCCCCTCACACACTCTCGTTTTCGATGTCTTTCCTCGTTACCATGTCAGGCTCCTTCAAACCAGCCGGCGAACTCTTCGAGATTGGTCTTGTCGGACTCGGTGCACTCTCTCAGGATTGCATCCCGTTTCTCGATCCAGGTGGTGCCGTGCTCGTCACCGTTTACGGCCTGGTCGATCAGTTCGATCAGCTTGTTTATGTCGTCTTTCTTCATTGGTCAACTCCGTGCTCGTGTTTAGGTCGAGGAGTAAACAGTCCCAGGCCGTTCGCTTCGAACATCCCGCTCCTGACGGCCATATCGAGAATACGGGGAATTTTCTCGGTAGTTGCTCGGGTCTTGAGGAAGTTAATGAGTCGCATTTCAGATACAGGCTTCCGGTCTTTCGCCCACTCCCTCCACGCAAACATGTGCATCTCATCCATAACTTGTGCGTCGGATCGCTGAACCATCTCACGGAAAATGTCTGGCATAACTTGTTCGACTTCGAGTAGCCAGTCCCGTGCGCGGTTGAAATCAAGGACATCAATAACATCACTGCCACGACTAATAGCAGAAATGATACAAAGCTTAAAAATATGCAGATGCCTTCGTGGAAGGTAATGTTCCATTTTAGGGTGTTCCGGAATAGGTTGCTGATCCCACGACGAAGCCACATGTTTCGCATCCTCATTCCAACGCATTCTGAAATTCATCTTCAGCATTTCTCTCATACGGGAGACTAAAGCCGACTGATGGGGGGCTTGACCCATGAGGGACGCTTCGTCGTCGAGCTTCCAGTCTTGAGTAATCTTATGAGCGGAGTATACCATAACGACACGAGACATAAATCCCATGGACCACGCTTCTTCGGGTAGAAGATTAGCGAGATACGCAGGTTGGACACCACCAATGAGGTTGATTTGTGGGTTAATGATATCAATTTGCTGCTCAAGGCCACGTCTAGATTGACGATGCTGATCCGGATTGTCATATATGCGGTTAAGTGTAGATAGAAATTCGAGATCGTGAGACGGCACCAGTACGCCAAATTCGTCAGCGGCAACGACAAGCGAGTTGTATTCCAATAGACGTGTTTCACCAGTAATGATTTTACGGCTCGCACGTGCAAGCTCGTCGATGAGCGCAGCCTTTGTAACATCGTGAGGTGCGACATGTAGTTCTCGTGCTTCCATCCAGAGCTTATTTACATAGTTAATCGCCTCAGTCTTGCCAACGCCGGGAGAGCCAACAAGGAGTACGTACATGTTGGGGTAGAGTAATCTCCCGGCGGAGATGATATAGACACGTCTCTCAAGTGCGCCAGCGATGGTGCATATCGCAGACCATTGACGAAATATCTTGGGACTCGGTATGCCATCTGTCCACTCAAGAAACAACTCGATCCAATCCTCGGGCTCGCTTCCGCTCATCAACTAAGCCCTCTTTCCACTTCATCATCCCACCAGGGTTCTTAATGACCCCTCGGGAGGTCTTGATTTCACTCGACGCCCAGTTCCATCCGGTCTTACACTCGATTGGGATGGTCAAGGTCTTCATCTCGTTGGGAACTATAATGCTTTCCGCAGTGACGGGGATCAGGCAAAGATCTCTAGCGCGAGCAACGAGTTCTCGTTCTCGCTCCTCAGGAAACTGAAATACAATCGCATCATGGACCTGCGCGAGGAGCTGGATTTCAGGGAGAAATCTCCATAGACGCCAAAGTGCGACATTGAGAAGGTCTCCCACATAGGACTGAGGACTGAAAGCAATAGCCTCTCGCAGTGTCGCATCATCACCTGGGCGTCCAAAGAAGGTACGCGTTCGGCCCAATGGGGTGGTAAGCTCATTGTTAAGGCTAACACATCGCGAGACCCACTCATGCCACCGTCGTATCCCAATAAAAGCGGCGAAGTATGCCACTTGAAAGTCTGCAATGACCCGTTCTTCCACTTTGAGGTGTCTCGCGACCGTACGAGGTGTCCCATAATAATTGGTAGCATGACCTCCTCGTTTGGCCATATCTCGGTAAGAGAATTGGCGATAGAAAATTTTATCAGCAAGTTTGCGGTTATAAGCTGGGTCATTGGTCCACCCTAATCCTGGCCAGACGAGTCTTGCGACAGCAGTATGTAGGTCTCCACTTTCACATGCTCGGAGATAGGTATCGTCCCCCACAGTTTGCCACACGAGCAAACCAACAGCTTTGGACTCTGCTTGCTCCAGATCCAAATAGCCAAGCTTATATCCGTCGTCCGCGACGAAAATTTGGCGGAGTTCGTCAGTAATGTTCTGAAGGTTTGTTCCTTCTCCATATACGTCAGATGAACTGCTCCATCTCCCGGTCTCAGTACCAGCGACGTTATATGTAGTTCGCATTCGTCCGTCAGGACTGACTTCCGTAGTGATGACAGAGAGCTTTTTAACAGTATCTCGAATGGCAAGTATGCAGTTGATAATGGGTAGGACATGAAAATACGCGCTGAGTTTTTCCAGAGCTTCGCGATTTGTGGTAGGAGTTCGTTGGCCCTTATCGATCTTATATTGGACAGGGAGGCCATAAAAATCATAAAAGAGGGACTTGAGCTGTTTGGGAGAATTGGCGTTAATAGGTCGTCCCCAGGTTTTAGCCCCATATTTGTTAAGTATTCCTTTGAGCCTCTCGACCTGGGCTTTGAGCCTTTCTTCCGCGAGACCGCGTTCATAGGAGTCTACCTTGAAGCCCCTCATCATCATGTCGAGGGCTGGGGCCTGCATCCCTCGCTCGAAATCGTAGATCAGTTTCGGCGCAGGATCGTTGGTCTGGTCGAAAAGGATAGCTAGTTGCGAGTGGATCTCGCCAGTGACACAGCAGTCCAAGCCGTTGTAGATTTGATGGGTTTGAGTGAAACCCATTTTGGCAGGATTGAACTGCGAAGTGTCGATTATGGGCATCAGATTTCTAGCTTGAAGATCTCATAATCCTTGGAAGCAAGTCGATAACATTGGAAGAGTTCCTTCCCCATGTCCTTGGCGTCGGCGATCTCGCCTTTGAGGCCCTTGGATTTATCCCAATCCTGTATTCGCAGCATACAAAACTCGTCAGCTGCTCGCAGCATTCGTCGGTTGTAGGCTTTCCAGAAGTCGTAGTCGTGGGGAAGGTCATAGTGGATTGCCAGGTCATGGCAGTGTACAATGGGGGAGTAGACGAAAACTCCCTTCCGGAGAAACCAGGCGGCACAGTCGCGGGCAAGAATGAAATTGATTTTCTGCTGTAGAGCGTCCTCATTTGAATAAGGACTGCCGAGGTAAATAAGCTTGTCATCCGTGTGGTTAGCGAAGCCATACATTTAGTCCTCCTTCTTGTTTTGGTCATCGCCGCGAGGGCGAAGAAGTTTCCATGCTGCTTCATTGGTGTAGATCGAACCGAGGAAACCGAGATCTTTGCGCATCTCTGGATACAATGCATGGTGCATAATCATGGTGTCCTCGATGATATTCCGAAGGCGGAAACCTTCGCCAAGCAGATGTTGGACATCAAACATTCCGTTCTGGAACAGCTTCGGCACATCTGACGATAGTACGTCATTGACAATTCTACGGACCCGAATTTCGCCCTTCCGCGTCCAATAAGAACCCGGAAACAACCCCTGCTCGGGATCAAAACTAAGCTTCCGGGCGTCGAAGAAAGGAATGACGATCGCACGACTTGGAGATATTGAGAACCCCAACAAAGTAATAGTCCTGCTCTGAGTCTCCGTGTCAACAGATAAGAGGGGAGCGGACAGAAGAATATCACGCCACTCCTCCACCTCCGGAAGGGTCGGGTCAATGAGTATGAAGCGTTGCGGCCGCCGCACATCAGGGTAATCCCTCTCAACCACTGCCTTCATTAAGTCTGCGACGATGATGGGACGGACAGCCCACCCGTCGGGGCCTTTGAAGAGGAAAGCAGGGTGGAAGATTGGGAGGACTTTTCCGAAATGGGACTCGTGGATTGCGCCTCGGAGACGGTTGATGCCGTTGAGGCGGAGGACTGCCCAAGCTGCCGTTGCACCGGCCGCAATAATAAGGTTTGGTCTAACAGATAGCAACTCTCCCCAAAGTCGCTCAAGCTCTGGGATGAGGTCAGGGTGTAGGTACTTACCTGGCGACAGTGCGGGCATTGGATATCCAGCTGGAAGTTGGCTTTTCGGGACACAGAAGTTCTCCATTTTATTTTCAGGTGGTCGGGTACGCAGTACATTAGTGAAATAAGTCTCGCTCCACACCAACCCGGCTTGGACAAACAAGCGTCGTAGTTCTTGACCAGCTGGGCCGATGAAAGGGATGCCCGTCCTCTCTTCCTGATCGCCAGGAGCTTCGCCCACAAAGACAATCTTGGCATTAGACGGGCCTATAGATCGGGTGCAGGGATTGAGAAGGGTCACTGCGCTTTCTTTCGAGCCTCTTCAGCCTTGGCGAGAATGCGCTTGGCGAAATTCTCGGCGGTGACAGGTGGCATGGCGAACCAGGCAATGGGCTTGCCGAAATCTATTTTGACATTGCCTGCGTAGATACTGAGGGCGATCATTAAACCACCCTCGTCCATTGGGGACAACTGCCCCTCTGGGAAGTCGCCCGTCGGGCCTGGTTTTTCATTCGCCATCTAGCCACTCCTTAAGTAGGATTGCCGGATCGTACTTGCAAGGCAGAAACAGGTACAGTACCACCAAGCTGACGACCACTCCGAAGGCGTCCATCTCGTTCAAGAGATCGTAGATTGCGAGACTTGCGGAGGAGAGCGCTTGCAGCATCGCAGTAGTCCTTGTTTATGTCGAGTCCGATAACATGGTTAGCACCGAGTGATTCCGCTGCTCTAAGCGAAGTTCCACTTCCGCATGTTGGGTCAAGCATTCGGGTGTGCTCATCGACAAACATGCTAAAGAAATGTCTAAGCATGGGTTCTGGTTTTTCTGATTGGTGGACTTCTTTACTTGTAGCAGCACCGTGAGTGTCGGAGACAGAGCGAACAACCACTCGTCCTCCGCGAGAGGCGTATAAAGCGGTCTCGTAGACGTGGCGCGCCCTACGCTTTGCATCCGATAGGATACCGCGATTATCTGTCTTGTGCCACACAAGAGGGACCTCAACAAATTCCAGGGACGGGGCTTTGAACTCGAAGTACTCGAGCGTTTCATTGATACGTCTCACATCGCTTGGCAGCCAGAACATGACATGGCCGCTCTGGGTCAGGAGTTTGTCCAGGTGGGTGCAGAGGACCTCGCACAAACCCCAGAATACGTGGTCCGCGTCGTGATAGGATTGCCAGAGGGCGGCGTTGCCCTGCTCACTTTCGTCGATACCTATTCCGTAGGGGAAGTCACAGTGGATGAAGTTGAAGGGCTTGCCGGAGTAGGACTGAGCCCAGGCCACGAAGTCGATATTGAAGATGGACTCGGGGTGAAGGTGCGAGGGAATTGGTATGGGTAGTGCGCGCGCAACTGATGGCGCTGAAGTTGGCGTAGCTTCTTGGCTCGCTGCAACTCTAACTGGTTCATCAGATAGGAGGTTATTGAGTACGTCACCAACGCGACGCTCATCGCGACGCACAATGATATTATAAGCGCTTCGGTATGACGGCGCAGCGATGACATGAGAGTTCCCCGCTTTGACTTCTTCTGCAACACGTAGGGCGATGGAGATCGAGCTCTGGTCCATACCGATTGACTCGGCGGTTTGTTCTTGGGTCCATTCAGGATCGATACTGCTATGTAGGTGGTGAATACGATCAGTAGCAAGGACGTAGTCCTTCCAAGGTAAATCCTCGCGGTAGATGTTCTCGATCAGTTCGAGGATTTGGTGTTCAATTGGGCTGAGGTCTCCAGCAAGACGCGCTGGAATGTCTGGAAGTCCGAGTCGTTGCGAAGCAGTATAGCGTCGCTCACCAGCAATGAGCTCATACCTGCCTTCGCCAAGTTCTCGTACAATAATCGGCTGAATGACTCCGCGTGCCTTGATTGAAGGTAGAAGGTCATCGACATTGATCTCGCGGCGTTGACGCTCATCACGCGCAACTTCGATCTGCTCAAGGGGAACCCTCTTGTATTTGTTGGTTAGCATTTTCGCCTCCGCATCTGGGTAAAGTGGGGGAGGGAAAGCTGTAGCGCGGACTACTCCCTCCCCCGAAGCACGCCTAGGTACGAGCCACCGGGACCTAAGCGCCCTTCATCGTGCCGATCTTACCGACAATGCGGGCCTCGTTCGTCTGCTTGTCAGTGATCGTTTCATGGATGATGGTGAACATGACGGGCTGGTTGACCAGTTCAGGTATGGTCTCGGAGAAACTCCGGCCTGAAATGTTCATCCTGCAGCTTTCCATAAGCTCACGCAGACGGTAGAGTGCATCGTCCGTGAGGTAATAGTCCTCGTAGGGTGCCCAGCGTTCCAGGTCCATGGGCGAACCGTCCTCGGGATCGACAAGAAGTGTCCGATCCACGTCGGCGGTTGGCTGGCAGTTTTTGACGGTGATACGACAGAAGGGAGTTTTCTTCTGCGAGGACTCGTCAAATTTGTAGGACGCGATCACGCCGGAGTAGGTCCCGGCGGGCTTCGTCGTCGGTTTCTTCGCCGACTCCACTGGTCGGTCGATTAGAGCCTTGATATTCACAACCATCTGAATTCACCTCACACATTTCATCATGCCGCTCTAAGGGGCGGCGCCTTCTCGCCGCGAACCGCAGCGAAATATTC
>Ga0126381_100003665_pt1 | contig 16670 bp, 16 predicted proteins | sample PanSoiMetPlot_28_FD_96465 | JGI IMG/M metagenome (GOLD analysis project Ga0126381, IMG submission 96465) | Tropical forest soil microbial communities from Panama - MetaG Plot_28 | ecosystem: Environmental > Terrestrial > Soil > Tropical forest > Bulk soil | place: Panama | collected 2016-02-17 | reverse complement strand
TTGATGGCCGTCTGCAAACCCGCCCCGCGAAGGGCAGAAGGGCCCATGTCAACGCCGCGGCGGCTTTGGCCGAGGTCCATGGGAACGCCGATAATGCGAACTTTTTGAGCCATGTCTGGTCGTGATTCGTGACTGGTGACTGCTGAGAAGCCGCGCCGGTGCGCTAAGGCACTTGCTGCCATCCAATCCAGGGCCACACTCTATTTCTACAAAAGCTATCGGAACCTAGGGAGGACGCCGAACTACCCCGCACTAAGGATACACGCGGTAAATCATGCGAGGGAAGGGAATCACCTCACGAATGTGTTCAGTGCCGCAAATCCATGCCACGGTACGTTCGAGGCCCAGACCGAAGCCGGAATGCGGCACGCTGCCATACCGCCGCAGGTCGAGATACCACTGAAACGCCTCTTCCGGGAGGTTGTGTTCGCGCAGACGCTTTACGAGCAGGTCGTAATCGTGGATGCGCTGGCTGCCGCCAATGATTTCGCCATAGCCTTCGGGAGCAAGCATGTCAAAAGCGAGGGCGAGTTCGGGCCGATTTGGATCGGGCTGCATGTAGAAAGCTTTGAGGGACGTGGGATAGCGATGAACCAGCACGGGCCGGTCGAAGGAACTGGAAATGATGGTTTCCTCGTCGCCGCCGAAATCGTCGCCAAACTTGGCGGGATTGCCGTTTTTGTTCAAAACAGCGACGGCTTCTTCATAACTAATGCGCGGGAAAGGCGGCTTAACGCATTCCAGTTTCTTGGTGTCGCGCTTCAGCGTTTCCAGCTCTCTCGCCTTGTTTTTCAAGACGCCTTGGACAATCGCGCTGACGAGGCCTTCGCCGAGGGCCATGGCCTCGTCCAATTCCACGTAGGCCGCCTCCGGTTCGAGCATCCAGAATTCGGTGAGGTGTCGCCTTGTTTTGGACTTTTCCGCGCGGAAGGTGGGGCCAAACGTATAGACCTTGCCGAGCGCCAGGGCCAGCGCTTCGGCATAAAGCTGGCCGCTTTGAGTCAGATAGGCTTTCTGCTCATCAATGTAATTGACCTCGAAGAGCGTGGACGTACCTTCACAGGCGGCGGGCGTAAACATCGGTGCGTCCGTTAGCGTGTAGCCCTGGCTGTCCATGAATTCGCGCGCGGAGCGGATGGCCTCGGCGCGAATGCGGAGAATGGCGGCTTGGCGCGGCGTGCGAATCCAAAGATGGCGGTTGTCGAGAAGAAAGTCGACGCCGTGTTCTTTGAGCTGGATCGGGAACGGCATCGATTCGGGAACTTTTTGCAGAACCTGAATCTTCGTCACGCCAATTTCGTAGCCGCCGGGAGCACGATTTTCGGCGCGAATGTGTCCGGTGACGATGACGCTCGATTCTTGGGTTAGGCCCTTGAGTGCTTCGAACGCTTCAGGGTTCTCCTTGAGCGAGCAGACGCCCTGAATGATGCCCGTGCCATCTCGAAAAATCGGAAATAGCAGCTTCCCCGACTCGCGCAAATTGTAGAGCCAGCCCTTAAGCGTGACCTCGAGCCCATCCTGTTTCCCGGCTTGTTCAATCGTGATCGTCGTCATAGCGCGATTCCCGGCCCCAAATTAAACGAACAGTTTACCAGAGTGCCGGGACAAGGCGGAAAGGCGCTAATTGCTTTCTTGAAAGGCTGTTTAGTGAACGCTCTTAGAGCCCGACGTTTTACGCCCAGGCTTTTTCGAACTTGTCGAGGGACTTGCGGGCGGCCACGAGTTGCTCGTTCGTAGAAGGGGCCTCGGGACCCGTCTTTTCCTTTAGCTCGAGAACCAGCGGCGGTTCGCCCTGCGTTGCTGTTTTTAGCAGCTTTATGGCGCTAGGCCAGTCGATGGAGCCATCGTAAGGCGACAGATGCTCGTCTTTTTCTCCGTGGTTGTCGTGTAGATGCACTGAGGAAATCAACTCCTTCATCGGCGCAAAACTTTTCTCGAGCCGTTCTTCTTCTGAAAACTCCGCAAGAAACGCGTGGCCGATGTCGAAGTTAAAGCGCAAGCCGGTAAGTCGCGTCTCGTCCACAAAAGCTCGAAGGTAGTCGGGGCTACCCATCTCACTCAAAGTGTTCTCTACGCAAATGGTGACCCCGGCGTGATGCGCGTGCAGAACCAGGTGCTCCAGCGAACTGAAAGCCGCGTCGCGTTTGCGCGGGTCGGCGGTTTCCCGCGAACTGCCCATGTGCAAGATGAGCCGCGCGTAAGGCAAATCATCGGCGACGTCAATCACGCGTCTCAGTTCATCCATGGCCTCGATGCGCCGCACGCGCTCCACTTCACAGATCGAAAGCGGGGCGCCACTCTCACGCATGGCGCTCAGGTCTCGGCTGGTCGGCGCGTGGAGCGAAACCAGCTGCAAACGATGTGCCTCGAGCGCGCTGGCCATCGCGTGTATTTCCGGCTTCATCGTGTATTCGAAATGGCTGCGCGTGCAAAAGATCTCAATTCCTTGGAAATCGGCCTCGGCAATTTGTCCAAGGATCTCCGGCGTCAGCTTTTTGGAAATAAACAAATAGGTCGAGAGTAGTCTCTGCATTTGCTCACTAGATTTCCAGGGCCATCAGAAGTTTACCGTTATTTGGCGAGAGGCTTCTTCTTCTGTCAGGCCCTTGTGCCCGAAGCATTCCCCCTCAGTAGCCGACGGCCGAACCCTTGTCGCGCGGATCGCCGGCTCCGAGGCGTTCGCCAGTCTGCGAATCAATCCCAATGGCGTTAACCAGTCCCATGTGTTGGCTCAGTTTGGCTTCCGTGCCTAGGCTAGGAGTGTAATACCAGCCGCGCTCCACCTCGTAGCCACGGGTTCGCAGTGCTTGTTCCATGCTCAAGGGGAATTCCGCTTCCATCTTAATGCGGTCCGGAAACCATTGATGATGAAAGCGTGGCGCGTTGATCGCCGCTTGAGCGTCCATGCCAAGGCGCATCCAGTTGATCACGCTAAGCAATGTAGCGGAGATGATCGTGGGTCCGCCAGGTGAGCCCGTGACGAAACTAAGTTTGCCGTCGCGAAGCAGAATTGTCGGTGTCATCGAGCTGAGCGGGCGATGACCCGGAGCAATGGCGTTTGCGTCAGACTGCATCAGTTCATAAAGGGAGTTGGGTGCGCCAGGCTGGGTCGTAAAGTCGTCCATTTCGTCGTTCAGTAGAAAGCCTGCGGCGCAGGTTACATGCGAGCCGTAGCTATCGTTCAGCGTGTAAGTGCTGGCCACTGCGTTTCCGGCAGCATCCACAACAGAAAAATGTGTCGTGTGGCGGCCCTCCGATTTGCTGGTGACGGAGTGAGGAGCGGCTTCAGAACTCGCCGCGGAGCCACAAGTGTGGGGCGCTCCGCTGGTAATCGTTTTGCTCGACGACGCTTTCCTAGGATCGATGCTCGCCGCACGTTCCTTGGCGTAGCAGGGATCCGTCAAGCCCGCTACCGGAATTTTGGAATAGTCGGGATCCGCGAGATACGCGGCCCGGTCCGCAAATACGCGGCGCATGGTTTCAACGACCATGTGAACGCTTTGCGGATCATCCCAGCCTTTCAACGGCACGTCCTTGAGCATATTAAGAGCTTCGATAATCGCTATGCCACCGGAGCTTGGAGGGGGAGCCGTCAACACTTCCCACGAATGGCCCCCGTTGTCGTATTTCGCGTGCAAAACTTCTCGGACCTTGGGTTTGTAGTTAACAAGGTCTTCGAGGGAAACAATCCCCCCGTTCTTGGCCATTTCATCGGCGAGCACGCGGGCGGTCTCTCCTCGATAGAATTCCGCCGCGCCGTTTTGCGCGATGCGCTTGAGTGTGGCCGCCAGTTCCGGCTGCTTCAGCCTCTCACCCGCCTTGAAGTGCTCGCCGCCATGGAGAAAAATTCGTTTGCTCGCTGGGTAGGCTTGCAGGCCCGGGCTTTCTTCCTCCAATTCTGCGGCGAGTTTTTCGGTGATGACAAAACCCTCTTCCGCTAAGCGGATTGCCGGCGCTATCACATCCGCCAATTTCATTGTTCCGTAGCTTTTCAAAGCCAATTCGAGGCCCGCGACGGTTCCCGGCACGGCAACAGAGCGATACCCAATCACAGATGCTTCTTCGTCTAGCTTGCCGTCCTTGCCGACGTACATATTGCGCGTGGCTTTGCCGGGGGCCGTTTCGCGGTAATCGAGAAACGTGGTTTTGCCATCCGCAAGGCGGATGAGCATGAACCCGCCGCCACCAATGTTGCCCGCGTCGGGTTCGACGACCGCCAGAGCGAACGCGGTGGCAACGGCAGCATCCACGGCATTGCCGCCGCGTTTCAAGATTTCCACGCCGGACTGCGACCCGAGTTCTTCATCCGTAACCACCATGCCATGCGCGGCGCGGACCGCCTGTTTGGGCCAGGCTTTGTTTGGTTCTGATTGGGCAGAGGGCTTAACCGGAGTCTGCGCTGCAACCGGCGCGGCCAAAACTCCGGCACAGGCTGGAAATATCAAGCACGACAGTAGCGTTGCTCTTTTGCGAGAAATCATGACGGAAAAACACTAAGTGATTCGCGTAGGGGCGTCAAGGCGCAGAGACCTGCTATCGGATGTGAAAGATCGAGACCGCTGTTTTTCCTCTTACGAATTCAGCTTTTCGCCCCGAGCTTTTGTCATTTTGCTGCTTAGGCATAGGTTTCAAAAGTCTACTACAGTGTAAAACCCTTATTCCGACCGAGCCAAAGCTATATGACCACTCTGGATTTGAAGAAGTGTGATTTAATCTCCAGCGCATGCCTCCAGCAGAAGCAAGGAGAGCGCCATGAAACTCAGTCTGCGACCATGGTTGGTGTGGTTTTTGCTGCTCGATGGTGTTTCGCCTGTGCTGGCGCAGAACACGCCGCCTGCGGATTTGGATGCCTATGTCGCCCGAGTTCTAAAAACCTTTGAAGTGCCGGGTCTCTCCGTGGCCATTGTGAAGGACGGCAAAGTAGTTCTGGCCAAGGGATACGGCGTTCGAAAACTAGGTGAGCCAACGCCTGTAGACGAGAACACCTTGCTTGCCATTGGCTCCAACACCAAGGCGTTTACTTCCGCGGCGCTGGCGACGTTGGTCGACGAAGGCAAGATTTCATGGGACGACCCCGTATATGAGCGCCTCACCGGATTTCGGATGTACGACCCGTACGTCTCTCACGAAATGACCATTCGCGACTTGCTGACTCACCGCAGCGGCATGGGCTTGGGCGAAGGCGATCTACTCTTCTGGCCGCACACGACCTTCACCCGCGCTGAGATCATCTACAAGCTCCGCTTCATGAAGCCGGCCTCCAGTTTCCGCAGCCGTTTTGCCTACGACAATCTGCTGTACATGACCGCAGGGCAGATCATTCCCGCAGTGACCGGGAAACCCTGGGAAGACTACGTTCGCGAGAAAATCCTTCGTCCGCTTGGAATGAACACGACAAACTTGAGCAACGCCGACTTCAAGTCCGGAGATGACTACGCCTGGCCGCATTCGAAAGTGGATGGCAAGCTTCAACCCATCGAGTTCGTTAACTTGGACAATGCCGGGCCGGCGGGCTCGATTAATTCCTCCGCCGCCGAAATGGCGAAGTGGGTTTTGCTTCAGCTGAATCACGGAAAGATTCCCGGGCGAGAGGAAAGGATTTTCAGCGAGAGGCAATCGCGAGAAATGTGGAGCGCGCAGACGATTCTTCCCATTGGCGCAGGGACGTCGCCATTGGTGGCGAAAAGACCGAAGTTCGCGGCTTATGCGCTTGGTTGGGGACTGAGCGATTACCATGGGAGAAAAATGGTGGGCCACACCGGTGGCGTGGCCGGCATGGTGTCGCGCGTGATGCTGGTCCCTGAAGAAAACCTCGGCGTCGTTATCCTGACCAACGCCGAGCAGGGCGGAGCCTTCGACTCGATTCTCTATCACATTCTGGATTCCTACTTCGGTCTTGCGCCCACGGACTGGATTGAGGCGCACAAGGCCGCACAGGAGCAAGCTGAAAAGCAAGGGGCAGAAATCATGAAGCAACAGGAATCGGGACGCGCCGCTGACTCGAAGCCTTCACTGCCTCTGGAGAAATACGCGGGAGTCTACACCGATCCATGGTATGGACCGGTCACGATTCGAATGGAAGGCGGCAAACTTGTTTTCGCTCTTGACCACACCCCGAAAGCGGTCGCCGATCTTCAACACTGGCAATTCGACACTTTCAAAGCACATTGGCGCGACCGCACTATTGAAGACGCGTTCCTTACGTTCACGCTAAAACCAGACGGCGCCATCGACCACTTCACCGTGGTAGCAGTTTCCCCGTTGGCCGATTTCAGTTTTGACTATCAGGACATGTATTTGACGCCGAAAAAATAGGAAGCAGAAGGGAATTAGTTCAGGCTCTTATTCCTCTTCGCTGAGGAACTCAACCGTAGCTGGTCCGGGGAGAAAACCCGCTGTTGTGCCGCGCGCGATCAGCTCCCTTACTGCTTGCTTGCCGTTTTCCCCGTAGCCGAGCGTCCACTTGTTGACGTACATGCCGACAAATTGGTCGGCGAGTTCTGTGTTCATCTCGCGCGCGAATTGCATGGCGTAAATCAAAGCTTCCTCGCGGTGTTCCAAGCCATAAGCAACGCTGTCGCGGATGGTTTTCGCAACCTGCCGCCCGAGTTTTGGACCCAGCGCGCGACGCACTGCATTTCCCCCGAGCGGCAGAGGCAGTCCCGTTTGTTCCTGCCACCAGACGCCTAGATCAATCACGCGATGCAGCCCCTTTTCAGGGAAGAAAAGCTGGCCCTCGTGAATGAGCAGGCCAGCTTCGACAAGGTTGTTCTGAACCGCGTCAATGATCTTGTCGAAGGGCATAACTACAGGTTCAAAATTTGGCTCGAAAAGTTTCAGCGTGAGATACGCGGAGGTTTTCAGTCCGGGAACGCCGATTCGCTTGCCGACAAGATCCTGGGGCTTCACCGCTTTTGTCGAGACGACGATTGGCCCGTAGCCTTCTCCAAAGCTCGCGCCGCAATCGAGAAGGACATACTTGTCGCGCAAGCTCGGATAAGCGGCGAAGCTGATGGCTGTGACATCGTATGTTTCCAAAAGGGCCGCTTCGTTGAGCGACTGAATGTCGGAGAGAACGTGCGTGTACTTGTAACCGGGTGTCGAGAGCTTGTGGGTAGCCAGCGCATAAAACATGAACGCATCGTCGGAATCCGGCGAATGCGCCAGCTTGATTTCAACGGGCGCTGTTTCGGTCTTCGAGGCTGCTGGTTGGCCAGGCATGGGCTGGTGATTCCTTTTCTTGGAGCCCCGGCTGCTTCGGGGGCCTATCCGTTGCAGAGTGGCAAAACCGGGGACGACGCAATGCGTCCCGCTGTAAGACTCTCCGGAGCCCCGATTCTCCGATAGTTCCCTTTGCTGGGGCGCTTTCGGAGGGCTTATGGAATGCGCGCGTCGCAGGGCTCGCGTGGGCGCAAGGGGCCGGACGATCGCTAGCCGGGAAAGCGTAGCATATTGCGGTTCGCTGCGACAACGTCACCGCGCCGTCAAGAATCTCTTTCAACATGTTCAAAAGAATCGAAAAAACACGCAACCAGAGGCATGAAATTCATACGCCGAACAACGACGATCATATTCCGGGTGACTCGGACTCTGACAACGCAATGGACAGGTGCTCTTCGCCTCAGACCTGACCCCAAGGTCAACGTAACGCATTCGGGGAGTACCGCACCTTCGGAGGCTCGAAGCGCCGCTCTCGCGGTGGCCTACTGGAACTACCCAGTCGCCCGCCCTCGAAGTGAGGACACTATGAGAAACAAAAGGTTCGTTGTTGGTGCAGCAGCAATCAGCATTCTGTTCGGCGCTGCCGGAGCCGCCGCTCGTTCTTATAATCCGCTCAAATGGATCAAGAAGAACCCCGGTCCCACAGCCAACGAGCAGCTCGCTGCACACCCAGAAGAAGAGCGCAAGCTAACCTTGCAATTGCAGGCTTTGCTGCCGCAAAAAACCACCTTGCGTGATGCGTGCAGCGGCTTTCAGACGCTCGAGGATTGCGTTGCGGCCCTCCATGTAAGCCGCAATGTGAAACTCAAGTACAACTGCCTGAAATGGGACATGACTGCGGCTCGTCCGAGTGGCGACGTGAAGTCGTGCGAAGCCCCGCCAAGAAACAGGCCGTTACCCCTGGACAAAGCCATTCACGTCCTGAATTCGGATGTTGACGCCAGGGATCAGGCGAAGAGCGCCGAGAGACGAGCGCGCGAAGACATAAAAGACGCCAGCTCCTAAGAATTACGCCTGTAAGAACTGTCCCTGAGCCGTGCGCCTAACTTCAAAAAGCTGGGCGGCGGCTCCGTTGTTTTTATAGCGAAGACACCATGCGGGCAATGGCGTCATCGAAAGTGGCTTTTCCATCGAGGTACGGCTGCCAGAACCGTTGCAGGAGTTCGAGGTAGTTCTTCCAACCCCGCTCGTACAACCCTTCGCGAAACGCGTAAGTATTGTAGCTGTTTGCGGGGACACCATCACCCCTATCTCCGCCCTTAGCCGAAGCCGCCGAAGAAGTCAGCACCGTGCGTATCACTTCGCCGGTTGTGTAAAAAACCAGCGCGTGCCAGAGGTCCCGGGGAATTGGTTTATCGCGCTGGCGGCACTCGCGGATAATCGCCCTCTGTACCGGCTCGGCTATTCCGTGCGAGCCTTCGTGAAAGAGCACCTCGAGCGCCTGCGGCCCCTGATTACGAGAATCCAGGCTCGAGATCGTAACGCGTAGCGGGTCAACCGTCGTGTAAGCCCCCGCCCAATTGGCGTAAGCCACCACGTCCACGCGGATTTTTCCCTGCGGCCAGCGCGTTTGGTAAATATCTGCAAGCCGCTCCGAAAGCCCGACGCCTTTTTCGCGCACCAGCGGGGCCACTTGCAGAATCCAGCGGCGGTTCGCCTTGTCATGTTCGGGCCAGAGGAACCTGCGGTAAACGGGAGCAGCCGCTTCCAGAACTTGCGTTAGGTTCGCCGGTAAGCCCGCGTCGCAGAATTTTCGTTTTCGTCCGGAAAGCTCGTCGCAATCCTCGAAATCTCCAAGCTGATCCTTCAGTTGAATCAATTCCGTGGTGAACAGCAGGTCTTTGTCGGCGTAGTTTTCGGTGTAAAACGCGACGGCATCATCCCAGGCCTTTTGTTCCGCGCCGGTCAGCCCTTTGCCAGCAAGAACGCTTTTGGCGACAACCGCAGTGGACTTAGTCGTGCCTGCGTCTCGCGATGTGGCCGCTTTACGCTGCCGCGCCTCCTGATAGAGCGTATGGTGAAGATTGATCCAGAAGCCGCTGTGCAGTTCGAAAACGGGTAGCTGCGTCTCCGTGTAGTTTGCCTGTGTCCTGGCTTCAACGCTCTGAGAGGTAAGCAGACAGATTCCGAGCAAAAGCCACGAGCAATGAATTCGCAAAAGGCGCACCATAATGGATTGCACGATAGTAGCGCCAAGCCCCCGCGAGCACAAAATGGTAGAAGTACCAGTGCTGTTTGAGGGGCCCTACTCGGCTTTCGGGTCCGTTTCGCTGCCTACGGCGCCTTGCCGGTCTGCCGCGTGAACTACGCCCTTCGAATCGCGGAAGAAGGAACGCTTCCCCGTTTGTCCATAGCGGAGAGGAGTGGCGGACAACTCGTATTTTGCAGGAGCGCCAACGCCGTTGGCGCCGACAATCACATAGCGAAACACATAGCCATCCTTCGTGCCCTTCGCGAGGTCGGCATCCAGCAGGCCGGCAGCATCAGCGCTAGGTTTGCCGCGTGCAGGCGAGGCCAGATTTGAGAGAGATTCGGGAAGATGGGGGTATTTGTTCCTATACAAATCTACTGCTGACACAATCGTTTCCAGCGACTCAAGCGCCTCTTTTTCCGTCACCTCGATTTCGGATTCATCCCATTCCGCTTCGAGCGCCGGCAAATCCAAGAGAAGAACTCCGAGCGAGAGCAGTTTCCAATCGCCTTCTTCGCGCACCAGGCCCATGTTGATCTGCCGTGCGCTCGCCCCGGCGGCATCCGTAGCCTCGTGAAGTTCCAGCGGCAAAAACGCCATGTTGTCTCGGACGTCCGCGCCGCCGATCTGCATCTCTACAGTGGCGCCCGGCGTCTCGCAGCGAACGATGGGACGTCCAGAAGGGTTCGCAGAAATTGTGGCTTTGCCCGGCTCGTCCAGTAGCACGAAGCGCTTCATCAGCGCTACGCGAGCAGCGGGTGTCATACGCGTGAACGATTCCTTGTTTCGAACCGTAAAAAAGCGCGTGAATTCCATCTGATTCTGTGAGCAAGCCGCAGCCAGTGCTTTGCTTAGAGCGCCACCCGGCCCACTTTGCGCTGCCGCGATTGCAGGAGTTCCTGGACTTGCTTCCGGCTTGGACGTCTGGTCCTGGGCGATGCACTTGGTTGCTCCTAACAGCAACCCACAGAGCAGTAAGAAAAAACCCTTCCAATATTTTAGTTTCATAGATTCCACCAAACGGTCATCTCGACTTTCAGGCAGCAGTTTTTCTGGTGGCTGAGGCGGAGGCATCTGCTTTTCGCATTCAGTCTTTTGAAGCGCTAAGAATCGCCGCAAGATTCTGCGTGAAGCTCGACCGTGGCATCACTTCGGTGCAGCCGGCCGCTTGCGCTTGCGCAGCAAGCTGCGTTTGTACATGCGACAAGAATGCCACCACTCGAACATCCTTGTTGGTCTGCCGCACTTTCTCAATCGCCTGCAACGGCTGGCTGCGCGCGTTCAGATCCACAATCACCAGCTTGGGCGCGTTCTCCAGCAAGCCTACCAGCGCGTCGCCATTCGTCGCCACCTTCACTTCGACGCCGAGCTGTTTGGCGGTCTCCGCCAGTTTCATTTGAAAAAACAAATCGTCCATCAGCGCCACGACTCTGCTCATGTTTTTTCCGCCTCGTCCTGATATTATGCGCCACTTTTTCTGCGATGAAGAATTGCGAGTAAACTGTTACATCCGCAAGGAGCCGCTTTATGCAATGGCGATTCTGCCGCCGAAATTCAGCCCGCCGTCTTGCTCCTAGGAAAGACGCCGTAACTCCTCGAAACGATGCTTTGATCTTTAGGAAGGATTCCAACTCACAGCCCCATTTTCGCAGGAAGTCTGATGGGAAATAACCCGCTTGAAGATGCGAAGCTTGCAGCTTGTGGCCCGCGCGACGTTACGCTTTACTCGCGACCCGGCTGTCACCTTTGCGAAGAAGCCAAGGCCGCCATCGGGCCGCTGCTCAAGGAATTTGGAGCTGCCCTCCGCGAAGTGAACGTCGACGATGACACGATTCTGAAAGAACGTTATGGATGGGACACCCCCGTGATTTTCATCGGTACTCACAAAGCCGCCAAGCATCGCGTCGACGTCGCGCAATTTCGCAGGCAACTGGAACAAGCGCAACGACCAAAAAGAAAAAAGTAGGTTGGCGTTAGCCGCCTGCGGGTGGCTCGTTGACAGCCATCAGTCAAAGTCAAGGGATTTTTGTTCTCGATTTAACTTAGAACTTAAAACGAACAACTAAATACTTTTTAGTGCCCCCCGTCTTCACTGTGTGCCCCAACGGTTTCGTCCGGCACGTCACCCTTGCGCCCTCGCACGCGGTCGTAAACGCTCACCTGGCTCACCGAACCGAGCGCTTCGTTGTAAAAAGTCGGCACACCCAGCGCCGTGCGCAGCTCTTCATTGAACTTCCGCAGATTCTGCAGGTGCCAAGCCAGCGCCGGGATTTTCAATCCTTCGTCCGTCAACAAAAACTTCTGGTAACCCGCGTCCCACAACTTCGTGAACTGGCCCTTCAACATGATCGTGGGCGCAATCGTCATCTGGTACCGCTCGTCCGTGCCTTTGCGAAACTCCGCGCCGCAGCCGTATTTTTCCACGCGAACGACCCCGCGCGTGCTCCCTACCGCAAAGCCCAGCGCCGCCAACCCTTCAATCGCTCTTGGCGAGAATCGTTCTTCCACATTCCACATAGCGAATCAAGAGTAATGATTGCGCCCGTTTCTGTAAAGTGAGCCGGACCCGACTGGTCCCTGCCTCCGGCACATGGCGTTGGACCTCAGGTTGTTAGGCTCCTCGCAAACCGTTAGTCCCGCATCCGATCGCTCGGGCGTGCCCAAGTGTTTATAGACGATAAACTTTGATTTCAACGCCTCTGTAAGAAATCCGGCATATATCCCAGCGCTAGTCAAACGCATCCAATTCGGAGTAAACTGGTCGTATATTGCAGGCTCTTGTGGGCCTGCGGCGAACTTAATGCAAATCGACCTTCCATGTCTGTGTCCGGCCCCATCGCGGCTTCGGCCCGGGAATCCGCTATTCCCGATGACCATGCAGGGGTGTCTCTCCTAGATCGGATTGGAAATACTCCACTTCTCCGCTTAGAACGCGTAGGCGGCGAGTTCTCTAACATCGAGTTTTGCGCCAAAGCCGAATGGTTCAATCCTGGCGGCTCCGTCAAGGATCGGCCAGCCCTCAGCATGATTCACGCCGGGCTGGCTGGCGGCGCGCTGGCGCCCGGCAAGACCATCATTGATGCCACCAGCGGCAACACCGGTATCGCTTACGCGATGATTGGTGCGGCCATGGGCTATCCCGTGAAGCTTTGCCTGCCCGACAGTGCTTCGCACGAGCGCAAGCGCATTCTGGCGGCCTACGGTGCGGAATTGGTGATCACTCCCGGCGACGAAGGCACCGATGGCGCGATTCGCAAAGTCCATGAAATCGTCGCCGCAGAGCCGGACCAATACTTCTACGCCGACCAGTACAGCAATCCCGCGAACTGGAAGGCGCATTACCGCACCACTGCCAACGAAATCTGGGAACAGACTTCCGGCCGCATCACGCACTTCATCGCGGGGCTAGGCACCAGCGGTACCTTTGTCGGAACCACGCGGCGTCTGAAGGAGCTGAATCCCGCAATTCGCTGTGTCAGCTTGCAGCCTGATGCCTCCTTCCACGGGCTGGAAGGTTGGAAGCACATGGAAACGGCGATTCGGCCCGCGATTTACGACGACAAGCTTGCGGACGAGAATCTGCCGGTTTCCACGGAGAATGCATACCGCCTGGTAAAGCGGCTGGCGCGCGAGGAGGGTCTCCTGGTGAGCCCGAGCGCCGCCGCGGCGCTGCTCGGCTGCTTTCAAGTTGCCGCAAGAATCCCGAAGCATCAACACGCCGTGGTGGTCACGGTTTTTGCGGATTCTGCGTCCAAGTATCTGAACGAACGCTTCTGGGATGAAGACTAGCGATGGCAGACGAAACCACACTTTGGATTAGCGAAAACCTGGCGGAGAAAATCCGCGCGCACGGCGCAGAAACGTATCCGCATGAGTGCTGCGGTGCGTTGCTGGGGCGCGATGGGGATGCTGCGCATCCTGAAGCCGAGCGCGAAGTGCTGGCTCTTTTTCCCTTGGTGAACCGGCGCGACGATTCTCCGCGCAACCGTTTTTCGGTGACGGCGGAAGATGTGCTCGAGGCCGACAAAGCCGCGCAAGCACGGGGACTGGAAGTCATCGGCTGGTATCATTCGCATCCGGACCACTCCGCGCGACCGAGCCGGTTCGATCAGGACCACGCGTGGCCGTGGTACAGCTACATCATTGTCAGCGTGCACCAGGGCTCGCCGCAGGATATGACTTCGTGGCGACTAAACGACGATCGCGAAGCCTTTTCGCCCGAATGCATCGAGATTCGCCATAGCGCGGCAGTGTAGAGGCCGGGCGTGAGCCCGGCAAGTTTTGGTGGTGTATTTGAATTTGTAGCGGCCGCCTTCTTAGGCGGGCGCCTTGGAGAGAAAAACCATGCCCGTGAAAGTAATAATTCCAACCCCGCTTCGCCCCTACGCGGCCAAGCGGGACTCCGCTGAGTTCAGCGCCGGCACGGTCGGCGAAGCGCTCAGCCATCTTACAAACCAGTATGCTGACCTGCGCAAGCATCTGTTTACCGATGACGGCCGGCTGCGCAGCTTCGTCAATGTGTACGTAAACGACGAAGACATCCGTTATCTCGCGAAGGAAAATACGGCGACAAAAGATGGCGACACCATCAGCATCATTCCCTCCATCGCCGGCGGCTCTTGTTGACCCTCAATGATGCAGTAGGTCCCACTCTCCAATTTGAATCTCGCAGGGAATCTTTTTCGGTTCCGTTTTTTTGATATTCTGGTGGAGTCCAGAAGGGCAGGGAAACGCCATGGCAACAACCACTCAAGCGCAACCGGGTACGAAAACGGGTGCCACGCTTTCAAAAGAGGAGATTCTTCGCTACAGCCGCCACCTCATCATGCCGGAAGTCGGCATGGAGGGGCAGCTCAAGCTGAAGAACGCCAAGGTTTTACTCATCGGCACAGGCGGACTCGGTGCGCCGCTCGGCTTGTATCTCGCCGCCGCAGGCGTGGGCAAGCTGGGTCTCGTCGATTTCGACGTCGTGGATTTCACCAACCTTCAGCGACAGGTCACCTTTGGCACCAGCGACGTTGGCAAGTCCAAGAGCCAGGCTGCCCGCGCGCGCCTTTCGAATCTCAACCCGGACATTCAGATTGAATCCATCGAAGCGCAATTGACCAGCGCGAACGCCCCCGAACTCTTCAAGGACTACGACATCGTCGTAGACGGGACGGACAATTTCCCAACGCGCTATCTCGTCAACGATGCGTGTATTTTGCTCGGTAAACCGAACGTCTACGGCTCGATTTTCCGTTTCGAAGGGCAAGCCACCGTTTTTGGAATGCCGGATGGTCCGTGCTACCGCTGCCTCTATCCGGAACCGCCTCCGCCGGGCCTGGTGCCCTCCTGCGCCGAAGGTGGCGTTCTCGGCGTGCTGCCTGGAATCGTTGGTTCCATCCAGGCCATGGAGACGATCAAACTAATCCTCGGCAGCGGCGACCATCTTATCGGTCGCTTGCTCTTGTTTGACGCTCTGGGAATGCGCTTCCGCGAGCTCAAGCTGCGCAAAAACCCAAAGTGCCCGATGTGCGGCGAACATCGCACCATTCACAAGCTCATCGACTATTACGAATTTTGCGGCGTTCGCGGCGAGGAAGCTCCCGCGCCAAACGTTCAAGTGCCGGAAATCACTCCCCGTGAATTGAAGGCGCGTCTCGACCGCGGGGACGATCTTTTCATCCTTGACGTGCGCGAGCCGCACGAATATCAGATCTGCAATCTCAATGGGCAACTGATTCCGCTCGGCGAGTTGCCCCGGCGCGTGCATGAACTGGATTCTTCGCGCGAAATCGTTGCACATTGCCGCAGCGGCAAGCGCTCCGCCGAAGCCGTGGACTTTTTGCGCAAAGCGGGCTTCCGCAAAGTGCTCAACATGAAGGGCGGCATCCTCGCCTGGTCTGACGAGGTCGATTCATCCGTTCCTAAGTATTGATCGGCGGGGGGCTTTTTGCGTCAATTAGAGTCCGGTTGAAACACGAACTCCCTTTTGTTTCTCCTTGTTCACGAAGTGCGCCTGCAGGCATACTTTCTCTTGTCTAGGAGAGAAAAATGGCGGCAACCAAAATCACGATAAACAGCAACGGCCCGATTCGCGTCGAAGGCGACTTTGAAATCGTGGACTCGCAAGGAGCGCCTTTCGGCTTAGCGGGTCGCACGACCATATCGCTTTGCCGCTGCGGCCACTCTGCGAACAAGCCCTTCTGCGACGGCTCCCACAAAACTTCCGGCTTCACCGATACCGTAGTTGCCCGTGAACTGCCCCCGCCAAAGCCAAAACCCGCCGTGTAGCCTTCCGCAGTTGCCTTCGGCTAGGCTCCTTTTTGCCATGTCCGAGGCGCCACCGAACGCAGGCTGCAACCGCCGCCGAAATGCCAAAGCGCCTGCCGGGGCGCAGATCTCGCCAAGTTGCCACGTTGCCGTGCAAATCACTTTGATTGGTTGACTAGCTCGCAGGTGCAAACTAGCTTGCGCTTGCCGTGAGTCGAAGAGTTTTCTGTTTCAGAGCATGAGATTGTCTCAACCTGAGAAACCCATGGGAATCTCACTGATACTGACCTATCGCACGGTAACTCTAACGAAACAAAGGTGATACAAGTACTAGAGCGAAAAGAGATTGTGCCTCGCGCTGTCTCGCCCAGCAGAACCCAATTGCAAGCTTACCCGTAGTCCCTCCGTAAGTTGTTGGCAATCAATGGCTTGCGAGAATGTCCTTTGCATTACAGAAAGGGCACAAACTTGCTTTCTCTGCCCGTTGGCATTGTTTCTTCGGCATTTGGGGGATTTTGTGGGGAGTTGGCCCAGTATCGTTGGGTTTCTCGGAAGCAGCCGCCAAGCGCTTTCGACGCGGAGCCTTCGCTCGGGCCTTGCGGTCGCTGGTGGGCTGACCTTGGTGACTCTCTTTTTTGCGGCCATCTTTTATTCCCGGCAAACCGCCGTTGCCGCTTCGCCGCAGGCCTATCTCTACCTCGAAGTGGGCGGAACGCTCCTGTGCTACTGCTATGCCGCAAACGCATTGGTTCGTTTTCGTGGCACGCATGATCGCACCGCGCTGATTCTCTCTTTCGGGTTTGCGCTCTCCGGAATCATCGAGACCATCGGCTACTTTGGACTCAACGACGCGCTCAACAACGATACGCTCGTCCTTTCAAGAGTGCCGCTCGGATGGATGGTCAGCCGCACGCTGCTCGCGGTTCTGCTACTTGCGGCGCTGGCCGTGGAACGCTATATGCCCACAGCGCGGAAACCAAGCAAGGAGACCGCTGCTGTTTTG
>Ga0126381_100003664_pt1 | contig 16671 bp, 11 predicted proteins | sample PanSoiMetPlot_28_FD_96465 | JGI IMG/M metagenome (GOLD analysis project Ga0126381, IMG submission 96465) | Tropical forest soil microbial communities from Panama - MetaG Plot_28 | ecosystem: Environmental > Terrestrial > Soil > Tropical forest > Bulk soil | place: Panama | collected 2016-02-17 | reverse complement strand
TCTGGACGACGGCTGCAACGCGGCACTGGTCATTGAAGCGGCGCGAGCGCTCAAGGCTACGGGTTTGCTTCCCCGTCGCACTGTTCGGTTCGTGCTTTTCAGCGGCGAAGAGCAAGGGACCATCGGCTCCCGCGAATACGTGAAGGCGCATCGCACCGAACTGGACAAAGTGCGTGCGATGATCACGTTCGATGAAGGGGTGGGGCGCGTTACCGGCTATTCGCTCGGGGGGCGTCGCGACACGGAGGCTGGCGTGAGTGAAGTCCTAAAGCCGCTCGAATCCTGGAGCGCGAACAATCACACCTACGACGCCTCTTTCGGGAGCGATAACTTCGATTTTCTCCTGGAAGGCGTCCCAACGCTGATGGCCAATCAGGAAGAGGCGAATTACCTGCCGAATTACCACGCCGCTTCTGACACGCTCGACAAAGTCGACATGCGCGAACTGAAGCTGCACACGGTACTCGCCGCGCTAACTGCCTGGGGCATCGCCGACCGGACCGAACCGCTTGGCAAGCGCCTGACGCGTTCCGAAATCGAAGCGCAGATGAAAGAAACCGGCCTCGATCAGCAAATGAAAGCGCTCGGCTATTGGCGCGCCTGGCAATCCGGCGCCCGCGGCCGCAAACCCTAAGTTTGTTAGCGAAGTTCGCGGATGATTTCGCGGGCCGCATTGGCTCCGCTTGCGCCGGTCAGGCCGTTGCCGGGATGCGTGCCTGAGCCGCAGAGGAAGAGTCCGCGAATCGGAGTCTTATAGCGAGCCCAGTCGAGCACCGGCCTCATCGTGAAAAGCTGGTCCAACGCAAGTTCACCATGAAAAATGTGTCCGCCGGTAAAGCCGTAGCAAGTTTCCAGGTCCTCGGGCGTGATGACCTGCATCCCTTCTACGAGGCTCGAAAGGTTCGGCGCGTAGGCACCAAGTGTGTTGATTACCCGGAGGCCCAGCTCTCGCCGGTGCGAGTCCCAATTCCCTTCCTTTAGCTTGTACGGAGCGAACTGCACATACGCGGAGAGCACGTGCTTTCCGTCAGGCGCGAGCGCCGGGTCCAGAATCGTGGGAATCGTCACGTCCAGATAAGGAGCGCGCGACAACTCGCCATATTTGGAGTCGTCAAACGCGCGCTCCAGGTAATCGATATCCGGCCCAATATGAATTCGTCCTGAGAGCGCCGGCAGTGCGCGTTCATTCGCCTCCAGAGATGAAAAAGCAGGCAGACCGCCAAGGGCGAGATTGACTTTCGCGACATTGCCCTTCGCGCGGAAATTTTTCACGCGATTTGCGAACGTGGGATCGAGTTGCGACGCATCGATGAGCTGAAAGAAAGTGCGCTTCGGATCCACGCTCGAAACAACCGCTTCCACGGCAATTTCTTCGCCATCCTTCAGCGCGACGCCCACGACCGCGCCACCTTTGACCCGAATCCGCTCGACTGCCGCATCTATTCGGATCTCGGCGCCTGCTTCCTTGGCGGATTCCGCAAGCGCGCGCGCGAGCGAGCCAAGCCCACCCCGGGGAAAGGCCGCTGCGCCAATCGGATGAGGATCGGCAGCAGCACGAAGAAGCAAAACCGCTGTCGATCCCGCAGACCATGGGCCCAGAGCATTTCCAAAAATGCCACGCGCCGCAATTGCCGCGCGCAGCAGCTCCGTCTCAAAAAACTCCGCAACGAAGTCCGCAACCGCCATCGGTGACCAGCGGAAAAGATTGAAGATCCCCTCTTTGCCGAGTTGGCGGACCCCGCGCCCGGTCTTGAAAAGATTCCAGAAGTCTTCGGGACTCGGCTTGTCGATAGCGGGCGGAGTCATCGAAACAATCTGCGCGAGAACATCGCTAATAGACTCGAGCGACTCCGCGAACTCTGCGTATTTTGTGGCGTCCCTTTCCGAAAAGCCGGCAATGCTTTCCGCAGTTTTCGCGGTGTCGTTATGGAATAACAGCGCCCCGCCTTCCGGTGTGGGAACGAACATGCGCGGGTCGGGAGAAAGAATCTCGCAGCCAAACCGCCGCAGTTGCATATCACGGGCGATATCCGCGCGCAGCGGTCCTACCGTATGCGCGAGAGCGGAAGCACGAAAACCCGGATAAAACTCCTCGGTGATGGCTCCGCCGCCAACCATTTCCCGGCGTTCCAGAACGAGCGGCTTGAATCCACCCTTGGCCAAATAAAATGCGGCGACCAACGCATTGTGGCCCCCCCCGATGAGAACGACGCGCTGTCCGAGCGGCATCTCAGTTCGCCGCCTTCGAACGAGACGCGCCAGATTTCCAGTTTTTCAGGATGACCTGACTCGCGAGACGCCCGTTCGCGCCCATGATGCCGCCGCCCGGATGCGTGGCCGAGCCGCACATATATAGGTTGTCGATTGGCGTGCGGTAGTACGCCCAACCCGCGACCGGCCGCAGAAAGAAAAGCTGTTCGAGAGAGAGTTCGCCTTGAAAAATATTCCCCTGCGTGAGGCCAAACTCGCGTTCGAGATCCAGAGGCGTCAGTACTTGCTTGCCGATGATGACGTCCTTGATGTTCGGTGCGTACTCAGAAATCGTTTCGATCACGTTGTCGCCAAAGGCTTCGCGATGGTCGTCCCACGTGCCTGAAGCCAGTTTGTACGGCGCGTACTGAACGAAACAGGAAAGAACGTGCTTCCCTGGAGGCGCCACACTGGGATCCGTCAGGCTCGGAATGACCATGTCGACGTACGGGCGGTGCGAATAATGCCCGTATTTTGCGTCATCATAAGCGCGCTCCATGTAGTCCATGCCAGGAGAAATGGAAATCGCCCCGCGAAGATGCGCGCCCGGACCCGGCAAGCACCTGAAATTCGGAAGGGCGTCGAGCGCGAGATTCACTTTGCCCGAAGATCCCCTGAATTTGTAGTGCCTCACACTTTCCAGAAAATCTGATGGCAATTCGCTCGGCCCGAGAAACTTTTCAAATGTAAGATGCGGGTCTACGCTCGACGAAACCACGTCCGCTGAAATTTCTTCACCGGATTGCAATACCACACCACTGGCTCGCCCATTTTTAGCACGGATTTTGGAAACAGGCGCCTTCGTGCGAATTTCCGCGCCCAGTTCACGTGCGGCCGAGGCAATCGCATTCGAAATGGCTCCAGTGCCTCCGCGGCTGAAACCCCACGAACGGAATGCGCCGTCAATTTCGCCCATGTAATGATGGAGGAGGACATACGCCGTTCCCGGCGAGCGAATCCCCAAAAAAGTGCCAATAATTCCTGACGCTGACATCGTTGCCTTCAGCACGTCGGTTTCGAACCACTGGTCGAGAAAATCCGCAGAACTCATCGTCATGAGCTGGACCAAGGTGTAACGCTCGTCAGAAGAAAGCTCGCGGAAGCGCTGCAGCAAAAAATGAAGCTGCTTGAGGTCGCGGGGATTCAGTGTTGTTGGATCTGGCGGAATCATTGAGAGAATCGGCTTCACGAACCGGCACATCGGCGTCATCATCTTCGAAAACTCTTCATACGCTTCCGCGTCCACGCGCGAATGCCGGCGAATTTCGCGGATCGTTCTCGCATGATCGTTCACCCGCCAGAGGTAATCGCCGTTGGGCATCGGCGTGAACGTGCCGTCCAGCGGAAGAATTTCCAGTCCGTGCCTGGGCAAATCCAGCTCACGGATGATTTCCGGTCGGAGCAACGACACCACGTAAGAACATTCCGAAAAAAAGAAGCCGGGGAAGATCTCCTCGGTCACCGCTGCCCCGCCCAGCACGTGCCTTCGCTCGAGGACGACCACCCTCTTCCCCGCTTTGGCAAGGTACGCGGCGTTCACAAGTCCGTTATGGCCGCCGCCGATGACGATGGCGTCGTAGTGCTGCCCCATGCAATTTGGCTCCGGTATGACTCAATGAGAAGATACGGAAAGTAAAGACCCAATATTCTACTGGCGGCCGCAATTCCAAACAAGACTAGGCAGATAGGTTGCTGTACTGATGCTCAAAAAGTTCACCGCGCTTGCCATTTGCGTGCGAGCACGGGCGCTCCCCTCACCTTGCGACCACGCTCCGCTGACACCTATAATTCCCTGTTCGCCCTACCCATGTAGGCGAGACTTTAAGCCGCGGAGGAATCGTGCCGGTCGGAACTGCGTTTCATGAGCGCACTTTGGCGCTGTGCGAGAGCCTGAGCTATCGCGAGTGGTCGGGCTATTACACCGTCAGCGTCTACGAGATGCACCACGAGCACGAGTACAACGCCATCCGCAATTCCGCTGCGCTCATTGATATTTCTCCCCTTTTTAAGTACCGCGTCACTGGCCGGGACGCGACGAAGTTCGTCAACCGGGTCATTTGCCGCGACATCAACAAAGTCGCCGTGGATCAAGTCATTTACTGCTGCTGGTGCGATCCCGAAGGCAAAGTCATCGACGACGGGACCATCACGCGACTCGGAGAAAACGAATACCGCTGGACGGCCGCAGACCCTAGCCTGCGCTGGTTTCAGCAAAACGCTCTGGCTCTTGACGTAACCATCGAAGACATTTCGGAGCAGACCGCTGCTCTCGCCATCCAAGGCCCCATGTCTGGACGCGTCCTACGGCAAGTGACTGACGCGCCCATCGATAATCTGAAATATTTTCGCGTAACGCGCGGCAAAATTGCGGGCGTCCCTGTGGACATCTCCCGCACCGGCTACACCGGCGATTTGGGCTTTGAAATCTGGATGCCCTGGATCGACGCAATCAAAGTTTGGGACGCGCTCATCGCCAAAGGCAAAGCGTTTGACATCCAGGCTGCCGGGATGATCGCCCTGGACATTGCGCGCATCGAAGCAGGGCTCATCTTGATCGAAGTGGACTACACTTCGAGCAAAAAAGCGCTTATCGACTCGCAAAAGTATTCGCCCTTTGAAATCGGCCTGGGCAAGCTGGTCCATCTAAAGAAAGAGAATTTCGTCGGGCGCGAAGCGCTGGCGCAAGAAGCAAGAAAAGGTTCAGAGCGAGCCCTGGTTGGGCTCGAAATCAATTGGAACGAAGTTGAAGCGCTCTACGACAAGCTAAAGATGGCGCCACAAGTGCCCAGCATGGCTTCGCGCGTCGCCGTGCCCGTCTATCGCGGCGGACGCCAGGTCGGCAAAGCCACCTCGACCACTTGGTCTCCCACGCTGAAAAAAATGATCGCACTCGCTTCCGTAAGCCGCGAAGGCTCAAGGCCGGGCACTTCGCTCCGCATGGAAATGACCGTCGAAGCCGTGCGCCACACCGTTTCAGCAAGGATTGTTCCTCTCCCCTTCTTCAATCCCTCCCGCAAGACCGCCCTGCCAGTAATTTAGCCTCGTATGCCGAACGGTGATTGCAGTCTGTCCCGTGACGATGGGACTGCCCGTGATGGAGATTGATCTAAGGCAGGTTCTGGAAGAGAGCTTGAAGAAATTGGTCGCGTGGAACAGGAAAGACCTGGCTTCTCTCATGACGCTAAAAATCCGTGGACCGATTACAGCAAAGAAGAATGGGAGAGAACCTGGTCCCTTGATCGGTCCCCTGTGCTTATGCTCTAGTCTCGCTATTGGAGCAGTCGGGTGTATTTCTTAAGCACCGCTCGCAGCTTGTCGTGCGGCAGCGCAATGACTCTGTGACTCTCGATTCCCGTCATGGTTTCCGCGGCCACCATCGCGTTGATAACGGCTTCTTCCGTGGCTTGCACGGTGGCTTCAAACAGCGGATTCATCTGATCATTGGGCAGCATTGTGAGTTGCGCGAGATTGTCGGGCTTTGCTGCGCCGGAGTTGGCCGTCGAAAACGCAATGAAAATATCACCCGAGCCGTTGCCAGAAATGCTGCCGTTTCGCCCCAAGCCAAGCGAAACGCGGTGCGCCAGCCGCTTCAGTTGATGCGCAACTAGCGGAGCATCCGTGGCTACAACCACAATGATCGAACCGCGGTCCTCCTGCGCAAACGAGGTACCCGCGTACGCTGCATCCTCGGAAATCTCCAGCCCCACCGGCACGCCCGCGACTCGCAAATTCTTCCGCGAACCGTAATTGCATTGAACCAACACGCCGACGGTGTAGCCACCGAGCTTTGTATCCACTTTTCTTGACGACGTGCCGATTCCGCCTTTGAACCCGTTGCAAACCATTCCCGTACCGCCGCCGACGCTGCCTTCTTCGACCGCGCCGCCGTGCGCCGAATCGATTGCATGCCAGGCGTGTTCGGCCTTCACATGAAAGCCGTTGATGTCGTTCAGCCAGCCGTCCCACGTTTCCGCCACCACCGGCAGCGACCACCAGTATCCGGTCGGATCCGGCTGTCCGTGCTGCACGCGCCACTGAATCACCGCGTCGCGCACCACGCCCACGCTGTGGGTGTTGGTAATCATCACTGGGCCTTCGAGAAATCCGGACTCTTCCACCCAGGTCGTGCCGGTCATTTCACCGTTGCCGTTAAGCGACCACCATCCGGCAAAGACTGGGCTGCTCATCGAATCTTTCCCACGCGGCATCACTGCCGTGACTCCCGTTCGCACCGGCCCTTTTCCGATTTGCAGTTTGCCCTCGCCGGAAATCAGGGTCGTGTGCCCCACGGTGACGCCCGCTACGTCTGTAATGGCATCGAGCGGGCCCGGCGTCCCATCAAACGGAACGCCGAGATCGCGCGCCCGCGGCTTCGGATGCGACTCCTGTTGAGCGAACGCACCTGCCGCAAAAATCAAACATAGAACAGCGATCTCACAAGAAGTACGGAAACGAATCATCAGTTTTCTTTCTCCCAAGAAATCTTTGCTTTGAGCAACGACTCGATGTTTTTCGTGAGCGCCCGCTCAATCAGTTCTGCCTGCTCGGAGGCCAGTTTCCAATCTCCCTTCTCCACGGCTTCCGTCAGTCCGGGGAATTCCAGATGCGCGTACGTGTAGCGCGACGCATAAATGAGATGCTCGAACCACGGCCGCCCTGGAATCCCTTCGGGATAGAGCCAATTTGATTCCACTTGCAGAAGCTGCTGGTTAAGCCGCTCTTTCTTTTCCGCAGAATTCCCTCCGAAAGCAAGGCCATGCTGCACTGCCTCTCGCAGTTCGTCTCCTGCTCTCTGAAAGCCCCCGATGCGCTCATGAAGTTTTTTCAGTTTCAACTTGCGAGGATCGACTTTGTTCCTTAGCTCCAGTTCGGTCAGAAAATGGTCCAGCGCTATGGCATTAAATCCAAAGTCATACGGCAGCACATCCGCATTGGCCAACCGCAGTGCAACCAGCCCCCAGATACGCGTCAGCGCCACGTGATATTCGAACGAAGGATCTCCAATCTTCTCCATCCAGTAGTGACCGTCATACATCGAGTGATACACGCCATAATCGCCGCTGAAGCCCAGGTTTATCACCGGCCGTCCCAGGTGATTCAAAAACACCGTATGGTCCGAGCCGCTTCCAATGCGCGTTTCCACCAGCGCGCTGTCTAGAGGCGGAGCGCTGGCCTTGTCATCTCGCTTGCTGGTCGCTCGCCATGCTTCGTAAAGAGATTTTCCGGATGGTGCGCGCACGTCTTTCGAAGCTTCTACGAGCATGGGTGCCAGCGAAGCCACCGCTGAGGGCGAAAAGCTGAGCCCTTCCGGCCCTGCTGTCGTGGCCGCGCCCGCTACCGACTCATCCACGTTCAAATACGCCACCAGTCTTTTCTTCAGGTCGTCCGCAAACTGCTCGCCCCATTCAGTCGATCCCGTCAGCGCATACTCTTCTCCATCCCAACTGCAAACGACCAGCGTCCGTCGCGGACGAATCCCGTGCTCCTTCATCTCACCAATCGCGCGAGTCAACTCCATCATGGAAGCCGTGCCGCTCGAAGGATCCACACCGCCAAATGCCCACGCGTCGCGGTGATTCCCCATCAAAACCCATTCGTCCGGCAATTCGCTTCCGCGAATGCGCGCTTCCACGACGGTGTAGGCCTGGAGGCTCGTGTCCATATCCACTTTTACGTGCGCTGTCACCGCGCCCGTCAGCCGGTACTTGATCGGCAGCGCGCCTTGCCAATCCTTGGGAGCTTCGGCTCCATTCATGTTTTCAAGCAAAGGCTTCGCATCTCGCCACGATAGCGGAAGCGCCGGAATTTTCGGTAGCGAACGTGCTTCTGCAGGGGGAATGTGTTTTGCGCCCGGCACGGAGGCCCATCCTGGGGTCGTGGGATCGCCCGGTACGATGTAATCGTAGGTAATCGCGCCGCGCTGAGTGTGACTCTCCGGTCCCCACGGCCCGTCAGGAAAAACTTTGCCGCGCGCGTAGCCGTCCTCTGCGGGATCCGAATAAATCAATAGCGCCGCCGCGCCTTCGCGCTCCGCAGTCAGAGCTTTGAACCCGCGGTAGCTGTACGGATTCGAATAACGAACCAGAACAACCTTGCCCCTGACACTGATGCCATGTTTTCTCAGCAAGTCGTAGTCTTCCGGATTCCCGCTGTGCGCGTAGACCACCTCTGCCGCGACGTCACCTGAAGCCGAATACCCAAAGTACGCGCCCGACACGGCGGGATTCTTCGTGTCGGGATCCTCATCGACCGGATCTTCGCGGAGCGAAGCCGTGTAACGCAACGGCGCAGTCATCTCTAGCGCTACGCTGCGCGGCCGTGAATGCAGCACTTCGTAGCGCCGCAACGTTACATCTTCCCAGCCTTGCCTGCGCCATTCGTCCGCGATGAAATCCGCAAGCTGATTATTTCGCTCCGACGCTGCCGGATGCGGTTCCGCCGTGAACGTCCGATGCCATTCCCGTGCCCTTTCAGACGAAGGAATGGACTGAAATTCCGTCTCAAGCTTATGCTCCGCACCCGCGTGTGCTGCGGTAAAGCCCAGAATTGGCGTCGAAGCTGAAGGAGAGGCTTCCTGGCGTTCCGCAACGAGTGCTGCGGAAGGAATGAGGATCACAAGAAAACTAACAGGCAAAGCCAAAGAACTTTTTCGCATTCGCAGTTAGCTCTCTCCAATCCTGCAAACCTTCGAGGGAATCAAGACGAGAATACTTTCGCCAGGGCCGAGGCCAGCCCGTTTCCCACCAGCGCGCACTCTTCCTCAGAAATGGTGAATGGCGGCGCAAGCAGGATGTGGTCACCACGGTGGCCATCCACACAGCCCTGCGTCGGATAGGTCAACACGCCTTCCGCCATTGCCGCCTGACGAATTTTCTCCGCGACGTTTTCAGACTTCGGAAACGGCTCGCGCGTCGTTTTGTTTTTCACAAATTCAACGCCGAACAGCAACCCCATTCCTCGAATATCGCCAACGTGCGGATGGTCTGCCACTCGCGAAAGCGCCTCGCGTAAATTCTTTCCTGCCGCGTTTACTCGTTCGAAAAGCCCGCGCGTTTCGAGATAATCCAAAACCGCGTTCCCCGCCGCCGTGCATACGGGATGCGCTTGATACGTAAACCCATGCATGAACGCGCCGGATCCACCTCCAATTGCCTCAACGACTCGCGCCGAAGCGAGAACGGCGCCCAGCGGGGCATACCCGCTCGCCACTCCTTTCCCTATCAAAATAATGTCCGGCTCGACTCCCCAATGTTGCATTGCAAAGGGTTTTCCGGTGCGGCCCATCCCGGTCATGACTTCGTCCGCGATCAGCAAAATGCCATGACTGCGGCAGGTTGCCGCGATATGCGCCACGTAGCCGTCTGGCGGGGCCGCAGCCCCGAGAGTCGCTCCAACCACCGGTTCAAAAATAAACGCTGCCGCCGTTTCCGTCTGGTGCTCGCGCACAAACGTTTCCAAATCCTCCGCACACGCCAGCTCGCATTCCGGGAAAGCCTTGTTAAACGGGCAGTGATAGCAGAAACACGGAGCAATATGCCCCCACTCTGGAATCAATGGGGCATATGGCGCTCGCCTCGCCACGTTGCCGCTCACACTCATTGCCCCCAGCGTGCTCCCGTGATAGCTCTGCCGCCGTGAGACCACGCGATAACGCTCTGGCTGACCGGTTTCCACGTGATACTGCCGAACCAGTTTGATTGCCGTTTCCGCTGCTTCAGAACCGCCCGAGGTAAAGTAGACGCGGCCGCCGTTGCGAAAACCCGGCGGAGCCAACGCAAGCAGCCGTGGCGCCAGTTTTTCCGCAGGCTCGCTGTGGAACTGCGAAGTGTGCGCGAACGCGATCTGCGCGGACTGTTCCGCCATCGCCTGCCCGATTTCTGGGACGCCATGGCCGATGCTCACCACCGCGGCCTGTCCCGCAGCGTCCAGAAACCGCCGCCCGCTTTCATCCACAATCCAACAACCTTCCCCGCGCACTGCAATGGGAAACGTCTTTTTTAAATTTCTGGAGAAAAGTCCGCTCGTCGGCATGGGATGTCCGCCGCAAGATTGTAGCAGACCTGTAAGCATCAGCAGCCTCTTGTGCTAGGCTGACGCGGTTCCTAAAACTCACTACGCAGCCTGCAAAAAAATGCAATCGCCTCAGACCAATTCCCGCACAGGCCTCGTCCGCACCATCGGCCGCTGGAGCCTCGCCGCACTCATGGTTAACACGATGGTCGGCGCCAGCATCTTTGGCTTGCCTGCGCTGATCGCCGCGCGCCTCGGCAAATGGAGCCCTTTCGGTTTCCTCATAGCCTTCGCGGTGATCGCCGTCATTGCCGCGTGCATGGCCGAAGTCGCCTCGCAATTCCAGGATGCCGGCGGGCCGTATCTCTACACGCGAGTTGCCTTCGGCCGCTTTCTCGCCATTCAAAGCGGCTGGCTCACCTGGCTGACGCGCATTGCCGCCGCCTCTGCGGTAGCCAATCTCTTCATCACGTATCTGGCTGAATTCTTCCCTGCAGTCACCAAACCCTTTCCTCGTGCTTCTGTTCTGGTCGTTCTTATCGGGTTTCTTGCCGTAGTGAATTATCGTGGCGTTTCCGGCGGCAACCAGCTCAGCAATTTCTTCACCGTCACCAAACTCAGCCTTCTCGGCTTCTTCGTCATCGCAGGTCTTGCCGCGCTGATGCTGCACCCGGACATCCGCGTGAATCCGGCACCCATGTCCGCCAATCCATCTGGCTGGTTCGAAGCGGTTCTCTATATGATGTATTCCTACGCCGGATTTGACGCGGCGCTCATCGCTTCGGGTGAGACCCGTGATACGCGCAAGGACATTCCTATCGCCCTCTTTTCAGCTATTGCGGGCACAACGATCCTTTATGTTGCCGTTCAATATCTGGTGATCCATACCATTCCCAACGCGGGCGCATCCGCCGCCCCCGTCGTTGATTCCGCTCGCCGATTTCTTCCTAACTGGGCCGTGCGCATCGTTGCCGCAGGCACGCTGATTTCCGCCTATGGCTATCTCAGTGCCAACATGCTGCATACACCGCGCGTCACTTTTGCCATGGGAGAGCGGGGTGACTTCCCTGCTCTCTTCGCCAGGATTCATCCGCGCTTTCGCACTCCGAATCTTTCCATCGCGGTTTTTGCTGTGCTGCTCATGATCTTTTCCATACGGGGAACCTTCCCCGGCAACGCGATGCTTTCTATCATCTCGCGGTTGTTTGTATACGGCTCGGTCGCTGCGGCCTTGCCGGTGCTGCGCAAAAAACACCCGTCCGCCGATGCCTTTCGCCTCCCTGGCGGGATTCTTATTTCCGCGCTGGCCCTTCTGATTACCCTCGTCCTTGTCACGCGCATGCACCGCAGCGAATTCCTGGTCATCGCCGCAACCGCTGCGCTCGCGTTCGTCAATTGGCTCTGGGCGCGAAGCAGCGCTCTTGGAATCACCCGGGAAACGTGACATCATCCGGAGTTCTGCAAGACATTCTGCTTTGCACACTTGCAACATCAGGGGAGAGAGCATGAAGCGTATTTTTCTGCGATGCGGTTTGGTTTGCGCGGCAGTTCTAGTGTTCGGATTTGAAATCGCCGCGCAAGACACGGCGAAGCATCCCATCGCCTTCGACGATATGATCAAAATGCATCGCATCGCCGAACCCCAAATCTCTCCCGATGGAAAACTGGTTGTTTATACCGTCGCCACGCCGGACATGGACGCCAACCGCAACGCCAGCAACATTTGGATGGTTTCCACCACCGGCGGCGCTCCGCAGCAGCTCACCCAAAGCGGTCACGATTCTTCGCCCGTTTGGTCGCCCGATGGAAAAACAATCGCTTTTCTTTCCTCCCGCAGCGGCGATCCCCAGATTTATTTGCTTTCGCTCGAAGGCGGTGAAGCGCAGAAACTCACCAAACTATCGACTGGCGCAGACATCACAAAGTGGTCTCCGGACGGAAAAACGATTGCCTTCACTTCTTCGGTTTATCCTGATTGCAAAGACGACGACTGCAATAACAAGCGCGACGCCGAGAAAGAAAAGAACAAAGTAAAGGCCCACGTCGCCGAGCATCTTCTCTACCGCCACTGGACCCACTGGAACGAAGGCAAACGCGCTCACCTCTTCGTCATTCCCGCCGACGGAGGCGCCGCACCGCGCGATCTCACCCCCGGCGCCTATTACGACGTTCCTCCCGATGAGCGCGGCGGTCCCGGCGACATCAATTTTTCGCCCGACAGCAAAGAGCTGTGCTTCACTGCCGTTACCGACAAGATGGAAGCCATCAGCACCAACGGCGATCTGTTCACCGTCCCGGTCGCGGGTGGCGAAATCAAACGCATCACGACACAACCGGGCTTCGACGGCGAGCCGGTGTATTCTCCGGACGGCAGATATATTGCCTACCACGCACAGCTCACAGCGGAATACGAGGCCGATCGCTGGCGCGTAATGCTCTACGATCGGCAGAACGCCAAAAACGAAAATCTCTCTGAAGGCTTCGACCGCAGCGCCGACGAACTCGCATGGTCCGCGGACAGCAAAACGATTTATTTCACAGCCGAGAACGAGACGCTGAAGCCCGTTTACGTGATGGCCGCCCGTCCCGGAGCGGAGCCTAAGAAAATCCTCGCCGACGCCTACAATGCCGCGATTTCTTTCAGTCGCGACGGAAAAACGCTAGCGTTCGAGCGCACCAGCCTAACGATGCCTGCCGAAGTGTTCGCCGCTGCAAGCGACGGCTCCAACCCGCGCCAGCTCACACATCACAACGACTCCATCCTCGCTGCGCTCGAAATGAATCCTCCCGAAACCTTTTGGTTTGACGGCGCCGAAGGCACAAAAGTGCAGGCCATGCTGATCCGCCCGCCGAAATTCGACGCTGCGAAAAAATATCCTGTGCTGGTTCTGCTTCATGGCGGCCCTCAAACCATGTGGTCCGACGCCTGGGGCTATCGCTGGAACGCGGAAGTCTTCTCCGCACCCGGCTACGTCATTCTAATGATCAGCCGCCGCGGCTCGACCGGCTATGGCCAGAAATTCACCGATGAAATCACGAACGATTGGGGAGGAAAAGCTTACGTTGACGTGATGGATGGCGTGGATTTCGCGCTGAAAAAGTATCCCTTCATTGACGGCACAAAAATGGCCGCTGCCGGAGGCTCTTATGGCGGCTATCTGGCCGACTGGATCGCCACTCACAACGGGCGCTTCAAAGCCATCGTCAGCCACGCCGGTGTCTACGACAAGGTCGCTATGTACGCAACCGAAGAACTCTGGTTCGAAGAGCACGACATGCAAGGCACGCCGTGGTCGAATCCCGAAAGCTATCGCAGATGGGCTCCCGTCACCTATGCTGGCGAACTTGGGAAATTCAAGACGCCCACGCTCGTCATCTGCGGCGAGCGCGATTACCGCGTCCCTTATACGCAATCGCTCGAATTTTTCAGCGCCCTCCAGCGTCAGGGCGTACCGTCGAAGCTCGTCGTCTTCCCCGATGAAGGCCACTGGGTACTCAAGCCGCAAAATTCGCAGTTCTGGTACAAGACGTTCCTCGACTGGCTTGCGCTCTATCTGAAATAAAGCTCGCCTTTCAACCTGCCAGCAATTTCTGAATGGATCGCCGCGCAAAGCGGAAAAGGTGGTAGAGCAAAAACACGCAGAGGGCCAAAAGTATAACTACCACAATGGTTGTGGCAACCGGATGAGCGTTGGCCATCCACGACAGCCAAACCGCAAGCGCATCCTCACCCAAACTTAATGTCCAGTTGCTGAACGGCTCTGGACTCGTATTGACAGCAGCCCGTGCGCTCGCCTTCGTGCCATGCGAAGTCAGCGCCACGCCACCGGCCAGCAAAGCCGCACCCCAGCGCCACTCCGCTCCAGCCCCTCCCGCCGCCGCATACGCCAGGAGCGCAGCGGCCGGCGGCCGAATGAAGGTGTGAATGAAGTCCCAAATCGTGTCGAAGTAAGGAAACTTATCCGCGAAAAATTCAATGAGATAAAGGGCGGCGGCAACGCCGATCACCCACGGATGGGAAAGCACCTGAAGCGATGCGGGCAGATGCACAATCCCAAACCGCTGAAGCAGCCCCAGCGTGGCCACCGTCGCATAAAGATTCAGTCCGGAAGAAAATCCGGCGCCAAGCGCCAAGCTTAATGTCTGGATGGGATTCATTCGAACCAATCATAGCAGGCCAGACTTTGCAGAAGCTGGGCTTTAGCCCAGCTTCCCCGTGTTCCGAAAGAAAATTTGCAAGCGTCCCCCCGCCACTGGACTGCCAGTTACTCGCGCAACTCCACGACCTAACTTCCATTTGACCAACCCGCCGCAGTCAAGCGATGCTGTTTGGCCAAAGGTGGCTATCCATGCACGGTCTGGGTCACTTCTACCTTTCCTGGGGACTTCTGGTGCAAGCCTTCGCACTCATTCATTTCCTGCGCAGGCGCCCGGAAGGCTACTGGTTCTTCGTCATTGTGTTCTTCGGATGGCTCGGCTCCGCCGTTTACATCGTCGCCGAAGTCATTCCTGACCTGGGGCTTCTCCGCAACACCATGCAAGGATTTGGCCGCCGCTCGCGCATCCAAAAAGTTGCAACCGACATCATCGACAATCCGTCGCCGGCCAATTACGAAGAACTCGGCGAGCTCTACAAAGATCAAGGCGAGTACGCCAAGGGCCGCGAAGCCTTTACTAACGCGATCACCGCCCGCAGCGCTTCGATTTACACCTTTTATTCCCGCGCGCTGTGTTCTCTGGCGCTCGACGATCTCTCTGCGGCCATTCCGGACCTCGAGCACGTTGTCGCGGGCGACCGCAAATTCGACTACTACCGTGCTGCAGGGTTGCTCGCTGATGCTTACTCGCGCACCGGACAATTGGACCGCGCGGAATCGCTCTTCATCGAAGTGACACAAATCTCCACCACACCCGAAACGCTCTACAACTACGCAAGTTTTCTGAAAACGGCCAACCGCCTCGACGAAGCGCGCGAATGGGCGCAGAAACTCCTCGCAAAAAAACGCACGCTCCCCCGCTACATGCAGCGCCGCGAGCGCTCTTGGTTCCGAAAAGGCCAGGCTTTGCTGAAAGAACTCGCCACCGCCTGAAATTTCGCGCGCCTGCTCCAGCGAACAGTCTGGAACTCCGGGGCAACCCTACCAACGTACCAAGAAAGAAAATTCTTGCGGTACCCCTGTACTATTCCCAGCCGCAGATGCCGAGCCGACCATTTTCCCAAGCGTGGCAGATGTCCCCAATATCGGGATTGGGAGGGTATGTTTATGGCATCGCGCCTTACTGTTTTTCCGGAATGGGCGTTTGGAAAGCATTCTCGCGACAACAAACGCTTCCTATGGGCAGTCTGTGCTCTGCTTGGCTTCACATTGGCCAGCGAACTCGGCAAGGCTCAGAGCAACACCAGTCAACCGCCTGTCATTAGTACTTCCACTCCATGGACTTTGAACCCGCCGGTACTGGCATCCTCCAGCGTGAGCGGCGCCCCCTCAAACGGCTTTAGCATGCAAGGCGGTTTCTCTCCCGATGGCACGCATCTCTTGTTCTGGTCCAGGTCCACCAACATCGTCCCCGGATCCACCAGCGGGTCATCCCAGCTCTACCTGAAGGATTTGACAACCGGAGCAGTCTCGCTCGTATCCGCGGATGCCAACGGCGCTGAAGGAAACAGTGACAGCACTAACCCGAACAATTCCAGTCAAATTCTGTTGTTTTCGCCGGACGGCACGAAAGTGGTTTTTGAGTCTGCGGCAACTAACCTCCTTGCATCCGGCGCTAATGGACATCAGCATATTTTCATTAAGGATTTGACGACGAAAGCAGTTTCAATGGTCTCGGCGGACGCCAACGGAATCCAAGGCAATGGCAACAGCATGAATTTCACTTTCTCCCCGGATGGCACAAAAGTCGCGTTCGACTCTGCTTCCACTAACCTAATCCCCGCAGGCACCACTGGTAATCAAGTCTTCGTGAAGGATCTAGCGACAGGCGCGGTTACTCTCGTATCCACAGATTCGAACGGCGTGGTGGGTAATGGCGCAAGCTCATATCCTGTGTTTTCGCCCGACAGCACGCAGGTCGTCTTCGTTTCTACTTCCACGAACCTCGCGGCCGGCGGGACGAATATTCATTCCCAAATCTATGTCAAGAATCTGACGTCCGGCGCCACCACTCTGGCATCAGCGGACGCCACCGGAAATGAAGCGAACAACGACAGCCTTTATCCGATGTTTTCCCCCGACGGCTCGAAACTCGCGTTCAACTCCATTTCAACCAATCTTGTGCCCAACGTGCCCAGCTTCAACTCTGAAGTTTACGTCAAGGACCTGGCAGTGGGCACAATCACACTGGCGTCGGCGGATTCGAACGGTGTGCCTGCCAACGGCAACTCCAGCCAGTTCGGAGCATTCTCTC
>Ga0126381_100003662_pt1 | contig 16680 bp, 13 predicted proteins | sample PanSoiMetPlot_28_FD_96465 | JGI IMG/M metagenome (GOLD analysis project Ga0126381, IMG submission 96465) | Tropical forest soil microbial communities from Panama - MetaG Plot_28 | ecosystem: Environmental > Terrestrial > Soil > Tropical forest > Bulk soil | place: Panama | collected 2016-02-17 | reverse complement strand
TGGAGCTGTCGTGGGAACCTTGCTTAATGGGTGGGTTCTGTTTCGAGAGCACCCCTGGCTTTTCCCCTCGTGGGATGCGTATAGCTCCTCGTCAGCGACGAGGATTCTGAAGCTCGGACTTATGTTCTTCGTGCTGCAGTGCGCATTCGCAGTCAGCTACAGTTCCGATAACATCGTGATCACCCAAGTGTGGGGCGCGGCTGCTGTTGCTGCCTATGCTGTACCGCAGAAATTGTTTAGCCCTGTGTCGGCGGTGGTTCAAATGGCCGTCGGTCCACTCTGGCCCGCGTATGGAGAGGCGATAGCGCGTGGCGACGTTGCGTGGGTGCGGCGTGTTTTCCGTGCCTCTCTCATACTCACATTAGCTGTCACTATCCCAATTTGCGCACTCCTGGCGACTGCCGGGCCTTACATTCTCAGAATGTTCTTCGGCAGATCGTTGCGCGCTCCGATGTCGTTGCTAATTGTCCTGGCCGTGTGGGGAGTTGTCAACGCCGTTTCCATGGTGACTTCCGTCCTACTCAATGGTGCAGGAGTCTTAAAGCCGCAGACACTCTTGGCGGTGATTGCAAGCCTGGGTAACCTGATTCTATCCGTCCTTCTGACTCGCCGGTTTGGAGTTATTGGAGTCTGCTTGGGCTCAATTATTGCGCAACTACTAATCACGTTTCCTGCATATTTTGTTTTGATAAAAGGCCTGTTTGAGTCGCTTCCAAGAGCGACAGTGAACAACGCGCTCATCGACTGCGACGAACTTGGCATGATGCGTCGCCTCTAAAGTCAACCCGCCATTACAGCGAGCACTATCTCGATTGGCAGGTCAGAAATCCCAACGCGGCAATCGACAGAGGACGAAGGTGTATGGCCGACTATGACGAATAAGCTCCGCATTGCGCTGGATTGCCGGATTAGCGAAGCAAAGCAGGGTGTGGGAACTGCGCTAATGGTTCTGGCGAAGACGTTGTCCGCATCAGACATAGCAAATCAGGACTATACATTCATAGTTCATGAACACATGAGAACCTGGCTCGCTCCGTACATTTCCGGCCCCTGTAGGTTGGTAGGTATATCTGAGTCCTCGTCTTCTCGTGTGAGGAAATACCTGAGACAAGTACCTCTATTGCGTCGCTTGTACAGACAGGTTCGTCGGCGCATCTATGGAGAGGATAGGATTCCTGTATCTGATGGTTATGTCGAGCAGAATGAGTTCGACCTTGTACACTTCCCAACGCCGACTGGTTACTTGACAAAGATACCAACAATATACCAACCGTGGGACCTACAACATGTGCATTACCCAGAATTCTTTGGTCAGGAAGAAGTGGAGAGGCGAGAGAAGCAGTACCGAGCGTTTTGCAATCAGGCTGCATATGTATGTGTTCAAGCCGAGTGGACGAAGGAAGATGTTCGTAAGCAATATGACATTCCCGAGGAAAGGATCTGCGTGATTCCTTGGGGCTCTGTGCTTGATGCGTACTCGCCTGTCGGTTCGGAGCATCTTTCTCGGGCAAAGGAAAAATATGCGCTTCCAGGACAGTTCTTCTATTATCCAGCGGTGACCTGGCGGCACAAGAATCATATCGTTATACTCCGGGCTCTAAGGTTTCTAAAGGAGCGCGGTGTGCGCCCAGACGTGTATTTCACAGGAATGACTACAGAGCATAAGGTAATGTTGGATCGCGCAGCGAGTGAATTGGGCGTATTGCCGCAGCTTCACTATCTAGGTTTTGTGCATCCGGAGGATCTTCAGGCCATGTACTTCTTGTCGACGGCTCTAATCTTTCCAAGCAAGTTTGAGGGATTTGGATTGCCGATTCTTGAGGCCTTTTGGGCACGCACGGCCGTAATATCTTCGACTGCAACCACTCTACCTGAGGTTGCGAAAGATGGGGCGCTCTATTTCGACCCGGACTCACCGCAGGAACTAGCTCGACAGATGCAAAGTGTCTGGGAGAATCCTACAATGCGTCAATCGCTCATTGAGAAGGGGACGATGATCTTATCAAGCTACAGCATGAGGAAGACCGTCGAAGCCTTCCAAGAGCTTTATGAGAGGGCGGTCGAACATCACATGCGCAGGGATTGAAGAGGAGATAGCTCGGAAATGCGAAAGCGAGCACTAATCTGTGGAATTTCAGGGCAGGACGGGAGTTATCTCGCCAAACTTCTTATTGATCGGGACTATGAGGTGTGGGGGAGTTCACGGGATGCAGAGGTGACCCAGTTTAGTAATCTTCTGAGGCTCGGGGTCTACGGCACGGTCCGCCTTGTCTCGCTCAATCTTAGAGATCTTAGTAGTACCGTTGGGCTACTCCGTAAGATTCAACCTCATGAGGTGTTCAGTCTTGCGGGGCAAAGCTCTGTCGGGTTGTCCTTTGAGCAGCCAGTCGAGACCTTTGAGAGCGTGTCTCTTGGAACGTTGACGCTGTTGGAAGCGATTCGTCTGTCAAACCCTGAGATCCGGCTGTATAATGCCGGTTCCACGGAGTGTTTTGGGGACACTGGAGACGGGATTGCGAACGAACGTTCGCATTTTCATCCATGCAGTCCGTACGCGGTTGCGAAAGCTTCCGCATACTGGACAGTTGCAAACTATCGCACTGCCTATCGGATGTTTGCGTGCTCAGGTATCTTATCGAACCACGAGTCTCCATTGCGTCCGAAGAGATTTGTAACCAGGAAGATCATTCATGCAGTTGCCTCGCTTGCAATGGGAGTGGATACAAGGCTCTCACTTGGCGACTTGAATATCGAAAGAGATTGGGGATGGGCACCAGAATATGTGCAAGCTATCGTGGCGATGCTTGAGCAATCGGTTCCTCAAGACTACATCATTGCGACGGGGAAGAGTCACACTCTTGTAGAGTTCGTGGAAACCGCATTTCAACTGATAAATAGAGACTGGCGGAACCATGTATCGATTGATAGCAGTCTGATTCGGCCGACGGACATTCATCGGAGCAGGGTCGATCCATCGAGCGCTGCGTCGGATTTGGGCTGGAAAGCACGATATGTCATGACAGACGTTGTCTCGATGATGCTCGAAGCTGAAATGGCGAGCCTTGACCCTCTGCGTTGAGTAGCAGCCTCATTGTGGAACCTGCAAATGATTCGGGTTGCGTTGTGGGACCTCATTGAGGAGGTCACTAGTGAGTGGGAGAATAGAGTGAATGGTCAATAGCGATTTCAAGATTCAAGAACCGGGAGGCTTCTCAAGAGAAAGAAGCAAGGAGCAGCAGCCGTTAGTAAGCGTAATAATTCCCGTCTTGAACCGTGCCAAGCAACTTGAGGCCGCCCTACTAAGCGTGCTGTCTCAGAGAGTGGGTATCGCAGAGGTGATCGTGATCGATGGCGGTTCGACTGATGGAACGCTGGACATAGTCCAAAAATACTGTGATCGGCTGGCGTATTGGGTTAGCGAGATGGATCGCGGCATCTACGATGCAATGAACAAAGGAATCAAACGTGCTCGTGGGAAATATGTTTACTTTATGGGCAGCGATGACACACTGATTGCGAGGCTGGATGAACTCAGGAGTGTACTCTGCGATCCGAGCACCATCTATTACGGTAACCTTCGTACGCAGAGCGGAAAGGGATGGGATGGCCCCTTTAATTCTTGGCGACTTGCAGTCCGAACCATGAACCACCAGTCGATGTTTTATCCCATTATTGCATTTGACAATGGGGGCTTTTCCACTAAATACAGAATCTGCGGCGACTGGGAATTCAATCTTCGTTGCTATGGGGACAAGCGATTACGCTTCCAGTATATCCCGTACGAAATCGCATTCTTTTCGACAGATGGATTGAGCTCACATATAGAGGATGCTGCTTTTCGAGCAGATCGGCTCTCTCTCGTTCGCGAGAATCTCCCTTTCCACGCCTTCATCTACGCGAGCGTAAGATCGTTTATTGGCCGTTTCGTGCGAACGTAATGATGTCGTTTCGATCGGAACTGACCTGTGGGAGTGGACTCATCACGGGTAGACGGTATCGCCGACTTAGTTACGCTTCCGCGGGTTCCAGCAAACGCGAGGAAGCGGCCAAACATATGGGTGCTAGCTCGCTTTGTCGCTGCACGCATTGAAGAACAGTTCGGAAACATCATGGTCGAAGCGCAGGCGTTGGGCTTTCGGTCATTACTCTTTTAAAACTGGGGCGGCTGAGATGTGGTTCACTCAGTGGTGAACCCACTTCATGCAACTGCTATCCAAGGACAGGCAGTTCTGGCAAGTCTTATGCATCGCAAGCCAGTAGTTTGTCGAGCAAGCCAACGGTTCGTGTTTTGTCGAGGCAGTGAGGGGCTGATTGCCCCTTCTGGTTGTTAGCCAATGAAACTCCTGCATGTGATCGCCGGGACGAATCCTGAATCGGGTGGCCCGATCGAAGCGATTCTGCGCATCTCTAAGATTCTTATGCACGATGGGCATCAAGTAGCTGTGGTCAGCCTTGAAGATGAACGCGAAGTGGCAGCAAGAAATTTTTTATTTCCCGTAATCGGACTCGGATATGGCACCCTGCCCTACCGTTTCAATCCCCGGCTTACACCCTGGCTCAGAGAAAACGCGCACGGCTTCGATGCTGTTATTCTTCACGGTCTTTGGAACTACTCGTCATTTGGCTCCTGGCGAGCATTGAGCGGTGGACCGACACCGTACTATATCTTTACGCACGGAATGATGGACCCATGGTTCCGCGAGGAGTATCCGCTCAAGCATCTCGCCAAGCAAATCTACTGGACCGTCGCCGAGGGTCGAGTGTTGCGTGATGCCGAAGCTGTGCTCTTTACCTGTAAGGAGGAACAGCTACGTGCGCGGAACGTCTTCGATGGGCACTCATACAAGGAGCAAGTGGTCCTGTTTGGCACGGCGGGTCCCGAAGGTGATACTGTAGCCCAAAAAGCTAAATTCTGTGCGATGTTTCCCAAACTAAAAGATAGGCGCTTTCTCCTCTTTCTCGGCCGCGTTCATCCAAAGAAGGGATGCGATTTGCTGATCCGGGCCTTCGCAGAACTGTGTGCTGAGCTTTCTCCCGATCTCGATCTGGTTATGGCCGGGCCAGATCAGGTAGGTTGGGTGCCGGAGTTGAAAACTCTCGCGGACAAACTCGGCATCGCCGGTCGTACTCACTGGCCCGGAATGTTAAGCGATGATCTCAAGTGGGGTGCGATCCGCTCGGCGGAGGCCTTGATCCTTCCTTCGCACCAGGAGAATTTCGGTTTCGTCGTCGTCGAAGCCATGGCGTGCGGCACGCCGGTCCTTGTCAGCGATAAGGTGAATATCTGGCGCGAGGTGGATGCCTCGCTGGGCGGCTTCGTCGAACCCGACACGCTGGCGGGTATCCGCAATCTGACGCGCCGGCTCCTTGCTCTCTCGCCTCAGGCGCGTGAACAGATGTCACGTCATGCGCGCGCCGGTTTTCTCCGCTACTTTGATATCGAGGTGACCGCCCGCGCTTTTGCGCGAACAATCGGCTTTCGAAGGGAAGAACAGCGCGAATCTTCCTAGAAGAAGTAACGTCCGAGGAAGAGAAGCGCGCTGTAATCGCACGCTCTGCTCGTCCCCGGTGGATATATCTGTTGAGACCGCATGATCGCGTAGGTGGGAGAGGTGCAAGAGATTGTCTCGTGATAAACTTTCAGCCAATGACGGTTCCCCACATCCGCCGGTGATACGACTTAAATTGCGAATAGGTAGATCCCTGCCGGGTACATTGGCAGGAGTTCTTTGACGGTGAGCTAATACATCCCTGAGACATCTGACGCTGCCATTCGCAGCAGATAAATACCGAACCGATGGACCGCGACGCAGGCAAGAATGTCGATGGCAAGATTCAACTCTATTTGCGAGCAGGAGATGGACGATTGATGACTGCCAAGGGTGCAATCCCATCACGCCTTTCCGTCGTTGTGCCCGTGTATAACGAAGAAGCCACGCTAAAGACCGTGATCGAGAAGGTTCTGCGAGTTCCGCACCTCTTCGAGATTGTTATCGTTGATGACTGTTCCACCGATCGCACGTATGAGATTTCGCAATCAGTTGCTTTTGAAAACGAATCGGTAATACAAGTCATCCGACATAAGAAGAATTGGGGCAAAACAGAAGCGCTAAAGACTGGCATCGCTGCAACCAAAGGAGACATTGTGATTGTGCAGGATGCCGACCTGGAGTATGATCCCTCCGAAATTATTCATGTAATCGATCCCATCGTTGAGGGTCTGAGCGATGTGGTGTTTGGATCTCGTTTTCAGGTGCGTAGGGCGGCGAGAGTTCTCTATTTCTATCACTACTTGGCGAATCTGGGTTTGACCTTTCTGTCGAATTTGTTCACGAACCTGAACCTAACAGATGTCGAGACAGGATACAAAGCATTCCGCGGTGAAATCATTCGCAACATGGTCATTTCTTCTTCCGGTTTCGGGTTCGAAATCGAGGTGACGGCAAAGATCGCTAAACTGAAGTGTGTCGTCTATGAAGTACCTATCAGTTACTATGGCCGGACCTACGAGCAAGGCAAGAAGATTAGTACGAAAGATGGTTTTGCGGCTCTCTGGTACATCGTGAAATACAATTTGCTGACGACTCTGCGAGCTTCATATGCACAGATTCCGCAGCTTGAGGGGATGCTGACTGCTGAGGACTCCTGAGGATTTGGGCAGTCGTCATGGGGGAATGATTTCTGCAATGAGAACATTGTCGGTCCTGTGGCGCGGAGTTTGTATTTTAGGCATAGTGTGCGAATGCTTTCTTCTTGGCGAATCGCAGGATGCCCGTCATCTGCTTACCCCGTATTACGGAGAGGCACGCGTGCTGCCTACGAATGTGGAGATCGCAGTAGAACTCCTGCGTGCGCATCGTATTCAGACATTCTCGGCTAGTGCGGAGATGACCGACGACATGGAGACATTCCAGAGACTTACGGAAGGTGCTTACCCAACGCGGATGATCAAAGATTCGCCGTATCTGATCAGTCTTAAAAAGGACGTGGCTGGTTGTGCTGTCATCGATGTGCGGGAATCAGTCTATCTCCTGCAGTGCCAGAAGAGCCAGAAGAATTGATAACAAAGCGAGACTGGACGATGGTCGGTGGGTGCTGGCTAATGGCTCTCATCGTGGTCAACTACGTGGCATGGCTCCTCAACTTTGGCGACGTGTTCCGAACTTTTCTACTGATACTAATGGTTGGGGCGCTCGCAGTGGCCGTCTTGGGGTGCGTGCGGACGAAAGACTTTCTTGCATTATGCATACTTAGCTTCCTTCTGTTCCTGATCGTGCGATCTCCCCTGTTAGCGTGGGATGCGCGCTCGATTTGGTTCTTCCACGCGAAGCGGATGTTTTATGACGGTTGGCTTTATGCGCGACTCGATGACTACGGTCATTTTTCGCACAATGACTATCCAGACATGGTGCCGTCGCTGGCCGCGTCCATCACACGGGCCGTCAATGTTTGGAATGAGGTATTGCCGAAACTCGCTATCTTCCTGGCAATAGTGCCGGCGCTGATGACGCTGCTTCGACTGCTGCGTACTGAAGTTTCTCGATTCCTTCTAGGGGTAATCCTCATTGGGCCTATCCTGATTGGGCCGCGGCACGCCATTCTGGTAAATGGACTTATGGACGGCATTCTTGGCGTCTATATGGCCGCTCTTATGCTAAGTTCTTGTCGTCTTCTGGCGCATGGGCCGGAATACGCGAAGTTGTCCCTGGCGGAGCGCCTCACATGCCCGCTGTTGCTTGCAATCCTTTGTGGGTTGAAAAACGAGGGGCTGGTCATCGGGCTGTTTTATCTCGTAACCTTCACAACGGTTCTCTTTCTCAACAGATATCCTCATCTTGTTATCGCTCGTTTTGTGGCAGCGTCGACAGCAGCCTTCGTGCCCGTGATGATCTGGAAGATTCGTTTGGTTTCCGCACACATTAGCAACGACCTTGTTGAGCAGGGGGGTGGTGCACTCACGCGAGTAATGCCGAGGTTGAACGTGCACGATCTCGAGTCCATCATTGTCGCTACGCAGCTTCTGCCTATCGCAACGCTGATGATGGTCGTAGGCTTCTGGGCGCGGGCGAAGCTGGCCACCAAATGGTTTCTGCTCTCGATGGTTGGGATGTACTACCTGATACTCTTCGGCCTCTATCTCAGCACTCCTCTAGATCTTGGCTTCCACTTGGGAACCAGCGCTCACCGAGTGATATATCCGTTAATGCTAACGCTGGTTGTTTTTTGCATCTGGTCCTGGGAAGCAGAGTATCTGCGCAAGAAGGCACTGGGGGACGCCAGCGTCTGAGATCGTCGCGCGACGAGTGGGCCTTCTCCGACGTTAACCTCCCGGTGCACGCGTGAGACGTCCGGACTCGTTCGCAAATGCGTGGATATCTCTGGCTTTCCTAGGCGTCTGTATCGGTGCAGTTCATCTGCCTCGTGGAGAACTTCGTCATCGATTCGCTCCTCACTGACTAGGCAATGGAACTTGCTAGGGCCGGGCGGGCATTGCCCGGGTTGGCTGCCTCTCGTACTTTAACATCGAAATTGACCGCGTGCGACTTGCGAACAATGAGCTTTCAGGGTGATGTGTAAGTGCCGCCCGCTCTTCCTGGGAGACATTGAAAGCGAGCCGTCGGGCTCAATCAAATCTACTGTAAATGACGATTGCGGCCGAGGAGCAGTGCAATGTCAGTCCGACCGCCTCGGCAAGTGCGCAGTGCGTGCATATTCGACTCGTCTTTCCCATATCTTTGAATCGATGAGAAATCGAAACCAGAAGGTCTGAAGCACCCAAAAGATGAGTCCGGGTGTGCCATCGAGAAACCCGAGCATTAAGAAATACCGATAGAAGAAGAGACCGAAGGGCCGAATGAATAATGGAACTCGGTTGTAAAGTCCACGAAGAAAGCGTTTGCGTTCGGGTGGGGTTCCAAAGAGCTTCGGTTCAAGACGATCGATTGCGCTCTGATTCTCCAATTCTGCGACCTCCCCATCCGACCATCGATTATGACGTGCGGTCCACTCGCCCAAAGATATTTGAATATCATCGATCAGGACTCCCGGTAGCCGCCCGGCCGTTCCGCGAAGAAGAATGAAATGCTGATCGTACTTTCTATCTTCACAGCGGCCTGCTCCCGTGCGAAAGAGGCGCAGGTGCCAGGTGGGACTCATTCCCCCATGACGCATTACACGGCCCAGGAAACGCACATACCGCGGAAGAAAATATCCGCTCTTCGATGTCTCTTCAGATAGCTCCCGAATGCTTCCTACAAGTTTGTCGTCCATCAGTTCATCGGCATCCAGGTGTAACTGCCAGCTTCGCGTGATAGGGAGGCACTCAATCGCCCAGTTACGCTGTGCGCCATAGTCTGCAAATGGATGTTGTACGACGCATGCTCCCAGCGAAGTCGCCAACGCAACTGTACCGTCCGTGCTATACGAATCCACGACGAAGATCTCATCAGAGACCAAGCGCGCACGCCGTATGGTCGCACCCAGCGTTTTTTCGGAATTGAATGACAGCAAGATCACTGCGGGACGCATACACGACGATATTAACGTAGTCTGAGCGGTCGGCAGAGCGGTGAGTATCGCGTCAAGAAGAATCACGCCGCCGTTCGACGCGTGAATCGTCGCGCGAATTGCGCCAACAAGCGTGCCGCATTCTCGCGGGTGCAAAGTGAGAGAACTTGGAGCAGGCGGCAAAGCAATGGGGTGTTCGAAGAAGGGACGCGCTCTGTGATCGCGCGACTTACAACGGTTGAACAAGTCGTTAGTTCTGTCCTGCCTTGGGTCCGAAGTGCATTTGCCGTCTAAACGGCAGGGCAGTACAGAGCTTTTTGCCCCAGCGGCGTGAGTGAACTAAAAGAGCCGGTGAACGGGCCAAAATGACACACAAACAGCGCTTGCGATCGAGCCGTTACACCTTCCGGAAAGCTTTCCAAGCGCATCACGAGGTTTGAATTCATTAACAATCCGGAACATAGCTCGGGTCGAACGTGTCAGCAGGTAATCTCAAAGTTGCTGTAATCGTCTCCAGGCCCTGTCGTGGCGAGTTGCCTTGTTTGAATAGCCAGAAATGGGCTATTAAACTTTTGCCCACTCAGACACGTCTAATAGCCTCAAAGAGCTTGGCTGAAGCTCGTATGGAGATGCTACGCTCATTTTAGCCGCGATCGAAGAAGAAGCAGACGACATGCTCCAAAAGATAATGCTCTCGTCGCGCATGCGGCTGGTTTGCGGCATGCATCAGATTGCCCCAAGACAGACTTTGCCTACCTGACAGATGTTGAACATGGTTCCCATTTCCGACGGCTGCAAGAAGATGGAAATGCCCGGAAGGAGAAACAACATGCGAAGGAAGTTGATTTTTGTCCCGGTTCTGGCTCTGGGTTTTGTTGGTGCTGCGCTTTCAGCACATTCTCAGGTGGTGCCTTCGGCTGAGGAAGCAAAGCTGCCCTTAACGATTGGCGCGGGCTTTTCGAATTTCTCCCTCGATTGGGGAATTACGGGGCCGCGTATGAATGGGTATACGCTCTGGGGTGACTGGAGATTTCCTCGCGTGCCACCGGCTCTCCATGGCCTCGGGATCCAACTCGAGGGCCGGGACGTCCTCTGGAATGCTCCTTCGGATTTGCCGGGTCATCGCATGACCACCGGGTCCGGCGGAGTGATCTATCAGTGGCGCAGTTGGGGAAGATTGCCGCGGGTCCGGCCGTATGCCAAGTATCTTATTGGATTCGGCAGTATCAGTTTCCCGACCAATTCACCGACCTATAAGCATGACACGCGAACCGTCTATGAGCCGGGGGGTGGGGTCGACGTGCTCGCCTGGAGCCGGTTTTCGGTCAGGGCGGAATACGTTTATCAGTTCTGGCCCAATATGTTCGGAGCCGGTACTCTAACCCCCAACGGATTCTCAGTTGGTTCGGTCTACGATTTCGGGCGAGGCTCCAACAGGTAAGTTCTCTGGAAATCAGGAGATCTCGGGTCCAATTGCCGTGCCATGAACGCTTCGAGGGCGGCTTCCTGCTCTGGGCGTGTGCGGGGCGAGGAGCATATCGCCAAAAACTCCGCATTCCCCAACTGCCTACCGACCTTCCACGCATTCATCTTGTCAGCGGGAACAGTCTCAGCAAATCAGCTGGCAAGTGTGCCTGGATCACTCGGAGCAAACCATCGCTCGTGATCCCGCAGATGATGAGGAATCACGGGCATCCGGTCGTAACACAGTCTCCGATTTGGCGTTAATGGTGCCGAAGGATGCCTTGCCGTCGTTGTGATATGGCGCGCAAGACTGGATCGCGGGGATTCGAGTCGTGCACAGCGGATTCTGGGAACTTCAGCCTTCAGCGTGATCTAGTGATGCATGTGCAGGCCCCCGTCGCATCCGGTGCGGTTGAGCAGTAGCCAAGGGTCGTCGCCGTCGCCCAGCAGCTTATGTGGTTGACCGTTGGATTCCCGCTGGGCGTCACGAAGCTCGATACCGGTGTCCCGTTGATCGAGGCTATATCCGGTACATACTGTATATACGCTATCTTTACTGGTGGGGATGCTGCTGTTTCAATGTCGAACGCTCCGTCTTGTGCGCTAGCGAGATCTAGCCGTACGGATTTGAGATAGTAAGTCGAAGACGGGCCTCCTGTACAATCCATGCTGATGGTTCCAAGAATCGCGTAATTACCTAGATAGTTTTTTGAGACAAGAAGGACTGAACCCGTTCCGGCACAGGCCATCGAAACATACAAAGTACCGGCAGTCTTGGGAACCAGACCTCCAGCAGAAGAGAATGTAAACGCGCCGCTCGTCGTCGCCGTGGGACCATAGTAAAGATGGGTGAACTGTTGAAGGTAATTGGAAGTGCCCATCCATATATATCTGCCTGTCGGTGAAGCAGAGTCAGGTCTGACCGGCATTGAATATTGGTTCAGATTAAAGAGCACATCTTCGGGGAAGACGATTAAATCGCCGCGACCATAACCCTGCAAGCGAGTGGATGCTGCATTCCCATCCGAGAGCCACGAGCCGTCCATTTCTCCCGCGAGATACGACTTCTTCATCGGCCAACCAGAAAATTCCGTGTTGGGAGGCATCTGATCGTATGCCGCATAGGCTGGTACTCCTGTTTTCACTTCATTGTCGTGCCCTCCATTCGTGACCAGCCCGCCACTTCCTGTCACACGATTACCTTGCCCGTTGATATTGAGGCTTCCCCAAGTACACCCGGTGCAGGTAATGCCACTGCCGTCTAGATAGGCCGTCTCAGCGTTTGCCGATATGCTTGCGGCCTGAATCCGCGCTGTCCCGGCGTTAATGCGCCAGCCATAGCCGCCACTCTGCGGCTGACATTCATGCTCGACCGTGTCAATTGTCAGGGCGGCGGGCTGGGTCTCACCGGCAACGCCCAGATCCAGAAAATCCATCCCATTCGAACCGCAGAGCTGAATACTCTTCCACATGTTGAATAATCCGTCGTAGGTGATCACAGGATTGGTCGCCTGGATCATCATGTGCTCCCAGGTCTGCAAATCCTGTGCGCAGCCGCCGTTGTACGAGTTGGTGTCTGCGCAAGCCTGAATCACACCCCAATAGGTGCGCCAAATGTTCACGTTCTCGGCCTTCAGTCCGTAGGGCGCAAAGCTCTGCCAGTAGATCGCGGCGGTGTTGTTCTGGCCGACAATCCCTGTATTCGAATTCATCACACCAGAGGTGCTGTTGATGTTCACGTTCTCAAGCAACGCATAGCCGGAGTTGCTTGAGTTGTGCGTCGCAGTCAGCCATCGAGAGGGATTGCTGTTGTCAAACGCGATGGCTGCGTTGCCCACGGTCTGCGTGACACGATAGCCGTTCACGCCAATAATGGCGTGTGCATTGCTGACCGTGGTGCTGGCAGCAGTCGCCAAGACGATGGGGTTGAAGGAAGTTGTGGTGCTATGGCCCGCCAACGTCCAGCAAATACCAATCGAGGCAATGGTGGTATCGAGAGGAGCGCCGCTCGGTCCTGCGCCCATGACGCGAATGTTCTGCCCCACATCGCCACAGGTCACCCGTCCATTCGACGTGGTGAGTTTAGTGCTTCCTGCCGATATTCTAGCGTCGTCAAAGGCGCGGCCCACGATGCGGTGCGGGTGCGATGCTGACACATCAACGCTGTCATCGAGCAGAAATGAGATGTCCTTGATCCACAACACCCCGTACAGGTTCAGAGGCACCACTGAAGGATCTGAGATGTGAAGAATGTCCTGGCCCGGCTGGCTCTTCAGAAAGACGTTCCCCTGCTTAAATCCAATCTGCGAGGGCTGGCCTTGCAGCGGAGCACCGCAGTATTCGAGTGTGCTGGTCAGGTAGCAGCCGCCAGGCGGTTTCGGGAAGTAGACCGTTGCGGCATTAGCTCCAGAGTTGCTTCCAGAAGCATGGCAAGCCGCCGTCATCGCCGCCATGATCGCGTCATGGTCATCGGTCACGCAGTCGCCCTTGGCGTTGTAGGGCGGGGCCATCGCATTGAACTGCGTATTCACGCCGCTATTGAGCGTGTTGATCTGCGCGGCCGCGCTAGCCGCCAGAATAAGGCAAATGATGAACAATACGGATCGCATCGATCCTGTCTCCTTGTGTAAGCATCCGTACCTCGTCGCTGAGCCGATGTCAGTTCAGCGTCCATATCGCAAAAACGTACGGGCGACTCAGCCCGGTTGGGTTGAGTCCACAGACTCAACGATCCCAACCCCAATGCGTGACATTTGGCAATTGAAGTGAGGTAACTCCTGGGTTGTCGGTAAACCGGGAGCTCGTGAGAGCGCTCGTGTTTGAGTTTAGCTGCAGATTCTGCCCGCAGCCACTGTCGAGGCTGTGCGAATGTGGGAAGCGGTTTTTGCTTTCCACATTTGCATAAGCTGTTACAAATCCTTCTGGCGTTCGATAGCCGAGCGGCGCTGAGTGGGCGCACCTGGTTGTAATCGATCCGCATCGTCCAGAGTGAGAAACCAGTGTTCGTTGAGGCATTCCTCGCAGAACTTGCCGTGGAAGCTTTCGATGTAGCCGTTCTCCATCGGCCGTTCAGGCGTGATGAAAAGCAGCGTGACCTGGTTCTGGTAGGCCCACTGGTCCAGGGCCTTGGAAGTGAACTCGGTCCCATGGTCGATCACAATCCTGGTAACGATTCTGGGCAAATGGCATCTATAATCGCAGAGGCGACAGATGTGAAAACCCTACGCGAGCAACAGGAGCCAGCCGTGGAAATGGTGTGCGGCTCTATGTGCGTGTAGAGACTATCATTGAGCATACGTTAGCTATTCTTATGAATGACGCTGAACTCACCAGAGTCTATGTTGGTGTTGCGGACGAATACAACCGATCCCCGCTGGCGACGCAGGAGGGCTGGGCATATTCGCCTTCTCCTTGGGGGTTACTGCAGATGCGAGCCATCGCAAAGTACCTTTCCCCGAACGGCCTTCTCGTTGACATCGGTACTGGGTGTGGGATCGGCGCGCGATTTGCGCTTAAGGTAGGAGCCCGGGTAATTTCGGTGGACTCTTACGACGCAGCCGGTCTTTCCGCGCTCAACAATGTCAAGCTTGCTGGAGCAGAAGGCTATTCTTGCGATATCTTGCGCGATCCGCTGCCCGTTAAGTCGGAAACGGCAGACTGTATGCTCTTCAGTGATGTAATCGAACATCTGCTGCATTCGCCAAAACCAGCTCTTCTTGAGATCAAGCGAGTACTTAAACCTGGTGGAGTCTGTATTGCAAGCACGCCCAATGCAACCCGTCTTACTGTTCGTCTGAAACTTATGCTTGGGTTTTCAAACTGGCCGAACATTCAAGATTATTTCCACCTACCGGGGCATTTTGGCCATCATCACGAATACACAATAACCGAGTTTCGGTATGCATTCGAGGAATCAGGTCTTACGATTGAATCGATTGAAATGTATGAAGATAATCTGCGTACCACAAAGGTCCAATGTTTCGATCAGCTTGGGACTCACAATCGCAAAATAGAAAACAATCAGCCTGATTCACTCAAATATCGCATGGCAAAAGCTCCACTCATCGCTCTCACGCAGCTCGTCCCCAGCCTTCGAAGTAGTATGCTGCTGATTGCTCGTAAACCTGCTTAGAGAGCACGACCCGCGCGTAGTTGAGCCTGGTTATCGACAAGTCCGGCTGTTGCTCTCGTTAGCAATGTGTTGGGGGCTCCCGGCTGGGGGGTAGTGTCCAGGTAGTATCCATGAGCTGCCCCCTTCGTTTAGTCCGTGCAAGGGTAGTGTCCAGACTTTTTCGCACTTTCCGGCAACATTGAGAATCAGGAAGGTCGTTGGTTTTGGGTTAACCGCCGTCGAGGCTGTGTGAATGTGGGACGCGTTCTGTGCGTTCCACATTTACATGGCCTCGCTCAGGCAATGGCTTTAGCTCCGGCCAGCCTGTTCAAGATCAAAGAGTAATTCCCAGTAGGCGGTCCTTCGTATCAGATGGAGGTACGAAAAGTACACCACCGCTCGGCTTTGCCGAAGTTCACCTGAACTTGCCGGTAGCCTCAAATTTGTCTATAAAATAAAGTCAAAGCGCGACCCGCGCCGAACCTCTTTGAGCATCTAGGTAAAGATAAGGCGCTGTCCACAGTCTTTTCCCGGCCCTAGCTTTTCCCGGGCCTGATTCTGTCGGGTGCCCTGGTTTTCTGCTTGCGGTTTTTGGGCTCGGCTCTATGCCGTTCAACCTGGATAGGCAGTCGGTTCCCACACCCACGTTAGATCAGGAGGTATGAAGTGGTCGCGAAGCTCCTTGTCGGAATAGCCTTCACTCTTGTATCGGTTTCGTGCACTGCCCAGGTAGCACCTGCGGTCAATCAGAAGCCACCGCTGGGCACCTCACTTGGCGTGGCAATGAACTATTGGTCGGCTGATTGGGGAAGCGCGAAAGTCAACAGGTGGGGGCCTTCAGCCTCGGGTACTGTAACGATCTGGCATGACTGGAGCGTCATTGCTGAAGGTCGCGCCCTGATCTGGGGTGGAAATTCGTTCGCGAATGGGAGGGGGGGAACTCTCCCAACTTCCGCATTCAAATATTATTCGGGGGCCGGCGGTGTACTCTTCACTTCCGGTTACTGGGGAAGGTTACAGCCTTTACTCAAAGCCGAGGTCGGTCATGCAAGCATGAGCCACCCGTCGAATCTCTCCGGACATCTTCACGATACAAGCACCATCTATACACTCGGTGGCGGCTTTGATTACCACACCCACGGGAACCTGTGGACCCGAGTGGAATACAACTACGACTTCTTTCCGAACTTTCAAAGCTACATTGACCACAAGAACCACGGCCTGAACCCGAGAGGTATCACCTTTGGAGTGACGTATCGTTTCGGCGCGTGGGGCTCCCGTTTCTAGTCCGATCGGCGTAGTCTGATACGGTCTATTCAATCGCCGACACGTGGTCTATTCTTACGCCGTCGCGTACACGAGATTCTGGTCACCGGACTGGGCCAAATCAAATTGAAACATGCTCTCATAATTCCGTAAGGCCCAGGCTCTAAATCCGGATCACTGCGTGATGACGCTGCAACTTAGAGTACGCGAGCTCGAACCGGCCGCAAAGCAGGCGACCTCGTGACCTGCTCCCCTAAATCCGCACAGAACCGGATACGATTTTCGTATTCAGGAGCGAGGGCGGGGGATGTCGAAGAGCAAGCACACGGAGG